>Ga0179596_10000501_pt1 | contig 10906 bp, 10 predicted proteins | sample CZODoug1_1_08_16_FD_155494 | JGI IMG/M metagenome (GOLD analysis project Ga0179596, IMG submission 155494) | Vadose zone soil fungal communities from Angelo Coast Range Reserve, California, USA - CZODoug1_1_08_16fungal (Illumina Assembly) | ecosystem: Environmental > Terrestrial > Soil > Vadose...
GGCTATTGGACCACGAAGTAAGCCTTTTTTTCCGGATCGGGCAAATGCCAGGGAGGTCCTGGCGACAGGCTGGGGCCGACCTCCGGACGCTTTGCGGGAGCGCTGGTTCCGGCTGTATTCAAAACGTTAAAACCCGCGCCGGAACAGGCAAAAACTTGCACGTATTAAGTAAAATCGATAGATTTGCATTAATCAATTTAATGTTGTGGCACTAGCATTCAAACAAATAGAAAAAATATCGAAGGCATTGGGTGATATGAATCGCCTGAAGATCCTGAACTTCCTTTCGAATAAGGGTGGTTGCGGGGAATGTTCGGACCTGCATGAAGTAGTGGACCTGGCACAGCCTTCGATTTCCCACCATGTGAAGATCCTGGCGGATTGCGGGCTTATCGACACGGAAAAGGAGGGAAGGAATCTCCGGTATACGATCAATAAGGCCGTGCTGGCGGATTATATCAGCGGGCTGGAAGGGCTAAAGCCCTAAATCCGCTTATATTTGCGCCATGCTAAAATCAACACTTATCAGGGCGGCGGAAGCAGGGGCTGCCGTCATGAAGAAATACTTTCAGGGTGAATTTACGATTTCCAACAAGGAAGGCATTAACAACTTAGTCACGGAAGCAGATCACGCGTCGGAAAAAGCGATTTTCGAGATCATCCGGAATGATTATCCCGATCATTACCTTTTGAGCGAGGAAGCCGGTGAGATTGTCATGGATTCCTCCTTTAAATGGATCATCGATCCCATCGACGGGACCGTCAATTTTGCCCATGGTCTTCCGCTCTGCTGCGTATCCATCGGTGTCGAGCAGGACGGAGAAATAATACTGGGGGCTGTATACAACCCCTTTATCAATGAGTTCTTTTTTGCGCAGAAAGGGTTTGGCGCCACGCTGAATGACAAAAAGATCCAGGTGAGCAAAGAAACTTCCGTCAGCAGCGCTTGTCTGGTAACAGGTTTCCCTTACACTTACCTGGATCAGCCCAATGGTCCGCTGGATGTCTTCGACCGGCTGATCCGCAAAGGTGTTCCGGTCCGCCGTCTCGGTTCTGCCGCTATAGATCTCTGCTGGGTAGCTGCCGGCCGCTTCGACGGGTTTTATGAACATAAGTTGAACGCCTGGGACAGCGCCGCGGGTTTTCTGATCGTGGAAGAGGCCGGGGGAAAGGTGTCGGATTTTAAAGGGGCCCGTTATTCTCCTTATCAGCCTCATATCATCGCCACCAATGGGAAGATCCACGATGAATTGGTGAGTGTAGTCAATGGTAAGCATCCTGTAATAAAATCCAACCAACCATGAGCGAAAACAGGACGGAAATATCATCCCTTGGGGAATTTGGACTGATCGAGCATCTTACGAGGAATATCGAAATACAAAATGCGTCCACCATCGTCGGTGTGGGGGATGATGCCGCGGTGATCGATCATTTCGGAAAACAGACCGTGATCACGACCGATCTGCTGATCGAGGGCATTCATTTTGACCTGGTCTATACTCCTTTGAGGCATCTGGGTTATAAATCGGTTGTTGTCAATCTGAGTGATATCTATGCGATGAACGCCATCCCGACGCAGATCACGCTAAGTCTGGGCATCAGCAACCGCTTCAGCGTGGAAGCCCTGGATGAATTCTATGAAGGTGTGTATGCCGCCTGTGAAAAATATGGCGTCGATCTGATAGGGGGGGATACGGCCTCTTCCCAAAAGGGTTTTATCATTTCCGTCACGGCCCTCGGAGAGGTCAGCCCGGACAAATTCGTAAAACGAAGCACGGCCCAAAAGGGCGATCTGCTTTGCTGTACCGGCGACCTGGGAGCCGCTTATATCGGTCTGATCATCCTGGAAAGGGAGAAAAAGATCTTTTTGGAAAGTCCCCAGGTCAAGGCCGACCTGGAAGGGGAGAAATATGTCATCGGCCGGCTGTTAAAACCGGAAGCAAGGAAGGACCAGGTAGAATTCTTTCAGCAATCCGGGATCACCCCAACGTCCATGATGGATATCAGCGACGGGCTGAGCTCCGAGATCCTCCATCTCTGCCGTCAAAGCGAGCTGGGCTGTGTGCTCTATGAGGAGAAGATCCCCATTGCGGATGATACGCGCAATGCCGCTTATAAATTCGAGCTGGACCCGACCGCCTGCGCGCTGAGCGGGGGGGAAGATTACGAGCTTCTTTTCACCATTCCCCAGCAGGATTATGATAAATTGCTGCTGAACGAACAGATCAGCGTGATCGGTTATATGACGGAGCCGGAGAAGGGGAAGAAGATCATAACAAAGGGTGGCAATATTTTTGATATTACAGCGCAGGGATGGAATGCCTTTGCCCCCAAATGAGCCTTTTCATGAAGAAACTCTACCTTTTAGCTTGTCCTGTCCTGCTCTGCCTCTTTTTTTCCTGCCGGGTATCGAAGCCGGCTTTTGATCCCGCACATAAATATGCTCCGGCTGTCTTGCAGAAGGACTACCTGCTATTCCGCCATATCCTGGAAGATTTACACCCCAGCCTCTATTGGTATACCTCGCGGGATAGTATGAACTGTTTTTTCGATAAGGGGTATGCCCGGCTGACGGATTCCATGACAGAGCCTCAATTCAGGACCGTTCTGAGCTATGTGATTGCCAAAGTCGATTGCGGACATACTTCCGTCCGGTATTCCAAACAATACGGAAAATACCTGGACACGGCAAAGCTGCCTCAGTTTCCCCTGATCCTGAAATTCTGGAAGGATACGATGGTGGTGGTCGCCAATCTCAACCGGAGGGACAGCCTCCTGAAAAGGGGTACGATCATCGAAAGCATCGATGGATGGACGGCTGCGCGGCTGAGGGATACGTTGTTCAATTACTTCGTTACCGACGGGTACAACCTTACCGGCAAATATCAATACCTGAGTTCAGGTTTCAATTTCAGCTTCTGGTACCAGTATGTGATCGGCTTTAAAAACAGCTTCACGATCGATTATCTCGATACAGCCAAGGTCCTGAAAGAAACCCGGATCGCGCTTTATGATCCGAAAGCGGATACGATGAGAAGGGCCCGGCCCTTTCCGGGGCGCCCTCCGCCGGAGCCAGGCCGGAGAAAACCGGAGCCGGGCCGGAGAAGCCGGAAAAACAGGGAGCGGTTCCTCACCCGTAACTTACAGCTCGACAGTGCCACCAATACCGCTTTTATGTCGCTGAACACCTTTGAGAACGGCAATCGTCTCATCCGTTTTTTTCATCGGTCTTTTCAGACCCTGGATGAGAAGAAGGTTAAGAACCTGGTCATCGATGTCCGCTCGAACGGAGGGGGGGACGCCACCAATTCCACCCTGCTTACCCGTTATATCATCGACAAAAAATTCAAGGTGGCCGACTCTCTTTATGCCCTCCGGCGCGCCAGCCGTTATGACAAGTATATCGGGAAAGGTTTTTTATACGACGTCCTCATGGCGGCGGTCAGCCGCAAACGGGCCGACGGCAAATATCATTTCGGTTACTTTGAGCGCCGTCATTACAGTCCGATACAAAAACATCATTTCAACGGGGAGGTCTATATTCTTACCGGCGGCAATTCTTTTTCCGCGACCAGCCTGTTCGCCGGAGCTCTGAAAGGGCAAAAGAACGTGACTCTGGTGGGGGAAGAGACGGGAGGGGGGTATTATGGCAATACGGCCTGGATGATCCCGGATGTAACATTACCTGTTACGGGGATCCGCTTTCGTCTGCCCAGATATCGGCTGGTCGTGGACAGGAACCGGGAAAAAAATGGTCTGGGGGTTTTACCGGATGTCTTCGCCCCGCCCAGTGTGGATGCAATTCTCAAAGGGCTCGATTTCAAAACAGCCAAGGTAAAGGAATTGATCAGCTCACAGGCTGCCGTTAAAAAGTAAAAAATGAAAAAAATATTCTTTTTTTCAGGTCTTCTTCTCCTGGGCGCTGCCCTATCAGCAGCACGGGCACAGGGTTCGGCACCGGTACCAGTTCCCCTCGACTCCGTATCATTGAAGACGCTGAGAGGCCCATTGACCTCCTATAGCGCACTGGCCGGGAAAATACCCGTGATCCTTGTCTGCTTCTGGTCTACAAACTCCGATCCCAGCATCAATGAGCTGAATGCTATCAATAAGCAATACGACAGGTGGAAGCAGCTCGCTTCCTTTAAGCTGATGGCCGTCTGTATAGATCAGGGTACTCTTCTGAACAGAATGCGGCCTACGGCCAATATGAATGAATGGCGGGGTTTCGATGTATGTGCGGATATCAATGGTGACTTGCAGCAGGCCTTGCATTTCACGAACCTGCCCCAATCCGTGATCCTTAAGAATGGGCAGATCGTCTACCAGCAATCGGGGTTCGCAGACGGCACGGAGGACTATCTTTTTTCCAAGATACAGGCGCTGGTGACAAATAAGAGATAGGATTAGGCCACCGGCCGCTTGCTTTTGATCACCCCGGACCATTTCCGTAGTTGGTCGGTCAGCGCTTCGAGCTCGATAGGCTTGCTGATATAATCGTCCATGCCGGCCTGCATGCAATCATCGCGGTCCCCCTGCATGACATTAGCCGTCATTGCAATGATAACGGGTTGTATTTCCAGGCAGCGGCGGAGCATCCGGGTGGCTTCCAGTCCGTCCATTTCCGGCATTTGTACATCCATCAGGATCAGGTCATAGTTTTCATGGCTTACCATTTCCAGCACTTCTTTCCCGTTCCTGGCCAGTTCCGGCCCGTAACCCAGCTTAGTCAGGATCTTCAGGGCTATCCGCTGGTTGACGGGATTGTCTTCTGCTATCAGGATATGCAGGGGATGCTCTTTCGAAAAATCCTGTGACAGGGGCTCTGCCGTTTTTCGTCCGTCGCCATGGCTTCCATGGATATTGGAAATCAGGTTGAGCAATCCATCTCTGAGCAGGTGCTGTTTCACTGGCTTCACCAGTACGCAGGAGAATATCCCTTCCTCTTTTTTATACCGCTCATCCCCTGCCCGGACCAATAGCATGACGGGCATCTCAGGGTTTTGTTCTCTGATGGATTTTGTCAATTGAATGCCGTTCTTTTCCGGCAAATCCATAGAAACGATCACGAGATCAAACCGGGGATTCCCCGATAGTATTTGCAGGGCCCGGGAGGCGGAACCGACGGGAACAGGCGTTGATTTCCATTGTTCCAGCTGCCTGCTGAGAATAGCGAGACCGGTAGCATTGTTATCCACCAACAGAATATGTTTGCCTTCCAGAGCGGCCATACCGGGGTGAAGGAAATTCCGGACAGGCTTTCCGCCCGGATCTACCCGGATGCAGAAAGTAAACACGGTTCCCTTATCCGGCTCACTTTTTACTTCGATCCATCCTTCCATCATCTCTACTAATTTCTTACAAATGACCAATCCAAGCCCGACATTTTCCTGGTCGCCGCCGCTGGTGGAAGTGGCGGCAGGCAACCCTTTGAATATTTCCTCCAGTCTGTTAGCCGGGATACCGATGCCGGTATCGCGCACTTCAAAACATAATTCCAGTTTACCATCTTCCCCTGTCCTTAATAAACGCACCCCTACAACTATTTCGCCCTGGCTGGTGAACCGTACCGCATTTTCAACCAGGTTCATCAATATCTGCCTCAATCGTTTGCTATCTCCCATGATCTGTTCAGGGGTGCTGCTGTCTATATCATATAACAGGTCCAGGCCAGCCGCCCCCGCACTGACGGCAAACATATCCAGGACTTCTTCCAGGCAATTGCGCAGGTCGAAATCCTTGTTTTCCAATTTTTTGCTCTCATTATCGGATTTGGAAAAATTCAGCATGCTGTTCACGAGGATCTGATTGACCGTGGTCAAAAGTGTTTCCCCGCATTGCCGGATGGTCTCCGTATACTCCTGCTGTTCTTTGTTCAGGGGGGTTTCTGCCAGGAGGGTGATCATCCCCAGGACGCCGTTCATCGGCGTACGGATCTCGTGGCTCATGACGGCCAGCAACTGCTGCCTGAATTCTTTGGCCTCTCCGGCCTCCTTGCGGGTTTTTTGTTCTTTCAGTATCGAGCTGTCCAGCCGGTCATGCAGTTCCCCTACCTGTTGTTCCAGCAGGGCATTCCTATCCTCGACGCCATGGAGACGTGTCATATAGAACTGGTAAGCAATATAGAGCATGAAGACTCCGACGCCCGCCAGGAACCACCAGATGGAATAGTTCATTGCAACAACAACAATACCTGCCAGGGAAATAATAATAGAAAATCTTTTCATGGTAAATGGCCTTTAAATAATTAAACCCTTATTTATGATGTTCCCACTCCCGGGTTATCCCCAGTACAAAATATCTTTTATCGTCCATCGGGCTGAAAGCATAAATGGGGAATACCCATTTCCTATAGGATATGTTTACCTGTATACCGGGCTCCCATTTACAGGCTGTCTGATAGAGGCTGGTTTGCTGTAAAGTAAGCCCGGCGTAGAAATAGCTTGTCGCCTGATACCCCAGTTCGGACCAGCTGAACAGGAAATCGCCCTTTTTATTTTCAACCGACGCGGTATATTGTAATACGGAAGAGAAAATAAAATTCTTCCTTTCCAATGTCATGTTCATCCCTATGGAGCCTCCGCGAAATTTCCCCACCACGATGCCCGCCAGCGGAGTGAAGGAATAAGACAGGCTATCCTCCCTGGAAAAGGTTTTGCCGGCGTAGAGGGAAAAGGTCTGTTCCTCTTCATAGTTATACCGGACTTCTCCGTACCAGTGCCTGCTATCCTGGTAATACGCTTTAGATACCAGGGCGGAAATGCCGCTGCCGGAGGAATAATAATATTCTTCGAATCCCGTCCGGGCTTGTCCGTTCGCGGCATTATATGACAGGAATAATATCATAAATAATTTATTGCTCATTTTCAATAAGGATCACTTCGGCGGTAGCCAGCCGGTCCATGATCGAGATATCTTTCAGGTAAGGATTCCAGGAGAAGAGCAGCTCGTCGATCGGTCTCCATAAGACCACCCATGTAAAGACGTCCAGGCTATTGCTAAGTCCTGAATTGATCCGGTTTCCCGCATTTAAAACAAGGGGCGCCAGGCCCTGAAAGACCATAACCACGGCAAGACTTACAAAAAGAAGTGCATAGCTGCGGCGTTTGAATTTCTCAAACGCCGCCTGTTTAAACATTTTTTTTTCCGTGAAATGACGCCGGATCGCATAGACCAGGGGGTCGATATATTCTTTATCCTCCTCGTTTTTATAACAGATCTTATAAATAAAAACGGATTGTCTTTTCGCCGCCAGGATCGTGGTCATGATATAATGCTCGAAGGCATGGTTCAACTGCCTCTTGTAAATGGGGGCGGGATCATGGACATTGAAATAATCATTAATGGCCTGCTGATCCACGGATAGGAAAATAGTGATCTTGGAGGATGGCTTGCTCATAATATACCGGATAGCTATTATTACCTCTAACACACATATATAATCATTTATTAGACACGTATTTGTGTTTCTTTTGGGAATAGGCAAAAACGAACAAAACGCTATATGGTTTCTTGTATTTTACTGTCTTACCCCCTCTTTCGCAAATCCAGAGAAGCAATATTTACGTTGTGACTATAATGATCTGTCGGATCATTATTCTAAATGGTCATGCACTATGGAAAATCAGTTAAGCCCTTCCGAGCAGAAATTAAGGGCGATCATGGCCAATGCGCCGATGGGCCTGGCAGAGATAGACCGGAAGGGCGGCATCGTTCAATTGAATATAAGGGGGGAGGCCATGCTGAGGCCTATAATGTCCGCACATAATATTACTGACAATAACCTATACCCTGTATTACAGATTATGGCCCCCGCAGTACTGGAGAAAATACGGAGTTTTCCGGACGAGGCCGGGCCCATCCTGATCAATGAACTATATCCTTTTTCCCTGCCATCCGGGGGAGAAAGCGCGGAAAGATACCTTAATTATACCGCCAGCCGGGTGCTGCCGGATTGTATCATCGTAGCTATCGATGATATTACGGAAAAGTACCTGGAAGAACATACTACGCAACAGGCCTTATTGGACAGGTCGGTTGCGCAGGGTAAGTTCGAGATTGCCTCCGATGTATTGCATGATATAGGGAATGCGGTAGTAGGCTTTGGATCCTACCTGACCCGTATCAGGCGTTCGCTGGAGCAGAGCAACCCGGATAATTTGAAGAACCTGGCCGGTTTTTTCGCTGCGCAGCAAACAGTCCTGGCCGGTGCTATTGGAGAAGCGAAAGCCGGCGCTGTCGTAAGTATGCTCAACAGCATAACAGAAGCGCAAAAGGCCAACCAGGAAGAAATAAGCAAATCTATTACGGAACAGCTCAATATTATCTCTCATATCCAGGAAATACTGAATATCCAGCGTCAGTATGTGAATGGCCATGAACTACAGGAAAGGAAGCCATTAAACCTCCGGGGCATTATAAATGATTGTCTTTCAATGCTATTTGCCTCTATGGACAAAAGAGCGATCGCTCTTTCCCTGGATGTCCCTGCTGAATTGCCTGCTGTTAAAGGGGATCGCACCAGGCTCATGCAGGTTGTCCTGAATGTGCTTAAGAACAGCATAGAAGCGATCGATATGCAGGCAGCGGAAAAAACCATTTCCATCCGGGCGCATATACAGGACGATTGGCTGGTCCTCCAGGTGCAGGACAGCGGCAATGGCTTTGACGAGGCGGCAGGGAGGCAGCTTTTTGAACGGGGGTTCACCACTAAATCCTCCGGTACGGGTCTTGGACTGAATAACTGCCGCGCCATTATAGAAAGCCATGCCGGCATGATCACTATTACCAGTGAAGGGCCCGGAAAGGGGGCGCTTACAACTATCAAACTTAAAAAATAACAGATTATGAAAGAAGCCGCGAATACCGCCGTTTTAGTGATCGATGATGAAGAAATGGTGAGGGATAATATAGAAGAGATCCTGACGCCCAGGAAAAACAGCGCCGAAAGCGAAAGTGTCAGCATGGCTGCCAGTATATTATTCGATGGGCCGACCCAAACCTTGCTGGCGCCCCGCACCGGCAATATTCCGAATTTTACCGTGCACAAGGCTTCCAACGGGATGGAAGGGGTCGAGCTGGTAAAAAAATCGGTGACCGAGGGCCGTCCTTATGCCGTTATTTTTTTGGATATGCGTATGCCCGGGTGGGACGGTATGGAGACGGCCATCCAGATCCGAAAATACGACAGCAAGGCAGAGATCATTTTTGTGACGGCATTCAGCGACCGGTCTATCGATGATATCATAGCGAGGGCGGGACAAAACGTCGGTTATCATTGCAAGCCCTATGCTTCAGAGGAGATCACGCAGCTGGCTACCAAGGCCGTTACCGACTATAACAAGCTACGCAACCTGGAAAAACTGATCGAAGCCATTTCTTCCATCAGCTTAAACGAGCAGCAGCTCGCTTCTTTGCTGCACAATATACTGGACCAGCTGGCCACTTATGTAGAGACGGATATGGCCCTGCTGGGAAAAGTGCATGATGATTCCCTGTACGAAAAAATATTCAGCATCGGGCCTGTGGAAGGAAAGATAAACATGGAGGATTTGATCACCCGGGTCAAATCCGCCGATATTCCCGATGGAGAAGTCGTGCAGCTGGAGGACATCGTGCTGGCCCGGCTGGACAACTATACCATCTTTGCCGTCTTGAAAAAAGCGGAAAAGTTAAAGACGGAAAAGCTATACCTGCTGAAGCTGTTCGTGCTGAATGCCGCCAAAGCCATCCGTAATGCGGAGTTGCGTGAAAAATTATTGCAGAAAGAAAAGCTCTCTGCTGTAGGTAATGCGGTCAGCATGATGATGCATGATCTCCGCTCGCCCATCAAGAATATAAAAAGCCTGACCGGCCTGATGCGGGATGACGATATACATAGTGAATGGCTCGATATGATCGACGAGTGTGGCGTGCAGGCTTCGGAAATATTCGAGGATTTCCTGGACTTCATTAGAGATACCCCGGTGAAGAAAGTACCGGTAAACCTGGATAAGGTCATCGATGACGGCATTAAGCTGGCGGAAGCCCGGAATACCCGGGAAAAGGTGACCATTCACAAAAGTGTTTCGTCGGGTATCGTTTTGGGTGGCGATGAAAGCAAGCTCAAAAGATCCATTATGAACCTGGTAAACAACGCCATGGATGCCTTATTGGATAATAAGGTGAGCAGTCCCGTCATAACTATTTCGGCGGCGCCGGACCAAACGGGTAAACAGGTGTCGATAACTATCCGGGACAATGGGCCGGGCATTCCCCCGGAGATCATGAAAACGATCTTCGATCCCTTCGTCACGAGGAAGAAAGCCAATGGCACCGGCCTGGGGCTGGCTATTGTAAAACAATACATTACCGCACATGGTGGTACTATAACAGTGGAAAATGACAACGGCGCTGTATTTACCATTCTTTTGCCTATGCTCTAGTCTTTATGCCTGTTTGCAGTAACCGGGCGGAGCCCGGTTGTGAACAAGGCCCAATTCAATATCGTATGCTCAAAAGTCTTTTCCATATAAATTTGATCCGTTGCCTCTTCTGGGTTTTATTCCAGCTAACGGGTCTTATCGCCGTTGCACAAAAGCAGCAGCTGCAATTTGAGCATTTAGGGACGGCCCAGGGGCTCTCCCAGAGCAATGCAAGCTGCATTTTGCAGGATAGCCGCGGTTTCATCTGGGTGGGCACACAGGACGGATTGAACAGGTATGATGGGTATGAGTTCACCATTTATAAGAACAGGGCCGGAGATCAGAATAGCCTCAGCAATAACGGCATTAAAAATATCCTGGAGGATTCCCGGGGCAATATCTGGATAGCTACCTGGGGTGGTGGGCTGGACCGGTTCGACCGGGAAAAGAACCGGTTTATTCATTATAAGCATGATCCCAAAAATACCAATAGTCTCTCCGAT
>Ga0179596_10000502_pt1 | contig 10865 bp, 3 predicted proteins | sample CZODoug1_1_08_16_FD_155494 | JGI IMG/M metagenome (GOLD analysis project Ga0179596, IMG submission 155494) | Vadose zone soil fungal communities from Angelo Coast Range Reserve, California, USA - CZODoug1_1_08_16fungal (Illumina Assembly) | ecosystem: Environmental > Terrestrial > Soil > Vadose...
AATATAAAAATATAAAAATATAAAAATATAAAAATATAAAAATATAAAAATATAAAAATATAAAAATATAAAAATATAAAAATATAAAAATATAAAAATATAAAAATATAAAAATATAAAAATATAAAAATATAATTCACAATAAACAATTAATCTTTTATTCCTAATTTATAATTTATAATTTATAATTTATAATTTATAATTTATAATTTTTATTTTATTAATCCCTTTCATTTACTATTAATATTTTGCCCTTGAAGCCTTGAAGGCTTTAAGGCTTTAAGCCTTGAAGGGGGGCTTTTAATTGAGCAGCAAAGGAATCGAACCTCTAACAGTCGAAGACAAATTCTTTTACAGAGAACCACTATTACCAATCAGTCAACTGCCCACTTATATAAATAAAACTATAGTAACAAATATTACTATAATTATAACTATATTTAATTTTATTTGATTAAGTTAAATAAATTTCACTTAATTACTAGTAATTACATTTCTTTTACATTTTTATATTTTTATTCCTATACTTTTTTTTTTAATCTACTTAATTATTTATTTATTTATTAAAAAAAAAGATAAGGGCGGCGGGAGCGCGGGAGCGCTGCGCATCTTAAAGACTTAAAGAAGCGCGCCTTATTTTTTGTGTTCTCCTTAAAGGGGCCCCTCCTCAAATAAAGAAAAGGGGCGGCGCCTTCGGCCCCTTTTTTTTTTAATTAAAAAAAAATAAGAAAAAACTAATAACTAATTATACTGATAAAAGAGATCGCAAAAAAATTTCATAAAATATAGCGAAGCGAGAATAGTTAAATTGGTATAACCTTTACCTTCCAAGTAGATCTCATCAGTTCGAATCTGGTTACTCGTACTGTAGAATCATTCGAGTTAATATTAAATTAAAAATTAAACAAAGTAACTAATACCAAATTAATATTTTTATGCCTGTCGGCCTTACTAAAAATTAAAAATTAAAAATTAAAAATTAAAATTTAAAATTTACGCTTTACCCAAGTGAAACGCAATTTTCCTTATCTTTTTTTTTTAATAAATAAATAAATAAATAAGTAAATTAAAAAAAAAAATATAGTACGGGGGCGTGCAATTTCTTTTGAATTTCTTTTGAGATTTGATACAAAGTAGGAAAAGTAGGCACAGCAGGGAAAGTAGGCAGGTACTTAACTTATAAATTATAACAAAAGTAGTCAGGCACTGGACTTATAACTTATAAATTATAACTTATTAAACTGGGGCGGATTCTTTGGCTTTGTTTTTATCTTTGTCTTTGTATAATTAAGCCGCCTTCATAATAGTTACTCTATGTTACTCTATGATACCTACAAACTACAAATTAAATTAGCAATTCTGAAATCTTAATTACTTAATTACTTAATTACTTAATTACTTAATTAAAAAAAAACTTCAACTTAATTAATTCAACTAGCTTTTTTTATGCCGGACGTCATCCCCAACTTACGTCATTACGTCATTAAATTAAAGGAAAAAAAACAAACAAAAACAAAAAACAAAACAAAACAAAACAAAACTTCGGCCCCTTACTAATTACTAATTACTAATTACTAATTACTAATTACTAATTACTAATAACTAATAAAGACTGTGGTTTTTATTTGCATTTTTTTTTATTATTTTTTTAAAACAAAAAAAGAGAGGAGAATAAGGAGAATATGGGCAGGCGCTGTTTTTATTTGCCGTCATTTTTATTAAGTACGACGACGCAATCGGCCCTTTTTTAAAGGGGTTGTTTTAAAGATTCAAGTTTTAAAGATTAGCGCAGGCATCCTTACGGATTCTTTGATTAAGGCATAAGGCACAGCAAATATTTATTTTATTATTTAAATGTTTAGCATTGATTATATTAAAACTATAAATTATAATTATAATATTTATACTATTTCTATCTTCTTTACATTAATTTTATTTAAGGTAATTACACATTGATTTATTTATTTTTTATTTGCGCAGTTTGAAATACAAAAGCAGCTTGCGCAGATTATATTTAATTTTATAAAAATGTTCGATAAAATCCAAGGTTTTTATTTAACTTTAAGATATAATTTAACAAGTTGTTTTATTTATTCTTTTATTTTACTTTTTTTAATATTAATATTAAATTATCTAATAAGTTTATATTTTATTATTATGTGACAGGCTCCCGTTTGGTCTAACATAGCTCAGAAGGCGCCTTCGGTTTTTATTATTATGGTTAGGCTGGTTAAGAAATGAAAAACTCAGGTAGAGGTGGCTACGGATTTTTTGCAAGGTATAAATTTCATGTGCGAATTTAAAGAATTCTGAGCCTGGCTGGTAGATAATGTTTATTTTAGTTTAGAATTAATAATAATCAAATTTGATTATTTTGCTATTTTATTATCTTCAATTTATTCTAATGTTTCTGATTTATCTTTCAATTTTTTATATTTATGTTTATATTTAAAAGATATTATTTTAGATATACTAAGTTTTATAACTATCAGTAATATAATTAAAATAATTTCCTGATATCTTATAATAAAATTATTAATTAAGCTTAGAATAGTTATTAAATTATTAAAAAAATTTTTAATAAATAGAATTATAATATTTTCTATAAGTTTTTTTCAATATATAGGAGATTATGTATTTAAATCTAAAACAATAACAGCCTTAACTCATAAAACTTATAAAAATCATAACGGCGAAATAATTTTAAAGATTTGAATTAAATTTGTATCTTTAATATTAAATTTTATCTCTAATTATACTTGCTTACCTATGAGACGAAGCAAATTCCTCAGCGAACGCATAAAATATTACTTCTTTATTATTTTAGTTTATTTAATAATTATTTTATTATTAACTTTATATGCTTTTGCTTATAAACTTCAGGCCTCGATCTTAGGTGTAAGCCTTTACTCCTCAGCCTCAGGAGGAGCGGCGACTATCCAAGGTGAAGATATTTGAATTAATATAATTAATATAATTAATAATATACCTTCTTTTCATTTACAACTAGCTAATTTGCCTTACGTAGGTAGTATAATTAATTTATTATTTAATCTACCTTTACAATTCGCGAAGCGCGAAAATTTAATTTTAAACTATAATTTTTTTGATTATAATAGTTTAAATGTAACTAATTATCTGACGGCGTCTCAATTTATAAATTGGATTTTATTAGATTGCCAAGAAACAATATGATTATTAATCTTTTTATTTTTAATTTTATTAATTATTTTGTACGTGTACTTTTTTTTTAAAATAAAAAATAAAAATAAAAAAAAAGGTGGCTGAACCAAATCCGTAAGTTTAAACAAAATTATAAAATCCTTTGGGTCGCATTTCACATGAATTAAATGAATGTTCTCACCTATCACTAGCTTACTTCTAGCAGTAATTCCTATAGTATTAAATAGTGGAGAAATTGGAGAAAATATTCTTCCAAATGAATCAAATGAATCAAATGAATCAAATGAATCAAATGACTCAAATGAATCATCTGAATCAGATAGTGTAGATGAAAATAAAGGATGGAATACTAAGACTAAATATTTTAAAAATTTAACTTTACAAGATAAAAAAGTTTATGTTCAAAATAAAATTGAAAATTTAGGGTTACCATCAAATCAATTTTTAATCGATTATTTTATTTCTTCTATATTATTAAATACTTCAGGTCTTAAATTGGAAGTAGATACTTTTTTAAATAAAAATATTACGACAATCCTGAATGATAGAAGAGCTATTCAATTAGGAGTTAATTCCTTTGTTAGATATCATCCTTTCTTGTTAAATAATTCTTGCGAATCATCATTTTCAAAAGCTTTGCCTTATAAATCTGATGATGCATATATTTTTGATTTACAAGATGAATTAGAATCTATGACAGAAGCTCATAAAATCTCTGAATATGGAATTTCTAATAATGATAATAATAATTAAAATAAGACCGGAGCCTTTGCTTTATTAACCCCCCCCCGCCGCGCTTGCGCCGGCCCTCCTTCACTAAGTGTAAGACGGCTCCCCTAAAAACGCTGAGGAGGGGGGACAAATATTACAAAAAAAAAAGAAGAAAAAAAAATATTTTCGTTTCCGTTTCGTTTCCGTTTCGTTTCCGTTTCGTTTCCGTTTCGTTTCCGTTTCGTTTTCGTTTCGTTTCCGAACACAAATATAACAAAAATATAATAAAAATAAATAATGAAAAAAGCTAAGCGTTTTTCTTAATAAAGGAGGGGAGCCGCGCGGCCCCTTAAAGGAGTAAAAAATAAATATTTTGCGCGCGGTATAAGTTTATTCCCTAACAGTCACTAAAATGGTGTACGTCTGGTTTTGATTTAGGCCCTTTTTTTTTCTGTCTTTTTTTTATTAAAAAAAAAAGAAAAGAAAAAAAAAAAATAAAAATTTTCTTGCCAACGTAAAGTCGTTACCCGTACTATAGTTACCGGAGAGAAAAATACTATAACACTATTATAAAATATAATTCAAAAATAACAAAAATGTTTATAATTAATATAATTTAGAAGACATTGAGTTATTTATTCTAACTGATCTTCAATTATTTCTAATTTTTTATAATTAATTACCAATTAATTATTTAAAAAAAACAAAGCGCTTCTTCTTATTTTTTTTAAATTAAAAGTAAAAAAAAGGAGCGGGCGGACCTATACTTTTTTTTTTTAATTTACTTAATTATTTATTTATTTATTAAAAAAAAAAAGATAAGGCGCAAACGCGCAAACGCGCAAACTCGCCTGCTTAATAAGAACTTCGTAAAAAAAAAACAGCATTGTAGAATTAGATTTAAAAAAAAGATAAAAGTACTAACCCCTATAGCCTTATTCCCTAATTCCCTTATTCCCTTATTCCCTTATTCCCTTATTCCCTTAATAGTTAATATTTTTAATTTTATATTTAATATTTAAAATAATAAAAGTATATTAAATATAAATAAATTCAAATTAATACTTAAAAAGTATAAAAGTATAACTGCGGTCGTCGCCTGCCGAATCTTTTGCCGAATCTTTTGACGAATCTTTTGACGAATCTTTTGCCGAATCTTTTGCCGAATCTTTTGCCGAATCTTTTTAATTAGTGGCTGACGGGTAAGGCTATGCTATTTTTTAATGCTATTCGTGTGCTGCTCTCCTTAAACCTTAAACCTTAAACCTTCAACCTTCAACCTTCAACCTTAAACCTTAAATCTTAAAGAGGCTGCGCGGGTATCTTTTTTTTTTGATTTTAAACAAAAAAAGAAAATTAAAAGTAGAAGATTAGAGAACATTAAAAAAACATTATCAACATTCTATGAGCATTTTCCCTTAACGTTCGCGCGATTGCGCGCGATTGCGCGATTGGGGTAGTGAAAAAAATTTTAGAAAATTCAAATAAAACATAAGAGTCATAAGATTCATAAGAGTGTAGTATAATTGGTTAGTATAAGGATCTCCAAAATCTTCAGTAGGTGTTCGAGTCACCTCGCTCTTGATAATAAGTTTGCTAATAACTAATATTTAGAAATTATTTATAATAAAAATATTAAATAAATATTATAAATTTAAGGACTTTTAGCTTAATTAGGTAAAGCATCTAATTGTCAATTAGAGTATTTCCGGTTCGAATTCGGAAAAGTTCGTTTCGTTTGCTTTTTTTAATTAATTAATTAATTCCGACGGCTGCTTTTTTTTTTATTAATTTATTAAAAAAAAAAATTGAGGGGAGCGCTCCCTAAATTAGGGCAAACCGCAAAAAAAAAAAAAGAGAATTAAAAGTAGGGATTTTCAATTTTGGCCCTCTTTAATGTGCGTAATTTTTAATTTTAATAATTTTAATAATTTTAATAAAAAACATGGTTTTCCTTCCGTAATGGTTTTTTTGTAGGTTTTTTTATAGTGCGGTAGCGCAAATTTTTATTATTTATTCTAATATAATTTATTATTTTATTTTAGTTTATAACTTTCTGCCATAGAAGGGGAGCAAATTTTTTATTACAGCCGTTATCTTTTTTTTATAATAAATAAATAAATAATTAAGTAAATTAAAACAAAAGTATAGGCATAAAAAAAAATCAAAAAAAGCGAGCTAGTGTAATGGTTGCACAATAGTCTCATGACCTGTTAGATGGGGTTCGATTCCTCACCTCGCTAAACTTTATAAAGATTATAAAGTTTATTAACTTTACATCAATTCTCAATTATCAATTCTCAATTCTCAATTCTCAATTCTCAATTCTCAATTTGCACTATTAACTAATAAGTTTAAGGTGTATAAATGTAACTAATAAGTTTAAGAGATCTAAATGTAACTAATAATTTATATTTATATTTATATTTATATTTATATTTATATTATATTAATATTTGTATTTATATATAATTCAAATTCTAATTAAAATAATATAAAATAATATAAAATAATATAGCAAGGGAGTTAGTCAATGGTAAAATAACATTTAATAAAGTTATCTTTGATAACCTAATAATGATAAAAAAAGGTTCGACTCCTTTACTCTCTAAGATTTTATTTAGTAATACAATTTTTCTCCTATTTTTTTTAATAAATTAATAAATAAAAAAAAAGACTGGTGGATCAAATTTAAAAAATTGTAGTTTACATTATTATAAAATTCATCTCAGGGTACGGAATTACGGAAATCAGTTTAGCATTTCGGCCTTAAAGGGGCGGGCCGCTCTTAAAGTTCAAGGGGCCGGCGTCAGAAAATAAAATATAAATTGTTTAATTTTATAATCGTAGAATCGTATTACATGCTTATTCTCCTAACCCGTACGCGAGGCGCAGATAGTATTAATAATAAATAAAAATAAAAGAATTGAATAGATAAATCGATGAATCTTAGTAATACCTTTAATAACGTTATATTTTTAATTATAAATTAAAAAATTAAATAACATTAAAATGTTCAAATTAAACTTGTTATTTTTAAATAATAATAATTATAATTAATAAATAAAAATCAAAATCAATGTTTATAGTTACACCCCATGACGTCTCCCGTCATCTTGCTTTTTTTTTAATCTTTTTTTTATTTCAAAAAAAAAGATAGGAATAAAAAAAAAAAGAAAACCCGCAGGCTGTCACTTATTATCCTTATTATCTATCCTTATTATCCTTATTATCTATCCTTATTATCAAACGTGATCTATTAGCTATTAACTATTAGCTATTATATATTAGCTATTAGATATTAGAGAGGCAGGATTTGATTTTTATTTTATAAAATTAAGTAATTAAGTAATTAAATAATTAAGTAATTAAGTAATTAAGTTTTTAATTAAGACAAAGGTATTTTTCTCTATTTCTAAAGCATTAATCAATAATCAATAATCAATAATTCATAATTAATAATTAATAATTAATAATTAATAAATAGATTATAATATTTTAGTTTCAATGTTCAATGAGACAAGCAAAACTATTTTATTTTTTATGCGGCCTTATCTTTTTTTTTTAATAATAAATAAATAAATGAACAAATTAAAAACAAAAGTATAGGCGGGCCGCCGGCCCGGCGCTACCACCCCTTCTTTTTTTAATTAAAACAAAATAAAAAGGAGAGCTTTTTTTTTTATTAATCGGATACTAATCGTATACAATTGTTATGTTTTGATTTATTGATTTTTGGTCGTACGGATTTTTAATTTTTTATATATTTTTTATATTATTTTATATTATTTTATATTTTTAAAATTCGAAATCCGGGCTTTGCCTCCTTTGCCTCAGCCTTATTTTCATCAACTATAGTGTCAAATAGCTAAGTTTTTGCGAATACTTTTGATTTATTTGGAATAGATAGAAAATAAAGTACACTAAGACTGATTATATTTTAGCTAAAGAAGATTTTAAAAATGTTAAGTATTTTTTCTATTTTTAATACTATATTTAATGATGCCCCTCAAAATTGACAATTAGGTTTTCAAGATCCTGCAACTCCTAATTTTTGAGGTATAATCGAACTTCATAATATTGTATCCTTTTACTTAGCTATAGTTTGTTTATCAGTATTTATAGTTTTATGAAGTTGTATATATTTTTTTAATAGTAAGAGATCTTCAATAGTTCATAAATATTTAAATCATGGTAAATTAACCAATTAATTGCCTATATTTATATTTATACAAAGTAGCCCGTCCTGTGTATAATTAAGCCGTCCGTAATTTACTTTAGCCGTCCCTTCTATTTTGAGCGGCCCTAAAAATAAACAAAAAAATCAGCTTTGCCGGCCACAACAAAAAAGGATAGTGAGCGTTAATTTGGGTCTTTTTTTTTATTAAAAAGAAAAAAATCGTAGTTACGCGGTAGGAGCGTGGAACAAAAATAATATTAAATTATTCGTCATACTTTCATACTTATTAAATTTTAAAATTTGCTGTCGTTACATTGGCCTTTTTTTTTTAGTTTTTGCCTTACGGCGTAATTTTGATTAAGTAAAATAGACAGAATAATATTATTTTTATTACTACTTATTTATAAAGTTATAAATAAAATTTACTGTAAGCTAGGAAACCTTTAATTATTTAAGATACTAAAATTTTTATCTTTAATTTTCTTTTTTGTATTACGGAGGCGCCGCGCTCCTTATCTGCGGAAGCTTTTTTTTTTAATTAAAAAAAAAAGACGGAGCCGCGCTTGCGCGCTTGCGCGCTTGCGCGCTTGCGCAAGCCGGCGGATATAATTTAAGAATTAATTTAGATGAAAATACAGTTAAAAATCATTAAATTTTATTACTTTTTTTTAATTTATTATTGATTACAATCTAAATAAATTACCGCGCTAAATTTTCTTTCAATTTTCTTTCTTATCTATTTATCTATTGTATATAATTTTTATATTAGATAAATTTACATTTTCTATTTCTATTAATTTTATTAATTTTATTAATTTTATTAATTTTATTAATTTTATTAATTTTATTAATTTTATTAATTTTATTAATTTTATTAATTTTATTAATAACAAAAATAAAAGGAAACCATCGAAGAGCGAAGGAGCGAAATAGCGAAGGTGAGAAGTGAGTCAATAAATAATAATCAAAATAAAAATAAAAGTAAATAAAATCAGGCGGCGCAAACGCGGCTTTTTTTTTTATTTTAAATAAAAAAAAACTGAAATAAAGTAACTAGCTGGAAATGTTTAAATTCAATCCTTATCGACTAAACGTAAATTCCTTAAATTTAAATTAATATTAAAATTAAGTATAAGAAATAGTCAATTCACTTAGATTCCATTTAATGGCAAATAAGTACATTTAATGCCGAATAAGTTTTCTCTCCCTTCATAACTTAAGACCTTCAGACCTTAAGGAAGTATAGTTAAATCATTAGTAATTAAATTTATTAATTTATTAAAGTAATTAAAGTGAATGACATTAATTGAAACAGTTTGAACTATTTTACCCGCTTTAATTTTAATTGCTATTGCTTTCCCAAGTTTTAGATTAATGTATTTACTGGATGAAGTAATTAATCCTACAGCCACAATTAAAATAACAGGTTCACAATGATTTTGAACATATGAATATTCTGATTATATAACAGAAAATGGTAATTCAATTGCTTTTGATTCATATATGATTCCAGAATCAGATTTAGAATTAGGACAATTTAGATTATTAGATGTTGATAATAAAATGGTTGTGCCTGTGAATACTCATATAAGAATAATTTTAACAGCTAACGATGTAATTCATTCCTTTGCCGTACCTTCCTTAGGAATCAAATTAGATTGTACTCCTGGAAGATTAAATCAAACTTCATTTTTAATAGATAGACCTGGAACATTTTATGGTCAATGCTCTGAAATTTGTGGTGTATGACATGGATTCATGCCTATTACTGTACAAGCCGTATCTATGCCTCAATACATCAGTTGATTATCAAGTATTTCTGAATAATTATTAAATCATAATTAATAATCAATAATAAATAATTAATAATTAATAAGTAATAAGTACTAATACATAAACCAAAACAATTTATAGTTATTTTAAGTTAAAACAATACTGCCCTATGACTATAAATTGATTTCAATACTTAATCACATCACTAATTCCCACTTACTACTTAATAAACAGTATCAACTATAGAATTCTAGATTAATATAGAATCGTTCTATTAATCTTAATTCTTACATCTTAAATCTTAAATCTGAAATTTTAAATTTTACATCTTAAATATTAAATCTAAATTTAAGATCCAAAGCTAAAGCACAAAGCACCAGAATGTCGTGCCGTACTTTTTTTTTCCGCCGCCTGCCCTCCTTAGGAGCAAACATAGAAAAGGCTCCCGCAGGCTTTTTTATATATGAGGGGAGCGGAAGAATTTTTTTTTAAATTTTTAAATTTTTAATAAAGAAATTAGAAATTATAAATTATAAATTATAAATTAGGCAGTCATACGATGTACTTTATTAGCTTACTCAGGATAAGCTAAAATAGCAGGATTAGCTAAAATAGCTAACGTAAAGATTTTTCGTTAACTTGTTCCACATGGAACAGTTAACTCTACGATCTCCCCCTCAGCTCTTTAAGGGGAGCCCCCCATTCTTTAAATCGAAGGGCAGGCGGAATTTCCCCTTCATAAGGCGGGGGAGTGGGAGTCCAGAATACAAATTTAAATTTAAGATAGATTAATATTTAATTAATCTAATAAGATTCTTCACTCAAAGTCCAAAGTCAATTTTTTGTTAATTTTGTTAATTTTTTTTGACCTATACTTTTTTTTTTAATTTACTTAATTATTTATTTATTTATTAAAAAAAAAAGATAAGGCGCAAGCGCGCCGCCCCTTTCCTTAATTAAGAAATTCAGATAATAGGAGACGGCAGCGCTTCTTTTTTTTTTTATTTTTATTTTTAAT
>Ga0179596_10000503_pt1 | contig 10862 bp, 11 predicted proteins | sample CZODoug1_1_08_16_FD_155494 | JGI IMG/M metagenome (GOLD analysis project Ga0179596, IMG submission 155494) | Vadose zone soil fungal communities from Angelo Coast Range Reserve, California, USA - CZODoug1_1_08_16fungal (Illumina Assembly) | ecosystem: Environmental > Terrestrial > Soil > Vadose...
CAATTTATTGATAAATCGGAATGGAAGAAAACAAAGGCGCACCTGAGACCGTGCACAACAACAACCAAGTGCTGCCAGAACGACGAGACAGATGTTTGGCTTTCGTCGCCTGACTTCAAGTTATTGTTTTTTTGGATATTTGGTAGCGTTACCGGGGCTCGAACCCGGACTCTTCGCCTTGAGAGAGCGTCCAGTCAAATTGCAGCACATCGTCGCACAGAGTCGCAGTAGGCTACAAAACACCTATAAACATTGATGATTCGTTGCATCACTTAGCGGCAAAGCGTCGCAGGGAGAAGCACGAATAGACGATGGGGTATATCTCCCGTGTATCTCACTTTGTCATTTTTGGGCGTAAACTCGCTTTTGTAGGCGAGGAGTTTTCCCCACGTTTTACTAGGCGATGAGTGTATCTCACCCCCGGTGGATGCTCCCCGAAATGAGGTTCCAATGTCACGTCGCGCGGGTCCAGTTGAAGGTGTCTTTGAGCGAGTTGCAGGCTCCGGTGTCTGGTACGTCCGGTTTCGGATCAATGGAAAGCTGGTGCGGAAGTCGTTTGGCGCTGACAGGACTTCAGCGGTCGCCTATGTTGAAAAGGCCAGAACGTTACGGCGTTCGGGCGACGGCTATGTGCCAGCAACAGTCAAGCGCCCTCCCCGGTCGTTTGCAGAGATTGCAGCCATTGGCTCGGGGACAACGATCAACGAACTCTGCGACGATGCTCTACGTTTCAGTCTCCGCAATCATCGCGATAAGCTGAACCCGCCAACGCGGATTGCGTCGATCCGGGCGGCGTTTGACCAGCGTCCGGCAGAGTCGATTACGCCACTTGAGATTACGGCGTGGCTTGAAGGTTTGGGCGTTGAGGCGGGCACGGAGGCACGGTATAAGAGCACCCTCTCGCTCTGTTATCGGGAGGGCATGAAGAACCAGAAGGTCACGACAAACCCGGCGCGGCTTGTCACAAACCGTCGCGCTCCGGCTGGGGTTCTGCGCTACTTGCTGGGAGCTGAGGAAGAGCGGTTGCGGGCAACAATCAAGAAGCGGTTCCCTCACCATCTGCCGGAATTGGTGGTTGCTCTCAACACAGGGATGCGGAAGGGTGAGCAGTATGGCCTCTTGTGGTCGGACGTGGATTTCGTCTCGCGGAGGCTCATGGCGAACAACACGAAGAATGGAACGCCACGGACGATCCACATGAACGATGACGCTCTCGCGGCTATGAACGATCTCCGTAAGATGGCGACCAGTGAACGAGTTTTCAATATCAGGGAGAACCGAACCTGGTGGTACGAGGCAATCAAACACGCGAAGATTGCGAACTTTCGCTGGCACGATCTCCGTCATACCTTCTGCAGCCGGTTGGCCCAAGCTGGGGTCAATCTCAAGGTCATTCAAGAGGCGGCGGGACATAAGACCATCGCCATGACCTCCCGGTACGCCCATCTCGACCACACGACCTTACAGAATGCCCTGGCCGTCCTGAATAGGCCTATGGTGGTTGCATGAGGATCGCACAAATGGACGGCTTGTCTCCCGAGGCTCAGGTCGTCGAATCTCATACCATCGAACAGGTAGAGCTGGAACTCGATGGACTCATCGAGCAGTATCGGGAGCGGTTTGGAGTCGTCGTTGGGACGGACTTGGCTCGTGAACTATTTCCCGAGTACACCGCTTCCCTGCAAAGCCGATTGCAGTTCGCCCTGGCCGTCCAACGGTCAGCGGCTTATCTTGCCGATGAGGTCTATAAACGCATTCTCTCCGGCCCGGTCCTGGGCGATGCGCTCTTCACTGCCGGCGGAACGGGTGCTGGTAAGACGACCGCGATTCGGACAAGTTCGCAAACGAGCGGTCTGATCTCCGAGGCCGCCATTGTCTACGACAGCAACTTCAATAGTCTGTCGTCGGCCAAGGCAAAGGTAACGCTGGCGTTGGAGGCTGGGCTGAGGGTTATCGTCATCTTTGTCCATCGGCATCCCGTCGAAGCGTATCTGGAAGGCGTCCTGCCCCGTGCGCTGGTGGAGGGCCGAACCGTCTCCATAGAAGGACATCTGCGGATGCACCGGGACGCTCTCAAGACGTTTCTTCGCTGCCAGAGATTCTTCGCAGAAAACCCGCAAGCCGCGTTCCTCGTCCTGAACAATACGGGACACGAAGCCGAGGCCTTTCCGTCCGATATTGCTTATCTCAAGAGCGTGCAATATCCTCAAGAAGAGTTGTTCAACGCCATCAAGGAGGGTTTAGATCATGCCTATCGCCAAGGAAAAATCAGTGAAGCCCTCTACGTTGCATCGTGCGAACATGAGAGTGAGCTCCCAGGTCAGTCCGAAGAGGGCTCGGCCCGCCTCGACTGAGCAGGTCGCGGAGCAGTTTTGTGCGGAGATGATTCAGAATCTCAAGCGGAATGTCCCCGAAACCAAGCACCGTTTGGGCTAGGGTTCGATCACGAGGTTTTAGAGAAGCGCTGCCATCGAGCGGCGCTTTTCTCTTGCCCTTAGCCGTTGCTCTTTCATGTGTTTCTGGACACATGAGAAGAAGACATTCTTCTCATACCAGCGCCTCACCCGGAGCGGAAGCGTCAGTCAGGGCCGCGCGTTCTTTGCGCGCCGCGCAGCGGGCGAAGCGCCTTGACGGACGCTGGAGCGGAGGGTACTTCGCCACGGGTGCCGAGGGCCTTGCCTTAGCCCCTCTCGTACTCCTCAAGTATCTCTACCGCTAACCCCCGCTTGCGGTTTTTGACCTCTTTTATGACGCCATCGAAGACCTCCGGAGTCACCTTGATTCCGGTCAGAACAGGCTTAAGCAGGTTCATGATTTGCAGCCGAATTGCGGTGATCTCGATCAACTCCGGGCTCAGCCTCAGACCTTCTTTATCTCGCTTCAGCTCCCGCAGGATCAGTCCGCGTATCAGCTCCGCTGGCGTCTCTTTGCGCTTCGCTACCAGCTCCCCCAGCTCGTGCAACTCGGCTTCATTGAGCTTCGTTCCAACGTGGTTCGTCCGAAACTTCGCGTGTCTCGCCCGCTCGGCAAGCAAGTTGCTTTCGTCAAGTAATGCCATCAATCCAACCCTCCTCGGAGGCCTGATTCCAAACGGAATCGCTAGGTTTCCCTACGGAACCTCAAAACGTTCTATCTCTCTGATGCAGCAAAGGTTGCCGCAGAGCGCCTTCAGGTTTCCTTGCACGACCCTCGGAGGGATGGAGTGTCATAATTCATCCGGTGCGCAGCACCGCGCTGGTAGCGGCAAGAATTTCGGGATATGCCTAGACGCAAACAATAACAACCGTAGGCATCCCGGCCCTCCCCTTCCACGCTTTGCGCCGCGCTACTGCTCACAACCGCCGCCGCTATCGAATTGCGTAATGAATCACGATGAAAGTGGGTGGCTGATGCGCACGGAGACGTTGCATCGTTTTCACCCTTGATGTGCAAGCATTGGTACACGAATACTTCACCGGAGGAAGAGATGTCTTGGCTTCGACGCCTATTGCAGCCGTTTACCCAGCCGACAGAAGCTAAGGATGACTATTCGCAGTCGTCGCACCCTGCGTTGCAGGGTATGCCCAGCGTTAGGTTTGATGCTTCGACAGTGAGCAAGAGTGTCAAAGCGAACCTGCGAAAAAATATTGGTTTGCTTGACGATATTGAAAAGGCAAATGCCAAACAGGTTTACGAGCTTGCTTTGCATTCCATATTAGTGGGCCGGGATTTGCACTCATTCTGCACGGGACTAATGAATATGAATATCGAAGGAATGACCGCAGGGCGGGCGGCTGACATCGGACGATCTCTGAGCAGCAAAGCGAAGGCGATAATTGATCGAGAACGCCAAGCCTCTCTTGGAATTACTCATGCAATATGGATGTATCCGAATGCCCCGTGTATGAAAGAGCCGTTTAGCAGCTATCCGACGGCCGCAGACATTCAGCAGGATTCCGCTCATCGCGAAGCCAACGGGAAGCAATATGAAATCAGTAGGGGGCTATTCGTAGATGGCAAGCGGACATGGCCCGGAGTTGAGGAAGGGTGCAAGTGTGCGGCAAGAGCGATCTTGCCAAGTGCGGCAAAGTAAGAATCACAAAGAGGAGGCATATTGTGAGTAGCGGATGGCCAGCAGTTCTTCAAACCGCTTTTGGTGCAATTGTTGCCAGCACTATTGGAGGCTGCGTTGCGCTTGTTGTGTCTAGGAAGCAGCAAAAGGAACAGCGACGTACAGAATGGATGTTGAGACGAAATAAATGGGCCGACGAGTTGCGCGAACGCATTCTGGAAGTCGTAAGCCCAGCGACATGGTTCTATTTGGCGAAGTGGAAAAGGCGACCATCGCCACAAGGAGACGGAACACTCTGGGATTCCGAAAGAGAAGACTACACGATGAAGCTGACCGACAGCATCACTCGGGTTTGCCTCATGCTAGACCCTGGGATCAGCGCTCATGCTGAACTAATGAAGGCGTTGGAATCGGTGCGGTCTGCGGCGTTTACGAGTGATACCAAAGATGTAGCGCAGTTCGATAATGCTATTCAATCTTTGAAAAAGAGCGCATGGGCCGTTGTGAGCCAAGTGTCGGCGAATGCCAACCTCAATTGACGTTAGAACTCTCTGTTGCCATCAGCGGCCTTTCTAATTTTTCCCGACCGACGGCATCGCATAACAGATCCTCAGTTGCTCCGGCGTCAGGCCGCTGCTGGCGAGTCCAAATCCAGGCTTACAGAAGGCGGGTGGCACATTGGTTTCGACGACTTTCTTGATTCGCTCACATGCATCAGAAGAAAAACCCACACAATATTCTGCTGGATTCGGGGCACTTTGACCGACCGCCTTCGCGATGGGGCCGCATGCACCGGAAGAAGAGCCCACACAGTGTTTTACCGGATTCTGGGCGTCTTGGTCAGTGCAAGCGATCATAGCAATTTCACCCGCAATAGAGCGTGGCGGAGCATCCAAAACATCCGATTGTCCCATGTTTCCATCGAACGACCGAAAGTGACCCTGGCAATCGAACCATAGCATCTTGAGCCTAGTCGAATCGAACATAGAGTGCGGAGCGCCTGTGTAGACAGTGACGTTGGTTGCGCCACCGCCGAGGTGCTGAATCGAATTCATATCGATCCTGGTAACTTGCCCATTATCCGCCTCGATTCTCTTCCAGACAGGCTGAAAGAAATCATCGTTGCAGCTTTCCGCTCCACCAATTCGGCAATTTGGTAGTAGCGTTTCGAGTGTCTCCCCAGGCTTCGCTTTGTATAGTTTCGGCGGATTCTTTATATCGCGATCAAGGCATATTTTTTGCTGTTCGGGAGGTAGCCCTGTTCGATTCCATTCACAGTATGTTGCAGGAGCATACGACTCCCCCGGCCTTGGCCTGTATATGTCGTCAGCGGGCTTCGCAGACCCTGGCCTTTGAGTTGACATAAGCTGTCCAGCGACATGCGCCGGGATCGCGAATACCACCCCTGCCATCAAGGTCGTGCTCAGAATCGCCATTCGGTAGATCATCGCCACTCCTCCAGCCTAGCCCGTGCTTCGCCCTTAGATTGCGTTTGCCTTCATGGATTTTCTACTGGGGAGAACGAATCAAATTGTAGCCGAACAACCGAAATGAGCACCCATGTGGTTCAGCCAGCCGTCGCCGGGATGCGCTGCTACCAATGCAATGATTTGTGCCGCAATAGGCGCGGTGCTGCGCACCGGATGAATTATGACACTCCACCCCTCCGAGGTTCGTGCTGAGGATTCTTACGGATACTTGGGAGCAGCCGAGCCACATCAACAACTTGCGACGCTCAGGGATTCTTGAGGAAACCCAGGTATTCCCAAGGATTCTGACGAAAAAACAGGCTATGCAGATGTGGAAAGCAAAGAACGCTTCCCACATCCGCACAGCCTCGACGACGGCGACAAGATGCGAGAAACCCATCATCAAATAGGTGTTCGGGAAGTCTCCCGCCCGTTGCCGAATCAGAAATAATGCGGTGCGATAGTCGCAGACTATGGCTGATCTTCCTCGAACGGGCAAGAAAGCTCTCGTACTCAGTCTCCCGCGCGAATCAGATCCGCGCTTTTGCTGGCAATCTCTACAAAGTCCACCAAGTTGAGTTGCCTTTCCACCATAGACGCAGCCTGTAGGGCCATAGTTAGAAAGTATTGGACGGACTCCACGGGAAGTCCCATGCTGGATGCAGGCAGTGCGGCGTATCGGGCGAGACGATGCCGTAGGCCCCCAACGGAGTTCACTCATGGAAGAAGTACACCTCACCGAACGCAAGCGGCCCAACGTCACCGAGCGCAAGCCTCCGGGCCGTGCCATGATCCCGACCGAAGAGAGATTGTTCGTCGGTCGCTCTGAGGCAGCGCAGATGCTCTCCATCAGTTGCAGGGCGCTGGACTACCTCATCGGGAAGAAGCAGCTCAACACGCGCCGCATCGGTTCCCGCGTCCTGATCCCGATGGCCGACCTCCTCCAATTCTGCCGGAGCGACCATCCGGCGCGCCTGGTCGGGTGAGCCTCCAAACGCACCTTTGGAACAAAAAGAGATACGCCCTGCAAGTTTATTTGCAGGGCGTATCTCTTTCGTATCGCACCTGATTTTCGGCCCCTCGGGTGTCCTCACCGGAAGGCCTATAACTTATTCATTTTGAAGGAGATATTTGGTAGCGTTACCGGGGCTCGAACCCGGACTCTTCGCCTTGAGAGGGCGACGTGTTAACCAGTTACACCATAACGCCATATTGCACTGCACCAAGCAGGAGACGAAACCGTCTCAACCACTCGACTTTCCAAGTATAGCAAAACCACGGAGCCCTGCCAAACCGCTAAAGCCCCAGCTTCTTCACTTCGTCGTTGTAGTACTTGCGATACAGGATGTCCCACTCCTGGCTGCCTTCGACGATGATCTTCCTCTGCGACGAGATCTTCAACCGTGCCGCTTGATCGAGCTTCGTCTCTTCGGCCAGCAGCTTCAGCAGAGCCTTGCGCGCCTCCTGTCGGATCGTATTCCGGTCCTCCAGAAAGTCGCACTCCGGAATCTCAGCCAGCGTATCGGCTATAGTGTGGGCCAGCTTGTTTACCTTGTCCGCGGAAATTCTCACAGCACCGCCTTGTACTTGCGCGCCAGCTCCGCCTTGACCTTCTTGAACATCTCCGGGTAGCTCGCGCCTGTCTTGCGCATATCGTCCTGGAACGCCTCGAGAATCACCCGGACCTCGTCATTGATCCGGTCTTCGAGCGACAGCTCCTCAATCATTCCCCCCGCCACCCGCTCGTTCAACACGGCCGGCTTCTCGGAGTGAATCATCTTCTCGGCTATCAGCTGTTTTACAGTCTGACGCGCCAGGTAACCAACATATTCTTTAGAAAAGATCATGGACTTTAGCCTTGACTATACCACGCAGGTTCCTGTGCGAACCCGCTCCCTTTCTGCGACAATACTCACTGCATGCAACCAGATAACCTCATCTCGCTCAAAGACGACATGGTGGCGTTCATCGCCGGCCACGGCATGCGGCGTCTGAATGGATACGTCACCGAAGACGTCCCCACCATCCTGTTCGAAGAGGAAGACGCCGACGGCTGGAAGGACTTCGTCGAACACGCCAAGGCCGCCGGAGCCCCCTTCCTCACCATGAGCGAGGTCGTCCTCGAACGCGAGGACATCACGCTCCTCATCGAGCAGCTCCGCGACGACACCTTTCCCGACTCCGATGAGATCGAGGTCGAAGAGGCCGAGCAGCTCATGAAGCACGTCGGCAAGGTCGGCTACCTGCAGCTCGGATTCGCCCACCAGGGCGTCATGTTCATCTGCGAGATGGCCACCGACTGGTACGACAGCTTCCAGCAGCTCATGGAGACCATCGGCGACCTCGGTGGCATCCTGGTCGACGATCGCGAAGACACCGACGAGCGCGACTAAAGAAAACGCCTTTCAACAAAAGCTTTTTCTTCGCAGCGCCTCAGCTCCATACGACAGTCGCCACGGAAGCCATGCCCAACCTCGAACCAAACTTCCGCTGGGAACTCCCCCAACCCGACCAGCACCGCACCGCAGCCCTCGCCGCTTCCCTTCACTGCCCCACCCCGATCGCCCAGATCCTCGTCAGCCGCAACATCAGCGACCCCGAGCCGTTCTTTCATCCCGCCCTCGCCCAACTGCACGACCCCAACCTCCTCCTCGGACTCCCCGAGGCTGTCCTCCGCATTGAGCAGGCCCTGGCGCAAGACGAGCCCATCCTTATCTACGGCGACTACGATGTAGACGGCACAACCGCCACCGTCCTCCTCAAGACAGCCATCGAGCGCGTAGCCCCACCGGACCACCCCGCGAAGGTCACCTACCATGTCCCCCACCGCATCCGCGAGGGATACGGCATGCAGACGAAGGTCCTCGGCGAGGCCGCGACCATGGGCATCCGCCTGGTCATCTCGGTCGACACCGGCATCCGAGCCTTCGCCGCCGCCGACGAGGCCAGGGCCCTCGGTCTCGACCTCATCGTCACCGACCACCACCTCCCCGACGACCTCTCCGGCCTCCCTGAGGCACTCGCCGTCATCAACCCCGCCCAGCCCAACTGCCCTTACCCCAACAAATCCCTCTGCGGTGCTGCTGTAGCCTTCAAGCTCGCCCACGCCCTGCTCCTCGCCCACGCCCAGCGCCAACCCGACCCCGTCTCCGCCCTCGACCGGCTCGACCGGAAGGTCATCCCGTCGTTTCTCAAGCTGGTCGCCATCGCCACCATTGCCGACTCTGTCCCGCTTACCGGAGAGAACCGTGCCATCGCCTCGCTTGGCCTCCAAGAACTGGCAAACCCCGTCCAGCCCGGCCTCCGAGCCCTCATGCACGTCGCCAAGCTCCCCCTCGACAAGGCCCCCACCGCGATGGAGGTCGGCTTCCGCCTCGCTCCCCGGATCAACGCGGCAGGCCGCATGGACGTAGCCGGCGATGTCGTCGAACTCCTTCTCACTCGAGACGTCGCCCTCGCCCAAAGGCTCGCCGAAAAGCTCGACCAGCTCAATCGGGACCGCCGCGCCACCGAGGCCCATGCCCTCGCGGCGATCGAGGCGCAGCTCGCCGCCATGAAGCCCTACGCCCCCGAGTGCATCATCCTCGATCACCCCGACTGGCACCGCGGCGTCCTCGGCATCCTCGCCTCGCGCATCGTCGACCGCACCAACCGACCAGCCCTCGTCCTCACCCATCAGGACGGCGCCGCGCACGGCTCCGGCCGCTCCATCGCCGGCTTCCACCTCCTCGACGCTCTCACCGCCGTCGACTCCCCCGCCCTCTTCAGCAAGTTCGGTGGCCACGCCCACGCGGTCGGCCTCACCATCCCGTCCGAGAGCCTCGCCGAGCTTCGCGCCCGGATGCGCGCCCACGCACTCCTTCATCTCACCACCGAGGTCCTTACCCCAACCCTCGCCTGCGACGCCGAGTTCCCCCTCGCCGCCATCGACAACGACCTCTACGCCTGGCTCCAGCGCCTCGAACCCTTCGGCAACTCATGGGCCGAGCCCATCTTCGTCAGCCGCGATCTCACCCTCACCGACCCCATCCGCATCCTCAAAGAGAAGCACGTCAGCCTGCGCCTGCGCGACACCGGCTCCAGCCATGCCCCACTCGAAGCCCTCGGCTGGACGCGCTCCATCGACTGGGTCGCCCACACCGAATCCCTGGCACCCGGTTCACGCGTCGATATTGCCTATCGCCTGCGCACCAGTACCTACCAACAGGTCACTCGTCTGCAACTGGAGCTTGTCGATCTGCGGCTCCACGAGGTCGTCTAATGAGCATGAACAAAACGTCACGCATCTCGTTGAAAAAAATTGCCTCGTCCAGGAGTCGAGCGTCGTCTTATATACTGACGACTCTTAGCTAATGCAGACGACTGAATCCAAACGACCCAACTCGCTTCTTATCTCGGTCATCGCGGTCGTGATTCTTGTAGCCGCGATCTTTGGCTTCCGCCATCTCACCCGTGAGATCGTCGAAGTCAAGACAGCCGCCGTCAGCTATCAGCCACTCATCAGCTGGGTCTCGACCAACGGCAAGGTCGAGCCGATCGAAGAGTTCCAGGCTCATGCCCCGGCCCCTGGCGTCGTCAAGCAGATCTACGTCAACATTGGCGACAAGGTCAAGGCCAACCAGCTCGTCATCTCGCTCGATGACACCGACGCACGATCCCGTCTCGCCACGGCAACCTCTACCCTTCGCTCCGCCGAGGCCAGTGCAGCCGACCTCGGTCGCGGCGGTACGCAGGACGAGCGCATCGGCTTCACCGGGGAGCTCGAGCGCGCCAAGCTGGCCGTCGCACAGGATCAAAAGAGCCTCGCTACTTTGCAGCAACTCCAGCAGCACGGCTCCGCCTCCGCCAACGAGATCGCGCAGGCTCAGCAGCGTCTCGCTACTGATCAGAGCAGTCTCGCCAGCGTCCAGCAGCGCAGCACCGCGCGCTACGGCTCATCGGACCTCAGCCGCTCCTCCGCGCAGGTCGCCGACGCGAAGGCCCAGCTCGCCGCGGCCCAGGCGAACTACGCCTCAAACAACATCCGCGCGCCCTTCGCCGGCACCGTCTACGCCATTCCCGTCTCGGAGTACGACTACGTCACCGCCGGTGAGGATCTGCTCGATGTGGCCGACCTCAACCGCATCCAGATCCGCGCCTACTTCGACGAGCCTGAGATCGGACGCCTCCAGGAGGGCCAGCCCGTCGAGATCCGCTGGGAGGCCAAGCCCGGCCTGACGTGGCACGGACACGTCGAACGCGCGCCCACCACCGTCATCACCTACGGCACACGCAATGTCGGGGAGTGCATCATCACCGTCGACGATGCTCACGGTGACCTCTTGCCGAACACCAATGTAAAC
>Ga0179596_10000504_pt1 | contig 10800 bp, 5 predicted proteins | sample CZODoug1_1_08_16_FD_155494 | JGI IMG/M metagenome (GOLD analysis project Ga0179596, IMG submission 155494) | Vadose zone soil fungal communities from Angelo Coast Range Reserve, California, USA - CZODoug1_1_08_16fungal (Illumina Assembly) | ecosystem: Environmental > Terrestrial > Soil > Vadose...
GCCGCGACGCTGCTGCCCGCGGGTCACTGGGCGGCCGCGGCTGCGAGCGATCTGCCACAGTATCCGCATGATGTGGCCCGGGCGCAGGCGCTGCTGGAGGCTGCGGGATTTCATCCGGATAAGGACGGCGTGCGGCTGCGGGTGACGTTGAAGACCTCCACCGATGAGACGACGCGGTTACTGGCGGCGGTGCTGCAACAGCAGATGCGCGCGGCAGGCATTGAGCTGACGACGCGTTCGGCGGAGTTTGGTACCTTCTATGCCGACATTACGAAGGGCGCGTTCCAGATGTATATTCTGCGCTGGATTGGGAGCAATGAAGACCCGGACATCTTTCGGTATGCGTACGGTACGGCGAGCTTTCCGCCGAAGGGTGGGAACCGTGGACGCTACTCGAATGCGAAGGTGGATGCGCTGATTGCGAAGGCGGCGGCGGAGACCGATGAGGGCCAACGAAGAGCCGACTATGTGGCGATTCAGCAGATTGTCACGGAAGATTTGCCGGTGATTCCGCTCTGGTATCCGAATAACGAGCTGGTACACGGGAAGCGGCTGGGTGGGCTGGCGCTGAAGGGCTCAGGGACGTTCGATTTTCTGCGCGATGCCTGGACACGCTAGTCCCGTCGGCTAGTTCCGATGGTGTCCCTTGGATTGACGGAAGAAGCGGGTCTGGCACCCCATGCAGCGAAACGGCGCGATGCCGATGGCGCTGAGAGGAAGCTCATACCAGCGGCGATGCGAGACACGGACCTCAGAGCAGCGGCAACGCTTGCAAACTAAGGGAGTTGGTTGGGGGGGCATGGGGCTATTCTATACAGAAAATGTAAATCTCATGATAAATCGATGCATTTTTTGTTACATATCCAAATAATGCGTAGGTGTTGTCGCGACACGAGAGTGTAAGCCGAGGTGTGCGATCGTTACGCCTGACGGCGGTTTGCCGACAGGGTGCGCAGGTCATCCCTTACGCGCTGTGACTCATCTTCCAGCGGTTCGCACACCGTCCAACACGTTCGCCGGGTCCGCTGCCAGTGCTGCGAGAGCCTGTCCTGCCGGACGGGCCCACTGCGCGTGGGGCGGGCACTTCGTGCCATGTGACTGCTTCGCGTGGCTCTCCCGGCGCCTGCGGCAGAACCGCTGGTCGAGAATAAAATTCGTTGCCGACCGAAGGAAGGCCCGCAGAAGAGCTAAGCGTCACGAAACGGCTTCCAAGCTACTTGAATGAATGTGATTCTGAACAAAGGGGAGCAACATGCAGGCATACACCGCCAGTGCGAGGAAGGCCATGAACGACATCGTCAGCGTGGTTGCGACTTCAACGTGGCTTGCATGCCAAGCACAGTAGGTTGCGAGACCGGCGCTTGTACCGGAGCCGAAGATCATGAGGATCGATCGCAGGGCTCCGGAGCCTGCCCCAGCTAGTGCTGGGGCAGGTGCCAGGGCCTCCAGCGTGACCGATGGGACGATGAGTGCGAAGCCGAAGAGTGTTGCGAAGGCCGCGGGCAGAAGCGTCGCCGGACGGTGGTAGCCCGCGATCTGAGAGGCTGCGGCGCTGACGGAGCCGATGACCATGATCGCGAGACCCGAAGTGATGATGGCTCGTATTGGTGTCTCACGGCGATTGAGGACGACACTCGCTAAGCCACCGAGGATCGTTCCGGCTGCGATTGCAGCAAACATGACGGGGTAGGCTGCATGGGCTACTCCCATCCGCTGTATGAGGATGAGCGGTGAGACAGAGATGAACGAAAAGATACTGGCAAAACCAAGCGCATTGATCAATGCGTAACCGAGGAAGATCCGGTTTCCGAGGAGTTGCCGGTAGCTGCGAAAAAGTTCCGCCAGATGCAGTGGATGGCGGTGTTCCGCCGGTAGTGTCTCGCTAAAGTCGAGAAGAAGAGCGAGGACGATGCCTGCGGCGAAGATAGATTGCGCGCCGAAGAGGACACGCCAGCTTCCAATCTGCACGACCGTGGAACCAACGATGGGGGCCAGGATCGGCATGACGCTGTTGAGTGCCGTTACTTCAGACATGCGCTTACGCGCCGCGCTGCCGGCAAGAAGATCTCTCACGACGGCTAGAGGCATCGTGGTCGCTACGCCCGACGCACAGCCTTGAAGGAAGCGAACGACAAGCAACATGGTGAAGTTGGCAGCCAACCCACATAGAAGGGCTGAGAGAGCAAACAGCATCAGCGACACGAGCAGCACAGAGCGCCGGCCGAGACGATCCGCCAGCGGGCCGCCTATCAACGGCGTGACTGCATAGCCGGCGAGAAAGAGGCTCATGATGAGACTGCCCTGACCTGCCGCGAGATGAAATTCATGCTCGATGGCAGGGGTTGTCGGAAGACTCATGTCGATCGACAACGAGGTCAGGGCGGCAATGCTTGCGAGAAAAAACGTGAAGCGTCGAGATTCGATCTGCATGGGTGGATGAGAGTTTGGATCTACGACAGATGGATTCTATGCTCCGTCAGGAGCCCGAATCAAAGACAACCGCAGGAACGCCTGCAGATAAGTTCCCCTGGCAGGAAGAGGTTCTGAATCTCCTTCGAGGCTGTCTCGTCAATTCGGCTGAATAGGATATTCAACGCATACCGCACCATCATTTCTACCGGTTGCCGGATCACGGTTAACGGGGGATCGATCAGAGGGGCGAAGGCAAAGTCGTCGAACCCTACAAGCGCTGGCCGTTGCGCCAGTTTGAGCGCAAGCTCCTCGAAGGTTTTGAAGATATGCAGCGTTGCGACGTCGCTTAGAGCCACCAGAGCAGCCGGGGCGTTCTTGCTTCGCATCTCCATGCCGAGTACATAACGAAGTTGATCGTAGTCTGGCGCAGAAATGAGGTTTGGCTGGAGATTGCGGGCCTTCATGGCGTCCACATATCCGGCCGACCGTTCGCAAAAGCTGTAGACGTCCGGCTTGCCGGTCACGCAGGCGATGTTTCGATAACCGTGCCCCAGGAGATGCTCCGTTGCCATACGTGCAGCTTCGCGATTGCGAAGCAACACGGAATCAATCTCCTCCGAGATGAAGCTGTCGAAGGCAACAACCGGTACATGGGGCAGGGCGGCTCGAATGTCTTTGGCTGTGGTGCCGGGAGCGCATGTGATGATGACTCCATCTACTCGATAACGCCACAGGGTGGAGAGGTGCTCCATCTGCTGCGCCATGACGTCCTGATGGGTCAAGAGGATGACGGTGCATCCGCGTTGCCTTGCCTCCTCTTCAATCGTCTGAATGGACTGGCTGAAGAAGACGTTTGAGACTTTGGGAAGGATGACGCCGATGGTCTTGCTACGGCCGACTCGCAGTGAGCGCGCACGCTCATCGGGCTCGTACCCGAGCGCTTCCACAGCATGCTTCACCCGCGCCGCAATGGCAGGCTTCACCTGGACGCCGCGCAGGAAGCGTGAGACGGTGGATGCCCCGACATCGGCCAAGGCAGCCACATCGGTGACCGTGGGTCGTCTCTTCATCGTGTCGTCATCTCGAACATTTACCTCATCGATGTGGGCGGTTCAGCATGCTCTCAACATCCATTATCCTTGATCGCCGGATATGGGCTAAGGCGAAGGCAGGTTGGCGATACCTTGCGCGTAGCGAAGTTTTGCCAACTTATCTGTAGTTGCGATTGGATTCCAATGGTCCGCCCCCCCGCAAGCAGCAAACCGGGGGTGAGGCTCACCTCCTCCGCGTTTGAGAGGAGCGGATACTCTACCCTGAGATGAAGAACGCCAGAAAGGCGATGGGTTTGCAATAACGAAGGGGCATCGTGTTTTTCCCTGCATATGACATATGAGAAAAATACGATGCATGGCCGTCAGGAAGTGCGGCCATGCATCGTTGTGCCCGCGTTAGAAACGGAAGAAGCCTGCGAACTGGAACACACGCGGCTGGTTGGCTTGCGAGATGATCTGTCCGAACTGTGCGTTTTGCGGATCGATGACCGGGGCAGTATAGACCGGGTGATTCAGCACATTGATCGCTTCCCCGCGGAACTGTAGAGCCCCGAGCTTCCAGATCTGAAACTGGCGTTGCAGACCGACATCCGCCTGATTCAGGTTGTCCGCGCGGAGAGTATTGAAGCGAAGCGGAAACTTGCGAATCTGGTATGTGCCAGGGAAGCTCAAAGGGCAGATGGCAACGGCGGTCGATGTGCATGCCTGCACCGCGTTCACACCCGTCACAGCTGTTGGGTTCCCTGCCACCTGCAACCACTTCGAGGTATCGAACCAGTATCCGATGCCGTTGCTTCCGATGGACTTCTTATAGTCGGCGCGGCTCCAGTGGCTGTTGCCGGGGCTTCCGTCGCCGTACCACACGTCGTTGCGCGCGAAGGTTAGCGGGGCTCCGCTCTGGATCTGATAGACCCCCTGGATCTGCCAGCCACCTACAACCTGTGCGACGATGCCATGGCTCGATGAAAGCCAGCGGCGGCCACTGCCCCACGGGAGCTCATAGATTCCGCTGGTCGAAAAACGGAGCGGACGATCCACGGACGACACGCCATACCAGGGCCGTACATCGGTCGGATTCAGGAACGTCGTTGCATCGAGCGTTCGTGACCAGGTGAAGGCACCTGTAAAGGAGAGACCGCCACTGAATCTTCTCTGCAACTGTGCCTGTAGCGAGTGATACATCGACATGCCATCCGTCGTGAAAGCGTTGATGCTTGCGTATTCGGGATACGGCCTGAGCAGTTGTGCGATCCCGATCGTCGCGCTGCTGAGGCTGTTCGCCGAGCCCGCCGGAAGGATCTTCGCGAAGGGATTGGTGACAGTCGTCGAAGAGAGCTGAATGTTCTTCGCTTGATCGTAGGCTCCATCCACGGTGGAGTAATACTGGACGGGCACGTTGTTATATTCACGACCGCCGGTGTTAGTGCCTTGCGAGATCTGTCCCGCAGGCAGGTGTACACCATGGTTTCCGACGTAGTCGATGGCTGCGATGAACTGCCCAAGCTGACGCTGGAAACCGAGGCTCCACCGCTGGTTGTAGGGGGTGTGCGGGTTGGGCTGGAGGAACTGCACATTTTGACCAAGAGCCGTGGAGGTTCCGAGGCTATTCCCCGTCACCGGAGTGAGTCCCGTTGGAAATGGATTCGCCAGTGTCGAAGTGATGACGAGACCGGTTGCAGCCGCATAACTTGGTGCCGTTACGTTGCTCACACTCGAGTAGCCCTGCTGCGGAACAAGGTAGGTGGTTGTGCTGCCTGCATTGCCTCCGGAGAGATAGTAGCTATTCAATGAGTCAAAGAAGATGCCATAGCCGCCGCGGATTACGAGCTTCTGCGTCGCAGCAAAAGAGAAGCCAATGCGCGGGCTGTAGTTGTTCTTCGACGCGTTGTAAGGATCCTTCCCTGCACCATTGGTATTGGCAAAGACGAAGCCGCCGGTTGGGTTGATCGTCGCCGGCAGCAGAGCGTTGGTCGGCGCTACTGCGGCATAGGCCGCGGCACCTGGAACGGTGCTGCTGTTGGTTGCGCTGAAGTTGAACGCAACCGCCTCCTTGTTGTTCCGTTCGACATCGGGCGACTCATACTCCCAGCGAAGACCAACGTTGACCGTCAGCCGGGACATAACGCGCCAGTCGTCCTGGAAGAAGCCCGCGTAGTAATCGGAGCGTATCGCGAAGTCGGAGTTCTGCGTCTGCGACCCACTGGTCAACAGGCCCAACTCTACCTGCGCAACCGAGAAGCCAACGCCTCCAACCGAGTTCGAGGTTGTGTTGTTGACGGTGTCGAGGCTGCCGCCCGCGACATAGGCACCCTGTTCGCCACTGCCGGAGATCGCGTTCGTCAGATAACGCCTGTACTCACCACCGAAGCGGAAATAGTGCGGACCGGTCTGTTTGGAGATGGATACGCTTCCCAGCCAGATGTCATCGGCGGCTTGTACCGCCGACGATGTCGAAGCTGAGGTGTACCCGGTAAGATCGATGCGCGGCAAAGACTGTGCAGATGCAGGAAGCCCGGTCACAAGGTAGGACGGCATGCCAATCGTAGTGGGCGTGATCTGTCCCTGCGATGTATTCATATTCTGGTTGGTGAAGCGGGTGTAGGAGACGACCGTATTCAACACGGCCGAAGGCCCAAGCACAAGCGTGTGGCCGACAGCAACGCCACGGTTCTCGTAGTCCAGATGCGTGCCGCTTACGGGCGGGAACCAGTTGCTCGAATGAACCTGCTGTCTCGAGCTCCTGAGGATATGAGCGTAGAGATTCTGACGCTGCGAAAGGTTATAGTCGAAACGCGCGATGGTGCCGTAGTAGTTATCGGGCTCAACAGCGGAGTAGTTGTAGTTGCTTAGACCTGTGGGCAGGCCGGTGAGGTTGGGTGCCGGATAATAAGCCATCAGCGCCTTAGCGATGGAGCTGATGCGGCTGGCCGGAACAATATTTCCTGGAAGACACTTGCGCGCATAGTTCGACCCCGTCGTCGCAACCGCCGTGTATGGATCGAAGATCTGATACTTGTTGATAGGTGCGGCCGTCGTACCCGTGAGCGTTGTGCTTGTAGCTCCACAGCTCTGCGCGTGAGACGTGGTGTCCAAGGCCAGCAATGCCGAAAAGTCGCCGCTTTGCTCCGCAGCGGTCGGCACACTCAATAATTGAACGTTGGGATTGCCCTGCCTGCTGTGTTCGTAACCGGCAAAGAAGAAGAGCTTCTCCTTGATGATTGGACCGCCGATGCCGCCCCCCTCTCGCACGAACACGGGCTTGGAGGTTGTTGGGTTCAGTGCCCAGATGTTGGCGTTCACCTTGGGGTTTTGATAGTAGCCGAAGACCGAACCGTGGAACTGGCTGGTTCCCGACTTCGTCTGCACGTTCACGAACCCTCCGGAGGAGTGGCCCTGGGTTGCGTCGTAGCTGGCCGTACTCACGCGATATTGCGAGATGAACTCCGTCGACGGCGTAAAGGCAGAGAAGCGAATGCGATTGTCCGGCGCGCCATCCAGCTTGTAATCGAGCGAGTTGAGCGAAGAGCCATTGACGGAGACATTGGCCGTGCCACTGTCGTACACGTGAAGATTCGGATTGACCCCCGAGAACGTGACACCGGGTGTAAGGAACTCCAGTGCAAAAGGATTTCCGTAGATCAGAGGAAGGTCCGTGATCGACTTCTGTTCGATCGTCATGCCGAGGTTTGCAGAGTTGTAGCTCAACTGCTGCACTTCAGACTGGACGGTCACCTCCACGTTTGTCTTGCCGACGACGAGCTTTGCATCGACGGAGACGCGTGAGCCGACGTCCACCTGGATATGCTGCCGGACCACCTTTTCAAACCCGGCGGCGGTGATCGTTACGGTGTAACGCCCCGCATTCAGCGTAGAAAACGTGTATTCGCCGGATTCATTGGTCGTTGCATCCGCGGTTACGCCCGTCTCCTCGTTCACGATGGAGACCTGAGCGTTCTTCGCGATTGCGCCCACCGGGTCGGTGACTCGACCGGAGACCGCGCCTCTGTCCTGCGCTGAGAGAAATGGAGCCGTTAGGAAAAGCATGACGGCGATACACAGCCGGGTAGACGAAGTGACTTTCTTGAACATTGGCTCTCCAAAAAATTTCGACCATTCACCACCAGGAGGCTTGAGTACAAGAGCGATAAGGAACCCGGTTTCAATGGAAAATGTCAACGCATGATGAAATCAATAGCGAAGTGGTCGGACAAGTTCTAGCGATATCGGAAGTTCGTTGTCAAGGGAAAAATAGCAACGATGCCAATATGTTGGCCCCGATCTTGTTCAACAGCCGCAGCGCCAAATGATGAATGCGTGTGCATACTGATGACTTTCAAGGAGGGTCCGACAAAAGCTGAGGCTTGCCTGGAGAGCTTATGGCCAACAATTAGGCAACGATGCCATAATGCTGAAGAAGTTGGAATTACCACGAGGTTTATCAATGAACAGGCGTCTTTTCCTTCAGCAAAGTGCTGCTGCCGCTACCCTCGCAACAGTTTCGAGCCGCGGGCAAAGCCGCACAACGCCTGCTGTTAACAAACCCAACGACACCTTTTTTCCAGCGAACGGGACCCTGATCCCGGACGACGGCTGGCACCTGTGGATCGACGAGTATGCACTCTGGACGGACGACTTAATCCACCTCCCCGGCACCTTCGACCTCGCGACTCTTCCGGCCAATCCACCCACAGGAGGTTGGACCACACTCGACACCACCCGCTCGACCGGTCCGAACTCCGCGCTCACTACTCTTCCCTCCACTGTGGAGCAGCACTTCTGGGGAAAGTTTGGCAGCCGCTCCTACACCCCGGAGGAGTATCGCTACGCTGCCGACGATCCCGCCCCGCAAAACGGAGCCTATCAAGGAGTCTCCTGGTGGTGGCGGGAGATCGAGATTCCTGCTTCCATGCACGGGAAACGTCTCCTGCTTCAGGTGCGTGGCGCACGCATGCGCGCCGAGGTCTACCTGAACGAACGACTGGTCACCTGCGAGTCCGAGCCTCTTTCCAACTTCACGCGAGAGATCTGGGTAGCGAATGCCCGGCCACGATTCGAGAAGCACCTCTCGATCGCCGTCGCGGGGGCTCTGCCGGCAGTCCGACACCAACTCTCGCTCCTGGAGGGTATTGAGGTTGCGGAGTTCTCACCGGATCGCAGATGGGACCTGATCGTCACGTCGGGTCTTGTGAAAGGCTCAAAGCTCGACCGTGCCATCGGAGACGAGACCGGACTCGAAGCACAGCCTGCACAGGGGGACCACTCCGCTCTGCAAGCTATCGGTCATATTCCGGACGCAGCACTGGCCGCCGTGCAGCAAGGGACTCCCCTGCTCTGCATTGTTCCCGACGACTTCCTCGCGGATGGCGTCGCGAAGCAACTCGCCGGCATGTCCGCTTTCACCTACCACGGCCAGGTAGGTGACACGCGTGCTCCCTGGATGGGAAACTGGCTCTTCGTCCGCGAGCACCCGACCTTCTCTTTCCTTCCGGTCAACCGTGTTCTTGGTGTTCACTATCAGGCGCACGGCAAAGCCTCGAACGGCTTGCTCATCGAACAGGCCCCCGGTGCGGAGGAGCCAGTCGTCATCATGGGATATAGCCGCGATCATGACCGGCAGGCAGGCGCCGCCAGCTTACTGTGCAAGCTCGGTGCCGGACGTCTGCTCCTCCATCGCGCACCGGAGTTTAGCGCTCCGCTACAGCAGCGATGGCTCACCAACAGCGTGGCTTACCTTACGCAGGTCAAACTCAAGTAGAGATTCAACGAAGGAGATCCCCATGAAACTTCAACGCGCGAAGCTCTCTCTTCTGGCAATGCTGGTGACGTCCATGGCGAGCGGCTTGCTCGCCGTTTCGCAACAGCTTGATCCCACTTCCGATCCCGGTGTTCGACGGCTTCATACGAAGGTGCGCATCGACCTCATCGGCGACTCCACCCAGACCGACAATGCAGGATACGGACGCGGCTTCTGCGCCAACCTGACAGCCGACATCGACTGCCTGAATATGGCCAAGGGCGGGTCAAGCACAAAGACGTTTCGCCAGCAGGGACTTTGGGACGCAAGTCTTGCGACCAAGCCCGACTACATGCTCATTCAGTTCGGTCATAACGACATTGAAAGCAAGGACCATGATCCCCGCCAGGTAACCCTCGCACAATACGAGGAGAATCTTCGCCGCTTCGTCGACGAGGCCCGCGCGCAACACATTACGCCTGTGCTTGTGACCCCGCTTACACGCCGCTACTTCGGCAAGGACGGACGCATCCACAGCGATCTTACCGTCCACGCCGCGACCATGAAGAAGGTCGCCTCCGAGATGAAGGTGCCCGTCATCGACCTCCAGAGCGAGAGCATTGCCTATCTTGAAGGCATTGGCGAAACACGCGGCAATGCACTCGGCATCACGAAGAAGGACAATACTGGAAAGCTTGGATATGACAAGACCCATCTGAACTGGCAGGGCAGCTACATCTTCGGCCGCATGGTTGCGGTCGCCCTTGGTAAGGTGGAACCTCGGCTGACCGCTTATGTTCGCCCTGAGCCTGCTCCGCTTCCGGCAGAAGGCATACTCGCCATGAAGGTTATTCAAGGTGCGGCCTTCAAGATCGTGCTCGTTGGAGATTCGACGACGGCCCCCGGAGGCGGGTGGGGTCCGGGCTTCTGCGCTACGCTCACCCCGAACGTCACCTGTGTCGACGCTGCGCTCAATGGCCGCAGCACAAAGAGCTTCATCGACGAGGGAGCATGGAGTAAGGCGTTGAACGAGAAGGGCCAGTACTACTTCATCCAGTTCGGGCACAACGACCAGAAACCCGCTCCAGCACTGCACACCGACGCCGACACCACCTACAGCGATAATCTGCGCCGCTATGTGAAAGAAGCCCGCGCTATCGGAGCTATACCCATCCTCGTCAGTCCCCTGTCGCGGCGAAACTACAAGGACGGCAAGCTCGTCGACGATGGACTGAAGGCCTACGCCGCCGCGACCAGGCGCGTGGCCGCCGAGCAGGATGTCACCTTCGTCGACCTCAACGCGATGTCCACACAGCTTCTCTCCGGCATGACGCAGGAGCAGGCCGATACCTTCAACGCGGAAGGACATCCCGACGCAGCCGCGGAGAGGACCGCCCCCGCCAAGCCCGACCGCACACACCTCAACGACAAAGGCAAAGCTCTCTTTGGCCGCATGGTTGCGGACAATGTCATCCGCACCGAGGTCGAGTTAGGACCGAACGTGACCGGCCTTGCCACAGGAGCCACCCCAACCCTTCCGCAACAGACAGCCCCGACTGACGGCAACGACGGCGGGCAAGGGCCCAAATAGTCCAAACGAGG
>Ga0179596_10000505_pt1 | contig 10791 bp, 8 predicted proteins | sample CZODoug1_1_08_16_FD_155494 | JGI IMG/M metagenome (GOLD analysis project Ga0179596, IMG submission 155494) | Vadose zone soil fungal communities from Angelo Coast Range Reserve, California, USA - CZODoug1_1_08_16fungal (Illumina Assembly) | ecosystem: Environmental > Terrestrial > Soil > Vadose...
CCGCAGAGTGTGCCGGGCAGTCCCCTGCTGAGTTGGCCTTTGCGGCGCGAACTAGGGATGCCTGGTTCGCTGGCCAGCCAGGATGCCGACGATGCGCGATGGGTTACGGAGCGGGTGGCTCGATGCGCTGCCGAGACGGTGGTCTTCAGCTATGCGCTGGAGACGGAGGAGGGCAAGCAGAGGCCGTCTCCGATGCTGGATGGGCTGGATCTGCGGGCGTTTACGGATATGGTCGAAGAGTTGCCTGGGGCTCTGGTCTCGCTTGAGGATGTAGAGGACGATGCTCCGATTGCGGCCCTGCCGGATCATCCAGTGGTGGGCGGTGCGAGAATATTGCAGTCGCAGGCGGCGTGCGGCTTCCGGGCGTTTGCGGAGCATCGTTTGTTTGCCTCGGAGGTAGAGTCGAGGGCGTTGGGGATGGATGCGCGGGAGCGTGGCATCGCCGTACATCTCGTGCTGGAGCGCTTCTGGGAAGAGGTGCGGACGCAGGCCGTGCTCAAGGTAATGACGACTGAAGTACGGCGCGAGACGCTGGGGCGGGCTATTGACCGGGCGCTTGGCGATGCGGCGGCCAAGGCCGAGACGAGCTGGGATGCGGCGTATCTTGAGACACAAAGACTGCGGCTGATGTCGATTGGGATGGAGTGGCTGGCGATGGAGGCTGGCCGCGCCGTTCCCTTCACCGTGGCCCAGCGTGAGGTGGATGCGAAGGATGTGGCGATTGGGCCGCTGCGTCTTTCGGTGCGGATCGACCGGGTGGATGAGGTGGAGGGCGGTGCGGTGCTGATCGACTACAAGACCGGCGAAGCGAAGCCTTCGGCGTGGCTGACCGAGAGGCCGGATGAGCCGCAGTTGCCTCTATATGCGGTGCTGGAGGAGGGACTGGATCTACAAGCGGTGGCGTTTGGGCGGGTGAAGCTGGGTAAGGACATGGGGTTGGCTGGGTTTCAGAGTGCTCCGGGGATACTGACGCATCCGGCGCGGGATTTTGTGGGAATGGAGGAGCAGATTGCCGAGTGGCGCGGCACGCTGACGGTGCTTGCGGAGGGCTTTGCCGGGGGCGATGCGCGGGTTTCGCCGAAGCAGTATCCGGTGACGTGTGCGCGGTGTGTTCAGAGACTGCTGTGCCGGGTGGATGGGGCGGCGTTGATGGCGGTGGACGAGAACAGTGGGGAGGACGAGATTGGCTGAGTTGTTGCAGTTCCCTGCCGGGCCTCCCGACTGGGCGGAGCGCGAGCGTGCGCTCGATACGCGGACGTCGTTTGTGGTGGAGGCACCGGCTGGCTCGGGTAAGACGGGGTTGCTGATTCAGCGCTACCTGAAGCTGCTGGGTGATGAGGGCGTGGACGAGCCGGAGCAGGTACTCGCCATCACCTTTACGCGCAAGGCGACGGGAGAGCTGCGTGAGAGGGTGCTCGAGGAGTTGGAGGGTGCAGCGCTGGCGACCCCGCTGAAGGACGAGTTCAAGCGGACAACGCGGGAGCTGGCGCTGCGTGTGATTGCGCGTGGGTGGAAGCTCCAGGAGTCTCCACGGCGGTTGAAGATCCTGACGATCGACTCCGTGTGCGCGGAGATTACGCGGGCTCTGCCTCTGCTCTCGGGGAGCGGTGGGCAGTTGTCGCCAACGGACGATGCGACACGGATGTATCGTGAGGCGGCCCGGCAGACCCTGATGCAGTTGGGCGGCGACGATCAGGCGCTCGATGAGTCGTTGCGGACGATTCTGCTGCACCGCGATGGGAACCTGACGGAGTGCGTGGAGCTGATCGCGGGGATGCTGGGGACGCGGGATCAGTGGGGCGAGCTGGTTCCTTTGGGCGGGGAGCATCTGGAGGATGAGTATCTCGAAGGCACGGTACTGCCCCGGTTGGAGCGAACGCTCGATCTCGCCATCTGCCGGGCTCTGACGCAGTTGACGCGCACGCTGCCGATAGATGTATTGCGGCAACTGACGGGCACGGCTGCAGAGCTGGGCTATCTGGATGGGTATAACGGCGGGCCTTCGCCGATCGCGCTGTGTGCGGGGCGGCATGAGCCTCCGGGGGCGATGGCTGAGCATGTGGCGCATTGGCGGGCACTGGTGCATCTGGTCGTGACGCCGTCGAGCGGGACGTGGCGCAAGAGCTTTACCAAGAACATCGTGAAGTTTGAGACGCAGAAGAAGCATCGGGAGCAACTGGGAGAGCTGGTGGCCCGGTTGCAGGAGAACGATGCTGTGCTGGCCGCGATGTGCAGGTTGGATAAGCTGCCGCCGGCTAGATATCCGCAGGAGCAGTGGGTGGTGGCGAAGGCTTTGTTCCGCGTACTGAGTCGGGCGCTGGTGGAGCTGCAACTAGTGTTTGCGGCTGAAGGCGAGTGCGACTTCGCTGAGATTGCGCTGGCGGCGCGAGCGGCGCTGGGCCGCGATGCCACGGGCGATGAGCTGACGGCTGCGCTGGGCATGGAGACGCGACACCTGCTCGTCGACGAGATGCAGGATACCTCGACCAGCCAGTACGACCTGCTGGAGCGGCTGACGCATGGCTGGGATGGGCGCAGCCAGACGGTGTTTCTGGTGGGCGATCCGAAGCAGTCGATCTACCGGTTCCGGCAGGCACGGGTGGAGCGGTTTGTGCGGACGATGCAGGAGGAACGGCTGGGCGACCTGCCGCTGAGCTGCCTGCGGTTGACGGCGAACTTCCGTTCACAAGGAGAGCTGGTAAGGCAGTTCAACCACGACTTCTCCCGGTTGTTTCCTGCGGTAGTGAACCCGGCGCATCCAGAGGAGGTGCCTTACGTCGAGGCCGCGGCGATCCGGAAGGTAGACCCGGCGCGTGGTGTGCGTTGGCATACGCTCGTCGTCGCTCCCGACGGGGATGCAGCCGCGGCGGAGCGGGAGAGTGCGCTTGCCGTTCGGGAGATTGCGATGGAGTGGCTGGGACGAGAGCTTCCCGAGGGGCGGACAGAGCCCTGGAAGATCGCGGTGTTGGTGCGGTCTCGGGCTGCGCTTGTACCGATTGTGGCGGCGCTCAAGAAGGATGACGGCGAGGGTGCTGTGCCGTTTCGTGCCGTTGAGATTGAGGCTCTCGGTGAGCGTCAGGAGGTGCTCGACCTGCTGGCGTTGACGCGGGCTCTGCTGCATCCGGCGGACCGTGTGGCGTGGTTTGCGGTGCTGCATGCTCCGTGGTGCGGGTTGGGGTTGGCGGATCTGCATGCGCTCGCCGGACAGGATGATTCCGCGCTGCGGCAGGTGTGTGTGGCGGACCTGCTGCTGACGCGCGGGCATCTGGTCAGCGAGGAGGGTGAGGCACTGCTCGCACGGGTTTGGCCTGTGCTTGTGGCTGCGACGGAACAGCGCGGGCGGATGGGATTGTCCGAGTGGGTCGAGAGGACCTGGAGGACACTGGGCGGAGATGTCTCGCTTGGCAGCGAAGAGCGGGCCAATGCGATGCGGTATCTATCGCTGCTCGATGAGCTTGAGGCTGGTGGGCAACGGATTGATCTGGCTGGCATTGAGCGGGCGATGGACAAGCTGTACGCCGAACCTGCGGTGCATGCTGGCGCGGTGGATTTGATGACGATCCATGGAGCGAAGGGGCTGGAGTGGGATGCGGTGATCGTGCCGGCGCTCGAGAAGCGCGGGCAGCCGGACAAGGGGCGGCTGCTGGACTGGATGGAGGTCGACACGGGCGATGCGGATGCCGCGCACTTTGTGCTGGCTCCGATTGCTGGCAAGGGAGAGGATGCGAAGGAACTGAACCAGTGGATCCGCGACGTGCACGCCACCCGCGAGGCTGCCGAGCGGAAACGGCTGATGTATGTCGCTTGCACGCGAGCCCGGGAGGAGCTGCATCTGTTTGCGACACCGGAGAGGAGCGCAAAGGGAGAGGTCAAGCCAGCGTTCGGTTCCCTGCTGAAGGCTGCTTGGCCGGTGGCGGAGGAGCATTTCGCGGAGGCGGAGTCCGCGCCTGTCGCGGAGTTGGCGATGGCAGCGAGCGCAGAGGCTGGCTGGCCTCCGATGCTGCGGCGGTTGCCTTTGGACTTTGATCCAATGGCGCGGTTTTATGGAGCGAGGCTCACCTATGGCACGACACGCCCTGCCAAGGCGGCGTCCTTCGAGCGGCCAGAGGGATCGTTCGCGGCGCGTTCGTTCGGCAATGCCGTACACGCCTTTCTGGAGATGGCTGCGACGCGTGTGGGGCGGGATGGGGCTTCTGCCGGCGAGTTGCGGGCGGAGTTGTCGGTGTGGCTCTCGCGGGCGGAGGCGCTGCTGCGTGCGGATGGGCTGGCCCCGGCTGTGGTTGAGAGGATGGCACAAAGAGTCATCGATGCGGTGGCGACGACGCTGGCGGATTCCGATGGCCGATGGATTCTGGGGGCGGACGTGCCTCTGGTCGACGCGCAGAGCGAAGTAGCACTGACTGGCTGGGCCGACGAGTGGAGCAGCGTGCGTCTGGACAGGGTCTTTCGGGCCGGAGCTGGGCCACGTGAGGCTGGGTCGGACTACCTCTGGATCGTGGACTACAAGACGACCACCCACGGCGCTGGAGGGGTGGATGCGTTTCTGGAAGAGGAGCGGGTAAAGTATCGGCCACAACTCGAGGCTTATGCGACGACGATGGCTCGGCTTACCGGAGACGCGCAACCGGTTCGGCTGGCGCTCTACTATCCGGCGCTTGGGCGGTTGGATTGGTGGGCGGCTGAGTAGCCGCCCACGCGGTTAGAGGTTGGTGGCGGAGTGGCGGACGTCGGCTCCGCGGACCCAGAAGATGACGTCCTCCGCGATGTTGGTTGCGTGATCGCCAACACGCTCGAGATTGCGAGCGATGATGAGCGCATTGAGCGACTGCGGGGTCAGATCGGGGCGGTCGCGGATGAGGCCGCTGAGCTCGACGAAGGCAGCATCGTTCATGGCATCGACCTGATCGTCGAGTTGGAGGACGGCATCGGCAAGTTCAGCATCGGCTTCGATGAAGGCCTGGAGTGCCTTGCGGACCATCGCGGAGGCCAGCGAGGCGAGCTTGGGGATGTCGACGGGGAGGTCGATGTTGGCGAAGGCACCCATCTCGCGGACGCGCACGGCAATGTTCACGGCCTGATCCCCGACACGCTCGAGATCGGCGTTGATCCGAATGACCGAGAGGATGAAGCGGAGGTCAATGGCCATGGGCTGTTCCATTGCCAGTAAGTCCAATGCAAGTTGGTCGATCTCGCGCTCGAGCCGGTTGATGGCAGGCTCGGAGCGGAAGACGAGTTCGCAGATGCTGAGATCGCGTGTGCGGTAGGCCTCGATGGAACGCTGGATGGCCTGCTCAGCCATGCCGGCCATAACGAGCAGCTTCTCCCTGAGGTCGCCGAGGCTTTGGTGGAATTTAATACGCATCAGCCAAACCTCCCTGTGATGTAGTCTTCGGTGCGTTTATCGCTTGGGTTAGTAAAGATCTTATGCGTGGGGCTGAACTCGACGAGCTTGCCGTTTAGGAAGAAGCCCGTATTCTCCGCGACGCGCGCGGCCTGCTGCATATTATGTGTGACGATCACGATCGTGTATTGGGTCTTGAGTTCAAAGATAAGGTCTTCGATCTTCGAGGTGGAGATGGGGTCGAGCGCCGAGGTGGGTTCATCCATGACCAGTACCTCGGGATCGATAGCAAGGGCGCGGGCCATGCAGAGACGCTGCTGCTGGCCACCGGAGAGCGAGGCTCCGGACTTTTTGCGGAGGTCGTCCTTGACCTCGTCCCATAGCGCAGCTTGCCGCAGCGACCGCTCGACGATCTCATTCAGCACCTTGCGCTTAGGGGCGCCACCGAGCTTTACGCCGGTCGCGATGTTGTCGTAGATCGACATAGTCGGGAACGGGTTAGGCCGCTGGAAGACCATGCCGATACGGCGGCGAATCGCTACGGGCGAGGCGTCCTTGTAGACGTCCATGTCGCCGATCCGTACAGAGCCCTCGGCACGCGCACCGGCGATCGTCTCGTGCATGCGATTGAGGCAGCGGACGAAGGTGGACTTGCCGCATCCGGAGGGCCCGATCAGCGCTGTAGCCTGATTGGCCGGGATGGGAAGGTTGATGTCCTGCAGGGTATGGACCTTGCCATACCAAGCGTTGAGATGTTCGACCTGAATGCCTACGCCCAAAACTGATCTCCCGTGAAGTGCGCGGTCTTTGAGCGCTTGAGCTGTTTCCGGCCCCGCACGGCCGCAGACTTGATTTTACCAATGGGCGCGTGTTTCGCACGGTGTTTAGGTTGATTCATCACAGCTCCTCGGTTACTGGGAAGAGCGCCAGAGGAAGCGTGAAGAGAAAGGTGCTGCCTTCGTTGAGGTTGCTTTCGGCCCAGATAGCCCCGCCCTGCGTCTGGACCATATGTCGGGCGATGGCGAGGCCGAGGCCCGTGCCTCCCGACTCGCGCGAACGAGCCTTGTCGACCCGGTAGAAGCGCTCAAAGATGCGGGTGAGGTGTTCGGAGGCGATGCCTTGCCCGAAGTCCTTCACGCTGAACTCGACCGCCGGAACCGGCTCGGCGACGGTGCGGGCGCTGACGATGACGCGAGAGTTGCCCCCATTGCGTGGCTGTCCGTACTTGATGGCGTTCTCAATGAGGTTAGAGAGAACCTGCAGGATGGCGTCGTGGTCGGCGAAGACCTGCGCCGTCGTGAGCGCGCCCATCTCAAGCGTTGCTTCATTCTCCTGCACCAAGCCGCTGACGCCCTGCACGGCATCGCGGACGAGCATGTCCGAACGCAAGGCAGATGGGGTGAGGGGTTCTTCGGCGGATTCAACACGAGCCAGCGCGAGCAGGTCTTCAGTAAGACGATGCATGCGCGTCGCGTTTTTCAGAATCGTCGAGAGGAACGAGCGGGCCGTAGGGCTGAGGCTCTGCTCATGATCGAGAAGCGTCTCGACGTAGCCGCTGATGGAGGTGAGCGGCGTGCGCAGCTCGTGGGAGACGTTGGCGACGAAGTCCTGCTGGGTGCGCTCCACCTGCTCGATGCGGGTGATGTCGTGAAGCACGGCGACCGCGCCGCCGTTGGGCATGGGAGAGGCGTTGACCTCGAAGATGCTGCCCGGCAGCACACTGGTAGCGCGGCGCTGCGAGACGGTGTGCTGCTCGAGCGCGGTCTCTACAGTCTGCAGCACGTCGGGGTCACGGATGCTCTGCACCAGCGCGTGGCCGATGCGGAGCGGGCTCGAAGGGTTCGAGGTGAGGTTGTTCATCAGGCGCTGCATCCGCTGATTCGACCAGAGGATGCGTCCGCTTGAGTCGACTGCGACGACGGCGTCTTGCATGGAGTCGAGCAGAGCCTCAAGGTTGTGGCGGCTCTCCGCGGACACGGCGAGAGCGTCGCGAACCTGCCCCGAGGCAAGCGCGAGCGACTGGGCAAGCACGTCGAAGTCCGTGAAGGCCGCCGGGGGCACGGGCTGAGTGCCGTCGGACTTGAGGATGCCCATGGCCGAGCGGCCAAGGGGGGCGACCGCCTGGCGCACTGAGCGAGCCGTCCACCAGGCAAGCACGGCGGCGAGCACCAGAGCGAGCACAAAGCTGGGTGCTCCGCGCAACTCCGGCGCATAGCTCTCCAGGGCAGCAAAGAGGGCCACCCCGAGCGTGATGCGGAAGAAGAGCGTGACGAAGAGGCTGCGCATAGTCCCTGAGTTCCCTGTGTCTTCCTAGACCGCTTCGGCCTGGAACTGCGGGGTCTTGGGGATCTCGAAGCGATAGCCGGCTCCACGCATGGTCTTCAGATAACGCGGGGTCTCGGCGTCTTCCTCGATCTTCTCGCGGATGCGCCGGACGTAGACGTCGACCGAGCGCGGTGTGACGAAGCGGGCATCGCCCCATACTGCGTCAAGCAGATGATCGCGGCTGAAGACACGGCCCGGGTGGCGTGCGAGGTAGTCGAGCAGGCGGAACTCGGTCGCCGTCGTGGTGACGAGCTCCCCGTTGACACGAAGCTGCATGGCGCTGGCGTCGATCTCGATGGTCTCGAACTTGAGCAGCGACGGGGTCGTCGGGCGCTCGAAGCGGCGCAGCACGGCCTTAACGCGAGCGACGAGCTCACGCGTGGCAAAGGGCTTGGTGATGTAGTCGTCGGCACCGAGCTCAAGGCCCTGGACGCGGTCATTCTCCGCCGCACGAGCCGTAAGGAAGATGATGGGGATGCTCGAGAGTGTGGGGTTCTGGCGCAGACGGCGGCACAGATCGAGTCCGTCTCCGCCAGGCACCATGATGTCGAGCAGGAAGAGAGCCGGCGGGTTGCGCTCGGCGTCGGACAGTACCTGGCCAATCGCGAGGTACGGGCGTACAGTGAAGCCGGCGCTCTCGAGGTGGTACTGGACGAGGCGGGAGATGTCGGCGTCGTCCTCGAGGACGACTACGGTCTGGTTCGGCTGTGTGGTCTGGCTCAAAACGTATCCTCTGGGCGGCATAAAGCCCTCCCGTCGCTAGGTTAGCTCAGGCTGATCTGTGTTAATGCGAACATCCGATGAATCATTTTTTCTTAAATGGAGTAAACGCCTCAGGATAGACTGAAAGCAAGTCACTTACCCCTTGCCTCTGGGAGGCGCATATGTCCAACTTGATCCTCTGTGTCGATGATGAAGTGGTCGGTTTGGCTGTGCGCAAGATCCTGCTGGAGCGGGCTGGTTACAGGGTGTTGACGGCCTCCGATGGACGGACAGGGCTGGAAGTCTTTCAATCCGAGCCGGTACAGGCGGTGATCCTGGACTATACGATGCCTGGAATGAACGGCGGTGAGGTGGCCAACCGCATGCGCCAGGCCAAGCCCGAAATTCCGATTCTGCTGCTCTCAGCCAATATTGTGCTGCCCCCGGATATCACGGGCCTGGTGGACGGATATGTGACCAAGGGTGAGTCGGCCCCGGTGCTGCTGGAGAAGCTTGGGACGATGCTGGCAGCGAGTTAAGCCCGGATTTAGCTGGCTAGGGCGTTGAGTTCAGTGGAGACAACCTGGGCTGCCTGTTCGCATTCGGCGCGGCTGACATCGTAGTGGGTGACGAAGCGGACGGCATGGGGACCAATGGCGCTGGCGAGAATTCCCTGCTCTTTGAGCTTGGCGACGAAGGCGGGGGCATCATCCTTGCCGTTCAGCGTGAAGATGACGATGTTCGTCTGGACGGAGGCCATGTCGATGGTGGCGGTCGAGCACTTGGCGACGGCGTCGGCGAGGATGCGGGCATTGGCGTGATCGTGCGGGAGAATGGCAGGAGTCTCCTCTAGCGCGATAAGCCCGGCGGCGGCGAGGATGCCGGCCTGACGCATGCCTCCACCGAGGGCCTTGCGGACGGAGCGTGCGCGGTCGATGTCGGCGCGTGTGCCGACGAGGATCGAGCCCACGGGAGCGCCCAGGCCCTTCGACAGGCAGAAGTTGACCGTATCAAAACCTGCGGAGAGCGCAGCCACCGGGGTGTTCAGTGCTGCGGCTGCGTTGAAGATGCGGGCTCCGTCAAGGTGGGTCTTCAAGCCGCGTGATTTCGCCTCAGCGCAGATCTCGTTGAGCGTGACGGCAGGGGTGACGGTACCTCCGGCCATATTGTGGCTGTTTTCGATGCAGATGAGGCTGGTCTGGGCACGATAGTAGATCTTCGGCGCGATGGCGGGCTGGATGTCGGCCCAGGTGAGGATGCCCCGGTCCCCGGCCACGGTGCGGGCCTGTACCCCCGAGAAAGCGGCGGCCATGGCCATCTCCCAGTCGAGGATGTGGGAGCGCGACTCGCAGATCAACTCCTCGCCATGCTGTGTGTGGAGACGAATGGCGATCTGGTTGCCCATGGTTCCGGTGGGGACGAAGATGCTCGCCTCCTTCTCAAAGATCTCCGCGGCTTTCTGTTCGAGGAGGTTGACCGTGGGGTCTTCGCTGTAGACGTCGTCGCCGACTTCGGCCGAGGCCATGGCGGCACGCATGGCGGGTGTGGGCTTGGTGACGGTGTCGCTGCGGAGGTCGATCGGCATGTCTTAGGCGTTCCTTTGGGTGTGAGTTAGGCGACGAGCAGGCGGCTGAATACCTCGTTCGAGGCGAGGCGGCCAGCAGGAGTGAGTTGCAGGGTGGTGGGGGTGCGAGTGATAAGGCCCGCGGCTTCGATGTCGACGATGCTTGCCAGCGCTTCGTTAAGACGGGCGGGGCCGAAGTGGATCCGGAGCTGGTTGAGGTCGACTCCCTCGTTCAGGCGGAGGCCAAGGAAGAGAGATTCTTCAAAGGCCTCGTTCGGACCAATGCGGTCAATCCCGGCCTGGGTGAGGAGCTGAAAGGGACCCGTGTGCGCGAGATAGCCGTTCATCGCGTCAGGGTTGGCCCAGCGGATAGCGGTGCCGTCCGCGCAGTGGAGCATGGAGTGGGCGTCGAGGCCCACCCCAAGATAGGGTTCGCGTTGCCAATACTTGCGGTTGTGACGCGACTGGAAACCGGGCCGGGCGAAGTTGGAGATCTCGTACTGCGGCAGACCGGCGGTTGTAAGGAGCTGGCAAGCGGTCTGGTACCAGTCGGCGGTGGCGTCTTCGGCGGGCAGCGCGGGAGCGTGATAGCGAGGCCCCCCGGCGAGAGATTCGCGGCCCAGGCGGGAGTCCTCGTCGATCTCAAGGAGGTAGATGCTGATGTGGTCGGCGGAGGTGGCGATGGCCTGGTCGAGCGAGTCGCGCCAGCTCTCGGCGGTCTGGTACGGGAGACCGGCGATGAGGTCGAGGCCGATGCGCTCGACACCCGCAGCGCGGAGGCGGGCAATCTCGGCGTGGCAGTCCGCGGCGGTATGACGGCGGCCTACGGCGGCCGATTCGCGGTCGACGAACGACTGAA
>Ga0179596_10000506_pt1 | contig 10748 bp, 8 predicted proteins | sample CZODoug1_1_08_16_FD_155494 | JGI IMG/M metagenome (GOLD analysis project Ga0179596, IMG submission 155494) | Vadose zone soil fungal communities from Angelo Coast Range Reserve, California, USA - CZODoug1_1_08_16fungal (Illumina Assembly) | ecosystem: Environmental > Terrestrial > Soil > Vadose...
GGTCCGTCACGGGAGATCGCATGTACTTCGGCGATACGTTGACCAACCAGCTCTACCAATGTGGCTTCGATCTCGCCAGCAGCAGCCTGACCAGTATCGATGTCTTCAATGAGGGCTTCGCGCGAGGACTTCCCGATGGCTCCTCCGTCGATGCGGAGGGTTGTCTTTGGAACTGTCGCTATGGTGGCGGATGCATCGTGCGCTTTGCACCGGACGGGTCCATCGCGGAGGTGATCGATACTCCCTGCCTGAGCCCGACGACGTGCATCTTTGCCGGCTCGGAGCAGATGCTGTACTTCACCTCAGCGAATGACAATGGCCCCGGCGAGCAGCCCAACGGCGCTCTCTACTCGATGCATGTTGAGACAACGGGGCTGCCCTCCACGCCCTTCCGTCTAGAGGCGAACGGGTAGCTGTGCGAGCAGTCCGCCGTCCACGCGGTAGGAAGCACCGGTGAGAAACGAGGCCTCATCGCTGAGCAGAAAGGCCACGACGTTCGCAACTTCTCCAGGCTGCGCGATACGTCCCAACGGATGCGATGCACCCCACTGCTCCAGCACCTGCTCCAGAGAATCTTCTCCGCGAAACTGGTCTGCCGAAGAGCGCACCATGGGCGTATCCACCGTTCCGGGTAGCACGGCATTCACGCGGATCTTCTCTCGCGCATGGTCGACCGCCATCGCTCGCGTCAGCGTCTCCAAGGCACCTTTGCTGGTGGCATACGCGGCTACTCCGTTCTGGCAGGCCAGAGCTTGCACGGAAGACACCAGTACGATCGCACCGCCGTTCCGCATCTTTGGGATGGAGGATCGCGCCGCGAGAAATGCACCGCGTACATTGATCTCCTGCACCAGGTCGAACTCTTCAATCGAGGTATCGACGACGGAACCATAGCTCTGAATGCCCGCGCTATACACCAGCCAATCCAACGGTATGTCTTGTGTCGCAACGGCGACAGCCTCTTCTACCTGCCGCGGACTTCGCACGTCGCAACGGCTCCACTGGATGGAACTGCCTGATGGGATGGCGGGCTCCTTTGTATCGGCAACGGTGACCCTGGCGCCTCTTCGGCACAGCAGCTCCACCGTCGCGAGTCCGATTCCCGACGTCCCCCCAAAGACGATTGCATTCTTTCCGCTATACATGTCCATGCCGCTCTACTTTCGCAAGAAACCGTTCTGCCATACGCATGGCTCCACGCAACTCCGCCAGGCCACGCAAGCGGCCAATCGCGGGATACCCCGGGGCGGCCTCGCGCTCCCGGTCATTCAACAACTCCTGTCCGTGGTCCGCACGAAATGGCAGCGGCAGAGCGTCACCAGCATATACGCGCCTTTGCTGCTCTCTCACCGCCTCCACCATCACCTCAATCAGGTTCGCGTCGCCTTCAAGATGCTCTGCTTCGAAGAAGCTTTCGGGCAATGTCTCGCCACGCTCCCGCTGGGTTGAGCGCAGATGCAGGAACCCGATACGAGGCGCGAACCTGCGGACCATCGATACCAGATCGTTGTCCGCACGGACGCCGAGTGCTCCGGTGCAAAACGTCAGCGAGTTCGCCTCGTACGGATACTGGTCGAGAAGCCACTGGAGATCGGACGCCGTGCTGACGATGCGCGGCAGACCAAGCAGAGGTCGTGGCGGGTCGTCCGGATGCACACAGAGCTTCACGCCGCACTCCTCAGCGACCGGGCATACAGTTCGCAGGAACTCGCTAATGTTGGCCCTGAGTCCTTCGTCGTTCAGACCGGTGTAGGCACTCAGCAGATCACGGACTCCTTGCAACGTTAAGCTGCCATTGCCACCCGGCAAACCCTGCAAGATCGTCGCCTGTAGCTCGTCCCTCTGGACCTCCGACAGATTGCGAAGGTACGTATGAGCTTGTTGGCTGCGGTCTTCACCCCAGTCGGCCTCGGCGCCCTCGCGCTGCAACAGATAAAGATCGAACGCCGCGAAGGCAATGGCATCGAAGCGCGTCGTCAGGCCTCCGCTGGGTGCGGGCTCGTGCAGGTGGGTCCGCATCCAACTGAACAGGGGCATCACGTTGTATGCAACAGTGCGGATGCCACAACGTGCAAGATTCCGTAAGGACTGCGTGAAGCTCTCAACGTCGCGTTGCCATCCAGCTCCACGCATCTTTACCCGGTCGGTTACGTCAAGGCTTTCGACCACGGACCAATTCAGGCCAGCCGCCTGGACCTCTTGCTGGCGTCGCTGGATCAGATCGCACGCCCAGACCTCTCCTGCGGGAATCTCGTGCAGGGCCGTCACAATTCCGGTTGCGCCGGCCTCACGGGCATCTCGCAATGTGACACGATCAGGTGGTCCGAACCAGCGCCAGGTTTGCTCCATACTTCGTCCTCACCCTCAGGGTCTTCCTACGTACTCCGCGGATCCTCTTCGCAGAGTTGTTGCACAATCATTCATACTTCAGTTATTTTTCACAGTGCACTTACGACGTGCCTTGCTTCGTGACTCAGAACAACGTGCTGATGCTAGCCACACTCACCTCGTTCAGCGATACCGTTTCACGCGAGAGCTGCTCGTTTTACAGAGTGAGATGACATTGCACTTTTCCCCGCAGCTCAAGAGCTACTCTCAAGGACCATCAATATGAAGCATCGCAGCCTGACCACATCGGCAAAACCACCCGACCAGAAGCGCTCCTACACCATCCAGGCAGTGGTTCGTGCGGCGGCTATTCTGAATGCCTTTACCTCGACCTCCGAGGTGCTCGATCTGCGTGTGGTCGCCAGCCGCGTAGGCCTGCATAAGGCGACGACGTTTCGGCTGCTGGAGACTCTGGTGGAGACGCGCCTGCTGGAGCGCGCGGGCAAGCACGGCTACCGCTCCTGCGTGCAGTCGGCACGGTCGAAGCGCTTCCGCATCGGCTATGCCTCGCAAAGTAACCTGCTTCCCTTCACCGCGACCGTGACCGATAGTCTCGTTGTGGCCGCGAATGCGGCGAACGTCGATCTGCTGATTGCGAACAACGGCTTCAGCGCAAGAGTTGCGCTGCAGAACGCGGACAAGTTTGTTGCCGAGAAGGTCGATCTCGTCATCGACTCTCAGATCAATGTCGGTGTCGCCGCGCAGATCGCCGCAAAGTTCTCCGACGCGCGCATTCCCTTCATCGCGCTCGACATCCCACATCCGGGCGCGATCTACTTCGGCGCGGACAACTATAAGGCAGGCCGCATGGCCGGCAGGCACCTTGCCAAGTGGGCTGCGAAGTATTGGAAGAGTGGTCCCGAACAGTTGATTTTGCTGGGGGTCGACGCGGCAGGTCCTCTACTGAACGCCCGATTGACGGGCATCGTGGATGGCATCAGCGAGCTGGTGCCCAATGGCCGCTCCATCCCCACCCACCACTACGACACCAAGGGAGGGCAGTTTGAGGCGACGCTCGATACCGTACGGAAACACCTGCGGCGCAAGCGTCCGGAGCGAGCTCTTATCGGCGCGGTGAACGACTCCACCGCGCTGGCAGCGCTGCAAGCCTTTCGGGAGGTCGGCATGGAACGCGCTTGCGCTGTGGCCGGACAGGATGGCAGCTTTGCCGCACGGGAAGAGATGCGGCGCACGTCGACACGCATGGTTTGTTCGGTCGCCTACTTCCCCGAGACCTATGGAACGCACCTCATCCAGTTGGCGCTCGACCTGCTAAAGCATAAGCCGGTGGCACCCGCTGTCTTCATCCAGCATGAGTTGATCACGCCGGACAACGTTGACAAGATCTATCCGAATGATAGTTGGATGAAGAGCGCTCCCGACCTGGCCCAGGCCGATTGAGCTGGCTCACGCGATCGATCGCGAGTGCGTTCTCTTTGTCTCGCAATGTGAAACCAGCATTGATATTTTTCGCTGAAAAGCAAGCGGTCGCAGCGAGCCAGATTTTGTCGCTATAGACGCCATAAATCAAGCATATGCTTGTTATCCCAAGCTTCGAACGGACGCTTTTCAAGGCGTGGTCTGTTTCACGATGCGGGACGTGTGGCCAGCTGTTACAAAGATTTGCGAACACGTTGACATCATTTTTCAGCCCAACATACAAAGATCGTCGGATCCGGCCAGGACATTTATCCGTCATGCATGAATACGCCTGCATGGCCCATGCATGTTCCAAGCCGGCATGTACCGATGAGGAGGCTTTATGCCATTCAGCAACAGAACAAAATTAGGCACCGAACGAGCAAGGACCAAAATGTCGAATTCCCTGCGAGCGATCCTCGCGTTGAGCCTCTGCACTCCCACGTCAGCAGCATTTTTCTGTGGAGTGATGCTCACCACATCGCTGCATGCGCAGACCGGACAGGGTTCTATCGGGGGCACCGTTCGAGACGCCCAAAGCGCGCTTGTGCCGAATGCACAGGTTCGCGTGATCAGCGACGCGACGGGTGTCCAACAGACGACGTCGACCAACTCCGCAGGTGTCTTTCAGGTGCCCTCGCTGAACCCAGGGCAGTACACCGTTATCGTCGTAAAGAATGGCTTCGAGCAGACGACGACAAAGTCCGTCACCGTCGCGGGTGTCGGCATCACGACCGTCGACGTTAGCCTCTCCGTGGGCAAGGCGACGGAGGTGGTCACGGTCAACGCAGACATGGATCTGCTCACGAAGAATGAGTCTGACGTGACGACCACGGTCGACCATGTTCTTGTGCAGAACCTGCCCTATCCGGAGCGCAGCTCCCTGGAAGCGGCGCTGCTGGTGCCCGGCGTGCAGGGCGATACGCTCCAGCCCGGCGGCATTTCGACGGAGAACCCAAACGCCTATACCAGCTATGTCGTGCCGGGCGCGAGCATTGTGATCGGTGGCGCACCGCCGGGAACCAGCTCCATTGTGGTGGATGGCTCCGATGTGACGCAGGCCAGCTATGCGCGCACCGGCGTGAACCTCTCCGGCCGCGAGGTGCAGGAGACCACCGTGATTGTGACCGGCCTCTCCGCCCGCTACGGACGCACCGGTGGCGGCGTCATAGTACAGAGCAGCGCACCCGGAACGCGGGACTATCACGGTGCCATCACCTATCGCCATACCGACCCGTACTTCAATGCCTTCCCCGATGGCAGCACTGCGGCCAACGCGTTGCATGAGAACTATTATGGCTTCTACGTCGGTGGCCCTGTCTGGATTCCGAAGCTGTATCCCCACCGCGACAAGACCTTCTTCTTTGTCGGCGTGGAACCTGCGCGCATGAACAACTCGTTCGGCTTTCGCGGCATCTTTCCCATTCCGGATGAGCTCGCTGGCCACCTGCACAATTCGCTTGCCCTGCTGAACCAGAGCGTGCTGAAGAGCTCCGGCTATGCAGCAGCGCTAGCCGCGCTACGCGTCGGTACGATCAACTACCAGTCCACGGTGGATGCCAACGGCTTCCCGAATGGGCCATCCTCTCCCTCGCTGATTCGCTCGATTGCAAACGACGATGTGTCCGCACAGCTTGCGAAGAATCCCTTTGCGCAATATGTGCTTTCGCAGTTCCCGACGCCAAGCAGTCCTGGACCTTATATCAAGTTCGACAACAGTGCCGCGACCTCGCAGAACGATGGCACCAATGGGACCTACAAGCGGGGCGTGATCAACGTCGACAACCGTTACTCCATCCGCATCGACCAGCACTTCGGCAACTCCGATCAGCTCTTCGTTCGCTACACCGTCGTTCCTGTTTCCGCAGCGAGGTTCTTTGCCGTTGCCCCCACCAATCCGCTGACGATCGTTCCGGCCGACTCCGCCAACACGCATGACATTGCGCTTGGCTATACCCATGTCTTCTCGAACAACATCGTCAACAGCTTCCACTACTCGTTTATGCGCGTGAACCAGCAGCGGCTGCCGCCGCCCATTACGCGACAGAAGGACTTCGCCGCCGCCTACGGCCTGACGCCCGCGACGTTCGGTTATGGCTTTCCCAGCCTGGGTAACCTGAATCAGAACGGCGTTGGTTACACCATGCAGATGGGTACCGCGACCGCCGCCATTCAGGTGGATCAGAACTTCATCGCGGGCGACGACATTACCTGGACGCATGGGCATCACCTTCTCCAGTTCGGCACGGACATCCGCTGGATTCAATCCAGCCAGTACGACCTGAGCGGAGCGACTGGGGGCAAGTACAACTTCCTGGGCGCGCAGACCAATAACGGTTCCACCGGTGGTGCACCGCTTGCTACCTTCATCCTTGGCACCATCTCCGCGTTTAGCAATACGCCGGTTGCCGTCCCCGGTTACTATCGCTGGCGCTACTATGCCGGCTACGTCCAGGATGATTGGCGCGTGACCCCGAATCTTACGATCAACGCCGGCCTTCGCTATGAGCTCGAGACGCCGCGTATGGAGAAGTTCAACAACCAGGCGTTCCTCACACTCAACACTCCGGGCAACCTGAACAATCTGCTGCCAACCACAACGGCCTTCTGCTTCTCGGTTGCATGCGGTAATCCGAGGAGCTTGTGGCCGACTAACTATGGCGGAATCGAACCTCGCATCGGTTTCGCGTATGCCCCTACGGCACGGACCACGGTGCGCGCGGCGTACACGCTACAGCGGCTTCCGCTTACGGGTTACGAGAACATTCCCGATCCGAACTTCAACGTTGCTTCGCAGGCCGTGGGTAACCAGAGCGGCGGCGTGACGGCTAACTCGACGGTCAACTACATCACGAACCCGGTTGGTGCGCTGACCTCCGCCTATACCGCGCTGGCCGGCAACCGTGGCCCGATTCTCTACTCGACGGGCCTGTCGCCGGTTTTTGTGTCCCAGCGGAACACCGTTCCCTATACGCAGAGCTGGTCCCTGACGCTACAGTATCAACCTGCAGCACGAACGCTGATTCAGGCTACCTACAACGGGTCCAAGGGGACACACCTTGTCGGCCCCTTTACGAATGCGCTTAACGTGCCCAGCCTGAACACGATCGTCAACGCCGTGCAGACTCATCAGAACCTTGGGGCCTCTGCGCCGAACGCATACGGCATTACTCAGAACGGCGCGCTCGTCTCGGAGAGCAACCTGCAGCTTCTGAATCCGTACCAGAACTTCTTCAACCAGAATCTGCCGGAGATCTATCCGCGCGGCGGCACGCTGGAATACAACGGGCTCTACCTGAGCGTCAATCAGCGCGTTGGCCATGGGCTGGCGATCCTCGCCAACTACACCTGGTCGAAGACGCTGGACAACGTCCCCGACACGAATACCGGGGCGAACAGCGGGGGCTTCGGCTCGGCGCCTCCACAGAATCCGTATAACCCATACGCAGAGTGGTCCGTGGCCAGCTTCGACCAGCCGAGCCGTTTGAAGGTGGGCTACAACTACGATCTTCCCATCGGACGCGGGCAGCTTCTGGACGCTCACAATCGCCTGCTCAATCAGATCATCGGGAACATCTCGACGACTGGGATCGCGACCATCGCCGATGGGTTCCCGAGCGGAGTTACCCTGGGGACGGTGGGCTATTTCGTCTCGTTGACTCCGACTGGGACGAATGGATGCACGGCCACCGGAACAGCAAAGTACTGCACCGCAAATGCCCTGCCCTCCGGCTACACGCTCCGTCCGAACATCGTGCCCGGCGTTCCTCTGATCAACAAAAACTGGAAGCAGAACGCCCTGAATTCAAACTTCACGTCCTATCTGAATCCCGCCGCGTTTGCTGTTCCGGGCTCAGTCAACAACCCCGCCCTGGGCAATGCACCACGTCTGCTCTCCAATGCGCGCAGCCCACGGGAGACGCTCTTCGACATGCAGTTCAAAAAGGGCTTCAGCTTCGAGCAGCGCTACAAACTCAACTTCACCGCCACCTTCGGCAATGTCTTCAATCATCCGGTGTACTACGGCACCAACAGGGTGTTCAATAGCTCGAATACGGTCTCAAATATCACAGGGACCGTGCTGCCGGTTACCACTGCGAGCTTTGGGCAGTTCAATGCATCGCAAACCGCTGGCATGTCGCGCGTCATTCGCGTGGGTGCGGAGTTTACCTTTTAGCTCAACCGAAAGGCAGGAGGGATCGACGGAGGAGTTGTAACTCATTCTGAGAACACATTGGGTCCATCGCTATCTACTGGCGGTGGACCCAATTTCCGATTTTGGGCTCGCTACCGATATGCTAGGTGTTGGACTCGAGATGAATAGATACTGCTCCATCACTATGAAGATCAAGCTCGCTCTGGTCGCCTTGTTTCTCCTCGTCCACACGTCTGCATCCTACGCGCAAGCAGCTTCTCAACAGAACCAGGCTCGGGCAAGGGTGATCGTTTTTGTGCACGGCCTGCATGGCAACCGTGAGTCCTGGCGGGCTTCGAATGGCGCTTACTGGCCGGATTTGGTTCGGACGGACCCGCGCTTCGCCTACTCCGACGTGGACGTCGCGGAGTATCCGACGCCTTCGTCGAATGGCAAGATGTCCAGCGTGCAGTTGGCCGACACGCTCTGGAATCGCCTGAAGCAGGATCGCGTCTGGGAGTATCGTGAGGTGGTTTTCATCGCTCACAGTCTGGGCGGCATCCTCGTCGAAGAGATGCTGCTGCGGCATCCGGCAGATGCCGCGAAGGTGAAGTTTATCGTGTCGTATGGGACCCCGCACGAGGGTTCGTCAGTTGCCCGGATTGCTTCGATCTACGATAAAGACCCGTTGCTCAACGACCTCAGCGATGCCAGCGACAACGCTTTTCTGACGCAACTGGAGAACAACTGGCGAGGGCACGATTCAGTCAATGGCATCCATCGGTTCTGTGCCTATGAGACCGAGGACACCAGGCCGGAGGATGGGTTTGCTCGCTATCTGAAGACCCACGCCCGCGTGGTCAGCTACTTCAGCGCGACCTATGGGTGCGATGTGACCACCCCGCCGCAGGAGGTTCATGCGGACCATCTGCACATGGTCCGGCCTGCGGATCGAACGTCGAGCGCCTATGACTTTTTCCGCCGCGTGTACCGCGACAACCCGATCCTCGAGGAACAGGTTGTTACCCGGGAGAATGTGATCGCGGGCCTGGAAGCGCGTTGCAATCAAAGCGTCGCGAACCCCGACTTGCAGGTTCCGGTTGCACTCGACAGCGCCTTCCACGAGCGAGTGACGGCGGCAACGGCTTCTTTGATCAATACCGTGGACGTCAGGGATGTAAATCCCTCGCCACCGGTCGTCACAAAGATCGATCCGAACGGCGTGGCGCATGTCAGCTATGGCTTTAGCGGGCCGAGCAAGAAGGTTTTCGTTTGCCTCGGCACCGCGCGCGCATCGTTGAAGGTTCAGTTTTCAATCAGCCAGCAAGTGCCGCTCCGCGAGCCGCAGAATTGAGCCGTGCTGGTTTTAGGGCTTTGCTGGAGGAATATAGCCATTTTCCGCCAATCGAACCCCCATCTCCCGGTATGCGTTTTCATCCTGGGGTTGCATCGTAGCGAGTCCGTCGACGTAGCGGTTGTACATGGAGAAGGCGGCAGCAATCAGCACCGTGTCGTGGATCTCGAGATCGGATGCTCCTTCTTCGCGTGCTTTGGCCACGAGCTCCGTCGTCACATTTTTGCCATCGATTTGAACGGCCGCAGCGATCGCTAGAAGCGCCTTCATCTTTGCAGAGACATCCGCGTTCTGAAAGTCGCTACAGACAGCCGCCAACAAGGAACTATCTCCGCCGTTCAGATGAGTAGCGGCGGCACCGTGGCTCATCTTGCAGAAGCGGCATTCGTTCCTCGACGAGACAAAGGCTGCGATGAGTTCGCGATCGCGAGAGCTCAGATCGGTCTCTCTTCCCGCAGTGTAGAGCAGGGCGTGTGCCAATGCGCGCATCGGCGCGGCCGTCTCTGGGCGGAATGCAAATCCGGCGCTGATTCCGGGGAGATTCTCTGGTAGTTGAATGTGTGGCATCTATACCCCCTGCCCTATGGGCGCTGGTGTTCCAAGATTGAGTGCGACGTAACCCTTTTCGGCAACCATCTTCCCCCGGTCGCGATACATCGCCTCGTCCTGTGGCTGCCACGTTCCCAGGCCGTCCACGTAGCGATTGAACATGCAGAAGGCGGCCGCGATCAATACCGTGTCGTGGATCTCGAGGTCCGTTGCGCCTTCTTTTCGAGCGGCCTGAATATCTTCCTCCAAAACGTTCTTCCCACCCTTTTGTACCTTGCCCGCAATCGTGAGAAGCGACTTGATCTTCGGAGTGACTGTGGCGTTTTCGAAATCCGCCTTAACAGCCCGAACGAGTTCTTCATCTCCGCCAAGATGTGCCGCCGCGATTGCGCCATGGATCGACTGGCAATAGTGGCAATTATTTTGGGAAGACACATAGGTGGCGATCAACTCGCGGTCGGCCCGAGACAACGTGCTCTCTCCACGCAAGAGAACCTCAGCGAGTTGATTCAAGGGTCTCGCGGTCTCTGGCCGGAAACTCATCGGACCACGAATACCGGGAAGGTTGGGTAGATCGATATGAGGCATGATGCTCCTTTGCATTACTCCGCAATCGCGGGTTCCAGCGTGACAGCGCTCACTACTTCGTGAGCGCTACGATACTTCGGGAGAAGCAGATTCATGGCGGCGGCAACGACGGCGGTAAAAGCCAGGAACAGAATCGCCGACGGCCGGTAAGCCGATGCGTGATCGTAGAGATGGCCCGTGAGCACTGGTCCCGTGGCTCCTCCGATTGCATAGGCGGTCCAGGTCAAACCATAGATGGTTCCAAAGCGCTCCCGTCCGAAGTAGGTTGCGATGAGATAAGGCCCTATATCTCCTTCGCTCCCCATTCCGAAGCCT
>Ga0179596_10000507_pt1 | contig 10716 bp, 9 predicted proteins | sample CZODoug1_1_08_16_FD_155494 | JGI IMG/M metagenome (GOLD analysis project Ga0179596, IMG submission 155494) | Vadose zone soil fungal communities from Angelo Coast Range Reserve, California, USA - CZODoug1_1_08_16fungal (Illumina Assembly) | ecosystem: Environmental > Terrestrial > Soil > Vadose...
GGGGGTTCAGGAGCAGTCGAACAGCACCAGCTCGGCCGCCGCGGCGGTCGAGGTGCCGAAGGCGATCTTGCCCCGGCCGCGCAGCATGACGCGGTCGCGGCGCAGCAGCACCTCGCGGTCTCCTTCGATCGCCACGTAGGTGCCGTTGGTCGATTCGTCGATCAGGATGTACTGCACGCCCCTGCGCTCGATGCGCGCGTGCAGGCGCGAAGCGGTCTTCTCGCTCACCACGATGTCGCAGGTCGAATCGCGGCCGAGCGAGAGCGCAGTTTTCTCCCGCGGGAATTCCATGGTGCGCTCGCCGACCTCGAGGGTGAGCTTGACTTCCACCCTCGCGCTGGAGGCGAGCCCGGCGAACTGGGTCGCGTCCTCGGAGTCGCCCCACATCAGCTCGAACACGCGCACCGCCTCGTGCTTGCCTTTGATCTGGATCGCGTCCAGATCGCGCAGGTTCGCGCGTTGCGCGGCGGGCAAGGCGTTCGCGGTCGCGCCGCTGGTGAGAATCTGCCCCGCCTTGGCGAGCGCGGCGAGGCGCGCCGCGGTGTTGACGCCGTCTCCCCAGAAATCGGCCTTGTCCTCGAGCACGAGTCCGAAATGAAAGCCGATGCGGATGGCGAGCTTCACGCCCGCGGTCGGAGGCAGGGCGACGACGCGCTGCTGCATCTCCCTCGCGGCATCGCAGGCGGCCTCCCCGTTGCCGAACACCACCATGATCTCGTCGCCGATCGTCTTGACGACGTGGCCGTCGCGCTTCGCAACGATTCCCCGGAGCTCGTCGAGGCAGGCCTCGATCGCTTTCGCCGCGGGCCTGTCGCCGAGCAGCTCGTAGAGCGCCGTGCTGCCGCTGACGTCGGCAAAAAGAATCGCGCGTTCCTTGGAGGTCAGGGTCATCGCAACGGACTATCTCTCAACCGCCCATTCGAACGCATGGGCTTATGGCATTTTGGTAAAGTATCACCTATTTTCCCGGGGCATGCCACCGCCCTCCGTCGGAGATTTCCATGACCGCCAACATCAAGGTTGCCGAGCGCAAGTGCTACATCAACGGCCAATTCGCCGGCAGCGGAAGGCAGTTCGCCAAGATCAATCCGGTCGACGGCACCGTGGTCGCGCAGGTTCACGAAGCCGACCGCGCGATGGTCGACGCGGCGGTGCGCGCGGCGCGGGCCGCGCTGAAGGGTCCCTGGGGCGGGATGGCGCTGCAGGCGCGCGTCGATCTGCTGCGCAAGGTCGCCGAAGGGATCGAAAAGCGCTTCGACGATTTCCTGCAGGCCGAGGTCGCCGACACCGGAAAACCGGTGTCGCTCGCGAGCCATCTCGACATTCCGCGCGGCGCGGCGAATTTCCGTGTCTTCGCGGACATCGTGCGCACCTACGGCACGGAGTCCTACCACCTGGACACGCCCGACGGCAAGGGCGCGGTGAACTACGCGATGCGAAAGCCGCTCGGTGTGGTCGGCGTGATCGCGCCCTGGAACCTGCCGCTGCTGCTTCTCACCTGGAAGCTCGCCCCGGCGCTTGCCTGCGGTAACACGATCGTGGCGAAGCCCTCGGAAGAGACGCCTTCCACCGCCACGCTGCTCGCGGAGGTCATGCACGAGGCCGGGGTCCCGGCGGGCGTCTACAACGTCGTGCACGGCTTCGGGCCGGATTCCGCGGGCGAGTTCATCACCACGCATCCCGGCGTGAACGGAATCACGTTCACCGGAGAAACGGCCACCGGCGCCGCGATCATGAAAGCGGTCGCGCCGACGGTGAAGCCGATTTCCTTCGAGCTGGGCGGCAAGAATCCCGGCATCGTCTTCGCCGACTGCGATTTCGACGCCGCGGTGGCGGGCATGTCGAACGCGATCTTCTCCAACACCGGGCAGGTGTGCCTCGCGCCGGAGCGCGTCTACGTCGAGCGGCCGATCTTCGACAAGTTCGTCGCGGCGCTCAAAGCCAGGGCCGAGGCCCTGGTGCTCGGCTTCCCGCAGGACAAGGCGACGAACATGGGACCGCTCATTTCGAGGCAGCACCGCGAGAAGGTGCTCTCCTACTACGAGCTCGCGAAGAAGGAGGGCGCAAAGGTCGTGACCGGAGGCGGCGTCCCGAAGTTCGGCGATGCGCGCGACGACGGGGCCTGGATCCAGCCGACGCTCTGGACCGGGCTGCCCGAGACCGCGCGCACGGTGAAGGAGGAAATTTTCGGCCCGTGCGCCCATCTCGCCCCGTTCGACAAGGAGGAAGAGGCCGTCGCCATGGCGAACGACACTGTCTATGGCCTCGCCTCCACGGTCTGGACCACCAACCTCGCGCGCGGCCACCGGGTCGGGCAGGCGATGGAAGTCGGCATCTCCTGGGTCAACTGCTGGTTCCTGCGCGACCTGCGCACGCCCTTCGGCGGGGCCAAGCTCTCAGGGATAGGCCGCGAAGGCGGCCTGCACTCGCTCAATTTCTATTCCGAGCCGACCAACATCTGCATCAAACTGTGAGCGCCGCCCCGCCGTGCTGAAACCGCTCGATTTCCAGAAATGGATCGAGGAGCACCGGCATCTGCTCAGGCCGCCGGTCGGCAACGCGCAGATCTGGCAGGACACGGACTTCATCGTCACCGTCGTCGGCGGGCCCAACCAGCGCACCGACTTCCACGACGATCCCTACGAGGAATTCTTCTACCAGGTGAAAGGCAACGCGTATCTCGATGTCATGGAGAACGGGAAGCCCGGGCGGTTCGAGCTGAAGGAAGGCGCGATCTTCCTTATGCCGCCGCATCTTCGTCATTCGCCGCAGCGGCCTGAAGCGGGCAGCGCGTGCCTGGTGATCGAGCGCACCCGCCCCGAGGGCGTCAAGGACGGGTTCGAGTGGTATTGCCGGTCGTGCCACGCCTTGCTGCACCGCGTGGAAGTGCAGCTGAAGAGCATCGTGCGCGACCTCCCGCCGCTCTTCGAGCGGTTTTATTCGAGCAAGGCGCTGCGCACTTGCGGAAAGTGCGGCGCCGTCCATCCGGGCACGGGCTGACCCGGTGATCTCGCCGCGCGTCGACGAGCATCGCCAGGCGGCCCTGCGCGCCGGGCTCAACTACGTCACCGACGGCCTCGCCGGCATCCGCCGCGAGCGCGCGGGAAAGGGCTGGGTCTTCTACGCGCCGGACGGCGCGCGCATCGCGGACAAGGCCGAGCGCAAGCGGATCAACTCCCTCGCGATTCCGCCGGCCTGGACCGACGTCTGGATAAGCCCGGACCCCGACGGACACATCCAGGCGACTGCGCGCGACGCGCGCGGCCGCAAGCAGTATCGCTACCACCCCCTGTACCGCGAGGCGCGCGACAAGTCGAAGTTCGGCCGCATGCTCGAGTTCAGCGAAATCCTCCCCGAGATCCGCGAGCGCGTGGAGCGCGATTTGCGCGCGCGGGACCTCACGCGGCGCCAGATCCTCGCAACCGTGGTGATGCTGCTCGACAAGACGCTGATCCGCGTGGGCAACGACGAGTACGCGCGCGAGAACCGCAGCTTCGGGCTCACGACCCTGCGCGAGCGTCACGTCGAGATCAAGGGTGCGAAACTGCTCTTCAGCTTCCGCGGCAAGAGCGGAGTCGATCACACGGTGTCGATCACCGACCGGCGCCTCGCGCGCATCGTCCAGCAGTGCCAGGATCTGCCGGGGTACGAGCTTTTCAAGTACATCGACACCTCCGGCAAGCGCCAGACCATCTCGTCGGACGACGTGAACGCGTATCTTCGCGAGATCACCGGCCGGGACATCACGGCGAAGGACTTCCGCACCTGGGCGGGGACGATGCTCGCCGCGAAGGAGCTGTTCATGATGGGACCGGCGAAGAGCCAGCGCGAAGCCGAGCGCAACATGATCCGCGCGATCGACGCCGTGGCGAAGCGCCTCGGCAACACGCGCGCCGTATGCCGCAAGTACTACGTCCACCCCGGACTCGTGCGCGCATATCTGCAAGGCCTCACTGCGCCGCTCGGCGCCGCCGTCCTGCCGAACCGGGCGCGCCGCGAGCACCCCACCGCCGCGCTCAGACGCGACGAAGTGGCGGTGCTGCAGTTCCTGCAGGAAGATGCGGCCGAGACGTGAGGCGCCAAGCTCCTCGAAACGCATGATACTGATCCGAGAAATTCGGGAGGCCGATTTGGGCGCGACTTTGGCAATTGTCAACGACGCCGCCCAGGCTTACAGAGGAGTAATACCCGCGGACCGGTGGCGCGAGCCCTATATGCCGCCGGATGAACTGGAGAAAGAGATTGCGGACGGCGTCGTATTCTGGGTCGCGGAGGAAGACGGACGCCTGTCAGGGGTGATGGGCATCCAGGACAAGGGGGAAGTCGCCCTCGTGCGCCACGCGTACGTCGCGCCGACCGTACAGAGGAAGGGCGTGGGAACGAGGCTCCTCCACCATGTCGAAGGCCTCGCTGGCAAGCCCGTCCTGATCGGCACCTGGGCGGGTGCGTCCTGGGCCATCGAGTTCTATCGGCGAAACGGATTCACCGTCGTCCCGAACCCCCACAAAGATCGCCTGCTGCGGACCTACTGGTCGATCCCGGCGAGACAGATCGAAACGTCGGTGGTCCTCGCCGATGGACGATGGATGGAGGCCCGACAGCGCGCCTCAGCGGGCGGCTGATCGCCACGTCAGGGTTCAATAGAAATGGCGCCAATCGGATCTGGACGTGCTCGCAATCCCGCTTTCTCCTTTTTGTTCGCACTCCTCACCTGCGGTTTCCCGTCCTCATCGATGCCGAATGTTCCTGTTGGATGCTCGAGCGATCTCGCGTCTCCGATACTGAATTTTTGCGTGGTGACGCCGGACGTGCTGTGGCGCGGGGCGAAGCCGGCGCAGGACGGCGCCGCCTGGCTCATGCAGCGCGGCGTGCGGACGATCGTGAACCTCGAGCTGCTCCACGATGATCGGCGGGCATTCGGCGAGGCCAGACTTGCAAACGCGGGCAGATACGAAGCGGGTTACTTCCGCATACCCGATTGGGAGCCCAACGCCGTGCTCGCTCAGGCCCTTCTGGACGACCACGTCGCTCGCTTCCTCGCGGTCGTCGACAAGCAACCCAAGCCCGTCTACGTCCACTGCCGCACCGGACAGAACCGGACGGGCGTGATGGTCGCCGCCTACAGAGTCATCGTCGAAGGCGCGAGCGCCGGCGAGGCGATCGCGGAGATGGGGCGCTATCGGGGGATCTGGTTCAAGGCCGACTCCGGGTATATTCGCGGATTGTCGCCCGAACGCCGCGAGGAGATTCGCCGCAAGGCGGCCGCGTGGATACCGAAACTGGAGCAGGATTCACGGATCGTCTGCGAAAACTGGAAGTGCGACGTTTCCAAGGGCTGAGTTTTTTCCGTCGCTTCACTAAAGGGTGTTCAAGGGAGTCTGCCAATGAAAATCACACGAAACCTGGGAATGCTGCTGCTCGCCGCCTGGCTTATCCTGACCGGGCTGATACCGCTGCTCAATCTCAGCTTCTCGGGACTGGGAACGGTGATGGCGATCCTCGCTATCGCATCCGGCGTATTGATCGTCGTGGGGCGGTAGAGCACGAGTCAAGGCGGAGCAACCCTCCGCCTCGCTTCGCGCTGTCCGATCCGCCGCCGCTCACATTCCCACGACCGGCGGCAGCGGGGGCACGATCACCGGGGGCAGCGGCGGCAGCAAGGGCGGCAGGAGCGGAGAGGTTCCGGGGTCGGGAGGCGGAGGAGGCGCCTCGTCAACGAACTTCGCGACGAAGGCGTCGAAGCTGTTGCTGTGAAAACCGTTACCGGTGTGGCCGACCGGCTGGAAAGCCCCCGGAGTCGTTGGGAAGTCCAGCGAGTTGGTTGCGCCTGACACATAAACGTTGCCGCCGGCGTCTACGGCGATCCCGGCGCCGGAGTCAACGGTACGCCCTCCGAGGTAGGTGGAGTAGGCGAGCACGGAACCGGTGGAATCGAGCTGGGTTACGAAGGCGTCACCGGCACTGAATACGTCAGACCCCCCTGCGTAGGTCGTCTGGAAAGCCCCCAGGGTCGTCGGAAAGTTGCTCGAAGTGGTCCTGCCCGCCACGTACGCATTGCGGCCTGCGTCCACGACGATTGCGTGGCCATCCTCGTCGCCATCACCGCCGAGATAAGTGGAGTAGACGAGGGCCGAGCCCGTGGGATCGAGCTTGGTCACGAAGGCATCGTTGTGGCCACTCGCGAATGCCGTCTGGAAAGCTCCCGCAGTCGTCACGAAGCCGGCGCCGGCGCCGCCCGTCACATAGGCGTTGCCGTCGGCGTCCACCGCGATCGCGTTGCCTCCGCCGCCGTTCCCAAGGAAGGTGGAATAGACCAGAACGGAGCCGGTCGGGTCGATCTTCGTCACAAAGGGACCGCCGCCGCCGAAGGTCGTCTGGAATGCTCCCGCGGTCGTCGGGAAGTCGGCTGAGAAGGTTGTTCCGGTCACGTAGGCGTTGCCGCCGGCGTCAACGGCGATTCCGTTGCCATCGTCTTCACCACTGATGCTACCCGTGCCGGAGCCGCTGCCCCCAAGGTAGCTCGAGTAGACGAGGGCCGAGCCGGTCGGATTGAGCTTGGTCACGAACGCGTCGCCGAGGCCGCCATAGGCAGGCTGAAAAGCTCCGACGGTCGTCGGGAAATTGTCCGAGCTCGCGCTGCCCGTTATGTACGCGTTCCCGTCGGCGTCCACGGCGATGCCGTGGCCTCTGTCGTAGGCGCTGCCGCCGAGGTAGGTGGAATAGACAAGCGCCGAGCCGGTGGGATCGAGCTTGGTCACGAAGGCGTTGCCGGTGACACCGGCGTTTGCCGGCTGGAAGGCTCCCGGCGTCGTCGGGAAGCCCGAGGATTGACTCTCGCCCGTAATGTAGGCGTTGCCGGCGGCATCCACCGCGATGCCCCGGCCGACGGTATAGCCGTTGCCGCCCCCGATGTAGGTGGAGTAAACCAGTCCAGAACCGGTGGGATTGAGCTTCGTCACGAAGACGTACGTGCCAAAGCCGCCGGGGAAGGTCGACTGGAAAGCTCCCGATGTTGTCGGAAAGTCGAACGACGCGGTACCGCCCGTTACGTAAGCGTTACCGTCGGCGTCCACAACAATGCCGCCGGCGCCGTCGGAATCGCTGCCGCCGAGGAAAGTCGAGTAGGCCAGCACCACCGGATCGATGATCAGCGGCCGCGTTTTGTCGTAAGCGCCGAGCTGGAAGCCGACCCGCTTGGCGCCTTGGCGGACGTAGCTTCCCTCGATTTCTTGCCGGGTCCCGTCGACGCTCTGATAGATGATTGGCTTGTGCTGGCGTATGTCTCCACCGGCGGCGTGCAGCACCAGCTCGCCCTGCGCGTCGATCTCCAGTTTGTCCGCGCCCTTGAATCCGAGCACGATCTTCCTCGGGTCTGCACCCGGTGCGACGACGAAGTCGTACTCCAGTTGCTGCTGGTTGCCGTAGTAGACGAGGTCGATGCCGGGATAGACGTTCTGGTATTGCACCTTCGCGTAGGTGGGCACGTTGGTGCGCCACTTCGAGCGATCCTTGCCGATGAAGTAGTTTGCCTTGCCCGGTTGTTCCTCGAGCCCGCGCACCTGCGGCTCGCGCGCCGCGCCCACGAGGCTCATGCGTAGCGCCACGCGTTTTGCATCCACGGCAGGCTTGGACAACACCAGCACCGCTTCGCCCGCGGTCAAATAGAGGCCGTAGCCGGGACCGCGCGAGAGGAAGCACACGTCCTTGTCCGTCTGGCCGCGATTCGCCTCGAACTGCAGCGGCAGTTTGCCGTAGCTCGCGCTCACGCGAGCGTTCGTAGCCGCGACTGTCGGCGAGGCGAAGCCGGCGAGAGACGCAAAGAGCGCGAACACCGCGCAATACGGAAACGCGTACCTGGACATGGCGATCTCCTTTTTCCTATTTGACCCGCAGTCGATCACAACCCCACGACCGGCGGCAGCGGGGGCGCGACCACCGGGGGCGGCGGCAACACCACGGGCGGCAGAAGCGGAGAAGTCGCGCTGCCCGCAGTCACATCGAACGCATCCACTGCGACGTAGGCGCCACCGCTGCTGCTCATGCCCGTCACGGTGATCACCATCGTGTGAGTCGCTGCCGCAAGACCTGAAGCCGAGAACACGGATTCGGAGCTGAGGCTGCCCGGCGCGTTGGGGCCGGCCGTGTTCACCGTGGTCGGTGCGCCGCCGTCGATCGACACCGCGGCGATCCCGCAGACGTTGCACTTGACGCCGATCCAGCTCACCGCCGTTCCGGTGAAAGTGAACATCGCGGTGGAGGCGGCGACATTGGAAGCGACGATCGTGCCGCCGCTGAAGGTGCCGGTCTCCGCGCCGTAGGTCGTCCAGAATCCGATCTCGGTTGCGGCGCTCTCCTCGGAGCGGGTCGTGCCCGGAGCGGGCAGCGAGGCATCGTCGCCGAACTTCGCGATAAAGGCGTCGAAATTGGCGCTGCCGTTGATCATGGCGGCCCCGGTAGCCTGGAATGCTCCTGTAGTCGTAGGGAAATTGTCGGACCAGGTATGACCCGTTACGTAAGCATTGCCGACCGCATCCACCGCGATTCCAGTGCCCACGTCGTCGCCGCTGCCCCCCAGGAAGGAGGAATAGTCCAGTGCCAGCCCCGTTGCGTTCAGCTTGGTCACGAATGCATCTCCGAACCACGCGTTGCCGCCGCCGAAGGTGGTTTGGAAGGCGCCCGAGGTCGTCGGGAAGTTGATCGAGGCGGTCTGGCCCGTCACGTAGGCGCTGCCGTGGGCGTCCACGGCGATCCCGTGGCCCCGGTCTTCGCCGCTCCCGCCGAGGTAGGTGGAGTACGCAAGTGCAGAGCCTGTGGCTTGTAGCTTCGTCACGAAAGCGTCGAAGCCGCCGCCGTAGAGCGGCTGGGGACCGGGTGTTACGGGAAAGTCCGCGGACGCGGTGAAGCCCGTCACGTAGGCGTTGCCGTCGACGTCCACCGCAATGCCGGTTCCGAAATCGACTTCGCTGCCGCCAAGGTAAGTGGAGTAGACCAATCCAGTACCGGTCGGATTGAGCTTCGTCACGAAGGCGTCCGAAGTGAAAGGGTGGTTGACGCCGGCGGGGGGATTGAAAGTCCGCTGAAAGGCGCCGGGCGTCGTGGGATAACCGGAGGAGGCAAAACCCGTCACATAGGCGTTGCCGAAAGCATCCACTGCGATCCCTGATCCATTGGAGCCGGAGCGATTGCCTCCGAGGTAAGTGGAATAGGCCAACGCGGAGCCACTGGGATCGAGTTTGGTGACGAAGGCGCCGATGGCACCGACGGCCTCGACGGCGCCAGGTGTCGTCGGAAAATCGGAACCGGCGATGCCGGTCACGTAGGCGCATCCACCGGCGTCCACGGCGATCGCGTTGCCCTCATCGCCACTGCTACCGCCAAGGTAGGTGGAGTAGATCAGCGCGGAACCCGTGGGATCGAGCTTCGTCACAAAGGCGTCAGTGACGCCGCCATAGGTCGGCTGAAATGATCCCGCAGTGGTTGGAAAATTGGCCGAGAACGTGCTGCCCGTCACGTAGGCATTGCCGTTGGTGTCCACCGCGATTCCCAAGCCCTGATCATCATCGCTGCCGCCGAGGTAGGTGGAGTAGACCAGTGCAGAACCGGTGGGATCGAGCTTCGTCACAAAGGCATCAAATCCCTGGCCGCCGCCGAGGCCAGTCCCTCCGCCGAAGTTTGTCTGATAGGCACCAGAGGTCGTTGGAAAGTCGGTGGAGGAGACCACGCCCGTCACGTAGGCGTTGCCGTACCTGTCAACTGCGATCGCCAAGCCCTTCTCCCCGCCACTTCCTCCCAGATAGGTGGAGTAGGAGAGCACCGGATCGATGATGAGTGGCCGGGTTGTGTCGTAAGCGGCGACCTGGAAGCCCACTCGGTTTGCGCCTTTGCGCACGTAGCTCCCGTCGATCGCTTGCCGGACGCCGTCGATTTCCTGGTAGATGATTGGCTTGTGCTGGCATATGTCGCCACCTGCCGTGCGCAGCACGAGATTGCCTTCAGCGTCGATCTCCAGCTTGCGGGCGCCCTGAAGGCGGAGCGCGATCGTTTTCGGATCCGCACCCGGTGCAACGACGAAGTCGTATTCCAGTTGTCGTTGGTTGCCGTAGTAGACGAGGTCGATCCCGGGATAGACGTTCCGGTATTGGACTTTCGCGTAGGTGGGCGCGTTGGTGCGCCACTTCGAGCGATCCTTGCCGATGAAGTAGTTCGCTTTGCCGGGGAGCTCGTCGAGCCCGGTTACCTGCGGTTTACGCGCGGCGCCCACGAGGCTCATGCGCAGCGCGACAGACTTTCCTTGCAGCTTCGGATCTCGCCGCGTGTCGCGCGCGTTGCGTGGCGTATCGGGGGTCGGCGTGCTCAGCACCAGCACCGCTTCGTCCGCGGTCAAATAGAGGCTGTAGCCAGGACCGCGAGAGAGGAAGCGCACGTCTTTGTGCGTCTGGCCGCGATTCGCTTCGAACTGCAGCGGCAACTTGCCGTAGCTCTCGCTTACGCTAGCGTTCGTAGACGCAACTGCCGGCAAGGTAGAGCCGAGGATGGACGTGAAAAGAACGAGCGCCCTGCGAAACGGGATCGTCGCGGAGTCGTACATGGCCAGCCCCCTATCGAATGGACCAACAGCCGGGCGGCGATGCGGCGAAGCGCGCGCTCCCCGGCAGCACGCGACGCTGAACGTGCTTCTTAAAATGCCGGGGATTTATGACACACGGGGGCTGCGCG
>Ga0179596_10000508_pt1 | contig 10704 bp, 9 predicted proteins | sample CZODoug1_1_08_16_FD_155494 | JGI IMG/M metagenome (GOLD analysis project Ga0179596, IMG submission 155494) | Vadose zone soil fungal communities from Angelo Coast Range Reserve, California, USA - CZODoug1_1_08_16fungal (Illumina Assembly) | ecosystem: Environmental > Terrestrial > Soil > Vadose...
TTTTGCTGATCTCCATCTCATCTGCGCCAGATACCAGGCAGATCAACTCTGGATCGTTCGCGCATACCGTTCGCATCCGCCAAAGATACAGAACTGATTCCTAACTCATCCACAGGAGATGCCATGAGCAGACTGAAACTACAGCATGGAGTGAGCCGCATCCGCCGCGCCAAGCTGCAATCCTCCATCGATCAGACCATAGCCGACGACATCGAGCTGATGGCCAACTGGTCGAACAATGAAACCCAGTATGTCATCAACGAACTGCTGCGCTTCGCCATCGCGCAGGAAGAAGACTTCCTGAAATACAAGGCAAGCGTCACTGCGAATCCGCCCCGAAACACCAATGGCACGAAACCCGCTACGTCCCCGATCAAACCAGTAATGGAGACGGCTACAAAGCCCGAAGCGCCTGTATCTGTCAATGCCACTCACGCATGAAGGAGGTCATAGTCCATGCGGTCATCGCCACGCGTTCAACGCATCATCCGTCCACTCGTCGCGCATCGCTTCCTGCTCTCTATTGGTCTGAGTGCGGCTTGCGGCATCATCCTCAACTCATTGCTACCAATCGACCATGCTGACCCATTGCTTCGACTGACCGAAATGCAGCGGCCGCCGATCATACATGCGCTGTTGATGGGATACCGGTTCTTTCTCTACTCGACGCCCTTTATCCTCTTCTCGATGGGCTTCTCGCTGTTATATGTCCATCTCTATAAGAGCGAGTTGGAATTAAATCCCGGTTCCTTGCCGCCATATCCTGACCCGCGAAGGCGCAACGAACTGTCGCTGATCCTTGGCGAGGTCCACAGCCGCCTGACTCCGAAAGCAGCAGCTCTGCCATCGTGGCTCAATATCCCCGAGCGCGGCCTCTACACCGGCATCGCTTCGTTCGGTTCCATCGGCAGCGGTAAGACCTATGGGTTGATCCTGCCCGCCATGCGCCAGCTCTTCGCATATAAAGCCGACGATCCTGAACGAAAACTCTCCGGCATCGTTCTCGAAGTCAAAGGCGATCTCTGCCGGCAACTGCAACGCATCCTGAAGTGGTGCGGTCGTGACGAGGACTACATCGAGGTTTCGCTCTACGGGAACATTCGCTATAACCCGTTGAACAATTCACTCGACCCCTATGCCCAGGCCTTCAACATCGCCTCGATCATCACGTCCATCTGGGGCAAGGGCAAGGAACCGTTCTGGCAGCAGAGCTACACTGACCTTGTACGGTATGTGATTCTGCTGCACCGCATCCGCGATGGATACGTGACGCTGGTCGACATCTTCCAGACGGTGATCAGCGCCGGACGCCTCGAACAGATGCTGGTCGAAGTAGGTTCGCAGTTCAGCACCACCAGTTACATCGGCGTCGATAAGCAGGACTATCTCAGCGAGGAGGAGCAACTCGCTCCTCTGGGTTTTACATGGAATCCGAAGGCTAACCTTTATATAGCGAAATGGGATGAGAGGCTGGAGACCGCGCTCACCGAGCAGACCTCCATCGAGTTCCTCATCTTCACTCGCAAGCCATACACCCCTGCTGCGCGTGATCGATTTTTCAGCGTCCAGTATTGGTACTGGGAGCACTGGAAGTTCTTTCGCTCCGAAGTCAAGACGTCCATCGTGCAGGGCATCGCTGTCTTCCTCTCACTCTTCGAAACCGACCCGGATGTGCGCCGTGTATTCTGCCCGACGAAAGAGCTTTATCAGGGCAAGCCGTCCTCGACTGATCCCGATGGCATCGTCATGCCGCCTTTCGATGAGCTAATCGAATCCGGAAAAGTCGTTGGCCTCAACTTCCCGGTAGCTCTGAATCCCGCGCTCGCCAAGACGATCGGTACCATGATGAAGATCGACTATCAGAGGGCAATGCTTCTCCGCATTCCAAAGATGGACGCGGCACCGGAGAAGCACTATCGCGCCTCGGTATTTATCTGCGATGAGTACCAGAACTTCGCTACGGTCGGTGGAGATAACCCGACAGGTGACGAGCGGTTCCTCTCGTTGTCCCGCCAGCCGCGTTGCATTCCCATAGTTGCCACACAATCCGTTGCCAGCCTCAAGGATGCGTTACCGAATGAAGGCGTCAAGACACTGCTACAGGCACTTCGCACGAAGGTATTCTTAACGACCTCCGATCCCGAGACCGCCCGGTATGCGGCGGAGCTGTGCGGTAAGGAGGATCGAACACGGATCGGCTACACACTATCCGAGACCTCAACGAACGCCAATGTCGGATGGCTCTCAGGACGTACCTCCGCCAGCAAAGGCTCAGTCGCCGCAGTCAAGCAATATCAGAAGCAGAAGGAGCCGGTATTCGAGGAGAAGGTCTTCTTCGATCTCAAGAACGCTCAGTCCATCGTGGTTGCATTCGACGGCGTGAGTCCGCTGTCACCCACCTACTGCTATCTCAAGCCGGACTTCCTACCCATCACCATGAACTGGTTTGAGCAGGAAAAGATCGACTTCGATCCACGGCGGATTTAGCAGTACCCCTGTCGGCGATGGAAATGACAGGCAGTGGAACGCCCGGAAAACGGTCGCACTGTTTCCCGCCCTTCCCACTGCCTTTGGAAATAGCCTTGCGATTCCCACATTCCCCTCGCCGCGACCACGGCGGTCACATTTTGATTGTGTTGCCAGACACACAGGAGTATCGAACATGAGCTTTGACGTCATCATCCCGTTCCTCAAACCCATTGAAGAACTGCTTCAATCGACGACTATCTCCGAGATTATGATCAATCCCGACAACTCCGTCTGGATCGAGGAGAAAGCTGAAATCCGGCGGATGCCCGATCTGCGCTTCGATGAGGGCGCACTGCTGACAGGGCTCGAAGTCATCGCCAATCGATTCGGGAAGAAGTTGGACGCGAACTCACCCATCATGAATCTGCGCCTACCAGATGGCAGCCGCATGGCTGCAATGATTCCTCCTATAGTCACCCCGAATCCACTGGTCACGATCCGAAAGTTCACATCGCGCGACTTCACACTGGCCGACCTGATCCGCACTGAGATGCTTACGGAACAGCAGGGTCAGTTGCTTACAGAAGCCGTCCGCAACAGAGAGAACATCCTCATCGCTGGCGGGACGGGTAGCGGGAAGTCAACCCTGCTGGGAGTGATCGCCGATGCAATTCCTGATCACGAGCGGATTCTCTTGATCGAAGACACCGCAGAACTACACATTCGCAAACCGCACGTCGTCGCTACAGAGTCACAGAAGGATACCCATCGCAGCACTGTTACATTCAACGATCTGCTCCAGGCTATTCTTCGGCACCGGCCTGATCGGATCATTGTGGGAGAAGTGCGTGGAGTCGAAGCCCTTACGATCCTCGATGCGATGAGCACCGGACATCGAGGGACACTGGCAACCATCCACGCGAGCAGCGCCGCCGAAGCACTGCGCCGTCTTGCCAGCCTGGCGATCCGGAGCGCGGCTAATCTCCAGCTCGGTGTTGCCAAAGAGGATGCATCGCGATCACTTGATCTGATCGTGTATATCAGCAGGAAAGAAGGCAAGCGGTGCGTGGAAGATGTGAAGAGGGTCGCGAAGCAGCTCTAGTACTTGAAACCTGCGGTGCCGATCAGCCACAGTTCAAAGCTAGTGAGTAGTGAACGTGACGGCCTACCGTGGCCGTCCCAATAGCATCCCCCTGCAGCTCCTCTCCACTATCTCCATGATCCACTTGGAACTGTGAGCTCCCCGCCGCAAATCGCTCCCACTTGCAGATTCAGTCATCCCGTGGTGCATCCGACCCGCTGCAAATATTTGCTTGCGATTTGAAAATACTGGCCTATGCTGCGGCCATGTATTGACCAGGAATCCCCAATCGCTCGAGGTCTCAATATGACGTCCAGTTTTCCTACCGCGATAAACCCCGATGGCGCATCGATCATGGACATCTCGCGCAACCAAATCACTGTCCTCAACTCGACAGGCGAATTCATTTGGACCCGTCTGCAAAGAGGAGAGACCATCGAAAACGTGATCTGTGAACTCGCCGAACTATCGAACACCAGCAAGGACGTCGTTGCTGCCGACGCCCAAAAGTTCCTTGATCAATTGGCTATAGAACATCTGCTTAGTCGTTAGCGGCTGCGCATAGCGGGGATGGTTTTCCTATGACCACGTCAACCCAATCACTCGAGCAGATCGCATATCGAGTAGCGATTGTCCTTCCGCATTCGAAGGAGATCATGGCGGAAAGTGATGGCGATTCGCTCAGACTTCCGACGGTCACAATTCAACGGTGGGACAGAATAGCCGAGCAGATCACAGCTAACGTCAAGGCAAGATGGAGTCTGCAAAGTGTGGTCGTCGATTCGGCACCTTCTACCGATGGCTCGCCCTGCGTTGCGATCCTCGAATTCCTATCTTGTGGCGTTAATGGTGGCCACACGATGCGACCCTGTCATCTCGATGAGATCAGTATCGATACAAAACACCGCGAGCTGCTGCAGGAATTCCTCGGAGAAAAAGGGGGAATCCGAAGCCCACTTCTCCAACTAGGATGGATCGACCAAGCCAAGCGGTGGCTCCAAGCGAACATACGGGATCGTGAGATTCAGTTCGACGGCGATATCCGACAGCTTAACTCAGGAGCTGGGTTTGCATTGATCCGACTGGGCGCTTTGGTTGGACCGGCATATTGGATTAAGGCAGCAGGAGCACCTAACCGTCACGAAGTTGCGATTACAGAGACGCTTTCTGAGTGTTCTCCGAGCTTCTTGCCGCCACTCGTTGCGGTCCACCGAACGTGGAATGCATGGGCAATGGAAGAGGTCGGAACGGCACTCACTGATGTCACAGATGTCCGGACGATCTCGCTGGTTTCTCTGAATCTCGCACGGCTCCAACAACAGACGACTAGCCATGGGAAGTCACTTCTTGATTGCGGTTGCGGGGACCAGCGAACCAAGACGTTGCGTGGTTATCTACCTGCGTTCATCGACGGCGTCGACAAGCTGGCAGTAAGCACGACCCTGGAGAACCCCGTCAACGACATCGCCGCCATTCTCGCTCAGTTAGAGACCACGCTCCGCGCTGCACTGGATGAAATCCGCGATCTCCGCATCCCGAACACCATTAACAACAACGACATGAAGCTCGCCAATATCCTTTTTGATGGGAGAAGGTGTGTCTTCACCGACTGGTGTCACGCCCATTGGGGAAATCCGTTCCTCACCTTTCAACACCTACAGACATATCTGGCGCGTCGACTACCAGATTTGGCCACTCCCTTTCAGAATGCATACTCCGAGGCGTGGACTACCTTCCTCTCCGAAGTCCAAATCCAACGAATGCTGACCCTCGCCCCTGTTGTGGCTCCCTACGCGTACATCTGCGGTCGTGGGACTGAATCATTAGCCTCCCGTGTCAGCGATCCAGGTTTCCGGAAACTGTACCTGCGTATTGTAGAACGCATCATGGTTGCCGGAGATCACCTGAATGGGAAGGAGGGAAGAACCTATGTGTGAATTCCAAGCCCAAGATACCCAAGAGGCGCTGCATGGTTGTCTGATATCAGATCCCTATCGCTGGCTGGAAGACCGAGCCTCACCGAGAACCGCATCATGGCTCGACATACAGCGACAGAAGGCCGATCACTACTTCAAGGCCTGCGGAGGCGTCGATGAGCTGCGAATGCAAGTACGCGCTCTTCTTGACCGCGATGAAGTGACACAGCCGGTGAGGGTGGATCATCGTCTCTTCTTTCGACGGCGAAACACAAATCAGGAACAGGGCTGCATTTGCGTGTTGCACCTCGACGCGGGAACAGTCAAGATACTCGTCGATCCGTCCGAAGACGGCCCCTTATCGTCCGCGCACATTCACAGCCTGAGCGTGGATGGTTCACTCTTGGCATTCACTATTGCGCATGGGGGGGGCGATACAAGAGAGATTCGCTTGGTCGATACGGACCGAGGTCAGATTCTTTCTGACCGTCTTCCCCCAGGACGGCCTCGAGGCCTTAGCTTTTTCACAGACAAGAGAGGCTTCTACTACTCCCACGATAAAGCAGGCGCGCAGTGGAATGAGAGTCATTCGATTCGTTCGCATCACTTTGGGATGCGAGAGCACGAGGAATACGAGATTTTCTCGGTACCGCGCTCTGGTCTGAGCAAACTAATCCTGCTCGCTGACGAAGTGCACTTGGGCGCGCTGTATGTCCACGCCGTTGATGGAGCCCTTCAGAGCGATCTATATCTAACGCCTCGGAACTGTGAAACAGGATGGACTCTCTTTGCAGGTGGGTTGCCGGGATCAACCAGCGTCACGCTCCGACATGGGCAGATCTTCCTGTGCCGTGCAGATGAGAACCACAAGAAGTTTCTCGAGAGTCTCAACTCGGGACATGAAGGAGCGCGCACAATCATCCCCGCAGCTGAGGGATCGCTTCTTGATATCTCAATTCGACAGCACTATATCTATTCACGCCACTCCGATGGCTTCGAAAGTAGGCTCCATGTATGGAGTCTGGACGGCCGACACTTAGGTACCGTCAATATGCCGATAAGAGGCACAATCCAGATGTGCTCCCCGCTCGGATCAACGAGCGATACGCTTTTCTATACGTACGAATCATTCGATTCACCTCCGAAGATTTTCCGTTTTGATCCGGACACATGGACATCGCGAAGGTGTTTTGATGATCCGTCAACGAATAATACTAGGCAGTGCATGTCTGTTAGGACGTCGTTTCCAACTAAAGATGGAGTCGACGTCCCTGTCACGTTGGTAACAGACCGCCGCTTTCCGAAACTCCGCAATCGCTTCACGCTGATGACAAGCTATGGAGGGTTCGGAGTCTCCATGACACCCCAGTTCTCTGTTCTTGTCACTGTGATGCTGGAGCTCGGAGCGATCTTGGTGATTCCACACATCCGTGGTGGTGGTGAAGGCGGAGCATCATGGCATCAGGCAGCCGTAGGGGTGAACCGTCAGACTGCGTTCGACGATTTCATTGAAACGGCGGAATGGCTCTGCCGGGAGGGGATTACTTCTCCGAGTAAGCTCGCCATCTTTGGCGGGTCGAATTCCGGGTTGCTGGTCGCCGCAGTGAGCACACAGCGACCAGACCTATTTCGAGCTGTGTTATGTATCGCGGGGTTACTCGACATGGTTCGGTATGAACGGTTCGATCGAGCCGCTAGTTGGCGGTCTGAGTTCGGATCGGTCGCGAATGAAGCAGAGTTTCACGCCCTACGTTCTTATTCGCCTTACCACTGCGTGACTGAATTCACCGACTACCCGGCCGTGCTATTTGTTTCTGGGGATCAAGACGACCGCTGCAATCCTGCGCACAGCAGAAAAATGACCGCACGACTTCAGCATCGGACGACACAGCGCAATCCGATACTTCTCGACTACACGGCATATCGAGGACATTCTCCCCTGCTGCCGTTGAGCATTCGCATCGAGGCACTGACCTTTCGCCTTGCGTTCCTGTGCCGAGAACTAGGAATCGATATCCCAAGGAGCTTGAACCGTGTGGCACCCACTTCTTGAAAGTTATTTATGCCTGTTCCGCATCGCCATTGCGATGCGTGGCCGAGATGGCCTCAGAACGCTCCACAATGTCGTTCGTAGGCAACCAGTCAATCAACCTGTGGGTGATCAAGACTGTGATCTTAGCGTTCTCTGTCACGCGATGGACCTGGCTTGCGTGTTTTATCTGCATCGCGTTCTTTGCCTCCAGCGCTCCGCTGCAACGACCTTGCTACTTCGCCGCCACGGGGTCTCCGCCGAGATGGTCGTCGGCATTAAGCAGCTCCCGTTTCGGTCCCATGCATGGGTGGAGGTCGCGGGCTCGATCATGAACGATAAACCCTATCTGAGAGAGATCTACCAAGAGTTGGAAAGGTGCTAGGAAACTTCCGGCCAGGAGGAAGGCATGAGCGTCATCTTCGGAATTGCAAGCCTCGCGCATGACTCGATTGAAAACGAGGAGTTACTGGCGCTGACAGAACGCACGAAGGCCTATGCACAGGATGACACGTTCCTGAAGGTGGAGGGTGCCGTCGGGATGGGGTTTCAGCCGTACCATACGACCGGTCGTTCAAGATTCGAATCTCAGCCACTGTCGGATGCACGGGGGAACATCATCGTGTTTGATGGTCGTCTCGACAACCATGAGCAATTGAAAGATGCCCTATCGATTGGAAAAGAATACGCGACGGACTCTGCGTTGGTGCTCACAGCCTTTGAATGTTGGGGAGAGAACTCCTTCTCTCGATTGGTTGGCGACTGGTCACTTGCACTATGGTTGGCCGGGCAGCGCAGGCTCTATCTTGTTCGCGATCACGCGGGAACACGTACGCTCTACTACCGGGTGAATGGAGATCGTTTGACTTGGTCGACGTATCTTGAAAGCTTCCTCGGTACCGGCGAGCGTCTACGGTTGGATGAGGAGTTCACCGTCCGCTTTCTTGGTGGCCTGCCCATCCGAACCACAACCCCTTATGACGGAATCCGTGCTGTGCCTCCGGCTCACGTACTCATATTTGAGGAAAGGAATCTGAAGGCCCACGCACACTGGAGCCCGCTCACCGCCGACAGGCTGATCTATAAGGGCCAGGACGAGTATGACGAGCACTTTATGGAGTGCTTCGAGCGGTCCATCCGCCGGCGGGATTCACCGGGAGCCCCCGTTCTCGCAGAGCTAAGTGGCGGGATGGATTCCACGGCTATTGTCTGCACGTCGGATTCTCTCCGCAGGCGAGTGAATCGGGATGATCCACTGTTGGATACGGTCTCCTATTATGACGATTCTGAGCCGGATTGGAACGAGTTACCCTACATCGCTGCAACTGAGTCATACCGCGGCAAGACGGGAATTCACATCTCCACCTCATACCTAGATCGAAGCTTCGTTTCCGAGGACCAGATGTCTCCACCGTACGCAGTTCCCGGTTTTGATGCGAACACCATACGGCGGGAAGAAGAATTCAACCGCCGGATTGCTTCAGGTAACTATCGCGTCATATTGTCGGGTCTCGGCGGAGATGAATTGCTCGGTGGTGTTCCAACCCCCTTCCCAGAGCTGTCGGATCATTTCGTCTGTCTCCGCTTTAGAACACTGGCCCGACGAACGACCGACTGGTGTCTGGCCAACCGGGATCCCTTCTTCTCTGTTCTATCGGAAACTCTTCGCTCCACGTTCGATCTCTATCGGCGTCGCTTCGACGCAAGGGCGATCGCCCCTTGGGTTTCCCCGCGCATTCGGGAACACTGTATCGAATTGGCTTCTGAGGAAGAAAAGCAATGGCCGCTGACTGGTTTCCTACCGAGCAGTATCAGTAACGCTCGCAGTTGGCTATCAATCATTGAGACTCTGCCGCATCTCTTTCCCAAGATCGCAATACGCCGGGAGTATCGCTATCCATATCTGGACAAAGATCTGGCCACCTATTTACTTCGCGTCCCACGGGAGCAACTCGTGCAGCCTGGACGCAGACGGGTTCTAATGCGTAGGACATTGAAGCCCCTGATGCCAAGCGTAGTGCTCGAACGAAGACGGAAAGCATTCATCATGCGAGGACCATACGCGCTAATCCAGCGGGAGCGAACCAATATCGAGCGACTGCTGTCGTCTTCGCGCTTGGAGAATTTCGGACTCGTCGACATGCCATCGCTGAAGAGGGCAATCAACAGTGTGTACGACGGTGTCGAGACGGCCTGGAGCAGGTCTCTCTTAGCAGTGCTCGTATTTGAGTTATGGCTTCGAGCTAATGACGGCTCACTTATCGTTTCGGAGGATTTGAGCGACCCAAAGAAAACACCCTTCGGGGCCTACAAGATCCCTACGGCGCAGATCGAAAGTAGATCCACACCGTAAGGAAAATCGCAGTAAAAGGAGATGGACATGACCTACACCGCACCGGTAGTAATGACCACGTACAAGGCAACCTCAACCATTCAGATGGGAAGCAACAAGAACGGAGGCGCGCAAGACGGGGCTGAGACCTTCACAAACAACCCCGCCTATGAAGGTGACGAGTAGCAACTAGCTGAGACTGCCGGGTCAAGCGGAGACTAATTCGTAACCGACTTGACTTGGCAGGCCTCATGTTGAACTGACACCATCAGCCCATGCTGTAAGCGCATGCGGACCTGAGAAGGCTCTTTCAGTCTGGATCACCTGTCTTCAAAGACTCCTTCATCTGGCGCCATCGATGGTATTGTGATGATTTCTCGCGTACGGTATCTTCATATCCCAGCAACCAGAAGCGGAACCAATCCACCTCTCCCTGTTCCGAAGCGAGGCGCTCGAGTGGTTTCTGGAGGACATGCTGACCGTCTGGATAGTAGATCAGATCTACAGGTTTGCCCTGCATTGCCAGTGTGGAATAGAGTTCCCATTCCTCCAAGACAGAAATCGGCTGAATCGCCTCAATTCTGAGAGGCGCAGCAATCTGGTCCGAACGAAAATCAGGCGCAAGTTCGAGCCACTTCTGAAGGCCCTTCCCGATCGGTACACTTCCGATTACCTGCTCATCATCCCTTTGGACGAACGCATTTCCCGGGCCAAAAAAGTGATATTGCATGTAGCTGTAGTTGACGCCATCCGCTATGATCGCTGCGGCGTATCGCTGCGGCGCCTTAATGAGGGCATTCTCCACATACCAGCATGTCCGGCTGAACCCCACGATGCCCACTTTGTTTTTATCGATTATGCCGGTGGTATCTAAGCT
>Ga0179596_10000509_pt1 | contig 10704 bp, 12 predicted proteins | sample CZODoug1_1_08_16_FD_155494 | JGI IMG/M metagenome (GOLD analysis project Ga0179596, IMG submission 155494) | Vadose zone soil fungal communities from Angelo Coast Range Reserve, California, USA - CZODoug1_1_08_16fungal (Illumina Assembly) | ecosystem: Environmental > Terrestrial > Soil > Vadose...
TACCGAGATCGACGACGTCACGGTTCTGCTGCGTGCCCCGAAGAACATGAACGTGATTGAGGTTTCTGGGCTTTTGCGGCCTCTGGACCTGGTGCACCTGAGCGGGCACTTTGGCATCCCCAAGGTCGATCCCAGCGCCGTGATGGTCGCCGCGCCTCCGGGAAAGTAAGACAGGCTACGCCTCGTAGCGCTCGACCTGTTGTAGAAGAGCCAGCTTCCGCTGTGCGGGAAGGAAACTCGCCTCAACGGCATTCGCCGCCAACTCCCGAATCTGGTCCAGGGTGAAGCCGTAGTGCTTGAACGCCAGCACATACTCCCCCAGCAGATCGCTGCCAAACATTGGTGGATCGTCCGAGTTCAGCGTCACCATCAGGCCGGCGTCGAAGTACTCTTTTACCGGATGCTTTTCGAAGTCCACACAACAACCGGTGCGGATGTTGCTGGTGACGTTCATCTCCAGCGGAATCTGCCGCTCGGCGAGAATCTCCATCAGCTCCGGATCGTCCTGCGCGGTCAACGCATGACCAATCCGCTCCGCGCCGATGTTGATTGCCGACCAGATCGAGCCCGGCCCAACCGATTCACCCGCATGAGCGGTCAGTCGCAGCCCAGCCTCTCGTGCCTCCGCGTACAGCTCCCGGAACTGGTCTGCTGGCCCACGCGCCTCGTCCCCGCCGATCCCGATTCCGACGATACTGGGATAATCGGCTCGCATCGCTGCGGCCTGCCGAAACACGACCGCAGCCTCTTCCGCCCCAAAGTGCCGGACGGCATCGATGAGCCAGTAGACGGTGGTCCCGAAGTCAGCCTCACCGCGAATCCGCCCCTTTTCGATCGCGTCCATTACCTCCGGCACGCCGAGCCGTCCTTGCCGGTTCAGGATCCCGAACGAGATGTATACCTCGGCATGCGCGATGCCTTGCGAGGCCAGGGACTTGACCATCTCGTAGGTGATGTACTCGTAGTCGTCGGGCGTCCGTAGCCGCTCGGTTACGGACTTGAAGGTCGTCAGAAAGCCGATAAAGTCGGCATAGGTATAGAGTTGCCGCGCAGTCGCCAGGGTCAGGGGTTCGGCATCGTGCCGCTGGCTCAGGGCGACCAGGGTCTCGGGGAGGATGGTGCCTTCGAGGTGGATGTGCAGTTCAACCTTTGGGAGACCCCGGAGCCATGCCTCGGGATCGATCTCCAAATCAGGTTCAGGAATTCGTCGTGCCATCCCTAAAGTTTACTCCGTCAGCCCTCGTAGAACTCACTGCGCTTGCGGCTATAGAAGAAGTAGACGAGCAGCCCGATCACCAGCCACACGAAGAAGCGCACCCACGTAATCGCTGGCAGCCCGGCCATCAGCAGGATGCAGAACAGGGTGCTTAGCACGGGAACCACTGGCCCGAACGGCACCCGGAAGCCCCTGTGGCGGTTCGGGTCTTTGTACCGCAGTACGACCACGCCAATCGATACCAGCACAAACGCGAACAGCGTCCCGATGTTCGACATCTCCGCGAAGGAGCCTACGTCGAAGAGGCCGGAGGGAATCGCCACCAGAATTCCCGCGGCCCACGTCGCAAACGCCGGTGTCCGGAACTTCGGGTGCAGCGCTGAGAAGATATCCGGCAGAAGCTTGTCCCGGCTCATCGCGAACCACACTCTGGCTTGCCCCAACTGGAAGACCAGGATCGACGACACCATCCCCACCAGTGCGCCTACCAGCACCGCCAGGCGCACCCAGTGCAGCCTCTGCCCACCCGGTGTCAGCGACAGCTTTTTCAGCGCCGTCACGACCGGAGCTCCATCGCCCGCGACTGACTGCCACGGCACCATGCCCGTTAGTACCGCCGCCACGCCGATGTAAAGGATCGTACAGACCACCAGCGTAGCCACAATCCCAATCGGTACATCCCGCCGTGGGTTCTTGCACTCCTCGCTCGCGGTCGAGACTGAATCGAAGCCAATGTAGGTGAAGAAGATGATGGACCCACCCGCCAGCACACCCGTAAACCCATTCGGAGAGAACGGATGGTAGTTCGAGGTGTGGATGAAGCTCATGCCGAAGCTGACGAAGAGCAGGATGGCCGCGATCTTGATCAGCACCATGACGTTATTGGTGCGGGCAGACTCGCGGATGCCGCGCACCAGGATGACCGTAAGCAGAAGCACAATCACAAAGGCGGGGATGTCGAAGCCGAAGTGCCAGCCTGGCGCAAAGATGTCCTTGCCGGAGAGATCCTGCAGGCCGAGTGGGAGGTAGGCGGGGGAGAGCCACTTTGCGTTCATGGGGACGCCCAGCCAGTCGAGGAGATCGACGAGGTGAGCGGCGAAACCGACGGAGACGCTCATGTTTGAGAAGGCGTACTCGAGGATCAGGTCCCAGCCAATGATCCACGCGATGAGTTCGCCGAGGGTAGCGTAGGTATAGGTGTAGGCCGATCCCGCAATTGGAATCATGCTCGCCAGCTCCGCATAGCAGAGCCCGGTGAGCGCGCACACAATCGCCACCAGCACCAGGGAGAGCGCCAGCGCTGGACCGGCTCCGGGCCGTCCTGCCACTGCGCCCACATGCCCATGCAACAACCCCAGCAGCAGGTCGAGGATGGGAGATCCCTTCCAGTCGGCGATCTTCGACGGGTTGCCGCCGATTGCCGTGCCGATCACCGTAAAGATGCCCGACCCGATGACCGCACCGATTCCCAGAGCTGTCAAAGAGACCGGCCCAAGCGTCTTGCGCAGCGCGTTCTCCGGCTGCTCCGACTCATGAATCAGTTTGTCGATGGACTTGGTCGCAAAGATTTGCCTGGCCAGGTGCGCTTCTCCTCAAGGGTATAAAGAAGAAACTACAGCAAGCACGCCGTTTCTCCTTAGGGAAAAACAGGTGCAGCAGGCAGCGGCCCCACACGCATGGTGCGAGGCCGCCTCAGACTAGCGCTTCGACTGGCCGCGTGCAGCCTTCTTCAGCTTGGCCTTGTTCTCGCCGCGAGCGCCCGTGCGGGGAGCCTTGGGAGCGGCCTTCTTGCGTGCGGCGCGCTTGATCTTCTTGCGTTCTTCGGTGTCGGTGATGCTCTTTGTATTCGCCATGGGTCGATTGCCAATCTATCTCGTTCAAACAAGATGTCGTGTAATTTACAGACGTTCCAGCTGGGCAAACTTCTCCACCAGCTTCTTCACGCCGTGCTGTTGAAATTGTACTGTAATCTTCGCATCATCCCCATCGCCTTCGCGCTGAACGACCATTCCTTCGCCGTATTTTGGGTGCCGAACCCGGACGCTCTTCTGCAGCCCGGTCTTGCCCGTAGCCTCTGGAACCGGCAGTTTGGGCTTTCCAGCGAACTTTTGCCCGCGTGCCGCGAAGAAGTTCGAAATATTGTCGATGGAGCCCGCAGGCTTCCCGCCGATCCCCGCCCGATTGTTCGGATAGGGACGAGCTACGGCGCCGCTTGACGGTCTTTGGCCTGACTGGTCTTCGTCCTCATACGAATAGTGCCGCTCCCCGTCCTCGTTGCCGCGCCGAGCCCCATACGCCGAACCCATCCCCATTCCGGGGCTGCCCAGGTCCTCGACCAAGCGCGAGGGTACCTCCTCCATGAACCGCGAGGCCATACTGGACTCCGGCATATCGCTGCCATAGCGTCGGCGATACCGTGCGCGGGTCATGATGAGCGTGTCCATCGCGCGGGTCATGCCCACGTAGCAGAGGCGCCGCTCCTCTTCGAGGCCGGTCGGATCGGTTAGGGTTCGCGAGTGCGGAAACAGCCCCTCCTCCATGCCCGTCAGGAACACCAGCGGAAACTCGAGCCCCTTCGCGGCGTGCAGCGTCATTAGCGTGACCCGCGCATCGGCCGAGTATTGGTCCGCGTCTGAAACCAGAGCCGCATGGTCCAGAAACTCATGCAGCGTCTCGCCCCGCTCCTGTGCATCCTGCGCGGCGTTCGCAAGTTCCTTCAAGTTCTCAATCCGCGAGAACGACTCCGGCGTTGCCTCATCTTCCAGCGCCCGGATGTACCCGCTACGGTCGTTCAAGAACTTGATGAGCTCCGGCAGTGTGGCCGGATCGCCCGGCTTGCGGAACGCGGGTCGCTCCGCCTCCGCCTTCTCCAGCTTCTCTTCCGCGGCCTTGGCCTCCAGAAGCTGCTTCTTCGTGGCTGCAGCCGACTTCTTCAACACCACCGGAGCGAATGGATTGAAGACCGCCGCATCGATTCCATGTGCCGCATCGCTGTCGACCGTATTCTCCGCAGCGATGGTGGAGGTCTCTTCACTCGGCCCAAAATCGAAGTTGAAGTTGAAGCTCGTATCGAACGAGGTATCGGCCTCTTCCTCTGTGTTGGCCGTGAGCGCAAACGTCTCCTCTTGTGCATCGTCAAACCCAAACGAGGTGTCCGCATCCCCCGGCTCTGCCCCAACGTCGGCAGCAAGCTTTTCCGCGAACTCGGCCCCAATCATGGCACGAGCGTCTTCAATCAGCCGCTTGAACCCTTCGAGCGCCATCAGAGCCCGCTGCGGCAGAAGCCGTTCTTCCACGGCTTTGCCGATCGCGTCCCAGGAGCTCATGCCTGTGGTCAATGCAATCCGCTCGAGAACCTCCATCGTCGTCTTGCCAATGCCGCGCGCCGGCGAGTTGACGACGCGCCCGAGCGCAATCGAATCGTGCGGGTTCTGCACCAGCTTCAGATAACTCAGGATGTCCTTGACCTCAGCGCGGTCATAGAAGGAGAAGCCACCCACCATGTGGTACTGGATCTGGTACCGTCGCAGAGCCTCTTCCACCAAACGCGACTGTGAGTTGGTCCTATATAGGACCGCGCAACGCGGAGCCTCCTCCGTCTCGCCCGCCTCCCGCAGATATTTGTGGATACGATCCGCGATAAACAGCGCCTCATTCTCGCCATCGGCTGCCTCGTAGTACCCAATCAGCGACCCACCTTCACGCGCCGTCCAAAGGTTCTTGCCCTTGCGCTGCGTGTTCTGTGCGACCACTGCTCCGGCACCCTCAAGGATGTTCTGCGTCGACCGGTAGTTCTGCTCCAGGCGAATCGTCTTCGCCTCAGGAAAGTCCTTCTCGAACTCCAGGATGTTGCGAATGTCCGCGCCGCGCCAGCTATAGATCGACTGGTCCTCATCACCCACAACGCACACATTGCCGTGCGAGCCGAGTAGCTTCATCAGCTCGTACTGCGGGCGGTTCGTATCCTGGTACTCGTCGATCAAAAGGTATTTGTAACGGCGGTTGTAACGTTCTCGCACCTCGCTCGAACTCTTCAGCAGGCGCACGGTCTCGAGCAGAAGATCGTCGAAGTCCAAGGCGTTGGCTTTAAACAGCTCCTTGCGGTAGATCTCGAAGATGTGCGCGATCTTCTCTTCCAGCGGGTTAGTCGAAGCGAGGAAGTACTCCTGCGGATCGATCATGTGGTTCTTCGCCCAACTGATGCGTCCCAGTGCAACCCGTGGCTTCAACTGCTTGTCGTCGATCCCGAGCCGCTTCAACGCTTGCTTCACCACAGCTTGTTGATCGGTCTCATCGTAGATGGCGAACGTTCGTGTCAGACCAACACCGTTCACCCGCATCACCTCGATATCACGACGCAACACACGCACACAGAAGCTATGGAAGGTCGCCAGCGTAGGCTTCGCCAGCGAGGTGTGGCCCATGATCTTCTCGACGCGCTCTTCCATCTCCTTCGCGGCCTTGTTGGTAAAGGTCACGGCAAGGATGGAGTCCGCGGAGACGCCGCGCTCCTCTATAAGGTAGGCGATGCGATGCGTGATCACACGCGTCTTGCCGCTCCCCGCCCCAGCCAGAAGCAACACCGGACCATCCACCGACACGATCCCGTCCTGCTGCTGCGGGTTCATCTTTTCAAGAAGCTTCGACGCCATCGTTAGTACTCCACTCCTTATCTTAAATTGACTGGCTGTGTATACCTAATTGCTCGCTGAACCAAGGCCGTCACCAAGGGCCACTGTTCATTGTCGAACAGTACGTGTCCATGCGTGAACACCGCGTGTTTATTGGATAAACCGTTCACCAAGTGTTCATGGAAAAGCGAAATTATTTTTCAAAATGGACGGAACCTTCTGGAACTTGACACGTATTACTGAGTGCGACTGGAAGGGTGGCCGGCACCCCGTTCCCGATTCGCTACTTCATCCAAACCGGAGCACTGCCATGAACTTCTCGAAGTCGATCCGCACTCTCGCTACGTCCACCCTCGCCGTTGCCACGCTCTCCGTGATGCTTCTCCCCACGGCTGCCAACGCCTCCGTTTTCGGTCACAAGAAGGCTACCGATGCCTCGCTCGGCGGCACCGCACAGTCGGTCAAGTTCAACGTTCGCAACCAGTCCGGTGCCGATATCGAACTCCGCGCCGGTGACAAAGTGCTGACCGTTGCCAAGGGCCAGACCCTGGCAGTGAACCTCGCCGTTGGAACCCGCATCGTCACCACCACTGCCTCCGACAAGCGCGAAGCTGGCGCCATCGTCTGCGAGGTTTCGACCTCTCTGAAGGATGCCACCGTCGTTCTCAACTAAAGCAGTCCTCCCGCACGGTCTGGTGCTCCATCCTTTGCGGTTGCCGCAAAGGATGGAGCGAAGTATCCAGCCATCTCACCCAGAGCCCATGCATGTGGCCAGAGCGAACCAAACCTTACGCCCACCACGCTCTCTCCACATGCATCGGTTCTGCCGTAACCGATGCAGCTTGCGGTACTTTGTCCGAAGCAGACTTATGTCGATGGTGTCTCGCGGGTTGCGCTGTGTGCGTAGCCCGCGATTCGCTGCAATTCCTGCGACAATAGCAGCACCATGTCTATCCGCAATATAGCCGTCTTCTGCGCCTCCGCCGATGGCGCACGCCCCATCTATCGCGAACAGGCTGAAGCACTCGGCCGTGCTCTCGCCGCACACCACATCGGTCTCATCTACGGCGGTGCCAAGGTTGGCCTGATGCAGGCCGTCGCCGAAGCAGCCATCGCCTCGGGTGGTCACGTCGTCGGTGTTATCCCCGAGGTGTTGGTCGATCTCGAGGTCGCGCACGACGGCCTCTCCGAGCTCCACATCACCGACACGATGCACACCCGCAAGGCGCTCATGGGTGAGCGCTCCGATGCCTTCATCATCCTGCCCGGAGGCTTCGGCACCTTTGAAGAGCTCTTCGAGGTGCTCGCCTGGCAGACCCTCAAGATCCACACCAAGCCCATCCTTCTGCTCAATACCGCGGGCTTCTACAATCCCATGCTCACCTTCCTCGACCACTGCGTGACCGAGGGCGTGCTGAAGCAGAAGAATCGCGACATCCTGCTCGTCGCCGACACCGTCGAAGATGCCTTCGCGCAACTCGGCATTGTGTAAGAAGCTGTCCTGCCGGACGGGCCCGCTGCGCGCGGGGCGGTCACTTCGTGACGTGTATACCGGTCGTGGCGCTATGGAATCGTGCGGGCCTCCCGTTGGTCGGCAATGAATTTCCTTCTCGACCATCGGGAGAGCCACCCGAAGGTGTAAAAAGGCGTGTGAACGCCCGCCGCCCGCGCAGGGCGTCCGTCCGACAGGACTCGAGTTGCGGCTACTCTTCGCGCCGCAACTCGATCCCATCCACCACACCATCCCACAGCGCGATCCGCGCCAGCAGAGCCTCTTCCGCGGCCTCGCCAGCCTCGCGCCACTTCACCGCATCGTCGCCACAGAGCTCCGCGATCATCCGCAGCGCCATCGGCCCGTGCTCATCGCTATCCACCTCGATGTGCCGTTCCATATACCAACGGAGCATCTCGAGCTTTCCCGACATCGCCTCGTTCTGATCGCGAATGAAGCTGCGGAACATATCCGGAATCAAATCTTCGCGCCCAAAGGTAAATGCGGCCGCCACGCAGTGCAGCTTGTCCGTAGCGATCACGCGAAACGTAGACTGCACAAACTCTCGCGCCTCTGCTGGAGCACCCAACAGCAGCGCATCAAGCTCCTCACCGCGACGCACCCCAGCCACCAGCCTATCGATGGCAACCGTCGAAGCTCCACAAGCCTTCATCGCCATCCGATAGATCTCGAAGTGGCTCGCCGGCTGCCCGGCATACTCATCGCTCTCTTCGCCCAGCACGATCTCGTTAATCAGCCGCCGGCTCACGGGATGCCTGCTCGGCACCCACGGCACCTCCACGCACGTCAGCCCGCGCTGCAACACCTTCAGCAACGACATGAAGTCCCACACCGCGAACACATGCGCCTAAGAAACACCCGCAGGGTCTTCGATCGACGTGAACGCACGATACAGCCTGTGCTCCGCCAACTGCTCATACAACGGCCGCAGCCGCTCCGCCAGCTCCTGTAGCTCCACTGGCTGCGCCTCATTCTCCATCATTACATCCACGCTCATCCTTCCAATCCTTCCGGCAACCGCCGCAGATACTCCCACGAGTAGATCCCGCTCTCGTGTCCATCGTTCCACTTGAACCGCAACGCATACTTGCCCACCGGAGTCGCCTCCAGCGGACGCACCGCAGGTTTGAACAACGGCAGCAGGGAAGCAGGCTGCGCCTTCGGCACCCCGGGCTTGCGGCCATCCGCGTCGCGAGCCTCATGACACGTCGCGCAAGGGCAAGCCTCGCGCAGCCATGCGAACGTCCACTTGCTCCTATGCCCATCCTTCCACTCTATTTCGACGCCGGTTCCCTCGGTTTTGTGTACCTTCACCTTCTTCGGGGTCACTGCATCGAGCGGCAACTTCTCCTCCGGAGCCGCATCCCGCTCGGCCTGCTCCGCGCTCACAATCCTGATTCCTTCATGACTCATCGCAACTCCTTCACCGCACTCCGGTCATACTTCAGCTTCATCACCAGAATGCTCAACGACAAACAAAACGTAACAACATTCGATACAATTACCGGCATCGACCGCACGTACAGCCCATACACCAGCCACAGCGCAACGCCCACGGTGAACAGCAGAAACGTACCCAGCGAGATCTCCCGCGCGGACCTGAGCTTGATGACGCGGATCAGTTGCGGCACAAACGCAGCCGTCGTGCAGAACGCTGCGACGAACCCGATCCACTCGACGGCCATGGGCGAGATCAACTCTGCCTCCAGAAGAAGTAAGCCGCGATGATGCATCCCGTGGCGACGACAAATCCGCGCAGCATCGCTGGATTCGTGCGCTTCGCATACAGCGCCCCAATGTATCCGCCAATGCCCGCGGCCACCATCGAGATCAGGCAATAGTGCCACAGCACCCTGCCGCTCAGGATGAACGTGACAATCGCGCAGAAGTTCGAAAGGCAAGCCGCCAGCACCTTCAGCGAGTTCAGCACGTTCATCTCTTCCACGCCGAACAGCGCCAGAATCGTCATGATGAGAAAGCCGCCGCCCGCGCCGAAGTAGCCGATGTAGAAGCAGACCGGCAGGATGGAGATAAACACCCAGACGAGCGGCAGGGGCCTGTCGCCCACATGCTCCGGATGCACCTTCGACTTCCGTCGCAGCCACTTTGAGATGGGGCCGCTGGCCCAGAAGATGATCGAGCCGGAGAGCATCAGCCAGGGAATCATGTGCAGGAACGTCACCTGCTTCGTCTTCAGCAGAGTCACCGCACCGATCACGCCGCCGAGGACCGAGGCCGTCGTAATCACCGGCAGCAGGTCCTTCCGCATATCGCCATGCAGCGTGGCCAGCGAGGTCAACTGTCCAGGCCAAAGCGCAACGGTATTGGTGGCATTGGCTTCCACAGGTGGCACCCCCATCGCGATCATCGCCGGAAACGAGATGAACGAGCCACCACCCGCCATCGCGTTCATAATCCCCGCCACAAACGAGGCCAGCACCAGCCAGAGGTAGTGCCAGTGCGTACTCCATGCCAAAGTCATCGTCTTTTTATTGTAACGACGTTGCCTTTAGCGTCCGGCCTGTTCCCCGGGCATCACAGGCGTGGCCGCAATCAGCCTCTGCGTATAGGCATCCCGTGGAGCCTCGCACACCGCACAGACCTCTCCCAGCTCCACCAGCCGCCCCTTCTGCATCACGGCCACTCTGTCGCACAGATAACGCACTAGTGGCATGGAGTGCGAGATGAACAGATACGTCAGCCCAAACTCGCGTTGCAGATCCTTCAGCAGATTGATGACCTGTGCCCCCACGCTCACATCCAGCGCGCTCACCGGCTCATCCAGCACCACCAGCTCCGGCTTCAGCGCCAGCGCCCGTGCGATGTTGATCCTCTGCCTCTGCCCCCCGCTGAACTCGTGCGGATACCGCCCCAGCGCCGCCGTCTCCAGCCCAACCGCATCCAGCAACTCCCGTAGCCGGGCGTCCACACCACCCGCTGGTTTCTCTCCATGGATGGCAAACGGTTCCGCCAGAATCTCCGCCACGCGCATTCGCGGATTCAGCGCGGCGTAGGGGTCCTGAAACACGATCTGCATCCTCCGCCGCATGGCCCGCAGCGCGCCTGCCTTGGCCGCCAGCACATCCACACCACCAAAACGCACCGCACCGGCCGTAGGCTCAATCAGTCGCAGCAGCATCCGTGCCACGGTGCTCTTGCCAGAGCCCGACTCCCCCACCAACCCCAGCGTCTCGCCTCGCGCAATCTGGAACGAAACCCCATCCACCACCCGCGCGACGCCCCGGTCGGTGGGGTACTCCTTCACCAGCCCATCGGCCTCCACCAGCCACGCGCTCTGTCGATCCACCGCCATCCCCGAATGCTACCATTCGAAAATCATGGCC
>Ga0179596_10000511_pt1 | contig 10676 bp, 6 predicted proteins | sample CZODoug1_1_08_16_FD_155494 | JGI IMG/M metagenome (GOLD analysis project Ga0179596, IMG submission 155494) | Vadose zone soil fungal communities from Angelo Coast Range Reserve, California, USA - CZODoug1_1_08_16fungal (Illumina Assembly) | ecosystem: Environmental > Terrestrial > Soil > Vadose...
CGCAGCCTGCTCGAGACGATGTACGACAACAAGCCGGATGGCATGGCGGGCAACGAGGACTGCGGGCAGATGTCGGCGTGGTTCTGCATGAGCTCGCTGGGGCTGTATGCGGTCGATCCGGTGAGTGCGATGTACGACTTTGGCACGCCGCTGTTCGATAAGATTTCGGTCGGGGTGGGTGAGGGCAAGAGGCTTACGGTTGTGGCGAAGCGGGAGTCGGCTAAGTCGATGTATATCCATGGTGTGACGTGGAATGGAGCTGCTCATGCGGGGCTTCAGATTGCTCATGCGGAGCTGGCGAAGGGTGGCACGCTGGTCTTCCAGTTGGGCGACGCTCCGGCGGCGAAGAAGGCGTAGGAGAGCGGGCTGGTCCGTGCCATCTGGGTGGTGGCACGGGCCGGTGCTGTTCAAAAGCAAGTTTTGGCTCTAAGCTGTTGGGGCGGGCCGGAAGCGTTTCCAGTGCCGCTCGAAAGACATTACGGCTTGACGAGAGGGAACTGCGCGATGCGACGTCTTCAGGTTGCGGCTGGCTTGCTTTGGATCGGTGTGTTGAGTGCTTCGGCTGAGGTCAAGATGCCGGCGATCTTCGGCGATCACATGGTGTTGCAGGGGGGGAAGACGATTCCGGTGTGGGGCACCGCGAGCGCGGGTGAGGCCGTGACGGTGACTCTGGGCAAGCAGAGTGTGAAGACGACGGCGGATGCCGCGGGCAAATGGCGTGTCGCGCTGAAGGCGGTGAAGCCGAGCTCTGTGGCGACGACGATGGTGGTGAAGGGCACGAATGCGCTGACGTTTACGGATGTGCTGGTGGGCGATGTGTGGGTGGCGTCGGGGCAGTCGAACATGGAGTTTGGGGTGAAGGGCGCGAGCACAGGCGCGGCGGCGGTGGCGGCAGGGAACCAGCCGATGATTCGTCTGTTTACGGTGCCGAAGGCTACGGCGGCGTATCCGCAGAGCGATATTGGCCAGGTTGTGACACAGGGCGTGGGGAAGTGGTGGGTGTGTACGCCGGAGTCGCTGGGGTACGGTGTCTGGAATGGGTTTTCGGCGGTGGCTTACTTCTTCGGACGGGACATCCAGAAGTTCACGGGGAATCCGGTGGGGCTGATCCATACGAGCTGGGGTGGTACGCCGGCGGAGGCCTGGACGCCGTACGAGGACCTTCAGAAAGATCCGGCGCTGGCGGATCTTGCGGGGCGTCATGCGGAGTTGCTGAAGGGGTACGACGCGGCGATGGCGACACTGCCGCAGACGATGGAAGTGTGGAAGGCGAAGGACGATGCCTGGAAGACGAATGTGAAGCCGGCCAACGATGCGGCCACGAAGGAGTGGCAGGCAAAGGCGGATGCGGTGCCGACGGGGCAGCCGTTGCCGCCGCGTCCGCAGCTTGTGGGTGAGCCAGGGCGGCCGGATCCTACGGGTGGGCCGAATCATCCGACGGCGCTTTACAACGCGATGTTGGCACCGATCATTCCGTATGCGATCAAGGGTGCGATCTGGTATCAAGGGGAGGGGAACGCAGGGCGCGCGGAGCAGTATCGTGTGCTGTTTCCGGCGATGATCCAGAGCTGGCGCAAACAGTGGGGCGAGGGAGATTTTCCGTTCCTGTATGTGCAGCTTGCGGACTTCAATGCGAGCTGGGGCATGGTGCGGGAGGCGCAGACGAAGACGCTGTCCGTGCCGAACACGGGGACGGCGGTGATCACCGACGTGGGGACCTTCAAGGACATTCATCCGCCGTATAAGGAGATTGTGGGCGACCGGCTGGCGCTGGCGGCCGAGCATGTGGCGTACGGCAAGAAGCTGGTGTACTCGGGGCCTACGTACAAGTCGATGAAGGTGGAGGGCGGCTCGGTGCGGCTTGTGTTCGACAACGTAGGCGGTGGGCTGACGCTTGCGAAGAGGCCGGTGAGCGGCAAGGATGTGGTGGAGGCTCCGGTGGATGTGCTGGTGGGCTTTACCGTTGCGGGTGAGGATAAGATTTGGCATCCGGCCGAGGCGAAGATCGTTGGCAATGAGGTTGTGCTGACGAGCGCGGAGGTGACGCAACCCGTTGCCGTGCGGTATGGATGGGATCCTCCTCCGGTGGTGAATTTGTATAACAAAGAGCTGTTGCCGGCGGTGCCGTTTCGTACGGACGACTGGCCGAAATAGGCCGTTTAGTCAATCGATTGACTGCGTGTAGACGATTGAAACCGTGGTGGTGTAAGTTTTAGGCGATACGAAGGAGCCTGTATGCTGCGTCGTGACTTTGTCCGGGCCGTGATGGCGGTAGCTGCCGTGCCACGCCTCTTGTTTGCGCAGAAGGGCGCGCAGTTGCCCTTGCCGGCTCCTACGCCCTGGACGCAGGGGCTGAACCCGAAGACCCCTGTGCCGCGCACCGTAGCCGCGGAGATTGTGGCGGATGGCGAGTTGAAGTTCTTCAGCACGCAGCAGATGGCGACGCTGAGCAGGCTGAGCGATGTGCTTGTGCCCGCGATCGGCAACAAGCCGGGCGCGGTTGCGGCGGAGACACCGGCGTTCTTCGACTTCCTCATCGGCACATCGCCTGAGGCGCGCAAGAAGCTCTATGCGGGCGGGTTGATGTGGATCGATGCGGAGTCGGTGAAGAAGTACAAGATGCCGTTTGCGAAGTTGAACGACGAGCAGGCCGACGCGCTGTTGAAGCCATGGTTGCGTACGTGGATGAACGATCATCCGCCAACGGAGCCGCATGCCGACTTCATCAACATTGCGCATGATGAGATTCGTACGGCCACGGTGAACTCGAAGGCGTGGAGCCTGGTGGCCGAGGCGAGGACGCCGAGCGGGCTCTACTGGTATCCGATCGAGCCGGATCTGCGGAGTGTCAGTGCGGCTTCGGCGCATGTACAGCCGCATGTTCAGGCGGTTCCCAAGATCTCTCACCCCATGCCTACCTATCCGAGATAGAAGACCGCTTATGACAAATGAGATGTACGACGTACTGATTATCGGGTCGGGTCACGCGGGCGGTATGGCCGCGAAGATCCTGACGGAGCAGGGCATCCAGTGCCTGATGTTGAATGCGGGACCGGTGGCCGATGTAGCGCGCGATGCGCAGCCCAAGCCTGCTTATGATCTGCCGTATCGCGGTTTCAAGCAGCCGGGCAAGCTGGAGCATGTGTTCCAGTCGAACGGCTTCAACGAGCATGTGTGGGTGGATGAGCAGGAGGTGCCGTACACCTTCAACCCGCAGAATCCGTACAACTGGGTGCGTGTGCGGTTGTTCGGTGGGCGTTCGTTGTTCTGGTCGAGGCAGTCGTTTCGGCTGAGCGACTATGAGTTCAAGGGCAAGTCGCACGATGGCTTTGGCGACGACTGGCCGATTAGCCATGCGGATCTTTCGCCGTACTACTCGCGTGTGGAGGGGATCTTCCAGGTGGCAGGCGCGATGGACGGTCCGGTGCAGATGCCGGATGGAAACTTTGTGAAGGACGACGATCCGTGGTCGCAGGCGATGCTGCGCTTCGGTGCGGCGGGCAAGCCGTATGACATGCAGATCTGCAAGCAGAGGCGCGCGATGGGGCGCGACGGGCTTGCGAGTTCAGTGAACCTGCTGCTGCCGGATGCGGAGAAGACGGGCAAGCTGACGTCGGTGGCGAACGCTGTGGTGCGGGAGATTACGCGTGACAAGGCGACGGGGCAGCCGAATGGATGCCACTTTGTCGACCGGCTCTCCGGGCGCGAGATGCATGTGAAGGCTCGCGTGATTGTGCTGGCGGCTGGAACGCTCGAGAGTACGCGGTTGCTGCTGAACTCGGGCAATATGGCGGACTCGAGTGGACTTGTTGGGCGGTACCTGATGGATCAGATCTATGGGCCGGGTGTGGTGTGTTCGGTGCCGGAGGCGCGTGGCGGCAAGGCTGCGAAGGGCTTGGTCGGCGGCGGCGCGATTGTGCCGCGGTTCCGCAACATCAAGACCAAGGCCGATGGTTTTCTGCGCGGGTATGCAATGAATGTGACGAGCTCGATGGGTGGGCTCGATGCGCGCAACTTCAAGGCGTATGGCAAGGACCTGCAGGCCAAGATGGATGAGTACTACGGCAGCGGCTTCCATATGACGATGATGGGCGAGGTGTTGGGGCGGTACGAGAACCATGTGCGCATCAACAAGGACAAGGTCGATGCGTGGGGGATTCAGACGCTGCACATCGAGACCAAGTATTCCGACAATGAGATCAACATGTCGAAGGACTGCGCCGAGACGGGCGCTGCCATTGCCGAGGCCGCGGGCTTTGAGGTGCTGGCGAAGAACCCGGTGCCGAATCCTCCGGGGTACAGCATTCACGAGGTTGGAACGTGCCGGATGGGCGACGACCCCAAGAAGAGCGTGTTGAACAAGTGGAATCAGAGCCACGACCACAAGAACCTGTTCGTGGTGGATGGCGCGGCGTTTACGAGTGCGGGTTGGCAGAATCCTACGATGACGATTCTTTCGCTGTCGATGCGTGCGTCCGAGTATCTGGCGGGCGAGATGAAGAAAGGCAACGTCTAGTCCTGCCGGACGGGCGCCCTGCGCGGGCGGCGGGCGTTCACACGCCTTTTTACTGCTTCGCGTGGCTCTCCCGTTGGTCGAGAACAGGATTCTGTGCCGACCAACGGAAGGTCCGCACGAGATCGAAGCGGCAAGACCGGTATACATGTCACGAAGTGACCGCGCCCCGCGCAGGGGGCCCGTCCGGCAGGGACAAGTCTTTCAACAGGTTTTAGTTTTAAAAGGAGAGCATATGGCGATTTCGCGGAGACGGTTTATCGGGACGACGGCTGGTGCGGTAGCGGCGTTTGGGTTGGGCGGACGGGTGGCGTTTGCGAACCCGCTTGGGCTGCCGCTGGGGATTCAGTTGTACTCCGTGCGCAAGGAGATGGCGCAGGACTTTGAGGGCGCGCTGGCGGGTGTGGCCGAAGCTGGATACACCGAGGTAGAAGCGGCCACGCTGCCGAAGAGGAGCGCGAAGGAGATTCGCGCGGCGCTCGATAAGGCTGGGTTGAAGTGTGTGAGCTCGCACCGTGGGTTTGCGGACTTCCACGACCGGCTGGAGGAGACGGCTGCGTACGACAAGGAGCTTGGCGTGTCGTACATGATCTGCCCGGGGCCTGGGCGGCGCGTGGCGGATGCCAAGGGGCCGCTCACGATCGATGACTGGCGCTACAACGCGGAGCAGTTCAATGTCTTCGGTGAGAAGCTGGCGGCGCTGGGCGTTACGTTTGGCTATCACAACCACTCGGGCGAGTTCGCGGTGAGCGAGGGCACGACGCCGTACAAGGAGCTGCTGCGGCTGACCGATCCGAAGAAGGTGACGTTCGAGCTGGATTGTGGCTGGGCGTTCGTCGCTGGGGTGAACCCGGTGGACCTGATGAAGACCTATCCGCACCGCTTCTCGATGGTGCATGTGAAGGACTTCAAGCTGCCGTCGAACCCTTCTCCCGAGAAGCGCGAAGAGGCGCAGGTGACAGAGATGGGGAAGGGCAGCACGGACTACCATCCGGTCTTTGCGCAGGCGAAGAAGACGCAGCACATTCGTCATGCGTTCGTGGAGCAGGAGGCGTTCGATATGCCTTGGAAGGATTCGCTGAAGGTGGACGCGGCTTATCTTCGCACGCTCTAAGAACTGGCAACAGATTGTGGGGAAAAAGCGGAAAAATAGGAAGAAGAAGCAAAGGCTTAAGACGGGTTCAATGTCTTAAGCCTTTGCTCTTTTACTTTGGGGGTAGGCCGCCCAGGTAGTAGACGCTGAGGCTGGGGGCTCCGGCGATGAAGCGGGCGAGGGTGGGGTTGGGGAAGCGGCGCTGGTAGGGTGGGGCCCAGCCGATCTGGTCGCCGGAGGGGACTTTGGCGATCTCCTGCTGAACGCCGGTGGCCTTGGCGAAGAGCGTGGGGTCGACGAGGCCGTCGATGGAGATCTTCGCCAGCTTGTGGATGGCTCCGTGGTCGAGCGCGTAGAGGTCGTCGCCGTTGGACTCGCCGAACTCCGCGAGCAGGACGAGCGGAGCAAGTGCGTAGAGGTGGTAGTGGAGGGCGCGGGTGCCACGCTCCATCTCATGGGGCAGGGTGCCGTCGGGGCGGATCTGGCCTACTCCGTTTTTGTAGGTGTTGATGCCCCAGTCGAAGGCGGCTCGGTCGTTGGCGACGATGCCGGTGGCGGAGGATTGAACTCCGGCCCAGTAGAAGTGGTTGTTCTTGCCGTCGCCGCCCTTCGCGTGACGGTTGTAGTAGTCGCGGGTCTGGTTGTCGATGCTCAGGAGCCAGGCGGCGATGAGTTTCTCCTGCGCGGGTGTGGCGAGGTGTGTGGCGCGGACCTTGAGGTAGGCGATGGCGATGGCTCCGGCGACCCAGCCCTGCACATAGTAGGCCTGGTTGGAGGACATTTTGCCGGCGAAGGAGTCGTTCTGAGCCAGACCGAGCGCGCGGTCGACGACGCACTGGGCGGCGGCACGCGAGCCTGTGGTGCGGAAGGTGTCGGCGGCTGCGACGATGACCAAGCCCGCATTCTTTACCGGGCCGGCTGAGGCGGTGTAGGCGGCCATGCGGACGGGGTCGATGATGGAGTGGGTGGGGTCGTCGGGGCGGTAGAAGCCGTCGGTGGTGAGGTCGTGGGGGACGGGCGGGACGACCGGACAGGTGTAGGGAGCGGCGGTGAGGGCGACGGGGTCGGCGTCCCACGGGGAGCGGAGGGTGGCGGCGTGTGAGGCTACTGGAGCAAGGAAGCAGAGGAGCAAAGCGGTTTGGCGGATCATGAAGCCTCTTGTTACTGCGTGGAGTGGGTGGCGCTACGAGAAAAACAAAACCTTTTGTTGAGAAGATTTTTCTATATCCATAAGACAGGTTGGCGGATGGGATAGTTGCGGATGACCTCGGGGGATGCGGGGTCGGGGTTGAGGGTCTTCCAGAGGGCGATCCAACTGGGCTGGTTGAGGGCGAGGCCGCCGAAGAGGAGGCTGGGCTGGCGGACGGGGAACTCGTCGAAGTGCTCGATGTCGTGCTTGTAGGGCCAGGTGGATTTGTTGCGGATGAAGGGTTCCATGAACGCGATCATCTTCTGGATGCTGCCGCCGCTGGGGGCGGTGAAGGTCCAGAGGTTGTCGGATGGGGTGCTAAGGACCTGGGCGCAGGTGGCGAAGGCGTCGAGGTTGAAGAGGGAGTAGCTGTAGGGCTTGGTGCGGGCGAGCTCCTGGGGCAGGCTGCCGTCGGGGGCGATCTGGTTGGGGATGAGGATGGTCTTGAGGCGGTGGATGCAGTCGGCGGTGACGTCAGCGTTTGCGGTGAGACGGGCGAACTCGGCGGCTTGCAGGAGCCAGGTGACGGCGTGGTTGTTCTTGGTGTCACGTTCAAGCTGGCCGGGCTTGGAGGTGGTGAGCCAGGTGAGGTACTCGGTGAACCAGGCGATGGTTGCGGCGTAGTCGGCTGGGGGCAGGACGGGTTTGAGGACGGTTACGGCGCGGGCGACTTCGACGAGGTGGAGGGTGTCGATGATGCCGAAGTTACGGCCGGTGGAGAGATTGTGGATGGCCTGCGCGTATTGGAGGTTGGGGTTGAGGCGGGTGGCGGGCGTGACGAACCAAGCGCGGAGGTGGTCGGCGGCCTTGGTGGCGTACTTCTTTTGGCGAGTGATCTTCCAGGCGGCGGTGAGCGCGGGCATCTGGAGCGAGAGGCGGATGAGGGCGAGGCGGTGGTCATTGAAGTTGGCGGGGTTGGACTGTCCGTCGCGCTGGATGTAGGGGCCGCTGGGGTCGGCGGGGTTGGGCCACCAGTAGTCGCCCTCGGAGAAGTAATCGTGCAGGCCGCCGGGGCTGCGGCCGGAGTGCGAGGCGGTGACGGTGATGGGCTGCTCGGTGAGGTACTGATTGGCGAGGCGGAGGACGCGGGGGCGCTCGATCGAAGCCAGATCGTTCGCAGAAAGGACGAGTGAGGGCGCAGCAAGAAGGGTGCCGGGGGCGGCGAGTAGTGCGGCGGTAGCGGTGCAGAAGGTGCGGCGGTTCATGGCGGGCTCATGAGGGTTGGGTCGCTTACTTTGTTGCTGGAGAAATATGTTTTCAGCCAGCGACATCAGGAGCATATCTTAGCGACCGGGGCTTTGGCTTGTGTATGCCCCCTTCGCGACGGCGTGATCGCAGCGAAGGGGGCATAGGGTTGTTTGCGGTGCCGTTAGAAGAGGAGACGGCCTCCGACCGTGATGATGCGTTGTCCACCGCTGCTGCCGGTGATCTTGCCGAAGTTCGTACCGGAGCTGATGCTGGCCGTCGGGGCGCCGAGGTTGACGAGGTTGAAGACGTTCGCCACTTCTCCACGAAGCTGAAACTTGATCGCCTCGTGGATGCGAAGGTCCTTGAAGGCAGACGCATCGACGTTCCGGAAGCCAGGATCGCTGAGCGTTGCAGGAGGGGCGTTCCCGAGCAGGCCCAAAGGACCAAGGCCGGGGCATCCGGCGTCGACACCAGGACGGCAGTAGACCGACGTGTCAAACCACTGGTTCATCATGGCGACGCGCGAGTGACCGTTGTCGATCAGCTTTGGAGTGGCGCCAGGGTTGAGGCTGGGACGGTTGTTGCCCAGGCCGGAGAAGTAGTTGTCGACGCCCGTCGTGACGGTGAAAGGCTGACCGCTGTTTGCCGTCCAGATACCGCTGACCGTCCATCCGTTGAGGACGTAACGAACGGCGGGGTGGAAGCGATCGAAGTAGTCCGGCTTCCAGACGAAGGACATCGTCATCATGTGACGGCGATCCTGGTCGGAACGCTGGTGATACTCGAGCTGGGGGTAGTTGGCATCGACGAAGGTGCCGTTGAGGCCGGCGGTGCTGTCGAGTGTGTTGCTCTGCAGCGTCTTGCTCCAGGAGTAGTAACCCTTGGCGCTGATGCGGTGTGTAACGCGCTGCTCCACCGTGATTTGCAGGCCGTGGTAGTTGGAGTTCTGGTTGGACTTGATGATGAATACGTTGGAGTAGGCGGGGTTAGCAGCCGAAAGGCCGTATTGGGAGTTGAGAGGACGGCGATTGTTGACCGTGCCGCTGGTGTTGGCATAGGCGCAGGCCTTGGTGACGTCGGTGCAGCTTGCACCGCTGGCTCCGGCTGCGGTGATGTTGAACTGAGGACCGTTGATGTCGTTGTACAGCGGTGTCTTGCGGTTGAACGAACCGACGTAGTAAGCGCTGAGTGCGAGGCCCTTGCGAACCTGCTGCTGGAAGCCGAAGTTGACCTGGATGGAGTAGGGCCAGCGGTAGTTGGGGTCGAAGGCCACGATCTGGTTCAGCGGCAGGAAGGTGGCAGTGTTGTTGGCGCGGTTGAAGGTGAGCGAGGGATAGGGGTTGGTTCCGCCGGGGAACTCCGTGGCGTCGCCCTGGTAGGGATGGGTCAACGAGATGACCTTGCTGTACGAGTTACGTACGGCGTAGGGCGCGAAGTTGGAGGGGAACTCCCACTCGTTGCCGGAGATGCCGCCGAAGAAGAGACCGGCTGCGCCGTGGAAGACGGTCTGGCCGTTGCCGTAGGGATCGTAGGCGAAGCCGACGCGAGGCGAGACGTGGTTGAGCGGAGTGAAGACGCCGCCATTGGGCACGCCGGGGTCACCGGGGAAGAGCAGGCCGACGGGAGCAAGTTGCGCTCCGGTCTTGCCGACGATGTTGACGGTTCCAAAGGCGTGCGACTGAGCACCAGGCGTGAAGTTCGTCTGCATCTGCTGCGGATCGGTTGGCGCCAGCTGCACGTCGTACCGGAGACCGAGGTTCAGGGTCAGGTTGGGCAGAATGCGCCAATCATCCTGGGCGAATCCGGCGTAGTTGAAGTAGTTGGCGTTGGCGTAGAGACCCGTGTCCTGCCCCATGGCGGCGGGAATGCCGGCGAGGAAGTCGGAGAGGCCATTGGTGGTACGAGCCGCCGTCGCGCCGTTGGTGGTGGAGAAGGTGAAGGTGCCGTAGTTGTTCAGCGAGGTGAGCTGGAAGTCTTTCTCCAGTCCGATTTCGCCGCCGAGGTAGAGCGAGTGGTGACCGCGGGTGGTGCTGAGCACATCGCGCACGTTATAAACGTTTGTTCCAGCCTTGGGACCGGTGATGGCCTGCGCGAGGGTGAAGGCCTCCACGCCGCCCACGGCGATGTTGGAGAGCGAGGGAGTTCCGGCTACGCCGAGGTCGGATCCGAAGTCCGCGAGGGTCTTCTTGGTTGGATCGCCGGAGACCGGGTTACGACCGCCGTTCTGGCGGGTATAGCTGAGCCAGAACTGGTTGACGGTACGCGGGCTGACGGTCCATACCTCGCTGATGTTGGCGTTCTGCTGCTTGTTGGCGTAGTTGGAGTACGACCATGCCTGGGTGAAGCCGCCGAGATCCTGGCGGATCTTGTAGTTCAGGAGGAAGTAGCTGAGGGAGAGGTGGTGCGCCGGCAGAAGCTGGTGATCGGTCTTGATGAGGTATTCTTCGTTCTGCTCCGGCGTCGGCGACCGTGTGCGATAGATGTAGCGGGTGTCCGTAGGGATATTCGGCTGTTGAGGGCCAAGGTTCGCCTTAAGGAACTTGATGATGTTGACCGCGGTCGCGTCCACTGCGGGGAGCTTGTTGTTGGGGTACGGGGTTAGCGTGGCGGAGGCCGGCCCGAGGGTCGGGGTGGCGATGGTCGGATGGCAGACCAGGAAGTGGACAGCAGTGTTCGCCGCGGCTGTTGGGGTC
>Ga0179596_10000512_pt1 | contig 10671 bp, 3 predicted proteins | sample CZODoug1_1_08_16_FD_155494 | JGI IMG/M metagenome (GOLD analysis project Ga0179596, IMG submission 155494) | Vadose zone soil fungal communities from Angelo Coast Range Reserve, California, USA - CZODoug1_1_08_16fungal (Illumina Assembly) | ecosystem: Environmental > Terrestrial > Soil > Vadose...
CGATCGCCGCCGGTGCGCCTCTCGGATGCGGCGCGGTCGAGGAACTGACCATCGCCGAGCCGCTCGTACTACCTGAGGACAGCGCAGTCCGGCTGCAATGCACGGTGGGGCAGGCGGACGACTCCGGTGCCCGGCCGTTCCAGGTGTACTCCGCTGTGGCGGAAGGCAACGGCTGGACCTCGCATGCCACCGGCCTGCTGCGCGAAGGGCCGGGAGAGCCCTCGCTCGAGTTCGAAGCCTGGCCGCCGGCCGGCGCGGAACAGCTCGACGTGGACGGGATGTACGACCGGCTGGCCGAGCTCGGAGCCGAGTACGGGCCTCGGTTCCAGGGCCTGCGCGCGGCATGGCTGGCAGGCGAGGAGGTGTTCGCGGAGATCGAGGTCGACGCCGCCGACTCCTTGCCGGAGGTCGGGCTGCACCCCGCGCTCTTCGACGCCGCGCTGCACGCCATCGGACTGCGAGCCGGCGCGGGGGAGCGCATGACGTTGCCGTTCGCGTGGGCGGGCGTCGACCTGTACGCCGTCGGCGCGCGGAGCCTGCGGGTCCGGATCAGCCCCAACGGCGGGGATTCGGTGCGGATCGAGGCGACCGACAGCGCCGGGGTCCCAGTCGTCCGGGTCGAGTCACTCGTGCTGCGCGAGATCTCCTCGGCGCGGCTGGCTTCGGCGGCCCAAGGCCGCAATGATTCGCTGTTCACGCTGGAATGGGTCCGCGCCGAAGGCGAGGTAGCACCTCGCGCGGGGCGCTGGGCGGTGCTCGGTCAGCGCCGGGACCGGCTGGTCGAGGCGCTGGCCGGAGCGGCCGAGCAGGTGGACGCGGTCGCCGACCTCGACCAGGCGGCCGCGCTCTCCAGCACCTCGTCCCCAGGCAGGGTGGACGTGGTCGTTCTCCCGTTCCAGGCCGGGGACGGGCCGGGGGCTGTCCGCGACGGCGTGAATGCGTTGCTGGGCCACCTGCAGTCCTGGTTGGCCGATGCGCGGTTTACCGACTCGACCCTGCTCGTGGTGACCAGCGGCGCGGTCAGTGTCGCTGGTGAGGATGTCACCGATCTCGCGGGGGCCGCCGCGTCGGGGCTGATCCGTTCGGCGCAGTCGGAGAACCCGGACCGGATCGCGCTGGTCGACCTGGACGATCTCGACTCGTCGTACCGCCTGCTGCCGGTCGCCGTCGCATCCGGGGAGCCGCAGCTGGCGGTGCGTTCGGGCGTGCTCAGCGTCCCCAGGCTCACCAGGGCCCCCGCGTCCAGCACGAACGCTCCGAGCGACTGGTCCGGACGGGTGCTGGTCACCGGAGGGACCGGCGCGCTGGGGCGGCTGGTGGCACGGCACCTGGCGGCCGAGCACCACGTGCCGAGCATGCTGCTGCTCAGCAGGCGTGGCCCGGACGCTCCTGGCGCGGCGGAGCTCCGTGCGGAGCTGGCCGACCTCGGCACCGAAGCGATATTCGTCGCGTGCGACTGCGCGGACCGGGACGCGCTGGCGCGGGTGTTGGCCGAGCATCCGGTGTCCGGCGTCGTGCACACGGCCGGTGTGCTGGAGGACGGGACCATCGCCTCGTTGACTCCGGAGAAGATGGAGTCGGTGTTGCGCCCCAAGGTGGACGCGGCGTGGAACCTGCACGAGCTGACCAAGGACCTGCCACTGTCGGCGTTTGTACTGTTCTCCTCGGCGGCCGGCCTTCTCGGCAGTCCCGGGCAGGCGAACTATGCGGGCGCAAACGCGTTCCTGGACGCCCTGGCCGTGCATCGCCGCGCGATGGGCCTGCCGGCGACGTCGCTGGCCTGGGGAGCGTGGGCTGGCGGCGGGATGGCCGATGCGCTGAGCGATGCCGACACCCGGCGGATGGCGCAGGCAGGTGTGATCGCACTCAGCGAGGAAACCGGACTTGCCCTGTTCGACGCCGCGATCGGCCGCGAAGAGGCGGTGCTGATGCCTGCAAGGCTCGACCTCGCCGCGCTGGCGAAGCCCGGCCAGATCCCGCCGTTGCTGCGCGGACTGGTCCGGTCGTCGCACCGGGTCACCCGGGCGTCCACGGCAGCGGCCGGCCTCCGGCGCAGCCTGGCTGGTCTGGCCGAGGAGGAGCGGCCGGCGGTGCTGTTGAAGCTGGTCGCGGAGCATGCCGCCGCGGTGCTCGGGGTCGGCGCGGTGGACCCGGATCGGGCGTTCAGCGAGTTGGGCTTCGACTCGCTGACCGCTGTCGAGTTCCGTAACCAGCTCAACGACGCCACCGGGCTGCGGCTCCCCGCTACGTTGATCTTCGACTACCCGAACTCGGGGGCTATCGCTGAACAGCTCGGACTCGAGCTGGGCCCGGCGATGGACACGAGCTCGGATGGCGATCAGATCCGCGGGATCTTGCAGTCCATCCCGCTCACCCGGCTGCGCGATGCCGGTCTGATGGAGAGCCTGCTCGAACTCGCCGGAATCGTCGAGCGGGAGATGAGAACCGTCGAGGACGAGGGGACGAAGTCCATCGATGCCATGGACATGGAGAGTCTGATCAGCCTGGCGCTAGATGGCGCCGACCACAATGGCGTCACGGAAGAGGTGTGAAGCAACGATGGACACCGGCGAAAAGAAATTCGTTGAAGCTCTCCGTGCGTCACTCAAGGAGACCGAACGGCTGCGCGAACAGAACCGGCAGCTGACGGCGGCGCAACGGGAGCCGATTGCCATCGTGGGAATGGCCTGCCGGTACCCGGGAGGCATCACCAGTCCGAACGAGTTGTGGCAACTGGTCGTGGAGGGTGGCGATGGTATCTCGGAGCTGCCGACCGACCGGGGTTGGGATGTCGATCGCCTTTACCACCCGGATCCGGAGAATGGAAACACCTCCTATACCCGCAATGGTGGTTTCCTGTATGAGGCGGGTGATTTCGACCCGGTGTTCTTCGGCATCTCCCCTCGCGAAGCGCAGACCATGGACCCGCAGCAACGCTTGATGCTGGAAGTGGCATGGGAAGCCCTGGAACGAGCCGGAATCGTGCCGAGATCGCTCAAGGGCAGTCAGAGCGGTGTGTTCGCCGGGGTGATGTACCACGACTACATCCACGCGTATGCATCCGGCAATCTCGTGTCCGGTCGCGTTTCGTACACGCTCGGCCTGGAGGGGCCGTCCGTCGCCATTGACACGGCCTGCTCGTCCTCATTGGTGGCGTTGCATCTGGCGTCTCAGGCGCTACGCAATGGCGAGTGCCACTTGGCGTTGGCCGGCGGCGTGACGGTCATGGCTACACCTGGCACCTTTGTCGAGTTCAGCCGCCAGCAGGGGCTGGCCCCGGACGGCCGGTGCAAGTCCTTCGCCGCGGCCGCGGACGGCACCGGCTTCGGCGAGGGCGCCGGCATGCTCGTGCTGGAGCGGCTGGCCGACGCGCGGCGAAACGGCCATCCTGTGCTGGCGGTGGTCCGTGGTTCGGCGGTCAACCAGGACGGTGCGTCGAACGGGGTGACCGCTCCCAATGGCCCTTCGCAGCGGCGGGTGATCCGCAAGGCACTGGCCAGCGCTCGCTTGTCCTCGGATCAGGTCGACGTGGTCGAGGCACACGGCACGGGCACCAGGCTTGGCGACCCGATCGAAGCCCAGGCGCTGCTGGCCACGTATGGCCAAGATCGGGAGCGGCCGCTGCTGCTCGGTTCGATCAAGTCAAACATCGGTCATACGCAGGCAGCCGCGGGTGTCGCGAGCGTGATCAAGATGGTGATGGCCATCCAGCACGGGTTCGTGCCCAAGACACTGCACGTCGATGAGCCTTCGCCACACGTCGATTGGTCCGAGGGCGATGTCCGGCTGGTGACCCGGGCACTCGACTGGCCGGACACCGGCCGGCCCCGCCGGGCCGGGGTCTCCTCATTCGGTATCAGTGGGACGAATGCGCATGTGATCATCGAGCAGGCGCCCGCTGCCGACCAGCCGGATCGGTCCGCAACCGCGTTGCCAGTGGTGCCCTGGGCGCTGTCGGCGACGGGGCCTCAGGCGCTCCAGGCTCAGGCCTCGAGGCTCGCGTCGCAGCTGGACTCCCAGCCGGAATTGCGCCCCGCGGACGTCGGTTATTCGCTGGCTACCCAGCGTCAGTCATTCGCGCAACGGGCGGTGGTGCTCGGCGCCGATCGCGATGAGTTGCGCCGCGGCCTTGGCGCGCTGGCCAATGGGGACCGGTCTCCCGGCTTGATCCAGGGGGTGGCCCGTCCGGATGGCAAGTTGGCGGTGTTGTTCACCGGCCAGGGCGCTCAGCGGGTTGGTATGGGGCGCGAGTTGTATGGGGCGTTCCCCGTGTTCGCCGAGGCGTTTGACGCGGTGTGCGAACGGTTTGCTGGTTCGCTGCGTGACGTCGTGTGGTCCGATGGTCAGTTGTTGCACCAGACGGAATTCACTCAGGCGGGGTTGTTTGCGGTCGAGGTGGCGTTGTTTCGTCTGATCGAGTCGTGGGGCATCGCCCCCGACTTTGTTGCCGGCCATTCGATTGGCGAGTTGGTTGCCGCGCACGTGTCTGGGGTGTTGTCACTCGATGACGCGGTCACCTTGGTTTCCGCTCGGGGTCGGTTGATGCAGGCGCTGCCTCCAGGGGGCGCGATGGTTGCCATTCAGGCGACCGAGCAGGAGGTCGCCCCGCTGCTTGGCGACCGGGTCAGCATTGCGGCAATCAACGCTCCTTCCTCGGTGGTCGTCTCTGGTGACGAGGACGTGGTCTTGGAGCTGGTCGCGCGATTCGAGGAGCGCAAGACCAAGCGGCTCAACGTGTCCCACGCATTTCATTCGCCCAGGATGGAATCCATGCTGGCGGAGTTCCGCCAGGTCGCCGAGGGCCTGACTTACGCCAAGCCGCGGATTCCGATCGTGTCGAACGTGACCGGCTCCCGGTCAGACGACCAGTGCTCCCCGGAGTACTGGGTGCGGCACGTACGTGAGGCGGTGCGATTCTGCGACGGCATCCGGTGGCTGGAAGCCGAGGGCGTGACAACGTTCCTGGAATTGGGGCCGGACGCGGTGTTGTCGGCGATGGGCCAGGCATGTGTGTCAGGGGACGCGGCCGTGTTCGCGCCGGTGCTGAGGCGTGGCCACCCCGAGGTGAACGAGGCCATGTCGGCGGTCGCGCTAGCCCACACGAGGGGTGTACCGCTGGACTGGGGGGCGATATTCGGTGGTCACGGTGCACACCGCGTTGATCTGCCGACGTACGCCTTCCAGCGCCAACGCTACTGGATGGATGCCGCCACGGGGTTGGATGCCGCTGGGCTGGATGCCGAGGACCATCCCATCCTTGAGGCGGCGATCGGCCTGGCCGACTCGGGTGGCTATCTGTTCACCGGTCGGCTGGGAATGTCGAACCAGCCGTGGTTGGCCGATCACGCGGTGGGCGGCACGGTGCTGTTCCCCGGCACCGGCTTTGTCGAGTTGGCAACCCGGGTCGGCGAGCAGGCGGGTTGCCCGGTGCTGACCGAGCTGACTCTCGAGCTGCCGCTGGTGATTCCTGAGCAGGGCGTGACGCAGGTTCAGGTCGCCGTCGGCGCCCCGGATAGCTCGGGCCTGCGGTCGGTGGGCGTGTATTCGCGATCCGAGGACCTGCCGTGGACCCGTCATGCGACCGGCCTGTTGGGCCCGCACGAGAGCGAGCCTCGGTTCGAGCTGACCCAATGGCCACCGGTCGGTGCCGAGGCCGTGAAACTCGATGACTTCTATGGCGACCTGGCCGATGCCGGGTTGGCCTACGGGCCGGCGTTCCAGGGTCTTCAGGCGGCATGGCGGCGGGGTTCCGAGGTCTTCGCCGAGGTCGTTCTGGCTGACGAGGCTCGAATCGAGGCCGATCAGTTCGGCATTCACCCCGCTGTGCTGGATGCCGCTCTGCACGCCGTGGGCTTCACTGAGGCCGCCGGTGATCAAGCGATGTTGCCGTTCGCCTGGTCGGGGGTGGAACTGCACGCGACGGGTGCCTGGGATCTGCGGGTGCGGATCGTGCCCACCGGTGACGGGGCAGTGACGCTGGAGGTCGCCGACGCGAGTGGCGCTCCAGTGGCGTCGGTTGGTTCGCTGGCCCTGCGGCCAATCTCGACCGTGACGACCAGTTTCCACAAGTGGCTGTTCCAGGTCGACTGGACCCCGATCACCGTGGAGCCCAGCGACAACCGCGACTTCGAGATCCTGCGCGTTTCCAGCGGTGCGGCACCGGATGCCGTTCGTGCCGCAACCCACGAGGTTCTTGTTGCCTTGCAGCGCGCTGAGTCGAAGCTGGTTGTGGTCACCCACGGCGTGCTGGACGCGTCAAATCTGGCCGGCGCCGCGGTCTGGGGCCTGGTCCGTTCGGCACAGGCAGAGAACCCCGACCGGTTCGTTCTGGTGGACCTGGACGGCGACGACGAAAGCATTCTGCCGGCCGTGGTGGCCTCCGGCGAACCACAGCTCGCGGTGCGCGGCGGCCTGGTCAGGGTGCCCCGGCTGGCGCGGGTGCACGGGTCGGCCGGGAGCTCCGAGTGGGGAGACTCCGTTCTGATCACCGGCGCCAGCGGACAACTGGCTGGCCTCATTGCGGAGCACCTGGTCGCCGAGCATGGGGTGAAGCGCCTGGTGCTGGCTAGCCGCAGCGGAGTTGGTGTTGAGGGCCTGGCCGCCGAGGTGATTCCGGTTGCGTGTGATGTGGCTGATCGCGACGCATTGGCCGCGCTGCTCGCCGAGTATCCGGTGACCAGCGTTGTTCATGCCGCGGGTGTTCTGGACGACGGCCTGATCGAGTCGTTGACGCCAGAGCGACTGGACACGGTATTTCGGCCGAAGGTCGACGCCGCGTGGAATTTGCATACCTTGACCACGGACCTGTCGCGGTTCGTGGTGTTCTCCTCAGCCGCCGGCACCCTGGGCAATCCGGGTCAGGGCAACTACGCCGCGGCGAACGCGTTCCTCGATGCACTGATGTCGCACCGCCGGTCCCAGGGTTTGCCCGGAACGTCATTGGCATGGGGTTTGTGGGACAAATCGGGCGGCATGGCTGGCGACCTGAACGAGGCCGACAAGAGGCGGCTGTCACATGCCGGTGTGCTGGGACTGTCGGATGACGAAGGTCTGCAATTGTTCGACGTCGGTTGCGGGCTGGACAACGCCGTGGTCGTACCCATCAAGCTAGACCTGCGGGCGGCGACGCAGCCGGTGCCGCCCATGTTGACGGGGCTGCTGCCGCCGGGGCGGCGTGCCGCGGCCAGATCCGGCGTTGTGCGGCTCGACACCGCGGCACTGGCGGGATTGCCGGAGCCCGAACGCGAGGGCGCGTTGGTGGACTTCGTGCGTAGCCGCGCGGCGGGAGTGCTCGGACACAGCGGGCCCGAGGCTGTTGGGCCGGACCAGGGATTTCTGGAGTCCGGAATGGACTCGCTCACGGCCATGGAGCTGCGTAACGAACTGATCGCCGCCACCGGCCTGAAGTTGTCCACGACGGTCGTTTTTGACAACGACAGTCCGGTCAAGCTGGCCAGGCACCTCAGCGTGGAGTTGGGCAGCAACGGCGCCGGTACCACGTTCGCCGAGGAATCGTCTGACTCGCTGAGCACCTTGTTCCGGGACGCCGCCGCCGGCGGGAAAATCCAGCAGGGAATCGCGTTGCTGAAGATGGTCGCGGACCTCCGCCCGGCCTTTGAGTCGCTGGCCGACCTCACTCTGGTTCCGGCGCCGGTCACGTTGTCCCGCGGTGACCGGCAACCAAGCCTGGTCTGCTTCAGCACGCCCATGGCCACTGGCGGCGTCCACCAGCATGCGCGGCTGGTCGCAGGTTTCCGCGGCGAGCGCGATGTCTTCGGCTTGCCGGCGCCCGGCTTTGCCCGCGGCGAGAAGCTGCCAGCCTCCATCGAGGCGGCGGCTGAGGCAGCCAGCGAAGGGATCCGCCAAGCTGTCGGCGACGGTCCGGTCGCCCTACTCGGCTATTCCTCCGGGGGGTGGCTCGCCTACTCGACGGCCAGCTACCTCGAGGGTCTCGGTGTCGGTCCGGCCGGGGTCGTCCTGCTCGACAGCTACCTACCCGCCGGCAGGACGACCGGCGGCATCGTGGACAACATGTTGGCCGGCTTGTTCAAGCGTGAACAGTCGATCGGCCAGTTCGACAGCGCCAAGCTGTCCGCGATGGGCCGCTACATGGAGCTTTTTGACCAGTACCGGCCGATGGAGCTGGCCGCGCCGGTATTGTTCGTCCGCCCGACACAACCCATCCCCGGCGATTCGCCGATGGCTGATGAATGGCGCGCTGAATGGCCAGCCCGGCACAACCTCGTCGAGGTGCCCGGCAACCACTTCTCCATAGTGGAGGAAAATTGGGAGACAACGGCAATGGCGATCATCAATTGGCTCGGTTAACGGGTCCCGTCACCACGCCCGCGATGTGAAAGATGTGCATCCACATATCGATATCCGCGAGGATCTCGTTCACGTCGGTATGCCAATGCGTGGCGAGTTCTTCGGCCGCGGCCTGTGGATCCCAGTCGTACCGTTGCAATACGAGCCACATGACCGTGCCAATGGGGTCGCACCGGTACCAACCCTTGGCGCGCGGCGAGTACAACTGGAGGCATCCATCGGGCAGGATGGTCGCTTTCAAATCGACCGCCGCTCGCATGCGCCTTGTTGATTCTGCTGCTACCCGTTCCCGCGAACATGGTTGTGTCAACACAGTATCTCCCGGTGGTGACGCGGGCACTTGGGCCCGTGCCGAATACTTCTGGACTACAACCAGGCTAGTGTCGGGCGTCGCGGTATGGAATCGAGCTAGTGCCAGTTCTCATGGTGGACCTAGCACCACCTCACGGGGCGAACTTTCTCCCGTCGGAGCAACCATCACAGGCATCGAACCGATGGCGAGCCTCGCATGACGGAGAGTCGAGGATCCTCGCCTCGCCTCGATACGGCAAGCGCGCCTGCTTCCTCCGGCCTCGAGCGGAGAGCGACCGAGGCAGCTACCAGGTTCGGTGACTGGCGGGCCCGTGTGCTCCGTGCCGCCGACGGCACAGCGGTAGGTGCGGCGCTCGGGCTCTGCGCGATCTTGTCTCTCGGCGTGTTGTTGCTGACCGCGTATTCGCTGATTCTCTTTGTTGTCGGCATCGGCGTCGTCACTCGGCCGGTTCGCTGGCTGTGCGGTGTCAACCGCCGCTTTGCCGGGCGATCAGGTGTGCGGGTCGAGACACCGTACCGGCCGGAACCCGAGGAGTTCCGAAAGGATATCGTTGGGTGGCTGTCCCGTTCCCGGTGGATTCTGACTGATCCGGCAACCTGGCGAGACCTGTTGTGGTTGCTGCTCAACACAGTGGTCGGACTGATCGGATTTGTCCCGGCGGCCGGGCTTTATTATGTCCTGGAAGGGCTTGTACTGGCCGGTGGCCTCTGGAAATCCGTCCTTCACTCTGGAGGCGACGGCCGCTGGTACTTCTTCGTCCTGGTGGACGGTTCAGGAGCAGCCCTGGTCGCCGCGATTCTGGCAATTGCCCTGTTCTTCGCCTGGCTGTACGGAACCCCTCCAATTCTCAAGGCGCATGCTTATTTCACCCGTTCATTACTCGGCCCGACGCGGCGGGCCGCGCTAGCTTCCCGGGTCCGGTACCTCGCCGAAACCCGGTCCGATGCACTCGAAACCCAGGCAGCCGAGTTGCGTCGTATCGAGCGCGACCTCCACGACGGTGCCCAGGCCAGACTCGTCGGCCTGGGGATGACACTCGGAGCAGTGGAGCGGCACCTCGATAACAACCAGGAGGAAGCGCGCCGACTACTGCGTGACGCTCGCGAATCGTCAGTAGCCGCATTGCGCGAACTGCGGGATCTCGTGCGGGGTATTCATCCCCCAATCCTTGCCGAGCGGGGGCTTGCCGACGCGCTGCGCGCCCTCGGAATTGCAAGCCCGTTGCAGGTGGAAGTGGCGGTGACCATACCAGGCCAGTTGCCACGGCCAGTCGAATCTGCGATGTATTTCTCGGTGTCAGAGCTACTGACAAACGCGCTGAAGCATTCCGGAGCGGACCGCGTCGACATCAAAGTCTGGCACGAGCATGGCGTCCTGCGTGCCCATGTTGCCGACGATGGGCACGGCGGTGCGGTTGCCAATCGGGGCGCCGGTCTGGTCGGCATTCGTGGCCGGTTGGCCACATTCGACGGAACCATGGAAATCGCGAGTCCCCCGGGGGGACCGACGGCGATGAAGTTGGAGATACCGTGCGCGTTGTCCTCGCCGAAGACCTCTTCCTCCTGAGGCAGGGGCTCATCCAGCTTCTAGAGGCGTATGAGTTCGAGATCGCCGCCGCCGTGAGCAGCGGCGACGGTCTCGCCGAAACCATCGCCAGGCACCGTCCCGATATCGCGATCCTGGATGTCCGGTTGCCTCCGACGTTCACTACCGAGGGGCTCCAGGCGGCCTTGCGAGCCCGACGCGATATGCCCGGCCTGCCGATCCTTGTGCTCTCCCAGCATGTTGAGCAGATGTACGCGAGAGAACTGCTGGCCGACGGGACGGGCGGCGTCGGCTACCTGCTCAAGGACAGCGTCTTCGACGATGCGCAGTTCATCGACGCGATTCGAAGGGTCGCAAAGGGCGGCACCGCCATGGACCCCGCCGTGGTCTCGCAGCTCATGGCGAGCCGCGCGCGCGACGAGCCTCTCGACGCACTGACCGCGAGAGAAAGAACCGTTCTGGAGCTCATGGCCCAGGGCTGCTCC
>Ga0179596_10000513_pt1 | contig 10649 bp, 10 predicted proteins | sample CZODoug1_1_08_16_FD_155494 | JGI IMG/M metagenome (GOLD analysis project Ga0179596, IMG submission 155494) | Vadose zone soil fungal communities from Angelo Coast Range Reserve, California, USA - CZODoug1_1_08_16fungal (Illumina Assembly) | ecosystem: Environmental > Terrestrial > Soil > Vadose...
GCACTTCGCGGTCACATATCGGGCAGCGCTCGATACCTTCCGGCGGCCAGGTGCCGCCCCCGAACATCGACATATCTACTCCGGATCGCTGATCTCAACGATAGCTACGCCAGCATTTCTTAATGCCGCAATAGCTGCAGCAGGATTACCAAATAACCCTACTAATTGCGCCTCGCCTTCACTGCCATAATAAGTAAGTTGCCCCGTAGTACCCAACGTGAAATACACGGGTGCTTCCGTACTGACAACGGCTTGATGTGCGGGGTTATAGAGAAACATGTGCTTAGACCGGCTGCGTTGGGGAAACGCCGGTCACCTTGCCGAACCAGTCCGGCCGGTAGGTGGCTACTGTGAGCCGCTCCTCCGCCAAGATGGCGACCTTGTTAGAAGTGAAGTAATCCGCGTGCTGATCGCCGATACGAATGGTGATTCCCTCACGATCGAACAGCTGCGCACCCATCTTCCACGCGCCGACGTCCATGGTTCCCTGCGGAACCTGCCGGCTGCGCACCGTAGTAAGGCCCCACAGGCTAAGGTTGTCAGAGAAGCCAAACGGGTTCACATCGTAATGGTTGTCGCCGGTGGCCCGCCGGGAAATAATGGACCAAAAGTCCTGCGGATTCATCGCAACACCATCGGCCACACCGTCGACATTCTCAATCCTGCCGCACATGGTCGCTACAGCGGTCATCGCGTCGTTGGTGGCGGCGATAGAAGTCTGGTTGGTGGCGTAGGTGAAGATACCCTTCAACTGCGGCGTGGTGCCGGTGCCGTTGAGGAGCTGTGCTTCCTCGCGCACCCGGAGCATGTACGCCAGCCGAGCGTCAATGTAGCTGCGCAGGGTCGGGGCGTCCTGCAGGATCTCGTACGTGGCCGAGAGCCACGCCGCGATCTTCTGGACCAGCGCCGTATCCGGCAGGAAGTTCATCGTGACTTCCTGCTTCAGCGTGCCCGCGTTGACCATCTGCGCGCCGCTGGCACCGGTCGGATCAGGCGAATTCTCCCGGATATAGGGGATCGCCTCAAGGGTGGTGCTGCCGCCGGAGATCAGGTCACGAACGAACAGCCGCAGCCGGTCGATCGCCTGCGTGGGCAGGAACGGCGAGCCGCGGGGAACGAACAGGCCGGGGCCGGTCGTCTGATCCACCGGCAGGCCGATAGGCGGGTAAATGTCTCGGGTCTCGCGCAGATCGTCGAGATTGACCGAGTAGGTGTTGAGCCGATTCTTCGCGAAGTTCTCATACCCTTCGCCGGTGGTGACGGCTTCACCTAGCGTGCGGGGCGCCGAGCGCTGCTGGTTGCCCGTAGCGGTCTGAGGGCCGTTGCCGCCCTGGCCGGCCTGCGGGGCGAGCCGCTGCAGAACCTCATAGACAGCCCGCTTCTCCGCAAGGGTGTACTCGCGGTCGGCGATCTCGACGTCGGCGGTGGCCGCGCGCAGATCGGCGGCGTAGGTGTCGCCCTGCTTGTCCGCAGGCTTGACGCGCAGCTCGCGCCACTTGTCGCCGGCCGCGGTGGCCCTATCGAACAGCTCTTTAAGCGGGGGTGGGGTGGTTGTGGTCGCGTCCGACATGGCGTTCTCCTTTCAGGACGCAAACGGATACTCACGTTTGCGGTCTGTGGAGCAATCGGCCACACGGTACCGCTGGTGCGAGTCTAGACCATACGTTGAGACTCGCACCAGCAGCGGGCTACTCAGGCGCGGCGGTCCAGACCCACGGAGCCGTAATGTCCCCCACCTTGGTGTAGGTACCGAGCACTGTCCCGGTGCTATCCGGATGATCAAACCAGGTGATGTCGGGGGATACCCGCGCCCACTGACCGTCGAGCGGGCCACCGGATAGCTGTATGTCGATCATCATTCACCTGCCAATGCGCGCGAGATTCCCTCAGACAACGAGACCTTAGGCCCGTAGAAAGTATTGAGCTTGGTGGGGTCGCCCACCCGATTAACAACACCCGTAGGTCGCGCGGTCAGGTGCCGGAATTCGGGGTGATAACCGGCGATATTGGTCACCGTGGCGGCAAGTTCATCGAACCGCATGGGGATACCGGTGCAGAGATTGATCGGACCGTTTACGTCCTGCGCAACGGCGGCCATCACAGCGGCCACGATGTCATCTATATGTATCCAGTCGCGCGCCTGCTGGCCATCCCCCCAAATATCGAAAGGGTCAGATCTGCGTAACGCTCGATCGATGAATGCCGGAAAGGGATAGCTAGTGTGCTGATCCGTTCCGTATCCGGAGAATGGCCGGAATACCTGTACCCGTAGACCCTCGTCCTCGGCGTGCCGAGCCAGCATCTCGCCGGTCAGTTTGGCCCAGCCATACGTGTGGTCAGGTATGCCGAATCCGTATGTATCCGCTCGCAGATCCATATCGGATTCGGCCAGCCGAACCTGGTGAGCGGCATCCTGTAGGTATATGGGGTAGGCGGCCGAACTGCTGAAATAGAGGACGCGTCCGGGGTTGGTACGCAGCGCCCAACGGAACATGTCGGAGTCGATAGCGAGGTTCTGCGCAACGGCCAGAGGGTCGCCCTCGATGGTGGCTCGACCGCCCACGACCGCTGCGAGATGAATCACCAGATCGTAATGCTCATGGTTGTAGCGGAAGAAATCCCGGCAGTCGGTCGGTACCTCCGGGTCAAAGATGTCCACCCGTCGGATGTCGTGGCCGTCCTTAGTCAACTGTTCGTCGAAATGGCGGCCCACGAAGCCGGCCGATCCGGTGAGCAAAACCCTACTCATGCGAATATCCAAATTCCGTATTTGTAGGGTTCCCCATAGGCTGTGGAATCCACTGTGGAAAAGCTGATTGGCGTAAATCCGGCCATGTCCGCGAGTAGCTCAACGTACTCCCGGTTCCATGACCAGTAGTGTTCTTGGTTGGTATCCCCCCACGCCTCGATCGGTGTGGACAGTAAGAGTCTGTTAGTCACAGTGCGTATGTTGTCCAATAGATCTTGCGGGTGGTAAACATGCTCTATCGTCTCTGAGCACACAAAGATATCGGTAAAGGGGCACTCGTTGATGGTTTTGTCGATCGGCCCGCAATAGTCATAGCCGGGGGCGATATCACCGTAGTAACGATCCGTCACATCAAGCGCGGCAAGTATGGCACCGTTGCCACACGATAGATCAGTGCCGACCAGATCCTTCGTATGGGGGACCTTATCCACCGTATAGGTCGCTCCCGCAATAGTCAGGTTGCCGAGTCGGATGGTCTCTTGCACCCGCTCCTCATGACCCCGCCCGTACAAGCGATGATCGTGGGGGGTGGTGTAGAACGCGGCGTTACGCTCCATGAACTGTTCGTAGGAACCCCGCCGCTGCGTCGGTTTAACGATCGCCGCGCCCTCAATCATAGGGTGGCCGCCCGCGTCACCGTGAGGTCATAACCGCGCTGCTCGATCGCCGGTATGACCTCGGGATAGTGACGACCCAGCACATCATGCCGGACGTAGGTCGGGATGCCGAGCAGCCTAATCGCGTCGGTATGCAGGCACGGGTCATCTGACATGCCTTCTTCCAGCGACCAGCGCCAGCGCAGCCGAGTGAACAGATCACGCCGCAACATGATGAACGCCGCGCTGGCCATGTGCTCGCGGACGTCGGCTCCCTCAGGGCGGTGTGGCCCGAACGGAATAAGCGGCCCGTCCAGACAGTAGGTCGGGATGTGGCCGCCCACAAGTGGCCAGTCCAACTCGATCAGCTTAGGGATGGCATCGGCTGCCGGCATGCAGTCCGCCGCCATAAACAGTAGATGCGTCACGTCCGGCCGAGAGCAAGCATAATCCGTGACGAGGTTCTGACCCATGGTAATATGCCGTAGCCGATTGCTGGTGGTGACTTCAGTACGGCCGTCATCAAGCGTAAACATAAAGAAAGGCTCTTGACCGGGCAGCGCCAATTCTTCCAACACGGCGATCAGATCAGCGAACGGCGCCCGGCCGAGAGCGTCCAACTCAATGGCGGCGAAGAACTCCACCGGCTCGTCCGTGCTCTCGCGCATCGCCTGCGCGTTAGCCATCCAGGAACTCCACAGCTCGGGACGGCCCATCGCGAACCGGCACAGTGTGGTGCCTACCAGAATCGTCATCGTTTGCATCCTCTCCGCCACCAGTGGCGGCGCTTGGTTTCTTCTCTCGGTGTGGTGTACGTATCGGTCACGTCGGTCAGCGTGGCCGTCACATCGTAGGTGTCCGGGATGTTCGCCTCACCGGGCGTATGCAGACATTGCATCGCGATGTAAATGGTGTGCCCTTCCCCCGGCTTTATGGCGTAACCATCGGCGAGATAGTTACCTACTGCCGATTCCACCGCGTGGTTAAACATCGCCTCGGCCAGTATGTCGCCGTAAGGCTGGTCAGTGTGCGACTCACCCACATATTCGGTCATCACAGGGTACCGGGCATGATCGAGCTACCGGTCTGCGTGGCAATCTCGTCAATGACGCCGCGGTGAACGTCATCGGCCGGCTTATTGGTTTTAGCGGCTATCTCGGTAATGCCGCTGACGTAACGCTGTAGCTGCGTTTCAAAACCGGCAATGCCGTCCTCGATCAGCTCGCGCTCAATGTCAGTCACTGACATATCACTGAGATAGCGCAGCCGCTTGCCGTCACGCCCGTATCCGGGGTGCTTCCTCTTCTCTGCGTACACCACTGCTGACTCCCGCCTGTTTACGGTTGCGCACGGCCTGCTCCCACGCCTCGGCGTAGCGCCATGCGTTCCCCTCGATTGTCAGGTGATCGTACACCGCAGCCCGGCCAGCCGCGCTCAGCTCGCGGCGTTCGGACTCCGACGTCAGCAGTCGCCGAATGTGGGCGCACCACGCCCGGGGAGTGTCAGCCAGCAAACCGATTCCGTAGTCGGTACGTATCCGGGTATTGTCCGGCGTGGGGGACACGATCGGCACCACACCGAGTGCGGCATACTCCATCATCTTCAGTGCCGACTTTGCCCGGTTAAACGCCGATTCCACCAGCGGCACCAGGCCGATATCGAGCTTCGCCAACGCTTCCGGATAGCCCTTGCGTAGGTAGTCCGGGTCACTCACCCAGTCCGTCAACCGACGGCGGGAAGGATCAATCTTCAGTGCCCGGCACACCATCTCATCGCCGATCGCGTGAAACACCCCACCGGCGCGGGCTAGCGTGGCATCAAGCCGCGGGCCGAGCTCAAATAGGTCATCGGGGTGCACGCTCATACTGCCCGCCCACCCCACCGTGTGACCGTCCCCCGCATGCGGGATATCGCGCCACAGCCCGGAGATGTAGTTCGGGATGACTACGTGATGATCACGTGCGTATCGCTGCCCCACGGCCGGCGTTGTGCACGTCACCAGGTCGGCAACCGCGGCCGCCTTCTTCAGCCACTGCACGTTATAGTCAGCGCTGCGCCGCTGGTGGGTATTGTGAAACGCCATGTTTCGGCCGCTGATCGCGGTGAAATCATCGTCCAACTCCACCACCACGGCCACACCGTGAGCCTGGCACTGCGGTATCAGAACCTCCGCACTGTGCCGAGCTACCGGGCGCTGAATCACCACCACATCCGGAGGCTGCTCCTCCACCCAGACACCGAGCCCATTACGCACCGCGCCGCCCCACACCCGGCCGTCAAACACCTCAATATCAAGATCCGTGGTCTCTTTCAGCACCCGCACCGGCTCGTTAACGCGATAGAAGGCGCACGCGGAAGCATCAGCCGGCCGGAGCCGTACTTTCACCGCCGCGCCCGGCTCATGTCCACCGCGTCCGCCTCCGCGAGCGCAGCGGCCACGTCAGCGGGAACGATCGCTTCCTCAGCAACACCGGCCGGTGGTTCATCGATCACGCCGGTACTCACGGTCTCCTGCTGACCACCGAGCAGATCTATCGCGGCCAGTGCATCATCGTGGGTGATCTCGCCGGACCGGACCCGCTGCGCGAGCGCGATCACATCATCAAACGCGATACCGCCGCGGGCCGAGCGCACCGAACCGGCCATGACTTGCGCCCCGGGCACTGCGCCGCGCAGCACCAAACTCACCTCATCGAGGTCAGCGCGGGTAATCGTGGTCGTGCCGTCGTCAGCCGTGGGGTCAGCGCCCTTGCGCAGGATGCCGACCGAGACGTCGGTGAGCGTGCCGCTATGCAGCTGATAGAGCGCCTGCCGAGCACGCGGCACGTAGTCGCCATCATCAAGCCGGAAATGCGCATAGGGACCGTCGGCGCGATCCTGATAGTCATCCATCCGACCGATCGGATCTGACCAGTCATGTCCCCACGCCAGCACCGGCTTGTGCGCGCGCACCGAGTCGTCGAACACCCCGGGCGCCCATCGCGTATTGAACGAGTCGGCGGGCCCGTAGCTCACCAGTTTGGCCCAGAACCCATGCTCGTCCGGGTCTATCTCGGTGATAGCGGCCGAGCGCGTCTCTCGAGATCCGGCCGCCTTGTTGTCCCACGGTGCCTTGATCGTGGGGTCGCTGAACTTGACGCGCGCCGCCGCGTAGTAGCCGGCCAGCGTCGAGCGCGCGGATGCCTTGGCGGCGTCGGTGGCGTCCACCCCACCGCGAGCGCCCTGCAACGCACCGGCGGCCGCCGTTACGCCGGACCACACCGCGGTAAGGGCACCGTTGATGACGTCGGCGAATGGAAGCTTGTAGCTCCCCTGCGTCTTGCCGTCCCCCTTGATGGCGAACGCCTGGCCGTACTTGCTGAAGTTGATCGAGTCGCCGGACGTGGCCCACGCCGCGACCCGCTTGGTGGCGGCGCTGGCGTCCCATGCCCGCGCGCGGTCAGACAGCGGCAGCGCCATCGGAACCCCCTTGGATGAGTCGGAACAGCGCGCGCGCTTCGTGCGGCTGCAGTTGGGTCGAGCGTAGAGCGTGCCCGCGTGCTGTCATCTCTTCCGGCGTCAGGTAGCCGATGGTGCACCGGCAGTTGACGACTTCGCCGGCCGGTGCGATCGGATCGCCGGGGTAGGTCATCGGCGCACCGCCCACAATGAACGCCTCATGCATCGCTCTGACCTGACCGTCCGCCACCCGATGGTCCTCACGGGTGCGGGCGTCGCGGGTAGCGATCCATTCTTTGCCGCCCACCACGTCCGGGCCATAGTCGCGCACGACCGCATCACTCGCGCCGTTGTAGGCCGAGATCACCTCGGTGCGCGCGATCGTGCGCGCGCGGCTGTCGCTGGCCACCTGGAAGGTGTGCCGTATGCGCTTGGCGAGCTGCGAAATGGACTCTCCGGCCTGCGCGCCCTCGGTAAGTTGCTCGCGGATCTGCTTGTACGTGGTAGCGGTGATCTCCTGAGCGAACGTGCGGGCCCGTTCAGCGATGAACTGGGCCACCCGCGGAGCGCGCAAGCTGAATACCTGGCCCAGCTTGTCTGCCGCGGTGGTACCGGCGATCGTGGCCACCGCGCGATAGAGCCCGGCCGCCATCTTCGCGGTCTCGTCCTGCCAGTGATCGCTGGTGTATATCGCCTCCGCCGCGGGCGCCGACTCGCTCGATGCCGCAGCGGCGCGAGTGGTGGACTGTCGGCCCCGTTTACCTTCCAGCCGGCTCAACGTGGCGTCCCGCTGCTTGGCGAACAGTGCCCGGACCTCGGTCTCCCACATCACCTCAAGCGCCGATGTGCGCATGTCGGTGTCATGCCAGGCCTTGGTACGGCGCTGCTCGAACACCTCACTGACCGGCATCGCGAACGTCTCGTCACCGGACTTGGCGTGCGGCGTGCCGGGCCAGATGCCCATCACCTCATGGAACCAACTAGCCGCGGTGCGCTTGGCGAAATCGGGGTCCTTGATGTATTTCAGCAGGTGGTGATAGAGCGCAGTCCAGGGATGCGGATCGTTCCGCCATTTCGCCAGACCGGGCCCCGCCGTCCAATACTTGTGCAACCGCTCGGTGGCGGCCACATCGCCGGGCGTGACTTCCTTCCCGACCACCCGCAGTTCGTCAAGCTCTTCCCGGCCGGCCGCAAGAGGTTCACCCTGACCGGAGAGGTCCACGCTAATGCGTTTAGGTGTTGGACCGGCACCGGATGTGGCTAGTTCCTTCTGGGCTACAGCCGCCTCGTTGGGATCAATCGGGGTACCCATCTGATCGCGCGGGATGCCGACCTCATCGGCCACCCATTCGGCGTTGGCAATACCGCGGTCAAACAGATCGGTGATCGGAACAGCTATCCATTGCTGTTCTTTAATCAGCGCGTCCACATCGGACGTGTCGAACCAGCAGACGTCGGAACCGAACCGCGGCGCTAACAGCATATTGATCTCGTCTGCAAAGTCGGAAGCATCGGGTATAACGGTCTCGCGGTGCCAGTTGATGTCCTCTTGCTGCGCATTACTGAAAGTGCGCCCGGACGCATCGCCGATCTTAGACATCGGCGTGCCGAACGCCGCGCAGATCCGATCAGCTACGTCCCGCTGGCGTTCCAGTGCCTGCTGGTCGCGCTGAGAGAGACCGAGCACCTTCACGTCCCAAGCCGGAATGCGGTTGCCGGTGGCGTCCAATGGGGACGGTGTGTCGGAGTAGGCGAATGCGGTCTTACCGGCCTGGTCTACACCCTGGAAGTTGCCGGAGAACTGACGTTCAAACCCTTCGCGCTCCGTGTCATCGCTGATAAAGGGCCCCACCACCATGGCCGCGGGCACGCCGCCGTTACGCAGGAATGCATAGTCATAGCGGTTCTGCATGATGTGGGTGGACACGTCGAGCCGAGCGGCCTGTAACGGTGACTCCGGCTCGCGCCAATCATTAGCGCTCGGTGTCCATGCGTAGTACACCGTGTCGGCGGGCATCTCGCGCCACTGCCCGGACGTGTCGGTCCAGATGTAGGAACCGAAATAGCGGGCACCACTGAGCACGGGGACCGGCTTTACACGTGGTGCCGGCAGCGGCCACAGGCCCACGATGGAGCCGTCGGGGGTGAGGTCATATTCCCACGCGAGCCGACCGCACACCATGCGCTGCGCGATCGACCAGGCAATCAGCTTCTTAGCCGATGTGGTGACGTTGGGGCCGCCGGGTGGCTCACTGAATAGCTTGGCAAATACGCCATCGGTGCGGTAGTCCTGTGGCTTGCCGGGGTCAGCGCCGACCCGGATAGGCATGCGCGCGATAGCTTTTGCGGTGACTTGTACGCAGCGATAGACAAATATGTTGGCGTAATAGCCACGCTCAATGGCCGTTTCAGAATTCCATACCGGCTCCATCGGCATATGCGGGGTAACGAATGTGCGTGGTTGGGTAGCGTATCGAGGGTCACGTTGCTCACGCGGAGAATTCTGCAGAATAACAGCAGTATGCCGGCGGTCCCTGATCTGGAAATCAGCCACTGATCCCGCCCCAACCCTTGACCCGTTATTGAGGGTGATGGTAGCGCACGCGCGCGCCAAACGATCTGACATCATGTAGCCGGCCCGGCCGGACCCATGCAGTTGCCGGGCCGACAACCACCGGACGGTATCCACAACCGGCCGTGTCTGGACCGTAACACGCAGCTACGCCGAGCTGCGGAACCTGCCGCCGCCCACACGCTCGCTGAAATTCTGCGCCAACACGGTAGCCGCCCACACCCCCGCATCCATCCGGTCCGGTGAGTCCTCAGCATCGATGCCCGGCACCCAGGTAGTGAACTGGTCCTCGTATTTGGGCAGCGCACCGACGTGGTGAAAGCGCCCCTGCTCGTACAGCGCTGCGATCGGCTCTGCCCGGGCGCGCTTCCCGCGACTGGCATGCACCGCAACAATGCGTGGCTCGGGCAGGTCAGGCAGTAACCCCTTCGCTCGCATCGCGCGCCAGGTGGTCACGAGGGTTTGCCGCACCATGTCTCCGCCCTGGTTGGACTCGTACACGAGGGCGTCGGCCTCCCATTCCACGTAGGCGTTAATCGCCTCGCGTGCCCACGCATCGGGGGAGTATTTACCGCTGCAGTCCTCTAGCGCATAGAGATCCTCATGCAGAGAACCGACTACCAGAATGCCGGTCTCGTCCGAATCCTTGGTGTTGGTAGTTGCCGGGTCCACCGCGACCACCACGTGATCCAGCCCGGCGTCCGGCAGGTGTTTGACGCGGGCGGCGTCGATCATCGCCATGGTGACCAGCGCGCCCGGTGTGTCGAGCAGTAGCTCGGCGTACAGCTCCTGTCGGCCGAGCCGGGTCCCGGAGTACCGGCGGCGGAACGTGGCCATGGTGGAGGCCGCTAGGTTGGCCTCGTTGTCGAACGTGGCGCCGCGGGTGACGTGCACATCATCGCCCTCGCGCTCGACCAACTCGCGAATCAGCTTGGTGTTACGCGGCGTTCCGGTCACTATGGCCCGTGGTTTGCGGCCGAGCCGGAGCCCGAACGTGACCTGATCCCACGCGTCGGCATAACGCCAACTGCCCAGCTCGTCAGCCCACGCGCGGTGGTGCTGCGGTCCGCGCAGGCGCTCGGGCTCATCGGCGGAGAAACACTTATAGCGGGTGCCGTTGGTAAGGAACAGCTCTCCCAGGGATCGGTTCCACCCGTTGACCGCGCGCAGCGCTCCGTAGCGCTCCAGCACGGCGAGAATGCCGGAGTCGCCCTCAACCATGGTGTCCCGCGCATCGGTGAAGGTAGGGCCGATGAGGGCGCAGCGAACGCCAGGGCTGCCGACCCCGTACCTG
>Ga0179596_10000514_pt1 | contig 10635 bp, 6 predicted proteins | sample CZODoug1_1_08_16_FD_155494 | JGI IMG/M metagenome (GOLD analysis project Ga0179596, IMG submission 155494) | Vadose zone soil fungal communities from Angelo Coast Range Reserve, California, USA - CZODoug1_1_08_16fungal (Illumina Assembly) | ecosystem: Environmental > Terrestrial > Soil > Vadose...
TGGCGTTCCAGGCCTTCACGAAGCGGCGGGCGCCGCCTGCAAAGCGGAAGCGGCTGTTCGTGTTGCCGATGGCTAACGTCGCACCAGGAACGACCTCGCCTTCGGCGAAGATTAATTTGTAACTATTTTTGTTGCACTCGACGACGGACAACAACGTGCAGCGTCCGGAGCGGACGCTCATCTCGACCGAGAGGCCGCTGCCCACCTTGCCGTGGTAGACCTCGAGGGGGCGAACCTTGGTTTTGCCTTCGGCGATGCCCATATGGCCGGGGCCGTCGTGGCCCATGAGGACGACGTCGTCGTTGAAGTCGATGGCGTAGTGCTCGGTAAAGGAGCCGCCCGCGCCGAGGATGTCCATGATCTTCATGGCGAGGACGTTCTTGACCTCGTACTCGCCCGCTACCGCCACGCCGTTGGCGGTGAGTAGAGAGGTGCCGAGGATGATGGAGCTCATGGTGTCTTCATTGGCGGGGTTGCCGGAGCCCATGGAGTAGTAGGCCATTGCGCCGAGGCTGTAGCGCTGGACCATGGCTTCGAGCGCGAGGGAGGTGCGGGCGGCGCGCTCGAGCTCGTAGGGGGAGCAGTCGGGCTGGAGGTCGAAGACGTGGGCGAAGTGGGCTATGCGGGTGGCGATAGACTCCGCTGGGATCTGGGTGCGGAGGCCGCTTAGCTCGTCGACCTCCAGCATCTCGAGGTGGGTGCCGAAGACCTTCGCGACGGCGGTGAGGTCGGTGGCGATGTCGAGCATGCCGCTGTAGTAGTGGCCCATGAGGCCGAGGCGGAGGTGGTTGAGGGTCGCGACAACGGTGGCGGCCTTCATCCAGGCTTCGACCTCGTCCCAGCACTCGGGGTCGTTGTCGAGGATGCCGACGACCTCGTGGAAGCGGACGCCGGCGCGCTGGAAGACGTTCGCGAGCTCCGGGACCGGGCAGGCGGAGCAGAAGGCGAGCCACTCGCCGGTCATCGCGGTGCGGTCGGGGAGGGCGTTGAACTTGGCGTAGTCGAGTGAGGCCTCGGGCTGGATATTCAGGACGAGGACCGGGACACCGGCGCGGCGGACGATAGGGAGGACGGTCGAGGAGAGGGCGTAGGTGGTGACGTAGAGGACGAGGAGGTCGACATCCTGGCGGCGGGCCTCGTGGCCTGCCTCGTAGGCGCGGTCCACCGAATCCACCAGGCCGAGGTTGACGATGGTGCGGCCGGGGCCCTTGAGGCGTTCTTCCACGACGCCTACATAACCACGCAGACGTTCTTCAAGCCCTGCGAACTGCGACCAGTACGCCGCCAAGCCAATGCCGAACAGGCCAACCCGAAGCTCCACCGCCATGCAATACCCCTCCACGATCTAAACCGATTTTACGTGTTGAGTTTTGTCCTGCCGGACGGCGGTCACTTCGTGGCTAGTGGACCGACTCGTCGCCTACGCCGCCCAGACCTTCGGCGAGGCTTTCGATGGAGACCTCGAGGCCACGGATGAGGTCGGGCATTCGGTCGATCGGGACGGGCGCGGAGTAGAAGTAACCCTGCGCCTCGTCGCAGCCCTTGCTGCTGAGCAGGTCTCGATGGATCGCCGACTCCACGCCTTCGGCCACTACGGTGATGTGCAGGCCGGCGGCCAACGCGATAACGGCGGAGGTGACCGCCAGGCTGTCTTCGTTCACGGCCATGTCCCTGACGAAGGACTGGTCGATCTTCAGGCGATCGACGCGGAAGCGCATGATGTACGACATGCTGGAGAAGCCGGTGCCGAAGTCGTCGATAGCGACACGGACACCGAGCGCGCGCACCCGTTCGAGGATCGTCATGGCCTTGGGCGAGTCGCTGACGAGGATGTTCTCGGTGATCTCGAGCTCGAGGGACTCGGGCGAGAGCTGGGACTCCTCGAGGGTCTCGCGGACCATCTTCGGAAGGGTGTCCTGCTGGAACTGGCGGGGCGAGATGTTGACCGCGATGGTGAAGTTGCGCCCCATCTCCACCTGCAAGGCGCGGCCTTCGCGGCAGGCTGTACGGAGGACCCACTCGCCGATGGGGACGATCATGCCGCTCTCCTCGGCCATGGGGATGAACTCATTCGGCCCCACCAGGCCGAGCTTGCCGCTGCGCCAGCGCAACAGAGCCTCGATACCCGTGACACGGCCGCTCTTGAGCGAGATCTGCGGCTGGTAGACGAGTTCCAGCTCGTTGAGCGCGAGGGCCTGCTTGAGACCGGCCTCGAGCTGCCGCTTGCGGGTGGAGGCCGAGGCCATGTCGTCGGTGAAGATCTGGTAGCCGTTCCGCCCCTCGGCCTTCATCTGGTACATGGCGGCGTCGGCGTTCTTGAGGAGGGCTTCGGCGTGCTCGCCGTTGTCGGGGTAGAGGCAGATGCCGATGCTCGCCGAGGGCACCAGAGTCTGCGTGCCCAGCAGTACGGGAGCCTGGAGGGCCATGATGAGCTTCTCCGCGATGACCTCCGCCTGCTCGACGTGCAGGAGGTCGTCGAGCAGCACGACGAACTCGTCGCCGCCCATGCGAGCGACCGTGTCGTAACCGCGCACTGAACTCTGCAGCCGTTTGGCGACCTGCACCAGAAGCTCGTCGCCTACGTAGTGCCCGTGGAGGTCGTTCACCTTCTTGAAGTGGTCGAGGTCCACCATGAGCAGGGCGACCTTGCGCCGGTTGCGCAAGGCGCGGGCCAGGGCCACGCCGAGGCGGTCGTGGAAGAGCGTGCGCGTGGGCAGGCCGGTGAGCGCGTCGTGATGCGCGAGGTGCGAGATATAGTCCTCAGTCCGCTTGCGCTCGGTGATGTCGTACGCGGTGAGGATGAGGCCGGAGATGACACCCTGCACATCGGTCATCGCGCTTACGGTCAACTGCGCGTCGAACTGCGAGCCATCCTTGCGGATGAACTTCCACTCCGACTCCTCGATGAGTCCCTTGAGCGGCTTGGCCATCAGGATAGCGACGTTCGCGGCGACGGGCTCACGCAGCTCCTCGGCCAGCACCGCGGCCCTGGCCACCACGGCCTGCTCCTCGAACAGAACCAGGGGGCTGGCGCGCCCGATGAGATCGCCCTTCTCGTACCAGAGCATCCTCTCCGCCGCGGGATTCATCGAGCGGATAATTCCTTCGAGATCCGTGACGATGGTGGCAAAGGGCGAGCTGGCGATGATCGACTGGGTGAACGTCGCCAGTCTCGCGAGCTTCAGCTCGTCTTCCTTGCGCGCGCTAATATCGGTGGCCGTGATGGCGATGCCGTCGTCGAGCTTGACCACCTTCTGGTGCAACCAGGTGGCCTGCACCTCGGGCGTATCGACGAGGAACTCCTGCTCCAGCGGCTCACCGTGCTCGACGACCTGCCGGTACGACTCGAGAAGCTCCAGGGCCACCGTGCGGGGAACCCGGTGAAACAGCATCTGGCCTTCGAGCGAGCCGCTGCGCGCCGACATCAGCCTGGCGCCGTTGGGATTGACGAAGACGAAGCGGAAGTTGCAGATAATGTTCTGGGCATCGCGCACGCTCTCCAGGATGTAGAAGGCGTCCTGGCTGGAGTTCGACGCGGCCAGAAACCGCCGCTCGCTCCGCCGCGACTGCCGCGCCGACTCCAGCAGGTTGCCCATATCGCCCAGGAAGAACGGCAGAGCCGCCGCCGTGGTGATGGAGGCCGCGGCCGTCACCAGCTTGATATCCCCGGCAAGCCAGTAGAGCGGCGTCCACAGGACGACTACATCCATAAGGTGCGTGAAGCCACAGGTCAGGATGAAGAGGACGAAGGCCATGAACAGCCAGCCCAGCGGAATATGCTCCCGCTCCCGGTAGACCAGAAGCGCCAGGGAGGCCGAGATGGCCAGGTAGGAGACGAAGATGATGGAGTCCGAGACCACATGCAGCGTGAGGAGCTGCTTGTTCCAGAGGAAGCAGGCGCCGTGCGGCAGAAAGTCCTGCGAGTTCCACTGCGTAATGCCCCCAGGCCAAAAGATTGCCACCGCCCCAATCAGGAGCGCGACAACGCTTGTGAAAGCCAGGGGCTTCCACCTCGTCTTGAACGCGGGGGAGAACACCAGCCCAGCCTATGCCTTATGGGCCGATGAAATCAAAAAAAATGCCTAAGCATCTTTAGAACCTGCTTATAGACTTCCTGCCGGACGGCCCCGCTGCGCGCGGGGCGGTCACGGCGCCTGCGGCAGAACCTTCGTGACTTGTGACTGTTTTGCGTGGGCCTTCCGATTGGTCGGCTGGAAGCTTGCTCGCTGGCATCGATATGCCATACTTAGGAGTAGTGTTTCTTCATCAACAGCCGCCGCGAGGCGCCGCAAACCAAGAGGTTCTCAACCATGCCAAACGAAAAAAGCACCAAGCCAGCCGTTAAGTCTCCCGCCAAGCCCTCAGCCAAATCCGAGGAGCCCCAGGGCGACCGCCTCCAGAAGATCCTCGCCCAGGCCGGCATCGCCAGCCGCCGCAAGGCTGAGCAGATCATCCTCGAAGGCCGCGTCCAGGTCAACGGAACGACCATCACCGACCTCGGCACGAAGCACGACCCCCACAAAGACCACATCCGCGTCGACGGCAAGCTCCTCCAGGGACCTGAGAAGCAGCGCTACTACATGCTGAACAAGCCGCGCGGCTACGTCACCACGCTGAACGACCCCGAAAAGCGCCCCACCGTCATGCAGTTGATGGTCCAACCGAAGTCCGGCCCCCACGGAGATCAGGTCCGCCTCTACCCCGTAGGCCGCCTCGATTACCTGTCCGAAGGTCTGCTGCTGATGACCAACGACGGAGAGCTGGCCAACGCCCTCTCGAAGGCTGCGGCAGGCGTGGAAAAGACCTATCTCGTGAAAGTATCGGGCGTGCCCCCCGCAAGCGCGCTCGACCAGATCCGTCGCGGCATCATGATCGACCGCGGCCGCCTCGACGAGGTTCGCTCCGGCCGTCGCGATCGCATCATCACCGCCCCAGCCAAGCTTGAGCTGGTCCGTGGCGGCGACAACCCCTGGTACGAGCTCACCCTGACCGAGGGCCGCAACCGCCAGCTCCGCAAGATGTTCGAGGAGATCGGCCACCACGTCGAAAAGATCCGGCGCATCGGCTACGGAGCCCTCCGGCTCGACGTCCCGCCGGGCGAGTTCCGCGAGCTTACCCTCGGCGAGGTCATGGCGCTCGACCGTGCCAGCAAGGGCAAGAAGGTCGTCCCCAAGAAGAACCTGCCCGAGCACGCCCAGTTGAAGAGCCCGGTGAAGAAGAAGCCGACCTTCCGCAAGCGCTCCCCTCGCGCTAAATAATTGCAAAGAAAAGAGTAATGGGTACCCTACCTTCGCGGCGGTTTTATCGTCGCGAAGGTGGGATTTCTTCCCGTCGCCTCCGGCGTCCAACCACAAGCACCTTGACGCCGGTCAAAACCAGCGCCGACAATCAACAAGCTTTTCACACGGAGCCAAGAACACATCCGCGCTCCGCCAGCATCCAATCAACGGAAGCATTTATGGCAGTAAGGAGTATCCGCGTGGCAATTGAAAAGGCAACATTTGGAGCAGGCTGTTTTTGGGGAGTTGAGGTACGTTTTAACGAACTTTCCGGCGTTATCGACACCGCTGTCGGGTATGAAGGCGGAACCAGCGATCATCCCACCTACAAAGAGGTCTGTAGCGACCGCACCGGGCACGCCGAGGTCGTCGAGGTAACCTTCGACCCAGCGCGCATCTCGTACGAACAGTTACTGGACGCCTTCTTCTCGCTCCACGACCCCACCCAGCTCAACCGCCAGGGTCCGGACTGGGGCACGCAGTACCGCTCCGTCGTCTTCGCTCACTCCAAGCAGCAGATGGCGGAGACACACGCCAGGATCGCCGAGCTGAACGCCTCCGGCTCCTTCCACCGCCCCATCGTCACCCAGGTCGAGCCGGCCACCACCTTCTGGAAGGCCGAGGAGTACCACCAGAGGTACCTCGAAAAGCGCGGCATGGTCTCCTGTCACATCTAGCTTCTTTCTCAGCCGGGATGCAGCATCCCTGAATCCCGGCTGGTAAGATAATCCCAAGCAACCGGGCGCACGATCTTCCACCCGATCTGCTCCGCCCAAGGCATGCCGACCACCAACAACGCCAACCTGCCCATCTCGAACAGCCCCAACGTTCCTGGCGGCTCTGACCCCTCGTTCCCACCCGAGGTCAACCCGCCTGAGACGCGCGCAAACCCCTCTTCGCAAACAAGGTTCGACCGCATCCTGCTGCGAGTCGCCCGCATCGTCGGGCTCGATCGCGCCGTGGTCTTTACGCTGCTGGCACGCGGCTGGTCGTCGCTCGCCGGGCTCGTCACACTCACCCTGATCACCCGCTTCCTCACCCGCGCCGAGCAGGGCTACTACTACACCTTCTACTCGCTGGTCGCTCTCCAGATCGTCTTCGAGCTCGGCTTCTCGGTCGTCATCCTACAGACCGCCTCGCACGAGGCCGCGCACCTGCACCTGGCCGCGGACGGCACCATCACCGGCCCGGAAGACCGCCACGGACGCCTCGCCTCCGTGCTCCAGAAGGCCGTCCTCTGGTACACCTTCGCCGCAGTCGCGATGGCCGTCATCCTCTACCCGGTGGGCCGCCACTTCTTCAAGCTCCAGGACCTCAAGCAGCCGCACGGCAACCCCGTCGCCTGGGGCGTAGCCTGGTTCGCGGTCGTCATCGCAACCTCCTGCACCTTCCAGATCGACCCGCTCTTCTCCTTCCTCGAGGGCTGCGGCTACGTCTCGAACGTTGTGCGCACCCGCCTCTTCCAGGCGGTCCTCGGCTCGCTCCTCGGCTGGATCGCGCTGTCGATGCACCACGGCCTGCTCGCTCCGGCCTGCATCATCGCAGGGCAGGCCATCGCCGGAGCCATCTTCGTCTTCGGCAAGCGCGGTCTGCTCATCCCTCTGCTGCTGCACAAGGCGCGAAGATTCCGCATCAACTGGGCAACCGAGGTGTGGCCCTTCCAGTGGCGCATCGCCATCTCCTGGCTCTGCGGCTACTTCACCTTCCAGCTCTTCAACCCCATCCTGCTGAACTACCGGGGCCCCGTCGAGGCGGGACAGATGGGCATGAGCATGAACATCTGCGGCACGCTCTCGGCCATGGCCATCGCGTGGATGAACACCAAGGCCCAGCCGCTCGGCCGGCTCATCTCGCTCAAGGACTACCGCACCCTCGACCGCACCTTCTTCCGCGCGCTCATCCAGTCGACCAGCGCCGCCATGCTCTCCTTCGCCGTGGTCTGGCTCATCGTCTTCTACCTCTACGGACAACAGAACGCGCTCGCGCTCCGCATCCTTCCACCCCGGCCTCTGGCGCTGCTGTTCGCGGGTCACGCCTTCAACGTCATCGTCTTCGCCGAGGCCATGTACCTGCGCGCTCACAAGCAGGAGAAGTTCATGACCAACTCCATCGCAGGCGCTCTCTGGATGGCCCCGGCGGCGTTCTTCTTCGGACGCAGCACGGGCGCATACGGCATCGCGGTCTGCTACTTCTGGGGCACTATCTTCATCGGTCTTGGCTACGGGACGTACACCTTCCTGCGCTACAGAAGGCTCTGGCATGCAGATTGAACCTCTGCTGACCATCGCGATTCCGACGTTCAACCGGGCAGCTCTACTCGAGGGGCTGCTGACGGTTTTGATGCCTCAGCTCGTGGCGCATCCCGACATCGAACTGCTGATCCTCGACAACGCCTCGACCGACGCGACACAATCCGTAATCGAGCGCTATCGGACACCTGCGACGCGCAGCCTGCGTCACGCGGAAAATATCGGCTCCGACGCCAACTTCGTCACGGCCTTTCGTGAGGCGCGTGGCCGCTACTTCTGGCTCTGCGGCGACGACGACCTGCCCGTGCCAAACACAATCGACGACCTGATGGGGCACCTCCGGACGTCTGAACTCGATCTGGTCTATCTCACCAGTTATGGCTTTCGTGAGGACTGGCGCGCCGAACAGCAGGGCGATCCGCTGGGACGCAGCTTCCACACGATCACCGATCCACGCCATCTCACGAAGGTGGTCAACATGATGTTCACCTTCATCAGCGGAATGGTCGTCAACCGCACGCGCCTGCTGTCTCTGCCAAGCGAGGGGATCGCGGTTGAACCACCCGAGGCATTCCTCGGCACAAACCTCACGCAGCTCTCGTGGATGCTGCCTTTGTTGCGGCAGCATCGGCGTTCCCTGGTGCTTTGGAACCGCCCGATCGCGGCTCGTCAAGGACACAACGGCGGCTACGCACTGGCCAAGGTCTTTGGCGAGCAGTTCGTGGCGTTGACCCAGCGGTGCTTGCCGGATCGACCCGATCTGGCGCGGATCCTCGCGAACTTTGCGATCCGACGCTGGTTTCCGTCCATCCTCTACGACATCCGCTCCACCGGAAGCCAGGGCTTCTTCCTCGACGAGGCCGGAACCACGCTCACCCGGGTCTTCGGCAGCAATCCTCGTTACTGGCTCTTCACCTATCCCGTTCTCAAGCTGCCTCTGCCGCTTGCAAGGCTCTGGCTCCGGGTGGGAGAGAGTATCTCCAAGCTCATCTACATGGCGACGGTCCCCGGTTTCTGGCGGAAGCAGAGCTAGCCCCATACTTTTCCTGGTGCCTCTATACTGGGGTCATTCCGCGTTCTTCCTGATATTGCAGCAGCTTCTCTGGCCTGAGGAGGCCCCATGACCCGTCTTCGCGTCGCTGCATCTTTGGCTGCACTGCTCTTGACCTCCGGCCTTCCGGCCCAGGCCCATCCCCCAACCCAGGCCCAGATGGACCGCGACCTCCTCGAGGTCACCATTCCCCAGCTTGAGTCCTACTACGCCACGCACCGCTACACCGTGGAGCAGGTGACGCAGTGGTACCTCGACCGCATCGCAAAGTACGACCCGCGCTACAAGGCCGTCATCACGGTGGATGCCGCCGCTGCCCTCGCCCGCGCTAAAGCCGAAGACGCCGCCCCCACCCACAAAGGCCCGCTCTACGGCGTGCCCATCGTGCTCAAGTCCAACACCAGCATTAAGGGGCTGGTGACGAACGACGGCTGGAAGGGCTTCATGATCCCCGGCCACGAGCTGATCGCGCCCCAGGACGCGACCGTCGCGGCCCACCTCCGCGCCGCCGGCGCCATCATCCTCGGTCAGACCAACATGCCCGACTTCGCTGCCTCCGACACCAACAAATCGACAGCCGGAGGCCGCACCGGCAACGCCTACGACGTGCGCTTCTCGCCCGGCGGTTCGTCCGGCGGAACCGTCACGGCGGTCACCGCCAACTTCGCCCTGCTGGGCACCGGAACCGACACCGCAAACTCCATCCGGATGCCTTCCGGCACCAGCTCCGTCGTCGGTATCCTACCCACACGCGGCCTCGTCAGCATCGCAGGTATCGCGCCGCTCGATTGGCTGCTCGACAACACCGGCCCCATCGCCCGCGACGTTACCTCCGCCGCCATCGCGCTCGGCGTCATGGCAGGAGAAGACCCGCTCGACTTCCGCACCAAAGGCTCCAAAACCAAAGCCCAGCCCGGCCCCTACACGAACTACCTCAAGCCTGGAGCCCTTCAGGGCAAGCGCCTCGGCGTTCCGGCCTTCATCCTCTCGGCGCCTCCGGGGGCGCAGGCCGGGGTCTCTCCCGGCGGAGCGGTCGGCCGCAGCATCTACCTCCGTCCGGAGACCCGCGCCGTCTTCCTGAAGGCGCTCGACGGCCTCCGCGCCGCCGGAGCCACCATCGTGATCGAAGACGACCTGCTGCCGGACTCCTTCCAGAAGCTCATCCGCGCCATCACCACGCGTCCCTACCGCCGCGAGGGAGCCGAACTCTTCTTCAAGCACTTCGGCCCCGCTCAATATCAATCCGTAGACGCCTACGCAACCGCCGTCGGCACGCCCCTCCCAGCCCTCTTCACCGCGATCCCGCCCGCCAACGCACCCGCCCGAGCCGGCTTCGCAGGCGGCGGAGGCCCGCAGCGCACCCTCGAAACCGATCCCGAGGCCGAAGCCACCTTCTTCGCCCCGCAGCGCGCCGCCCTCGCCGCTTACAACGAAGCCCTCGACAGATACCACCTCGACGGCTTCGTCTACCCCGCGCTCCAGATGCCCTCCAATGACGAGACCATCCCTCAGCCCGACGGCCGCCCAAGCTCCGGCCCCCACTCCAACACCGGCTGGGTCAACAACATCGGGGTTCCCGCCGTGGTCGTCCCCGCCGGCTTCTACGCAAACGGCCTCCCGTTCGGTATGGAAATGTCGGCACGTCCCTGGAAGGATGGCGACCTGCTCGGCTGGGCCTACGCCTTCGAGCAGAAGACGCATCTACGCCAGCCCCCAGTATTGGTCGATCAGCCAAGGCCAGCAGAGGACTAAAAGCGCCCTGCGCGGGCGGCGGGCGTTCGCACGCCTCTTTACTGCTTCGCGTAGCTCTCCCGTTGGTCGAGAACAGAATTCATTGCCGACCATCGGGAGGCCCACGCGAAGCAGTTACGCGTCACGAAGTGACCGCCCCGCGCGCAGCGGGCCCGTCCGGCAGGACTCAAGCAAACGGGGTGCCTCTATGAAGAGGCACCCCGTTTGCTTTTACATTCTGCTGCGGTTTAGGGGATGTAGTAGCGGAATCCCGTGAAGATCATGTTGTTGGTGGCCTTGGGTCCGCCGAAGCCAGCGGGCGACG
>Ga0179596_10000517_pt1 | contig 10606 bp, 8 predicted proteins | sample CZODoug1_1_08_16_FD_155494 | JGI IMG/M metagenome (GOLD analysis project Ga0179596, IMG submission 155494) | Vadose zone soil fungal communities from Angelo Coast Range Reserve, California, USA - CZODoug1_1_08_16fungal (Illumina Assembly) | ecosystem: Environmental > Terrestrial > Soil > Vadose...
GTCCGAGAGCTCGATCTGGTGTCGCAGGGCTCGACCATGGTCGAGCCCTGCGACACCAGATACCCCCTCTGAGGTGTAAAGGATGTCTGGAGACAAACTGTAAGGGATGTCGTGGAACTTGACAGCTGAAGCCGTGCCCTTAAGCAAAACGGGGCCACGTGCGTGGAGGAGAGGATAAGGGTTCCGCACATTGCTCGCGCGCAATGCCGTCGCGTACTCTTGTCACACTCACTCCAGGGGGAAAGCACTTTGATCGGGGATCCAAACAGCATTGTCCATACCGCGAACGCCATGAGCCAGAGGCCTGAGCCGGGCATGATTCGGCAGGTTCTGGCGCACAACGAGCAGCTCATGCTCGTCCGTCACTACTTCGAGGCTGACTGGGTTGGAGCGCGGCACTCGCACCCGCATGACCAGCTCGTCTATGTCATCCAGGGCGCACTGCGTTTGAACGTGGGTGGAACGTTCTTCGACGTTCACGCGGGCGATAGCTTCGTCGTCGATGGCGGTGTGGAGCACCAGGCTTCGGCGCTTGAGGCGTGTGAGGTTCTCGACGTTTTTACGCCGATTCGCGAAGACTACCGTCCCAAATAATCGAGTTCAGAGGTCCGACCTCTTGCCTTGAAAAGTGGTATGGAATGCACCAGAAATGGTGTACTTCGTGTATCTATGGTGTTCTAAATTGGTTATGAGCTGGCGATGCGAATTTCCCAATGTTTCACCAGAGGTTTTGTGTCGCTTTTTTGTGGACAGCTCATGGGCCAAAGTATGGAAAAGCTGGACAGAGCGTGGTGGATGGAAAGTGGTATGTTTTCGCTTCGATTATCGAACATGCGGCGTCCCGGTAGACTGGTCGTATGCGTGTCGTCGTAGCTGAAAAACCCTCCGTAGCTCGCGACATCGCCCGCATCCTCGGCTGCAATCGCAAGGAGAACGGCTACTTCGAGGGGCCGGACAACATCGTCACGTACGCGATCGGGCACCTGGTGAACCTGCCTATGCCGGAGACCCTGAACCCTGCGTGGGCCGGGGCCTGGACCGCCGCGAAGCTCCCTATGATTCCGTCGGCCTGGCAGTATGTTCCGAACCCCCAGACCGCCGACCAGTTCGCTATCGTCAAGCGGCTGCTGAACGCCAAGACGACGACGCAGGTGGTGAATGCTGCCGACGCGGGGCGGGAGGGCGAGGCGATCTTCCGGCGGATCTATACGCTTGCCGGTTGTAAGAAGCCTGTTCTTCGCTTTTGGGCGAGTTCGCTGACCGAGGAGGCTATTCGGGAGGCCTTCGCGCGCCTGCGTCCCGCGTCGGACTATGACGCGCTTGGCGACTCCGCGCAGACGCGGGCCGAGATCGACTGGCTGTGGGGGATGAATTACACGCGGGCCTACACGATTACGAATGGCGTGCTGTCGACCGTGGGCCGCGTGCAGACGCCGACGCTGGCGCTGATCGTGCGGCGCGAGGAGCAGATTACAGGGTTCGTGAAGAGCTACTTCTATCAACTCCATGCGCCTTTGCCTGGATTTGTGGCGAAGGCTCTGAACTTTCTGGAGGGTGGTAAGGTCACGTTCGACTTTGAGGAGAAGGCGGACGTGGAGGCGATCCAGAGGGCGATTGCGCTGCCGTCGGAGGCGCTGATTGAGTCGGTGGATGTGAAGCAGTCGAGGCGTCAGCCGCTGCAACTGCATAATCTTGGGGCTTTGCAGAAGGACGCGAATAAGCGGTTCGGCTATACGGCGAGCAGGACGCTGGAGATTGCGCAGTCGCTGTACGAGAACCATAAGGCGCTGACCTATCCGCGTACGAGTTCGCGCCACATTGGCACGGACATGGTTGCGGGGTTGGCTGGCACGCTGAAGGTGCTTTCGTTGAAGGTCGACCCGAGGATTATGGAGGAGGCCATCGATCGTGCGGAGCATGGGCCGCCGTTGAGTAAGAACTATGTCGATGATTCGAAGCTCTCCGACCACCACGCGATTCTGCCGACGCGCTCCTCGACCGCGCGGCTGAGTCAGGATGAGCGTAATGTCTACAACCTTGTCGCGACGCGTTTTGTTTCGATCTTTTTGCCCGAGAAGCGCACGGAAGAGACGCGGGTGGGCATCGATATTGCTGGCAAGAAGTTCGCGGCTAACGGGGCGCGTGTGCTCGATCCGGGGTGGACGATTCTGTACGGAGGGGCTGCCGCCGAGCCGGACAAGGAGGACGGCGAGCCGGTGGGTACGTTGCCGCCGCTGAAGAAGGGCGAGCGCTATCCGGTGGAGTCGCTGGAGCTGGTGACGAAGGAGAGGAAGCCGCCTACGAGATATACGGATGCGACGCTGATCGCCGCGATGGAAACGGCAGGGAAGGCGATCGACGACGACGAGCTGAGGGCGATTCTGCGGGGCAAGGGGTTGGGCACGGAGTCGACGCGGGCGGCGATTATTCAGAGGCTGGAGCAGTCGGGGTACATCCTGCGCGAGGGCAAGTTCTTCTTTCCTACGCCGAAGGGCACGGCGCTGATCGGGCAGGTCAGCGAGCGCATTTCGAGCCCCTCGCTCACCGCTGCCATGGAAGAGAAGCTGGCTGGGATCGAGCGTGGCGAGTACAACTCGGGGGAGCTTCGCGAGGAGATCGAGTCTTACCTGCGGGAGGATATTCCGCAGGTCTTATCGCAGCCTGCGGTGCCGCGTCAGGCCGCAACCCTCGACCCCAATGCTCCACCCTTCGCGCTGCCCGAGGGTGGCATCCTGTGCCCGCGCTGCAAGAACGGCGAGGTTCGCAAGGCTCCCAATCAGAGCTTCTACGGCTGCTCCAACTTTCGTGGCGGCTGTGACCTCCGCATCTGGGACGAGGTTGCGAAGAAGTCCATCAGCCTGACGAATATCAAGGCCCTCTGCTCTAAGAAGGCACGCACGCCTCTCATCAAAGGCTTTGTTTCGAAGGCGGGCAAGAAGTTCGATGCGTATCTCGTCCTTGGCGGTGATGGCAAGGTTACGTTCGAGTTCGAGCGCTAGGGACGAGCGTCGGGTTTTAGGTGGTGTCTGATGAATCGGTTTGGCGGCCCGTCAGCCGAAGTGCAACTGCAAAAACAACGACCCGGGGCTAAAGCCCCCATTGTTCCAACCCCAAATTCAGGGGCCTAAAGGCCCCTGCTCCCTCCGAAAAGACGCAAGGGCGATTCGTCAGACTCGCCACGCTAGCGGCCCTTCAGCACGCCCAGATACTCCTTCCAGGGGCCCACTGCTTCGCGCCTCTGGTACGCCATCACCCGCGAGATCTGGTGCAGATGCGTCAGATCATGTGTAGCCCAGGTCGAGAGCAACTGCGCCAGGGTCACCGCTCCAAACGCCGGATGCGTTCCCTTGAGTGCCAGCTCTTTCTCTCCTACCGCAAGTCCTCGCAGCTCCTTCAGACTCTTCGCCCGTAGCGCGGTAAACTCATCCAGCAGCTCATCCAGCGTCTTGCCTGCAATCTCCTCCACATGCCCCATTCGGTTCAGCGGAGGAAACGGCTCTCCTTCGCCCTGCTCGAGCGCGATCCGCGCACGCGGCATCCAGTCGTTGCGCTCGCAGTGGGCCATGTGCCCCACGATCTCCCGGATGTTCCACGTCGTCCCGCCCTCATTGCCGAGCGTCCAACCCTCCGGCAAACCACGCAACAGCGCATTCAGCACAGCGGGCGTGCGCTCCAACAGTGCGACATTCTCCTTCAGCATCTCTTCCATTACGGTCCTCGATTCACCACCATGGTACCCGCGCCCTGAAAAACCTCTCAACCCGAAGCCTCCCAGCCGCATCTCATACACGTTGGCTCTTCATCTGGCCACCAGGAGACACACCATGGATCGCAGCGCAAGCGCCGTATGGCACGGCTCTCTGAAAGAGGGCAAAGGCACCATCTCCACCCAGAGCGGCGTCCTGAAGGACACGCAGTACAGCTTCGGCAGCCGTTTTGAGAACGGTATCGGCACCAACCCGGAGGAGCTCATCGCGGCAGCCCACGCCGGCTGCTTCACCATGGCGCTCACGGCGCAGCTTACCTCGGCCGACCTGACGCCCGAGACCCTTGAGACGAGCGCGGTCGTTACGCTCGGCAAGACCGACGACGGTCCGACGGTGACCAAGATCCACCTCACCACTCGCGCCAAGGTTCCCGGAGTCGAGAAGGAGAAGTTTGACGAGCTGGCCAAGAAGGCCAAGGAGGGCTGCCCCATCTCGCGTCTGCTGAAGGCTGCCGAGATCACGCTGGACGCGCAGCTTGTTTAGGCTTGGCCACAACGGAAAGCGCGGACCCCTATCGAGGTCCGCGCTCTTTTGTTAGGAAGCAATTTTTATAAGATGTACCGGCTAAGATCCTGATCCTTCACAATCGAAGCGACCTGCTGCCGCACGTACTCCGGGTCAATCACGATTACGCGTTCGACTCCCGTATCCGTCTTTCGCTCGATCACCGGCAGTGGAGGCGCGGCCATGCCCTCTTCCGGCTTTACCGAGGTCAGCTCCGACACCACAACCGCCGCTGGCTGAATCTCGCCGACAACGCCCTCAGCGGTCGCGCCCATGGCCTTCATCAGGTCCGGAGCCTGGAAGCTGATCTCATCCAGAACCCGCTCCATGATGGTGTGCAGACGTCGTGCGCCGATGTTCTCGGTCGTCTCGTTTACGCGAAAGGCGAACTGTGCCATCTCCTCGAGAGCCTCGGGCGTAAACTCCAGCTTCAGCCCCTCGGTCTCGAGCAGAGCCGTTGACTGCTTTACCAGCGAGCTCTTTGGTTCGGTGAGGATCCGCACAAAGTCCTTCACGGTCAGCGAGTGCAGCTCCACGCGGATGGGGAATCGCCCCTGTAGCTCCGGAATGAGGTCGCTGGGCTTCGTCACATGGAACGCGCCGGCCGCGATGAACAGAATGTGGTCGGTCGAGACCATCCCATACTTCGTGCTGACCGTGGTGCCCTCGACGATCGGCAGAATATCCCGCTGCACGCCCTCGCGCGATACATCCGGGCCATTTCCGCCCTCGCGCCCCGCGATCTTGTCGATCTCATCGAGGAAGACCATGCCGGAATCTTCCACGCGCTCAATGGCGATCCGAGTGACCTGATCCATATCGATCAGGCGTCCCTCTTCCTCCTGCACGAGGTAGTCGAAGGCCTCCGAGACCTTCATCTTGCGCTTCTTCGTCCTCTGACCGAACAGCCCTGGCAGCATGTCCTTCAGGTTGATGTCCATCTCCTCCTGCCCTTGGGTGGAGATGATCTCGAAGCTGGGCAGGTTGCGGTCGCGTACATCGATCTCGACGAGCTTGTCGTCCAGCCTGCCCTCGCGGAACTCCTGCCGCAGCTTTTCGCGCGTGGCCGCATTGCTCGCGGGAGTAGGCTTCAACTCCAGCAGATGCTCATGACGAGCCGCGGCCCGATCATGCTTCTCCTCGGCGTCATCGGTTGTGAGATCTTCATCCACCGTCACCGCTGGCATCTCAATGACCTTCGCGATCGGTGTCGCAGCTTCTTCGATCGAGATTGGTATCGGTGCAGTCGAGGCAGGCGCTGTCACCGGAGGCAGAAGCAGGTCGAGGAGGCGATCCTCCGCTCCCAGCTCGGCCTTGTCTTCGACCTCTTCCAGCTTCTCCTCGCGCACCATGTCGATTGCGTTCTCGACGAGGTCGCGGATCATCGATTCCACGTCGCGGCCCACGTAGCCGACCTCGGTAAACTTCGAGGCTTCGACCTTCAGGAACGGCGAGTTCGTCAGCTTGGCCAGACGGCGCGCAATCTCGGTCTTGCCCACGCCCGTAGGCCCGATCATGATGATGTTCTTGGGCATGATCTCGTCGGCCAGATCGGGCGCGAGCTTCTGCCGCCGCATCCGGTTGCGCAGGGCAATGGCCACGGCACGCTTGGCCGCGTGCTGTCCTACAACGTACTTGTCCAACTCCGCGACGATCTCTCGAGGAGTCATCTCATCGAGCGCGAGTGCCTGATCTTCCGCGGTTCCCGGTAAAAAAATAGCCATAGTGTCCTTCAGAAAAGGCAGCTCCCAACTTTCGGCAAACAGCCAAAAGCGAATGGCTAAAAGCTAAGCCTTCAACTCCTCGATCATCAAATTGTCGTTGGTGTAGATGCAGATCTTGCCTGCGATCCGGAGGCTCTTCTCCGCGATCTCCAGCGCGCTGAGCTCGGTGTTCTCCATCAGGGCGCGCGCGGCGGCCAGCGCATAGCTGCCGCCGGAGCCGATTGCCACGATCCCTTCGTCCGGATCGATCACATCGCCGTCGCCGCTGAGCACGAACATCTGCTTGAGATCGGTGACGATGAGGAGGGCTTCGAGGTGGCGCAGCATCTTGTCCGTCCGCCACTCCTTGGCCAGCTCCACGGCCGACCGCCCCAGGTTTCCGGCGTACTGCTCCAGCTTGCCTTCGAAGCGGCTGAAGAGCGAAAACGCATCTGCCGTTGAGCCTGCGAATCCGGCGAGCACCTTGTCCTGATACATGCGGCGGATCTTCTTGGCGGAGCCCTTCATCACGGTCGAGCCAAGCGTCACCTGTCCGTCGGCGGCCATGACCACGGAGTCGCCGCGGCGGACGCAGAGGACCGTGGTGGAACGGATCTTGCGGCCCTCGCCGAGGTCGAGCGGGTGGCTGACGGGTTTTGTTGATAGTTCGTTCTTCATAAGCATCTTTCAGTATAGCCCAGTGATTTAGATGGCTCTCATCGCGCTTACGGACTATAGCTGCTTGCGATAGACCACAAACCCGGATCGTTCTGCGGTTTTGTCATAGAGCTGCATCGCCGTCAGATTAGTCTCATGCGTCTGCCAATAGACGCGTCCGGACCCGGCACGCTGTGCCTCCGCATACACGGCATGGATGAGAGCTCTGCCGACACCCTTTCCGCGCGAGGTTTCATTGGTGAACAGATCTTGCAGGTAACAGACCGGCGCGATGGAGATCGTGCTGCGGTGAAAGAGGTAGTGGGTGAGGCCGAGGAGATGTCCTCCGCTCTCCGCGACGAGAGCATGCACGGGCTCGTAGGCATCGAAGAAGCGCGTCCAAGTTATGTGCACCACGTCAGGGGAGAGCGCGGTCGGTCCGGAGCGGCCATAGAAGGCGTTGTATCCCTGCCAGAGCACGAGCCATTGCTCGTAGTCGTTGCGCGAAACGGGACGGATGGAAAGGGTGTCAGACATGCTTCATCGTAAATTGAACCCTGCCCGTAGCCGCCGAGGATGTCGCGCAGCAAAAAGGCCACCCGGTTGGGGTGGCCTTTTTGCTTGATTGGAGATGCGTTAGAAGGTGGTGCTGACCGAGAGGCGGAAGGTCTTCCTCGGCTCGCGCAGTGTGTAGTTGGCTCCGTAGAACTGTAGCGCCTGCTCGTAGCTGAACAGACCCGCGCCGGAGTTGGGGAAGAAGCTCCGGAACGTTGCCGAATCCACTGCCAGTTGCTGCGGCACATCGCGGTAGAGGCGAAGCGGGTTGTACGCGTAGTACAACCGGAACGGCGCGTTCACGATCGGCAGGATCACCTGAAGCTCGGCACCGGTCGACATGCGCGGCACGTAGTTCGTACCCGGCACATTGTTCAGCAGCAGAGGGAATGCAACGCTCTTGCCTCCGAAGCACGCGCCGTTGACGAACGTCGGGCAGCCATACAGCGGGCTCGAGATCGTCGACAGACCGGCTGCATTCTGGCGCAACTGTCCAGCCAGCAGATCCATCGTCATACCGAAGTCGTTGAAGAACGCGAACGTAACCTGATTCATGATCGGGATACGGTATTCGACGTTCGCCGTAATGCTTGTGTCGCCGCCGATCGAGACCAGACGGTAGACGGGCAGGGGAATCTGCACATTGCCCAGCGTTGGGTTCGTCGGATCGCGCGGAACGACCGTTCCATCCGGGTTCGTCAGGTTGAACTCCACCTTGGTCGGAATGAACGTGTACGGTGAAGACGAGCGCACATCGAAGCCGCGCACATCCGACTCGCCGCCGGTGTAGATGCGGTCCGCGGGAGGTGCCACCTGCCCGCCAAAGCCCTCGATGTGAGCAAACTGCAGCCTGTACCCGAGCACATTGTGCCCTTCGCGGCTCACCTTCAGACCCTTCATGGGGAAGTACTGACGGTACGAGACCACCGGGCGGATGTACTTCACATTACCGCCCGCGCCAGCAATCTGGAACGTTGCGTTGAAGTCCTTGCCGCTATGCGGGCCGACGCCACGATCCAGGCTCGAGAACGTAAAGCTGGGCGATACCACCGAGGTGACAATGCCGCTCAACTGGTTCTGACCCGCCACGCCCGAACGGAACGCCAGCGACTGGAACACGTTGCGCGTGTTGTCGTTGAACGTCGAGATCGAAGACCGCGACAGCGCGAACGTAACACCCACACGCGTCACGCCCTTCAGCGCGAACAGGTGGCGCAGAGGCTCCGACAGCGAAACCGTCATACCCGTTGTGGACGTGTTGTAGTTGGTCAACGTCGAGGTCTGGGCCGCGGTCAGGTTTGCCGACTGGTTGTTGGCAATGCCATAGCTCTTTGCCGGGTTGTAGTCGGTCTTCTGCGTGAACAACTGCACGCCCAGCGAGATCGGCTTGTTGCGCAGGTAGGGCTCGGTGAAGCCGAAGCTCAGGTTGCGCGACAGATCGCCTACGTTCGCCTGGACCGAGAGCGTCTCGCCCAGACCCAGGAAGTTGTTCGTCTCGTAGTTCAGGCCGATGAACGTACCCGAGTTGCCGCTAATACCGCCGTTCAAGCCGATGGAGTTCTTGCCCTTCTCCTTCAGCTTCAGCAGCAGGTCGACTGTGCCCTCGTCCGCGTTCTGCCGCGACTCGGAATCCTGGTCCGCCTTCAGCGCTTCGAAGTAGTTCAACTGGTTCAAACGCATGATCGAAAGATCCCAGAGCTGGCTGTTGTAGATCTGGCCTTCTTCGAGCAGCAGTTCGCGGCGGATGACCTTGTCGCGGGTGATGGTGTTACCCGTGAACTCGATGCGCGACACGTAGAACGGCTTGCCCTCGTCGATATCGATGTCGAGATAGATCAGCCCCTTGGCATCGTCGAAGCGCGGCACCGGCTGGCCTACGAAGTTGATGTAGCCAAGCTGTCCGTACGCCTTCTGCAACGCCTTGATGCCTTCGCCGAACTTGGTGGCGTTGAAGTACTCGCCGTCCTTCTGCGCGAACTGCGCGCGCAGAACCTTCAGGTTCGTCACGGCCTTGTTGCCCGTAAAGTTGATGCCGCCCAGCTTATAGCGCGAACCTTCTTCAATCGGAATCAGGATATCGGCGCGCTTGCCGGTCGAGGGCCGCAGCGTAAACGGATTCAACCCGCCCGCATCGCGCACCTTGGTCTGGGCCTCGCTCGGAATCACCTTGAAGTAACCGCGCTCACGATACGCCTGACGTACGCGCTCGGTGTCTTCGTCCAACTTGCTCGCGTCGAAGGTCTTCGCGAACAGGTTCTCGAGGATGATCGAGTGCGGAATGCCGATCGGACGCAGATTCTTCATCGCTGCCCGCAGGGTGCGGTCGCTCAGATTCTCATTGCCGGTGAACTCAATCTTGCCGACCTTGACCGTCGGGCCTTCCTTCACATTGAACGTGATGGCCACGGCCGCCGGAGGAATGTTCTTCACTTCGGTCTTGATGACGGCGAACTGGTGTCCATGCTCGCCCAGCAGCTCGGCCAGAACGACTTCCGCGCGCTTGATCTTGGTGGGGTCGTACTGGCTCTCAACGGTCAAAGGCACCTTGGCCTTCTTGAACCGGTCCAGAATGTCCGACTGCGAGACGGCGTTGACGCCCTTGTAGTTGATCTCGCGGATGGTCGGCTTCTCACGGACGACGACGATCAACTGGACGCAGGCCGGGGTCTCCGACCGCTCAATGCGCACGTCGTCGAAGTAGCCGGTGTTCCAAAGGGAGTTGAAGTCCCGCTCGACCAGTGCCGCGTCGTACAGGTCGCCCTGGTGCGAGAACAGACGCGCCAGCACGGACTCCTTCGGAATTCTGCGATTTCCAATCACCTGCGGCTGACAGAGCGCCTGCGGGGAGCCCGGGGCGGCTGTCTGTGCCTCTGCAAAGGGGGAAAACAACGAAGCCCCGGCCGCCGCAATGGCGAACACGGCAAAGGCACGAGCGTGGCGGGAGCGGCAGAGGCGCGGGCGCACAGGCGTGGTGGTCTGATGGTTCAGGGAGCTTCCGCTCTCTCGCTTTACGGTAAAAATACGCACACCCTCACTGCTCTCAAGATCGCGCCCGACAGGTTCCTTCGGCAAACCCTGATTATAGGTGAGTGCCTCGCGGTTAGCGAGTCGAGACCAAAACACTTCGGCCCTCCTCGTTCCTCGTGGGGTTCGCCCGGCGGTGGTTTTTAGACGTAACCCACTCCAAATCCGCACTCCAACCCCACCGAAATTCACGGATGCACCATATTCAGTGCATCCCGGAAGTCGTTTTCGGGGAGGATAGCGGGAAGGGAGCAAAGCCGTGTTCAACGCGTCTTGCTTAAAAACACGGCGGGTGCCCCATCTTCGCGATGGTTTTATCGTCGCTAAGGTGGGTGAAGCGCCACACATTTGAAAAGAGCGCCACATCCAGGCACTTTGTTACTCTTTGCGAAGCAC
>Ga0179596_10000518_pt1 | contig 10600 bp, 6 predicted proteins | sample CZODoug1_1_08_16_FD_155494 | JGI IMG/M metagenome (GOLD analysis project Ga0179596, IMG submission 155494) | Vadose zone soil fungal communities from Angelo Coast Range Reserve, California, USA - CZODoug1_1_08_16fungal (Illumina Assembly) | ecosystem: Environmental > Terrestrial > Soil > Vadose...
AGGGAGCGAGGTGCCCGGGATGATTGGCTGCGGAGGGGCGACCATGGCGAGGTTGAGCTTGTAGTTGTCGACCGTGGTGTTGATGCTCTTGATATAGATGGCCTGGGTGTTGGCGTCGGGGAGGGAGAGCTTGAGGGCCTTCAGCGGGCCGATCTTGGGCAGGTGCTCGACGATGAAGCCGAGGAAGCGGGTGCCGAAGCCGGGATGGATGTAGCCCTTGCCGTACTCCTTTTCAAACTCGGTATTGCGGAGACGATAGATGAACTTTTTCTTCTCGAAGCCGGGGTTCTCCGCCTGGATCTCCTTGCTGTAGTGCTTGGCGGCGATGGCGGTCATGTTGGGGATGATGGTGGAGACGGACTTGCGGTAGGTGGCGATGGCGAGGTCTTCGTGGGTCATCACCGAATCCATCTTGATGCCGTAGGTCTCGAGAAAGGCTTTTTCCAGGAGGCTTTTCGATACCTGGAATCCAATGAAGTCGCGGTAGTTCTGCTGGGAGTACCGGCCGTGAGCAACCTGGACGACGTCGAAGCCGAACTCGGTGCGGAGGTGGCCGACCTTGTCGTCGTTGTAGGTGACGACTTGCCCGAAGCGGGCGCGGTCCTTGGGGAACTCGTTGGCGGTGGCGGTGTTGACGGCTGGGTGGCCGTAGACGTCTCCGCAGTAGTGGGCGAGGGCTCCGAGGGCGAAGGCGTATTCGTTGGGGTCCTGGGACTCGCGGATGAGGGTGGAGACGAAGTCGCCGGTGCGGACGTAGTGGAGGAGGTCGGAGTAGTAGGTGGAGCCGAAGGGGTAGTAGCCGATGTCCTGGATGACGGAGCCGCCGTAGGCGTAGGAGTGGGCGGTGACGAGGTCGGCGTCGGTCATGGCTGGGAAGCGCGCCTTGAGCATGGGGACGATGGTGGTGAGCCAGGCCATGTCGACGACCTCCTCGTGGGAGAGGACGGAGTAGGCGGCGGCGGGGCGCACGGGGATGAGGAGGACCAGCAACAACGTCATCAGAGAACGAAACACCGCCATGAGAGAACGAAAGGCTGGGAGCGAACGGAGTACAGGCATGCGAGTGGGCTCTTTCTGTTTGACAGCTAACGTTGGGTTGGATTCGAGAATGCGGCTTCGGGGTGGCTGGTTTTTTCAGCGAGGCAGGAAAAGCGAGCGGGAAATGAGTTGGCGAGGCGTTGGCGTGACTTATACTCATGGAACCCTCATGCATCCAGCCACGACCCCCAAATTCGGGCAGCCAGCACTGAAGAACTATCTGCTGGACCACGCGTACGACGAGATGTTCCAGAACAGCGAGCTCCTGCGGCAGCACTATGAGCCTCTGCTGGAGCATTTTTCGTCTCTGCCGGCCAACGAATTGCAGAGACGGAAGCAGTCGGCCGACCTGAGCTTTCTGAACCAGGGCATCACCTTCACCGTCTACGGGCGGGAAGAGGGGACGGAGAAGATCTTTCCGTACGACCTGCTGCCGAGGATCATCACGAGCGCGGAGTGGGCGACCGTGGAGCGGGGGCTGGCGCAGAGGATTACGGCGCTGAACCTGTTCCTGAAGGACATCTATAACGAAGGGCGGATTCTGGACGACGGGATCGTGCCGCGTGAGGTGATCTATAGCTGCAAGCAGTTCCGGCGGCAGATGATGGGGTTGCAGGTGCCGCGGAACGTGTACATCGCGGTGTGCGGGACGGATCTGATCCGGCTGGAGAGCGGCGAGTTCGTGGTGCTCGAGGACAACCTGCGGGTGCCGAGCGGTGTGAGCTATATGCTGACGAACCGGCGCGTGATGAAGAGGATCTTTCCGCAACTGTTCCGCAGCTACAACGTGCGGCCGATCGAGCACTACACGCAGGTGCTGCTGAGCACACTGCGCTCGCTGGCACCCGAAGGGCGGCCGGAACCGAACATCGTTTTGTTGTCGCCTGGGGTGTTCAACTCGGCCTATTTTGAGCATGCTTATCTTGCGCGGCAGATGGGTATCGAGTTGGTGGAGGGGCGCGATCTCGTGACCCACGACAACATCATTTACATGCGCACGACCTCCGGGCTCAGGCGCGTGGATGTGATCTACCGGCGCGTGGATGACGACTTTATCGATCCGCTGGCGTTTCGTGGGGACTCGATTCTTGGAGTGAGCGGGTTGTTCAATGCGTATCGCTCGGGCAACGTAACGCTGGCGAACGCGTTCGGGACTGGCGTCGCCGACGACAAGGCGCTGTATGCGTATGTGCCGGACATCATCAAGTACTACCTGAGCGAAGAGCCGGTGCTGAAGAACGTGGAGACGTACCTGATGTCCAGGCCGAAGGAGCGGGAGTATGCGCTCAAGAACCTGGACAAGCTTGTCGTGAAGGCCGTGGGCGAGAGCGGCGGGTACGGGATGCTGATTGGGCCGCAGTCGACCAAGGCCGAGCGCGAGGATTTTGCGCGGAAGATCGAGGCGGATCCGCGGAACTATATCGCGCAGCCTACGATCTCGTTCTCGCGGGCTCCTTGTTTGATTGGGGATGAGTTGCAGCCTCGGCATGTGGATCTGCGGCCCTATGTTCTGTATGGGGACAAGGTGACAGTGGTGCCGGGCGGGTTGACGCGTGTGGCGCTGAAGGATGGATCGCTGGTGGTGAACTCCTCGCAGGGTGGGGGGAGCAAGGATACTTGGGTGTTGAGTTCGTAAACCCATATCCCGGGGGCTAAAGCCCCGATTTGCGGCACGGTTGAGTGCCAGGGCTAAAGCCCTGGCCTATCTCAGAAGCAACGGCAAGAACAGAAGCAACGGCAAGAACAAAAGCAACGGCAAGAACAAAAGCAACGGCAAGAACAAAAGCAACGGCAAGAACAAAAGCAACGGCAAGAACAAAAGCAACGGCAAGAACAAAAGCAACGGCAAAGCAGAAGCAGATCCCTACGGGATGACAAACAAGGAAGCAAGGGCAAGGGCAAGAGCAGAAGCAGAAGCAGAAGCAGATTCCCTTCGGGAATGACAACCAAGGGGCGCTGACGGACAAAGGGCGAGACGGAGGAAGATGCTTTCACGGGTTGCGGATAGTTTGTACTGGATGAGCCGGTATCTGGAGCGGGCCGAGCATACGACGCGTCTGCTCGACGTGAACCTGAACCTGATGCTGGATGAGAGCGAGTCGGCCGCCGAACAACGGTGGCAGAGGGTGCTGCTGGCTCTGGGAAACCCGAAGGACGTCGAGTGGACGGGGGATCCGTATGCGCTGACGCGTCTGCTGACCTTCGATACGGAGTACAAGGCGTCGATCGTGAGCTGCATTATCTCGGCGCGCGAGAATGCGCGGCATGTGAGGGAGCAGATCTCCACTGAGCAATGGCACAAGCTGAACACGCTCTATCTTGAGGTGACCGGACCGAAGCTGAAGGGCCAGAGGAACGGCAGCGGGATCGAGACGCCGACCGAGTTTCTGCAGCAGGTGATGGAGGCAGTACACCAGTTCCAGGGCGTGAGCGATTCGACCATGAGCCATGGCGAGGGATGGCAGTTCATCCAGGTGGGACGGTATATCGAGCGGGCCTCGGCGACGGGAATGCTGCTGGAGGCGTATCACGAGGATCTGTGGCAGCTTGGCGAGGTGGGAGCGACCGAGGGCAATGAGTATCTGGAGTGGATGGGTCTGCTGCGGTCGGCGACCGCGTTCGAGGCCTACTGCAAGGTCTATACGGCCGATCTGACGCCGGAGCGGATTCTTGAGTTTCTTTTGCTGGACGCGGAGTTTCCGCACTCGCTGCGGTTCTCGATCGACTCGCTGCAGCAGGCGCTGGTGGCGATCGACAAGGAGAGCGCGGTGAGCCGGGCGGAGCCTCTGCGGAGGATCGCGGGGAGGCTGCAGGCGTCGCTGAGCTACTCGAGCGTGGATGAGATTCTGAGCGGGGATGTGATCGCGTATCTGCGGGCGATCCAGGCGCAACTGCGCGAGATTCATGGGACGATCTACGAGCTGTACGTGGACTATTCGATTCAGGCGGCGCTGGCGGGGTAAAAAGAACAACCGCAGATCCCCGGCGCCTTCGGCAGAACCTGCGGGGATGACAACCAGAAGGGCAAGACCAGGACGGGCAGGGGGTTGGGATGTACTACTCGATACGGCATTTGACGAAGTTCCTGTACTCGAACACGGTGAGCGAGAGCATGATGGAGACGCGGATGCATCCGCGGAGCGACCAGAACCAGCGATGTCTGACGTTTCATCTGTCGGTGAGTCCTCGGTGCCGGGTGTTCAGCTATCGGGACCACCTGGCGAACCATGTGCATCACTTCGATATTCCTGGGCAGCATGGGCAGTTGGTGATCGTCGCGGAGAGCCTGGTGGAGGTGCAGCCGTCGATGGCGATTCCCTCTTTTCTGGCTCCGGGGGCTTGGGATGAGCTGGATGCGATGGTCGAGCAGGGCGACTACTGGGAGATGCTGTTTCCGAGCGAGTATACGGAACCGACCGAGGCGCTCGACGAGCTGGCAAAGCAGTTCGATGTGAGGCGGAAGGACGATCCGCTGATGTGCCTGCATGAGCTGAACCGGCAGATCTACGAGTACTTCGACTATGTGCCGAAGTCGACCAAGGTGGACTCGCCGATCGATGTGGCGCTGGGCAGCCGGAAGGGCGTGTGCCAGGACTTCGCGCATGTGATGATTACGCTGGTGCGGTCGAAGCTGAGGATTCCGTGCCGGTATGTGAGCGGGTATCTGTTTCATGGTGGAGGCAACGACCGGAGCTCGCACTCGGCGACGCATGCGTGGATCGAGGCTCTGGTGCCGCAGTTGGGGTGGGTTGGGTTCGATCCGACAAACCACCTGGTGGCGGGCGACCGGCATATCCGGACGGCGATCGGGCGGGATTATTCCGACGTGCCGCCTACGCATGGGATGTTTCGGGGACGGGCGAAGAGCGAGCTTTCGGTCGCGGTAAGGGTGACGCCGTCGGAGGGGACACCGTCGCTCGACCAGGAGATGCCGGTGCCGGAGGATTGGTCGATCCTGGTGGAGAAGGCACAGGCGCTGCCGGAGCAGCCGCCTCCGCCGAGCAGGCAGCAGCAGATGGCGCAGCAGCAGCAGGGAAAAGACTAGTTTAGAAAAGAGTTGGATAAGTCGAAGAGGCACCCCAAAGGGGGTGCCTCTTCGACTTGCAGAGTTTCGTTTGCGGTTAGAAGAGGATCTTGGCACCAAACTGCATGTTTCGGACGCCGGTGCCTGTGCCGATGTTGCTGCCACCCGCGGAGGTGAAGAGGAAGTTGTTGAAGGAACCGAACGGGGCATCCCCAATGTAGTTATCGGGTGTTCCATAGTAGGAACGGTTAAGGACGTTGAACGCATCGACCTCGAACTTGAGGTTCACGCGTTCCGTGATCTTCGTGCTCTTGGAGACGCGGACATCGACGTTGTTGAAGGTATTGCCGCGGAGGGTGTTACGGCTGACGCCAGCGTACGGATTGCCAGCAAGCTTGGCAGCCCAGCGGTTGTTGGTGATGAAGTGAACCGCGCTTGGAGAGACTGGGTTACCCGTAGAGTAGTCCAGCAGGACAGGAACAGTGGGGGAAGCGGCAGTGGTGGTGTAGATACCAATCGTCCCGACGGGAGCGGCGGAGTTTGACAGCAGTGGCCGGGCAAAGTCATAACCACTGTTGTAGGCGACGATTTCCTTCGAGTTGGCGTAGCTCATATAGCTGTTGACGTCGCCGTAGTTGGCTGCCGGCGACTGCGACTGGTAGTAGTCGAAGTCGGTGAAGGGCTGACCGCTGTTATAGAGCCAGACGGTATTGGCAGTCCAGCCGTTGGTGAAGCGGCTGAACAGGCCGTGACCCACAACAAAGTTGGGAAACGCGTAGGTGAGTCCTGCACTGGCGGTATTGGGGAAGTCGATACCACTGGTTGCACGCTCGTTGACGTTGGGATCGAGAGGATTGGCAGCGAAGGCCGAGGTATTGCCTCCGCCCAGAGTACCGAAGATCTCGCTGGTGTTATCGATGGTATGGCTGTGCGTGAAGGCCATGGTCCCAGTCACGCCGTGGAAGGCGCGGGTCGTGAGATTCGCCTGCAACGAATTGTAGTTGGAGAAGGACGTATTCGCCCGGAGGCGAACATTGGTTGTCCCGCAGTGGAGACGTCCGATGTCGCCGCCGCCCGTGAGAGTGCTGGTTGCGGCGGTGCAGAGGCTGGACGGAGAGACGACGTTTGGGAAGTCCGTCGCCACGGGAAGCAGATAGGGGTTGCCATCGAGGGTTTGGAAGTTACCTGCGACGTGGTTCCCTGTGTAACGGACTTCGATCACAGCGGCGTTCTGAATCTGATACTGAGTAGCGAGGGTGTAGGTCTGGGTCATGGGCTGGCGGAAGTTGCTTCCGACAAGGGTCTGGTTGCGGGTTCCGGGATCGACTCCCGTGGGAATGTACTTGAGATATTGCGCAGTCACCGTAGAGTAAGTGGCACCGCCGGTGGGCAGGCAGCTAATGCCCGTGGTCGAGTTGCACGAGATGGTTCCCGCATTGACCACTGGAGCCGAGGTCGCCGAGTTCAGGTTGATGTTGTAAAAGCCAGGATCGACGTTGATGGCATAGCCGCCGCGGATGACGAGCTTGCGAGCAAATTCAGGATTGAAGGCAAATCCAAGGCGAGGCTCGAAGTTGCGGTAGCTCTGGGGGATCGACGGGAAGGTCGTCCGGGAGAGCGGGAGGGAAGTATTCCAGAACGGATTCGAACCGGTCTGCTGCGCAACCGTCTTGTCGTGGAGCAGGTTGATCGCCTGCTGGAAGAACTCCCAGCGGAGCCCCATGTTGATGGTGAGCTGCGAGGAGACCTTCCAGTCATCCTGGAAGTACACGGCCACATCGTTCTCCTTGAATGGAACCGTGGGGCTGCCATTGGTGAGATTGACGCTACCAACCCCCTGAAGGAAGTTGCTGAAGCTGGAGAAGGTGAAGGCACCGCTCTGGTTAGGCAGGAAGACGTTGGGGGAGTTCTGGTAGTCGAACTCTCCACCGAAGGTCAGGTTGTGGCGGCCAAGGGTCCACGTCGTGTTGCTCTGAACCTGGCCGACCTTGACGATGCGGCCTTGGGGAAAGCCCGAAGCGAGGCCGAGCGACGTCGTGCCGCTGCCCAGGCTGATGGACGAGGGGCAGGTGAGGAAGCTGGTGATCGTGCAGTTGGGGAACCCGCCGCCATCGAAGGCGAGCTTGCTCTGCTGGAAGCTGTAGCGGAGCTGGCTGAGCACACGGCTGGAGAAGGTGTGGGCCCAATCGGCCCCGATCGAGTGGGTGGTTCCGGTGACGTTGGCATAGCCGCCGGCCGCAACCGGGGAGTAGGGGCTGGTGGGGTTGAGCTGGTAGGCGTAGCGGGCGAAGAAGCGATCCTTCGGAGTGGCCTGATAGTCGAGGCGTCCGAGGTGCTCCTGATCCAGGTTGGAAGAAGGGATCTGGCGGCCGAACTGCGCGAACGGGATGGTTACGGCGGTGGTGCCATTGGTGACCGTTCTGTTCGTGACACTGGTCGAGGTCTGGCGTGGATTTCCGGAGGTGATGCTGTAGGGACTCAATTGCTGTAGAATCGCGACGGCCGGGCTACCGGAGTAGGTAGAGGCGAGGGTGGCCAAGCCAGCCTGGGTGGGGAAGAGACTGGTCCCGCTGCTGGTCAATGCACCGTACTCATACAGCTTGTACCAGTAGGTGCTGGCGAAAGCAAAGAGCTTGTCTTTGATAATCGGCCCACCAAGGGTTCCGCCATAGATGTTGTTCACGTAGCGGGGAACGACGGGAACGGTGCAGCCGTCGCTTGGATTTTCACCCTTGCCGCAGAAACCGAACTGGGGTCCCTTGGATACACCGGTCGCGAGCGAGCTGGTGAAGTTCCCGGAGTAGCGATAGATCGCCGACCCGTGGATCTGGTTGGTTCCGGACTTGGTCACATAGTTGACGATGGCACCGGCGTTGCGTCCGTACTGGGCAGCGAAGTCATTGGTGATGATCTGGATTTCGGCCAGGGCTTCATCATTCGAGAAGAAGAACTGGGGGCCAGCGACGGAGTTATCGTTGTTGGACTGGCCATCGAGTTCGAAGTTGTTGGAGCGACCGCGTAGACCGTTGACCGAGAACCCAACGCCATTGGTGTTCGAGAAGTTGTTGGCATGCGTCGAGACGACACCTGGGATGAGGAGAGCCAGCTCGTCGAATCCACCACCGGTGGGAAGGCTGGTGAGGGCCTCGGCGGTGAAGGTCGTGGTGACCTGGGAGGCTGTCGTCTCGAGAAGAGACGAAGCCGCAGAGACTTCAACCGTCACTGAGGAGCCACCGGCGATGAGTGCCTTTTTGCCAATCGCGTTGACACGGTTGGAATCGACCAAGACGTTGTTTACGGTCAATGTACTGAAACCGGGGGCAGTCACAGCGAGGACATACGTGCCGACCTGCATGTCCTTGATTGAAAAGGTTCCATCGGAAGCAGTCGTTACTGTGTACTTGCCGTTGGTGTCCGCTCTGGAGGCAACGACTGCGGCCGACGGCAGGACGGCTCCGCTCTGGTCAACGATGGTGCCGGCGATGGAACCGGTGATAATGCCCTGCGCGAAGGCAGCGGTCGAGACCAGCGCGAAGATAGCGGCAATGATAGCCCCGCGGCAGAAAGATGGAAATTTCATCAGGGTGGTCCTCTTCGGAGAATTGGGGTAAATGAAGGGGTTGCGATGGAACTAAGTGCAATTCCCATGCCAAATGAAAAATCCGAGAATTTTGCAACATTTTCCGACTTCCTGCGTATTGCTTCCCTCCCAAATGATATGGAATTCAGTAGATTCGTCTAGATATCTGATGTCTGTATTAATTTCAAGGGATTTAACAATATTGAAGTTTTCCTGGGAATGATTGATGCCCCGCACATGAGGCGGGGCATCGGGGGGGCGCATCGCTGCGTAGACAAAGTTGAACTTCAATCTCGCAACCTGCGCTACAGATTGAGTTTCTTGAAGATGCGGTCGGGGATGTTGCGGATGACGAACATGATGGGTTGCCACTGGAAGGGGACGTAGAGGTTGTCCTTTTTGGCGGCGATGGCGCTGACGATGGTCCGGGCGGTCTGGTTGACGTCGGCGAACTTTTCGGAGCCAGGCATTCCGACCGTCATTGCGGTCTTGATGGGGCCGGGCTTGATCGTCAGGACCGTGACGCCCTCGCGGTCGATGCGGTTGCGGAGGCCGGCGAGGAAGGCGGTCAGGCCGGCTTTGGACGAGCCATATAAGTAGTTGGACTTGCGTCCGCGGTCTCCGGCGACCGAGGAGATGACGGCGAGGACGCCAGCGCGGCGCTGGACGCAGTAGTTGGCCAGCCAGGTGAGGAGCGAGACCGGCGAGACGAAGTTGGTGTGGATGATCTGCGCGGCGGTGTTGAAGTCCTGCTCGGCGGCGGTCTGGTCGCCGAGGATGCCGTGCGCGAGGTACGCGATATCCATGCCGGCGAGCGAGTTGATGGCGTGGGCGAGGAGCGCGGGGTGGTTGTCGGTGTCGTCGAGATCGGCGACCGAAGTGCCCACGTAGGCGGCTCCGCGAACCTTGAGGTCGGCGGCTACGGCGGCGAGCTTTTCAGCGTTGCGGGCGACGAGGAAGAGGCTTGCGCCCTCGGCAGCCCAGATGCGGCAGGTGGCCTCGGCGATGCCGGAGGTGGCTCCTAATACGAGGATCTTCTTAGGGGTGGTGGGGGTCGATGTGGTCGTCGTGGTCATAGGGTGGGGCTCTCTCCGGTGACGCGCTCCCAATAGCTGGAGGTGAAGGCGGGATCACGATAACGGGCGAAGTTCTGCCAGTTGGGGTAGAAGGTCCGGAACTGATCCGGGGTCATGCAGGCGTCCTTGGCCGAGTAGAGACGGCCGCCGAACTCCCTGGTCATGTCGCCGAGGCGCTGCATGAGGGGGAAGCTGATGTTTTCCTTGATGGGAAAGTCGAGGGCGAACATGATGCCGGCGAGGGGGAAGCTCATCATGCCGAGGGACGGGATCTCGCCGAAGGCCTTGAGGACGGCGAGGAAGCTGGCCAGGCCGGACTTCGCGATCTCGTGGAGGATAGCGACGGTGCCCTCCTTGGCGTGTTCCCACGGGATTGCGTACTGGAACTGGAGCAGGCCGTTCTTGCCGTAGCCGCGGTTCCAGTGCAGGACCTTGTCGAGCGGGTAGAAGAAGGGCTCGTAGTCCTGGAGGGTCTTGACGTGGGCCTTGATCTGCTTGTGGAAGAAGGCAGTGTTGAACATCGAGACGGTGGTCGAGTTGAGCAGGAAGCCGGGGAGATCGAAGGGCAGGGCGAGCTTGGGCTCGGGCGTGGTGGTGAGGGGGGCGGGGACCTTGGAGTGGTCGCCGGCCATGAAGACGCCGCGGGCGAAGTTCTTGCCGGTGGAGACGCAATCGACCCAGGAGACGGTGTATTCGACGTGCTTGTAGCGTTCTTTGAGGGCCAGGAACTCGTCGATGCCGTGGAATTGGATGCCCTCGTAGTCGATCATGCGGGAGACGATGGGCTTGAGGCGGAGCTGCGCCCAGGTGATGAGGCCGGTCAGCCCCATGCCGCCGATGGTGGCGGCGAACCAGTCGGGATTCTCGGTGGCGGCGCAGAGG
>Ga0179596_10000519_pt1 | contig 10587 bp, 9 predicted proteins | sample CZODoug1_1_08_16_FD_155494 | JGI IMG/M metagenome (GOLD analysis project Ga0179596, IMG submission 155494) | Vadose zone soil fungal communities from Angelo Coast Range Reserve, California, USA - CZODoug1_1_08_16fungal (Illumina Assembly) | ecosystem: Environmental > Terrestrial > Soil > Vadose...
CTGCTGTGATGCATGAGGGTTATGCTGTTGGCATGAAGAAGCTTGCAACACGATGTTGCGTGGGCCTGGGGCTGGCGGCGTTGCTGGCCAACAGCGGGCTCGCGTTGGCGCAAAACACCGCGCGGATTCGGAGGCTGGATGGCTCCACGCTGACCGGTGGGAAGGCCGCGGCGATCGCGCACAAGGCTCTGGCGCAGGACCATGTCACAGGGGCCGAGATCGCGGTGCTGAACGGCGGCAAGGTCGTCTGGACCGAGGAGTTTGGGCTGCGCGATGTCGGGGCCAAACTGCCCATGACGCCCGAGACGGTGATGTGGGGCGCGTCGCTCACCAAGGGCGTGTTTGGCGCGTACGTCATGACGCTGGTGGACGCCGGAAACATCGAGCTCGATAAGCCGGTGTGGCAGTACCTGGGCAAGCCACTGCCGCAGTTCGAGAAGTACAAGGACCTCGCCGGCGATGTGCGGTGGCGCAGAATTACGACCCGGCATCTCCTGTCCCATACCTCGGGGCTGGCGAACTTCGCGGCCCTGGAGCCGGACGGCAAGATGCGCCTGCACTGGGAGCCGGGGACGCGGTACGGATACTCGGGCGAGGGGCTGAACCTGCTGCAGATGGTGGTGGAGCAGAGGATGGGCAAACCCCTCAACGAGCTGATGCGCGATAAGATCTTCGCACCACTCGGAATGGGGCGGACGTCGATGGTCTGGCAGGACGGCTTTGCGTCAAACGTCGCCTATGGATATGACCCTCTAGGCGTAAACCTGGGGCACAACCACAGAATGAACGCCAAGGGTGCGGGATCGATGGATACCACCGTCGGAGATATGGGGCGCTTTGTGGAAGGCCTGCTGGCAGGTCGTGTGGTCTCGCCCAAGGCACTGGCAGAGATGCTGCGTCCGCAGATTGCGATTACTTCCCTCCACCAGTTCCCTACCCTGTCGAATGACAAAGGCGATGAGGGCTCAAGGGTAGGGCTTTCCTATGGGCTCGGGTGGGGGCTGCTGTCAGCCACAAAGTATGGACCAGCCTTCTTCAAAGAAGGCCACGGCGAAGGCGCGCAGAACTACATGATCTGCTTCCGCGAAAAGGGCGACTGCATGATCGTGATGACGAACAGCGAGAATGGCGAGCTGGCATTTCGAACGCTGTTCGAAAAGATCCTGGGAGATACCGTGACACCCTGGGAGTGGGAGAGCTATACGCCCTCGGCCATTATGGAAGGTCGGAAGCATCCATAGGAGTTCAGATCAGACCTCTCCGGCCAAGCCTGCCTTTGCCGTTTTGGTCTTTGCTGTTGTCCTTTTGCTTGTCATTCCCGAAGGGAATCTGCTTTGCCCTTGCCGTTGCCCCTAAGATAGGTCCGGACTCTACGAATGTCTGACGAAACGCAAACCCTCCATCTGGTGAGTTTTGGGATTAGCGTGGGGCTTCAGCCCCACGAAAAACAGCCACAACATAAAGGGCTTTAGCCCCGGGTCGTTGTTTTTGCCTTTGTTTTTGTTTCTGAGATAGGTCCGGGCTTTAGCCCGGACATTCCAACCAGCCAACAAAGCGGGCTTTAGCCCCTGGGACATGGGTTTTCTTCCTTCGCCTATACATCCACAGGAGCCACGCGAGTCAAGCCTGAACATAGCCAAACACAACCGTCACATCGATCCTGTGGAAGATGGAATATGGTGCGTCGTATACCGCCACTTGATCGCAAGCGAAGTAGCCGCAACGACCAGCCCCGAGCAAAGCCCGATCCAGAGCCCCTCCGGGCCGAGATGGCGGCGAAAGCCCAGGTAATAGCCCAGCGGAAGCGCAATAAGCCAGTAGCCCACAAGCTGCACGATAAGGCCCGTATGAGTATCGCCCGCGCCGCGAAGTGCTCCGTTGGCCGTAATCTGGACGCCGTCGAAGAATTGGAACGCAGCGGCGATGTAGAGCAGCGGAACCGTCGCCGCGATAACCGACGGATCACCCGTAAAGCCGGAGGCGATCATGTGGGGCATACCCGCGAGAAACAGTGCGCAAGTGGCCATGGCAGCAGCTCCAAGCAGGATCGCGGCCCAGCCTGCGGAGGCGGCCTCCCTGGGGGATTTGCGACCGATAGCCTGACCGACGCGCACGGCGGCGGCCGCCGAAATGGCGAACGGAATCATGAAGGTGAAGCTGGCGCAGTTCAGTGCGATCTCATGCCCGGCGAGAGGCAGCGGACCCATCGTGCCGATGAGGAATGTAACCGCGCCGAAGATGGAGATTTCGACGAAGATACCCGCTCCAGCCGGAGCTCCAAGGCTCAGAAGACGCGTGATGCGCGTCGGTTCGAGAACCCGGGGAGTCGCCCGAAGACCGTACTTGTGCTGACGGTCGACCCGGTACACCGCAATGGCCATGAAAACCGCGAGATACAGCCGGGAGATCGCAGTCGAGAGCCCGGAGCCATAGACGCCCAGCGCCGGAATCTGGATCGCACCCCAGTGATGTCCATAGATGAGGGTCCAGTTGACCGCCGCATTCACCACGTTTGCCGTGACCAGCGAGATCGCAATCGGCTTGACGTGGTTGAAGGCTTGCAGATACCGGCGGAGGACGAACGCCAGAAAGAGTGGCGGCGTACCCCAGTTCAGAGCCCGCAGGAATGACGACGCATGGACAAGCACATCGTGGTCCGCCGGGAGATGCATCAAGGCCATGGGGGCGACGGCGATGATGAGCATAAGAGCCGCCGCCAGGCCCACGGCAAGAACAAGGCCGTGAAGCAGCCAGCGGTTGGCCTCGTCGAGCCGCCCCGCTCCGTGAGACTGCGAGAGGTAGGTGTCGAGTCCAAGAAGAACACCCGCAATGCCGAACGCGACCGTGTTGTACAGCACCTGCCCAAGAGCAGCAGAGGCGATGGCAAGCACCGGATGCTCCATGTGCCCAACCATGATCGTGTCCACGATCCCCATGGACATCCAGCCCAGCTCCGCCAGAATAAGCGGAAGGGCAAGCGTAAGCATGGGGCGGATTTGGGCGCGAATCGAGATGGAATCTCCTAGGTGCCGAAGGCTGCTGGGAAGGAGGCGTGGCGCTTTGGCCCGCGAAAAAGTCAAAAAGAATGGGAGCTTCAGTCCTGGGCTGTTGCTTTTATTGTGCCCTGCAAACCCGAAATATCAGCCAGGATGCCAAGGGCAAGACCCACTCGGTGCGATTATCGAAACTCCACCATACCAATTTCACTTCACCATGTTCTGTCCAGCTTTTCCATACTTTGGCCCACGAACGGACCATCTTTTCACCACAAGCTAGCCACAAAAACATCTTCTGGTGAAACATTGGGAAATCCGCATTGCCAGCCCATAAACCCTTTAGAAGACCATAGATCCGTAGAATGCACCATAAACGGTGCATTTCATACCACTTTTTTGGGTGAGAGGTTGGACCTCTCACCCAAAAAAGAAGCTAAACCGGGGTAATGATGCCGCCAACGGGCATGCTGGTGGGCAGCGAACCGGGGCGGCGGAGGTGCATGGCCTCGGCGGTCATGTCGGTGTACTTCAGGCCGGCTCCCGTATTGAAAAGAATGACCTTATCCGTAGTCTTCAACTCACCGGAGGCGATGAGGGCATCGTAGGCCGCAGTAGCCGCTGCGCCTTCGGGCGAGAGGAAGATGCCCTCGTTCTTAGCCCAGTCGAGGAGGCTGGCGAGGAGGGTCTCGTCGGGGTAAGCGAGGGCCGCGCCGCCAGACTCACGAACGATGTCCAGAATGATGGCGTCGCCATACGGCTTGGGGACGCGGAGGCCGGCCGCGAAGGTCGCGGCGTTCTCAAAGAAGGTGCTGACGTCCTTGCCCTGGGCATAGGCATCGGCCATGGGCGCGCAGCCTGAGGACTGCAAGGCATACATTTTAGGTCGCTTACCGGTAACCCAGCCGAGCTGCTCCATCTCCTCGAAGGCCTTCCACATGCCGATGAGGCCTACGCCGCCGCCGGTCGGGTAGAAGACGGCGTCCGGATAGGTCCAGCCGAGCTGCTCGACTAATTCGTAGCCCATAGTCTTCTTGCCCTCGACACGGAAGGGTTCCTTGAGCGTCGAGATATCGAACCAGACCTGATTGGCGGGGGTGTTGGCAGCCTTCTGGGCCTTGATGTTCTCGCCGACGAGGCGGGCGCAGTCGGAGATGAGGCCGTCGACCATGGTGACGTCTGCTCCGTAGACGATGCCCTCAAGGTAATTGGCAAGGGGAACGTCCTGCGGCATGAAGATGTGCGCGGCGATGCCGGCGGCGGCGGCGTAGGCCGCGAGGGCTCCCGCAGCGTTGCCAGCCGAGGGCACGGCAAGGTGCTCAAGGCCGTAGTGCCTCGCCATGGTGACGGCAAGGCCAAGGCCGCGAGCCTTGAAAGTACCGGTAGGGTTCGCACCCTCTTCCTTGATATAGAGGCCGGGATAGCGCTTGCTCTGGAGCATCGGGGTCCAGCCCTCGCCAAGCGTTACGGGCGTGACAGCGGGCAGGACGTCGCGGTAGCGCCACATGCCGAGGCTGGCGGCGGACTCCTTCGCATACTTGGCCGGACTATCGCGGTGGGCGGTCTGCTTGAGGGCCGCCATGTCATAGCGGACGTAGAGGGAGCCGGCACAGAGGGAACAGAGCGTCTGGGGGGTATCGGCGGAAACCTTGTTTCTACAACGGACACATTCGAGAAAAGCGATTGCAGGCATTGATATATCGTACTTGACGGAGTGGTCGGACAGGTCCTCCCAACGGTGGATGAGAGAATGAAGGGGTGATCGAAACCTCCGAACTGGACCTTGTGACGTTACCCGCCGAAGCCGCCAGGGTGCGGCTGGTGGTAGTGGATATGGATGGAACGCTGCTAAACCATGAGGCCCAGGTGAGCCCCAGAGCGTTAGCGGCGATTGCGGCGGCGGAGCAGGCGGGGGTGCATTTCGTGATCGCGACCGGACGCCGTCACAGCTACGCGATGCGAGTGCTCAGGCCACTGGAACTGACGCCCGAGAATGTGATGATTACGTCGAACGGAGCCGTGGTGCGGACGATGGACGCGAGGTTGATCGAGACGACGCACCTGCCGATCTCCACCGCGAAGTGGCTGCTCGATCACATGAGCGAGTACAGGAATGCGATGGTCCTGACCTTCGATCGCGTGGGCGCGGATGGAGACGATGCGCGGGGAGCTCTGGTCGTCGAGGAGCTGGAGGATCTGCACCGGTCGATTGGCAAGTGGATGGCCGCAAACGAGCCGTACATCGAGTTTATGCGGCCGATGGAGCAGGCGCTTGAGGCCGATCCGCCGATCCAGATGATGATCTGTGGGACGGTGGAGCGGATGCGGCGAGCGGAGGCTCGGCTGCTGGAGGACGCGCGCGTAGTCGCGGTGGGGCGACCCAGCGGCCCGGAGACCGAGGTGCAGCTTGCCCGGACGGAGTACCCGGAGAGGGATCTTTCAATCGTGGATATTCTGCCGGCGGGTTGTTCTAAAGGCGCGGCGGTGCTGCGGTTTGCGGCGTCGCAGGGGGTGAAGCCCGAGGAGATGATGGCGATTGGGGATAATTGGAATGACCTCTCGATGCTGGAGGTGGTTGGGTTTCCGGTGGTAATGGAGAATGCTCCGGAGGATTTTCTAGCCGTTGCTCGGGAGCGTGGGTGGATGGTGGGGCCGAAGCATACCGAGGATGGGGTGGCTCGGGTGGTGGAGGGGGTTTTGGCGAGGCTGGCGTAAGGAACGGGAAACGGCGTATTCTCGTGCCCGGAGACTGCCATGCGCCGTTCGATTCTGTCTGTTGCTTTGCTGCTGGGTTCAGTGGGAACGGCTGGTTTTTTGAACGCGCAAACACCGCCTCAACGGCACATCAAATCGGTGGTAGCGAAATTGACGGCGAAGGTCGATAGCCGTACCGCCAAGATGCATGACAGGATCGAGGCCAAGCTGCTGACCGACTGGGTGGTGGGCGGCACGACGATACCGAAAGGTTCCCTGCTCCAGGGAGAGGTCACGGATGTCCGTGCAGACAGCGTCAACCTGGCATTGACGCAGTATCAGAAAAAGCATGAGCCTGCGTCCCCGATGAAGATCCTCGTCCTCATGGTTTCGGGCCCGCAACACATGACACGGCCTATGCCTCCTCTGATGGTCACTGATATCCATATGGGGAGGGTCGGCAACGTGGCGGTGGCGAATGATGCACAGGACCGGCTGTATGACCGCGATGACAACACCCATTACGATCCATACGGCTTTTCGGGGACGATCACACTGAAGGGAGTCGAAAAGGTACGGAGGTGGATGGACGGGGAAGCGACCGTGAGGGGAAAAGCCGGCTTCAAGATTCCAAAGGGCTCCTGGGTCTGGATCGGCACGAATGGCTGAGCGGCGCCGTTTCGTGGGATGGTCCGTCCAACGCATGAGGAGCTCATCCTCCATTTTTTTTGCCGATGGTAGGCTTTAGGTGTGATTCGGTCCCTTTGCATGGCTGGGGTGTTGCTGACGCTGTCTCCGTTGGGGGCGACGGCGGCGGAACATGTCACGCTGACCAATGGATTTGCGGTTGACTGTGCGCGACATGAGGCTCTGGGTGAGACGGGGATGGTTCGGCTCTATCCTTTGAGCGCCTCGGATTCTACGTATATGGATGTGCCGGCTGCGAAGGTGAAGTCGGTGGAACCGTTTGAGGTTCCTGTTCCCCCAGTGAGTTCAGTGGTGCCCCACATCTCAGAATCGAGATGTGGAGCACCCGGTTCTGTCGTCTGTTCTAAAACCACTTCTGTACTCCCCGATGTGAAGGGTTTATTGGTGGAAGCGGGGGTGAAGCACCACATCGATGTGGATCTGTTGGCGGCGGTGGTGAAGGCGGAGTCCGGGGGACAGGTGAGGGCTGTGTCGCGGGTGGGGGCGCAGGGGTTGATGCAATTGATGCCCGGGACTGCGGCTGGCCTTGGGGTGAAAGATGCGTTCAAGCCGGAGGAGAATATCGCTGGGGGCACCGAGTATCTGGACCGGCTGCTGACGCGGTATCACGATGATTTAGCGCTGGCGCTGGCTGCTTATAACGCTGGGCCGGGGGCGGTGGACCGGTATCATGGGGTTCCTCCTTACCGGGAGACGCGAGCTTATGTGGCTCGGATTATTACGGAGTTCAACCGGCGGAAGAAGTTGGCTTTGCAGGCTGCTGTGGGGCGGTAAGCGGCATCCCACCTTAGCGACGATGAAGCTGCGAAGGTGGGGCACATAGGATGAAATGGTACGGCAAGCAAAACTCCGGGGCTGAAGCCCCTTCACTTTGGACACCTTTTTCAGGGGGCTAAAGCCCCCTGCTTCCACCCAAAAACAAGGCGCTTACGAAGCGAAGGGGACCGATGGACGAAGCGATTGCGATCGAGAAGCCGGCGGCGAAGAGTACGACGCTGTATTGGGTTGTGCTGCTGGTGGTGCTGGCGGCTTTGGTCTGGGTGTTTCGGGGGCGGATACACTTTGACTTCCATAGCTTTGTGGCGCAGTTGCGGCGGGCTAGTCTGGGGCATCTGGCCGCTGGGGTCGGGTTGATCTGGGGGACTTACTGGCTGCGGTCGGCGCGGTGGATGGTGCTGGTTTCTCCGGTGAAGAAGATTGGACCGTTTGCGACGGTGGGGTCGCAGTTCATTGGGTTTACGGCGGTGGCGTTGTTTGGGCGGCTAGCGGATCTAACGCGGCCTTATCTGATTGCGAAGCGCATCGAGCTTTCGATTTCGTCGCAGGTGGCGGTGTACACGATCGAGCGGATGTTCGATCTGGGGGCTGCGGCGATTCTGTTCTCGGGGGCGCTGGCGTTTACTCCGGCTACGGCTCCGCACCATGAGGTGTTTGTGAAGGCGGGGTTCGTGTCGCTGGCGGGGACGGCGGCACTGGGGCTGTTTGCGGTGGCGATCCGGGTCTCGGGCGGGGTGTTGGCGGGGATGGCTCGGGCGGTGTTTGGGAAGTTCTCCGAGGGGCTGGGGGAGAGGATCAGCGAGAAGATTCTTGGGTTTCGCGAGGGTTTGCAGGCGATCTCGTCGTGGGGCGAGTTCTTTGTGGCGCTGGGGATCTCGCTGGCGATGTGGGCTCTGATCGGCGAGGCGTATGTGCAGACGGCGCATGCGTTTGTGGAGACGCCGGAGCTGGCGACACTAACTTTTGCGCGGACGATGTTGCTGATGGCGGCGAGTATTGGGGGGTCGGCGCTGCAGTTGCCAGTGATTGGGTGGTTTACGCAGATTGCCGTGACCGCGACGGCGATGCACGAGTTCTACGGCGCTCCGGTGGAGGCGGCTACGGCTTGCGGCGGCGCTCTGCTGGTGGTGATGAACCTTACGATTGTGCCCGTAGGGCTGGTGTTTGCGCGGTTGCAGAAGGTGAGTTTGAAGGCGGTTGCGGTGGAGTCGAAGGTCGAGAGCGAGGGCTGACTGCTCAGACCTCTTTGGGTTTAGATGGACCACTTCTTGTGCAACTCCCGTATCCATGGATTTCTAAAGGTCTTACGGGGAAGCAATGCGAATTTCCCAATGTTTCACCAGAAGTTTTTTTGTGGCTAGCTTGTGGTGAAAAGGTGGTCCGTTCGTGGGCCAAAGTATGGAAAAGCTGGACAGGATAATGTGTCTGCGGACAGAAGCAAAAGATTGTGGGGAAAGAGCGGAAAAGGCGGAAGAAGAAGCAAAGGCAACAGCAAGGGCAGAAGCAGATTCCCTTCGGGAATGACAACCAAAGAGGCAATGGCAAAGGCAACGAATCCTAGGCGGGGAGGGTTTTGAGGAGCTTGCTGGCTCGGCGGAAGTTGGGGCGCTCGCGGCGGCGCTGGTAGCCGAGGAGGGAGGGGCGCTTGTCGAGGACTTTTTGGGCCCAGGAGCGGGCTTCGGTGGGACGGCCTTGTGCGGCCAGAAAGTCGGCGTAGTTGAGGTAGGTCTCGGAGAGAGTGGAGCGGGAGGTGGCTTGCTCGAACTGGGCTTCGGCTTTTTCGGGTTGGGCGGTTTGGGCGTAGGCGTGGGCTAACAGGCCCTGGGCGCGGTAGAAGTCGTGGTTGGGGGATTCGCGGACGGTGCGTTCGAGGTCGGGGAGGGCAGCTGGGGCGTCACCGAGGAGGAGGGCGCAGACGCCGCGGTGGTAGAAGGGGTCGATGGTGGTGGCGCGGGCGGCGATGGCTCGCTCGTAGGCCTCGCGGGCCCGGGCGAGCTTGCCGTCTTCGAGGTAGAGGTCGCCTAGCTCCTCGTAGTTGCCGGGGGAGGGGTTGTCGCGGATGGCGGCTTCTAGCTGGCCGATACGGTTGCGGCGGGAGAAGAGCTTGAAGGTGGGGCCGGCGTCGGGGATGGCTTCGACGAGGAGATAGATGAGGGCTCCGGGAGGGCCGAGGAAGAGGATGACGTAGAACCAGTAGTTGTCCGGCCGGCGACGGATGAAATGGACGATGGCCAGGCCCTGGAGGATGAGACCCCATGGGTAGAACAGGTGGCTGAACATGCCCATGCGATTGGCTTCTCCGTGCGGGGTGGTGGTTGGCTCTTTCGAAAGATTATAGGGGTGGCTGGTAAGATTGGTTCACGTTTATGAAGTGTCCCTATTGTGGTTTTGCCCAGGATCGCGTCGTCGATTCACGTGAGAGTAAAGAAGCGGATTCGATTCGTCGGCGGCGCGAGTGCGAGAGCTGCCAGAAGCGGTTCACCACCTATGAGCGGATCGATGAAATTCCGTACATGGTGGTGAAGAAGGATGGACGGCGGGAGAAGTTCGACCGGCAGAAGGTGCTTGCGGGGCTGATCCAGAGCTGCCAGAAGCGGAGCGTATCTGCCGCGCAGCTGGAGTCGATTGTGGACCAGGTGGAGGCGTTCGTCGTGGACTCGCCGGAGCGGGAGCGGTCTACGAGCTCGGTGGGTGAGCTGATTATGTCTCGGCTGAAGGACATCGATACGGTTGCTTATATTCGGTTCGCCAGTGTGTATCGGGATTTCAAGGATGTTCGGGAGTTCAAGGCGGAGTTGGAAGAGCTGCTGAGTGGGAAGCATTTGGGGAAGAGTTAGGCAGTATTCCGGGGCTAAAGCCCCTTGGCATTCATGGGCGTTTTCGTGGGGCTAAAGCCCCACGCTTCCACCCAAAGACTTAAGACAAAAAAACACGAGGAGAAGCATGGCGACGCACAAGGTTACATTGATTCCCGGAGATGGCATTGGACCCGAGGTGACGGCGGCTACCGTTGCGATCGTAGAGGCTGCGGCGAAGGCTACCGGCGCGAGCTTTGAGTGGCATCGCTACGATGCGGGCGCGGATGCGTTTGCGACGACGGGTGAGTACATTCCGAAGGAGCTGTACGAGTCGATTGAGGCGAACAAGGTTGCGTTGAAGGGACCTGTGACGACTCCGATTGGCGGTGGGTTCTCGTCGATCAACGTGACGCTGCGCAAGAAGTTCGATCTGTACTCGAACTTCCGGCCGGTGAAGAATCTGCCCGGGCTGGATACGAAGTTTCCGGGGATCGACATGGTGATCTTCCGGGAGAACACGGAAGACTTGTATGCGGGTCTCGAGGTGATGGTGAACCCCGATATCGCGCAGTCGCTGCAGATCATTACGCGCAAGGGGTCGACGCGCATTGCGCGGT
>Ga0179596_10000521_pt1 | contig 10573 bp, 6 predicted proteins | sample CZODoug1_1_08_16_FD_155494 | JGI IMG/M metagenome (GOLD analysis project Ga0179596, IMG submission 155494) | Vadose zone soil fungal communities from Angelo Coast Range Reserve, California, USA - CZODoug1_1_08_16fungal (Illumina Assembly) | ecosystem: Environmental > Terrestrial > Soil > Vadose...
AGCGCGTCTACCGTTCTTGCAGAAGTCGGCGATCAATTCTCCCGCGCGCTCCTGAAGGCCCACATAGCCGGGATATCGGGGCCGCACATAGGCAGTTTCAATACTTGCCGATGTGCGCATGAAGAAGCCGTCGCTGATTTCATTGAGAAGTGAATCATTCCAGGAACTCCGCCGTGCCGGTTGGCCACCGCACATCCCATACAGAGTGCCTTGACAGGTTTGGCCGGAAGTAAACAGGCTGTACTCCAGAGCAAGATCTACATCGTTGCAACCAACTGAGATTGCAATACCGGTACCACCAAGCACCGTGCGCATCGGGGTATCTCTATCCATTGCGGCCGGATTTGAGAATCGGAGACGCTTCTTGCCAAAACCCCGCCGTGAATAATTGCTGTACGTATAAGCGAATGGGCAGTAAGCAACGGTGTCTTCTTCGGTCATTCGTTCGTAAAGAGCAATCGGATTCATGCGGTATATTTCATCGGGCATCAACGCAGCGAGCTCAAAAAGTTGCTCCAGGCAAGAAATCCCGATTTCCCGGTCGACGAGGTGTTCTGTGCAGGCCGCAACGCTGCTTCCGAGTGAAACGCAGAGTCCCATGAAGTTGAGAAAGAGATCCGCGGAAAACGCCGGCATCCGCACCCAACCCTCGCGGGCCAGCGAGACCACGTCCGCCAAGACTCGTGGCTCCTCCAGCCCGAGTTGACTTAATAAGTCTGGACGAAAGCTTGCTGCGGGAGCGGCGGCATCAATCGGCAACGCGTAAAGCCTGTCGTTGTAGAAGTAGCTGTCAAAGCACGGACCGATCGAGTCTTGTTGAAACTCCGAAATTGTTTCAGAAGGAAGCAGCGGCAGAAGATCGGTCAGCACACCTGCTGTTTCCGCATCGCCCGTCATCGGATGGTCGATGACCAGCAGGTCGAAGTTCCGGGCAAGCGTGACAATGTCGGCGTGTCCGAACTCGTGCAAGGTTCTCTTCTCCCAGCGGATGCTTACTCCTGGGTGCTGTTCCTCGAATCGCTGCGCAGTTGCAACTAGCGGAGGCAACGCCCTGCTGTGATTCCACGTGATTCCACGCAGTGATATCTGCTTCATGCTGGTTGCTCCACGAGGGAAGAAACCAAAACATTGTTTCCGGTTTTCACAGAACGGGTTGCTGCTTCGATAACTTCCATAGCGGCTACCCCGAGAGTCGCAGGGGAGAGATTGCGGCGTGGATCCTGGATTGAGTCAATGAGATTCATGGCGGGAGCCTGGTGCGGATATACCGCATCTGCTTGGAGATCGGGATAAACAACGGGTTTTCCCTCAAGCGGCGCGAACTCCATTCTCCCGCGCCACAAGTCGAGGAAGAGCATTCCTTTCGTGCCGAAAACCCGCACCTCGAAGTCCTTCCGTTCCAGGCTCGTCGCGCCGGTACTTGCGATCGTCACGATCGACTGGTCGCTCATTCTAAGGTCGAGGGTGTCGTAGATGTCGAGGTCGGCGCCGTCATTGTGAAAGCGCGCGAAAACTTCACTAGGTCTCGCGCCGGTCAAGAAAGTCAGGTAAGCCGCTGCATGACAGACCTGCGCATAGATTTGCCCGCCTCCGGCGATGGCCGGATTGCTGTATGTACCTTCGCGAGGATGCATATATGGTGTCCCGTGAGTAGGCTGCGTCCCGTTGCCGCGTAGCAGGTGGCTGATCGGATTCGTCATTAACATGCTGATCATGCGTACTTCGCCCAAATCACCATGGCTTATCAGACGCCGTGATTCGCGAGCATGTGCGGTGTAATGCCACGGGCAACTGATAAGGAACTGACTGCCGTGGATCTTCGCGAGTTCAATCAGTTCAATGGCTTGGCTAACAGTCAGTGTCATGGGCTTTTCGATTAGTACATGCTTGCCCAGGGCGAGAGCCGCCGATGCGTCTTCGTAGTGCAGATTGGGTGCGCTGCTGACTACAACCGCTTCAAGACCTTCGATAGCGAGCAATTCGCTCGTGGTAGTACAGGCGATGGGAATTCCAAAATCGCGACTAATCTTTGTCGATTCTTCAAAATCATTATTTTGAATGGCGATAAGTTCAGCGTTGGGATGGGCAAGGAGCGCAGGGATGTGGGCGAAAGTCGCCCACCATCCCGCACCGATGACTCCGCACTTGATCTTGTTCCGCACACGAGCTCCTCAAGGCCTAAAAGTGAATAGGATCCAGCAGGTCGCGATTCAGTTCAACTCCGAACCCTGGTCTCGAATCGAGTGTGACATGCCCTTTGACTGGGAGCGGTTCGCCGATGATCGCTTCAAAGATCGGACGAACCTCCGTTCCGTCCCCGACCGACAGGTATTCGGCGAATGGTGAGTTTAGGTTCGATAGGACGAAATGATAGTTGTATACTCCGGCACCGTGTGGAACGACGGGGACGTCGTAGGGTTTTGCCATTGCCGCGATTCGCCGAACGGCGGTGAGACCTCCGCACCACTGCAGCTCCGGTTGGATCACATCGCATGCCCGCGCCGCGAGGATGGCAGCGAAAGCTTTGACGTCAAATTCGAGATTTCCAATGGCGACCTGCACCGGGTTGATGCGCGTGCGCAATTCTGCATTCATGTGCTCAGCCCAGCCATTTTGCAGCGGGTCTTCGAACCATTTCACGTCGCAATCTTTCGTCCGGGCGGCAAGGCGCGAAGCGAACTCTATATCCCAGGAAAGATAGCAGTCGACCATCAACTCCATATCTTTGCCGAGAGAGGAGCGACAATCCTCCAGGCATTTCTGCATTTTGAGCAGGCCCGCGCGGCCGTCAGCCGCTCCCCACGGAGCAGCAATCTTCACTCCTATGAATCCACTATCCTTCCAGTGAGAGACCTGATCGGGATGTGTGGTAGCGTAGCACGGAATGGAATCCTTCGTCTGGCCGCCGAGCAAACGGTAAACGGGTTGATTGAGCGCCCTGCCCATTAAGTCCCACAAGGCCAAATCTACCCCACTCATGGCCATCGCAGTGACTCCTCCGAGTCCGTATGGCATGGTGGAGCGATACATTTGATCCCAGAGCAATTCAATGTTGAAGGGGTCTTGCCCGATTAGAAACCTCTTGAAGTGTTGTTCGATGACCGCGCAAGAAAAATATCCACCTCCATAGTTGACTGCGCAACCCGTGACACCTTCGTCAGTGAAGATTTCGATTGCGTAAGGGTCTTGTCCTGGACCCATCCATAAAGTGCGAACTTTGGAATACTTCGGATAAACGGACATCGGGTTCGCGATGAGCGAACCAGTCTGCCATCCTCCTCCCCAATATTGGGACTCGCCGAAGCGCGCACCTTTTTCTCCGCGATTGCCAGAACTAATTCGATAAAGCTTGATGTCCGTGATTTTCAATTCCTCAGCCTCACTGTTGCGGGGATTGGTTCCTTGGTGCAATAGAAAGCACACTTGCCTAGGAAGACAATGGGAAATCCAAAGCACAAGATAGTTTGCGCGTATCGCAAGAACAAGGCCTAATTGAGACACCCATTGTTCATCTCCATTTTCGGCAGAGAGCGATAACTAACCGTGTGGCCTTTTGGGAGGGCACAGGCTTCCATTGTTTTAGAATTGCGGACCAAGCAAAGTCTAACGAGGGAGTTCTTTGTCGGGTCCGGCAAAAAGGGCGCTCGGATAGAACTGATCGATGTTTTGTGGGGTAATGAGTTGTATTGGAGCGTAGACCGCCGGGGCGACAGGTTTGTTGTGCAGGATATCAAGCGCAATCTGAATGAGATTGTCCCCATATCGCTCCGGAAACGTAGCGACAGAGCCGATCAACCTTGTTTGCGGTGAACGCAATTCGCGGCGAGCTTCCGGAAAGGCTCCCACTCCTAAGCCAAGACAGAGGTTGCTGCGGCCGACTTCCGCAAAAGCGCGAAGTGCGCCTAGAACAGCGAGATCATTGACGCCACAAATGAGCGTCTTGCGCTTTGGCGAGAAGTGCAAATGTTGACGCACAAGCTCAAAAGAGCGTTCCTGTTCGCCGCGAGAATCCAGGTGAAGGATCTGATAGCTTCCGGCTAGGGATTTCCGAACCGCAGTTTCTGCGCCAGTAACGCGAAGATTAGGAAGTGATCCGGCGATCTCAAGATCAAGCAACAAGAGCTCGTCTATTTCTCCCTTCCAATGCTCCTGAGCGGCCTTCACGAGGGCCTTGCCTGCCAGTTGCCCGACTCGATGGTTGTCGATGCCGTAAAAGACAGCGCCCGGTTGAGGAATCTCTACCGCGATGACTGGAATGGAAGCTTGTTCGTACAAGCCGGACAACTGCCCACCGATGCGTTCGTAGACTTGGAACTCGATCGCAAGGTTCACCTTGTGCTGGACCAGTTTTTGCGCATTGCGCAATGCTGCCTTTGCGCTATACAGGTTCTCAACTTCGACCAAATCGATCCCGTGACGGTTCGCCGCCCATCGAAGTCCCTGCGTGACTGCCTGCGAAAACGAATCACTGCTTTGTGAAGCGTATCCGATCCGGTATCGCCTTTGAGTCGTCAAATTGAAGTTGGAGAAATATCGTCGTCCCTCAGGACGGCGTAACACTCCCTCTTCTTCAAGAGTTCGTAGAAGTCGAAACACGATCGTACGCTCGAACCCAGTGCGTTCCACCACTTCGCTTAGACTCAGCGATTCCTGACTGTCCGAGAAATGTCGCAGGATCGCGAAGGCTCGCGCTACCGTCTCCAGTTTGTATTTCCCATTGCGCGGTTCAGTTGCGCTCATCCTAGCCCCTAAGTTGAAATGGAGGTTTCACTCGAGAAGTCGTGTTCGGAATGGAAATCTCGCTTGGAACGCCTGTTGCGATTTACGCAATAATCTAAACCTCCAATATTCCTCCTTGTCAACTGACGGGCTGGTCAAGCCTCCTCAATGAGATTTCTGACAGTCCAATCGCTGCAGAAGACTCTACGAGTACTCGGAGGCTTGGCCCATGAAAGACTTGTTCCTGCACATTAGTGCCAGGACGCTGCGCATTGCAGCGTTCCTAGGTATATCCCTGGTTCTTGCAACAAGCCTGCAGAGGCCCCTGTGGGCGCAGAGTGATACTGGTGCGCTCTTTGGCAGTATCACTGACACAACTGGCGCCGTGGTGCCGGGGGCTTCCGTTTCTGTGACGAATACCGCCACGGGGAGTCAGAAGACCCTCACTACAAACGGCGCTGGGTACTATTCTGACGAGCCAATTTCGGCCGGCGACTACAAGATATCCGTCGTCAAGCAGGGATTCGCGACTGTCGACGTTAACAACATTCACATCGAACCAAGTCAGCGCCGCGAAGTCTCAGCATCGCTTAAAGTTGGAGGGGCAGCCGAGGTAGTCACAGTCGAGGCAAACGCACTCCAGGTCAAGACTGAAACCTCGGATGTTTCCTCCACCATCAGTGCAGAGGAGATTAAGACGCTTTTGGTGAACGGTCGAAACTTTCAGTCACTGGCTACCCTTGTGCCCGGTGTCAACAACACTACAGGAAACAATCAATACTCTGGCGGCGGCCTGACGTCCAGTACGACGATCTCAATCGGCGGCACAGGGACTGACGAAACCACTTATCTGGTTGACGGTGTCTACAACATGAACACTGGCAACTACGTCAATATCAACATCACCCCATCTATGGACGCTATTTCCGAATTCACCGTTCTCAAATCAAACTACAGTGCGCGGTATGGAACCTCGTCGATTGGCGTGATCCTGGTCAACACCAAATCAGGCACATCGACATATCATGGGTCGGCTTGGGACTATTTTCGTAACGACGCGTTGGACGCGAGTGCGTACTATAGCCAAGGCCAAAAGACCGCTCTGCATCAGAATACCTATGGATTCAGTCTTGGTGGCCCTCTTCAGATCCCGTATTTGTACAACTGGGACCGTAAGAAGCAGACATTCTTCTTTGCCTCCGACGAGTGGTGGTCGAAATCGATCGGCAGCACGCTCACGACGAATGTGATTACGGCGCAGATGCGGACAGGAAATCTTACAGGGAGTAGGGGTCTGCCGGCAGGTGGCCTAAGCTTGACACCACAAGGCCAGCAACTGCTTGCCGCTCAAGGGAAGACGAATTGTATTGAGTCCGCAACATCCTTGAATCCGGCATGTTTGGACAACGACGCAATGGGATTTTTGAAGGCTTATCAGCCAACTGAAAATGCCAGCAACCCAAACTTCAATTACATCAACAACAAAGCGGATACTTTTTCGCAGATTGATCACGACTACCGTGTCGATCACAGCTTTACTCCTAATGAAACATTGATGGCGCGCATCATGTATGAACAGACTGACAACTTTGCTCCAGCTTCGACGTGGGGTGGCGGCAATGTTCCGACTATTACGACATCAATCTTTACGAGTGGCCTGAATGCCGTGGTGCGATTGACCTCTATTATCACCCCATCGATTGTGAATACAGCCTCTGCAGCTGAAACTTTTGACAAGCCCCGTCTCCACACCAGTAATGCTCCGGTACCTTCCGACGTCACCATTAACCAATTCTTCCCGAACGCCAATACCACCAATTCCGTGCCAAATATTGGAGTTTCAGGCTACGACTCAATCGGCGTCGGAACTCTCCCGATCAACGCAAGTGATGGCGAAGGAATCCTCAATGACGACATATCGTTCGTCCATGGAAAACATTCGCTCCAGACTGGGATTATGTACATCTTTGGAATCAAGAACCAAAATGTCTTCACCGATCCCTGGGGAAACTTCTCCTTTGACGGCACATATACAGGAAGCGCGCCCGCAGATTTTCTTCTCGGGCTTCACCACGGGTACTCGCAAGATAGCGCAAAGCCCCATTACACTCCGCATTATCGCCAGATAGAGACCTACTTTCAGGACGACTGGAAAGTGAATCCTCGACTCACGATTAATGCTGGAGTACGTTTCTTCTACTATTCGCCTGATTGGCTCACTGAGCCCCACAATGGCGGAACGCTAGAGACGACCAACTTCGACTTCGATACATTCCAGGCGTCGCAAGCCCCCGTTGTCCTTCCGGATGGAAGTTTTGAGACAAACGGAGCAGGAACCCCGATTACCTCGACAGGAACCGCGGCCAATCTTCAGAATGGTTTGGTATATAACACGGATCCAACTCAGCCAAGGGGCTTCTACAACTCGAAAAAGGTCTACATTGGTCCGCGCGTAGGATTTGCGTATGCGCTTACCGGGGACGGGCGCACCTCATTCCACGCTGGCTACGGTATCGGTTACGTTCATGTTCCATTTCAAATTCTGAACAACTTCAGTTCCAATCCTCCGGGCATAGCTTCGGTTTCGTACACGTCGGGTACATTCGAAAATCCGACCGCCGGCGCGGCCGTTGTGCAAGCTCCCAGACCGCAAGGTCTTCAACTTACAAATGTGAACTTTAGACCGAGCGCCGTGCAAAGCTTTAGCGCCATCGTGGAGCGCGAGGTTGCGCGGAACTCCGTTCTGCAGGCTGGGTATGTCGGGTCGCTTTCAAGAGACGCACGCGTGAACATCGATGCAAATCAGGTAAAGCCTGTAAGCGTGCCATTCGGAGATGGATGCCTCGCCCCTGGGCAATCCGCATCCGCGAGTTACGATTACGACCCATGCATCAATACCGGCTCCTACCTTGTCGGGGGGGGCGCGCATCCGTTCTCAGCAGATTTCGAGCGGCCGTATCAAGGTTGGGAAACTCTGAATTTCCCCGCCTATGAGGGAAGCTCGCACTATCACTCCTTGCAGTCGCAGTACAAATACAAAGGAAAGAGTGTACAAACGACACTCAACTACACCTGGGGCAAGGCGATCGGAGACACTAACCCCGGTAATGGGGGCTTCAACGAAAACCCCAGTTCCACCCAAAACAGCTACTGCATCTCGTGCGAAAAGGGCCTTCTCCCATTCGACCGAACCCATATTTTCTCGGGAAATGTGATTTACTTGCTTCCGTTCTATGCGAATACTTCCAATGGCCTCCTGAAAAATACGTTGGGTGGATGGTCCGTATCTGGGATTGCAATTGCACAAAGCGGTTTTGCTCTGACACCCAACGTTGCCGCTCCGAACAGCGGTTACGCGCGGCGTCCAAACCAAATTGGGAAAGTCCAGCATAGCAGTGACCGGACCCATATCTTCAACGCGAGTGCATTTCAGGTGCCAGAATATGGGTTTTTCGGCAATGCATCCAACGGATCAATTCGCGGCCCTAAGGAGGTCGCATTCAACACTGAGATAAACAAGACCTTCAAAATCACAGACCGAGTGAACTTCTACTTCCAGGCTCAGGCTTTCAACATCGCAAATCACCCGAGCTTCCACTTTGTTAATACAGGAATCGGACCAAATGAGCCGAATCCTGGCCTTGTCAATTCACCGGGTGATCCGCGGATTATGCAACTTGTTGGGAGGATAAACTTCTAACAATCAAACTGTATTGTGGTGCGCCGGGATCACTCAACCCGGCGCACCATCAACAACACAAAGCGAGCGTTTCATTATCTTGGAGTTGAGTGCTGAATGTTTGCCGGTAACCGAACGTCATCGAGCAGAAACCCGTCGTCGACGACACCGGGCCTGTCTATGTACCTTACATTAACTCGATGGAGAGTTATTCGAGAAGCTTCCATTGCCGCTGCGACTCTCGCTCTCCTTTTGCCTACCTTAGGCGTCTGCCAACCGTCAAATACGACCGTAATTTTGAATGAAGCGGACACGGCCCTTCGCGAGCATAACTACGACTTGGCGATTACCGACTACAAGAAGGTCCTTCAGATCCAGCCCTCGTCTGCAGCTGCTTGGAGTAATTTAGGTGCCGCCTGGTTCTCTAAGGGCGATTTGGCGAAGGCCACCAATTCTTTCCAACATGCAGCGAGTATTAAACCAAGCAGCCCTGACTATGCGTTCAATGCTGCCCTCGCACTCGTACGCGAAGATCAATGTGACAGCGCAGAAAGATACTGGATCGTTGCGGTTCGGTCCCCTCAACATCGGCCGGGAGCACTGTACCTTCAAGGCCTTTGTGCATTTGTTTCAAAGAACTGGCGAGATGCGAAAGGACTACTCCTCAACGCAGAGGCGGGCGGCAACCGAACCGCCGAGACGTACTACATGCTGACGGTTGCTGCCCGCAAGTCCCAGGACCCAGATCAGGCGAAGAGAGCGTTCGAGCTTCTGAGAAGCGGTTTTCCCGACTCGTCCTTGCTCCATGAACTGATCGCGGAAGTGTCCGACCAAGACTACATGAGTGCCGATGCCGAGAAGGAGATCTCTTTGGCAATCTCCAACAGTCCTGACGCGCCAGGGTTGCACGCGAAGCTCGGTTTCCTGCTCTGGAAAAACCATCAATTACAGGAAGCACAGAGACTTTTTGAACAAGAACTTGCTATCGATCCTCACTCTTACTCCGCGATGCACTTCCTCGGTGACATTGCAGAGCGAAGCTCCGACTTTTCAAGAGCGCTTAACTGGGATGAGCGAGCGTTGCGAGAACGGCCGGAGTCGGGTGAAGCGCACTTCGCTGTGGGGCGAGTATTAGAACTTGAAGGACGCAACCAGGATGCCTTAAAAGAACTGCGGGCGAGTTTTCCAGAGTTGGACGACGATGCGTCAGCACACTACTGGACAGCCAGGATTCTCAAGACTTTAGGAATGAAAGAGCAAGCAAAAGTGGAACTGGCAAAAGTGCAAGACATCAACAAAGCTGACCGAAGCGTCCTCCTCACTAAGCTGAACCGCAATGAACCATGAGTCGGCTTTTCGGTTAACAAAGTTAACGGCATGTCAATGCAAATATGGCAGGCCGAGAAAGTTTAAAGGCACACTCAATAGTCGACCACGAGTCTTTAGCCGATCCAGAAACTCAGATTCGACTCTCGAGTCCGACCGTTGAATTTGAGATTTAGTAGCAAAGGCTCTCATGGAGAGAACATGGTGTCTTGCACTTTGAGAGACGTCGCCCGCGCGGCAGGGGTTTCGATAGCGACGGTCTCGCGTGTCGTGAATGGAGTGGAACATGTTTCTAGTGACACCAAATCTAAGGTCTTAGCGGCAATCTCAATACTTGGTTACATTCCCGACATACATGCGCTCGAATTGAGTCGCAGAAAGCGGGAGGGGCGAAGGAGGGATAGAGCTAGGAAGTATTCGGTGGATGGGGATCGACAAGAAGTGAATTCTGTTTTGCCAGTACAGGCGCTAAATGATTGGCGGAAGGCTGCGAGAGTACATGTGCTGGAGGAGGAGAATGCCCGGTTGAGGAGACTCGTCACGAATCTAAGTATGGACGTTGAGATGTGGAGAAGATTGGCAAAATAGGCGGTCCAACGCGGGTGCCTACTCCGATAGCAAACGCCAAATCAGTGGCTCCCGATTCGTCCTGCCCGATCTTTCGTAACTGTGGAATTGTTGGTGTAGGGCAGTGTTTGACTCCCATACTTCAGAAGTACTTGTAGATGGTGAGCACCCACTGCTCGTTAATACTGGTAAAAGCACGACTTCACGACACTAGGATCGGGATCAGTACCGCCGAAGGCAGCCGTGGTGCAGGGGGCACTGCTGGTGAAGGTCGCATTGTTG
>Ga0179596_10000522_pt1 | contig 10565 bp, 15 predicted proteins | sample CZODoug1_1_08_16_FD_155494 | JGI IMG/M metagenome (GOLD analysis project Ga0179596, IMG submission 155494) | Vadose zone soil fungal communities from Angelo Coast Range Reserve, California, USA - CZODoug1_1_08_16fungal (Illumina Assembly) | ecosystem: Environmental > Terrestrial > Soil > Vadose...
GCTGGCTGCCGCATCGAGGAAATGGAGCTGATGCAGCCCGATCTCGAAGACGCCTTCGTCGACGTGATGCAACGCTCATGAGCGGATTCCCCACGCTGCTGTACAAGGAAGTGCTGCGGTTCTGGAAGGTGAGCACGCAGACGATCGGCGCGCCGGTGCTTACCGCGGTCCTTTTCCTGTTCGTCTTCAGCCACGTCATGGAAGGCCGGGTTCGGGTGTACGACGCGGTTCCGTACGCGGCGTTCCTAGTTCCGGGTCTGGTGATGATGTCGGTGCTGCAGAATGCCTTTGCCAACACCTCGTCATCGCTCGTCCAGTCCAAGATGACGGGCAACATCATCTTCGTGCTGCTTCCGCCGCTCGCCTACTGGGAGTTCTTCGCTGCCTACGCGCTGGCCGCGGTCGTGCGGGGGATGGTCGTGGGCGCAGCGGTGCTGCTGGTCACGCTGCCCTTCGTCGAAATCGAATTTCGCCACCCGATGTGGATCGTCGCGTTTGCCTTCTGCGGAAGCGCGGTGCTAGGCTCGCTCGGGATGATCGCGGGAATCTGGGCCGAGAAAATCGACCAGGTCGCCACCTTCCAGAACTTCTTCATCATGCCCCTCACCTTTCTTTCGGGGGTGTTCTACTCGATTCATTCGCTCCCCCCTTTCTGGCAAGGGCTCTCGCATTTCAACCCGTTTTTCTACATGATTGACGGGTTCCGCTACGGCTTTTTCGGCGTCTCGGACGTCCACCCGCTTCGGAGCCTGGCCGTCGTGACGGCCTTTCTGGGTGTGGTTTCCGGAATGACGCTCGCGATGCTCAAGAGCGGTTACAGATTGAGGCACTAGCATGGTGACGCCCGAGCAGGTTCAAAGCTACATCGAGAACGGACTGCGGTGCAGCGAGGTGCGCGTCGTGGGCGACGGAGAGCACTTCGAGGCGCTCGTCGTGAGCGAGGCGTTCCGCGGCAAGAGCCGCGTGCAGCGCCATCAGCTCGTCTATGCGGCGCTCGGGGAACGCATGCGCGGGGAGATTCATGCGCTGTCGATGCGCACGCTCACCCCCGAGGAAGCCGCGAATGGATAAGCTCATCATCCAGGGCGGAGTTCCGCTCTCGGGTGAGATCCGCGTTTCGGGGGCGAAAAATGCAGCGCTCCCGCTTATGTGCGCCGCGTTGCTGACCAGCGAGCAGCTCACGCTCTCCAACGTGCCTCACCTGAGGGACGTGAGCACCATGCTCCGGCTGCTCGCGCAGATGGGGGTGGAAGTCTCGCTCGACGACCGGCTGGGTTTGTCCCTGAGGGCGGAGCGTCTGTCCGATCCGCTCGCCCCCTACGACTTGGTCAAGACCATGCGCGCTTCGATCCTGGTTCTCGGGCCGCTCCTGGCGCGCTGCGGCGAGGCTCGAGTGTCGCTCCCCGGTGGATGTGCCATCGGGACGCGTCCGGTGGACCTGCACCTCAAGGGGCTAGCAGCACTCGGGGCCGAAATCTCGGTCGAGCAGGGATACATCTCGGCCAAGGCAAGCCGCCTGAAAGCGGCCCGCATCCTGATCGATCTGGTGACCGTCACCGGAACCGAGAACCTCATGATGGCGGCCTGCCTCGCCGAGGGCACGACCACGCTGGAGAATGCCGCTCGCGAGCCCGAAGTGGTGGACCTCGCCCAATGCCTCTCGGCGATGGGCGCGCGGATCAAGGGTGCAGGAACCGACGTGATCACGATCGAAGGCGTGGCCCGGCTGCATGGGGGCCAGCACCGCATCATGGCGGACCGCATCGAAACCGGAACCTTCCTCGCGGCGGCCGCAGCGACCGGCGGCCAAGTCACTCTTCACGGAACGAACGCGGGCATTCTCGATGCGGTGCTCGAAAAGCTGCGCGAGGCGGGCGGGGAGCTGCAGACGGGGAACGGGACGATCTCGCTCGCCATGCGGGGGAGGCCCAAGGCGGTCAATGTCCGGACCGCTCCCTATCCGGCGTTCCCGACCGACATGCAGGCGCAGTTGATGGCGCTGGACGCGATAGCGGAAGGCACCGCCGTCATCACCGAGACCATATTCGAGAACCGGTTCATGCATGCCCTGGAAATGCAGCGTCTCGGCGCCGACATCGAGATCTCGGGAAACACGGCGATCGTGCGCGGCGTTCCGAAGCTGCAGGGCGCAACCGTCATGGCGACCGACCTGCGCGCCTCGGCGAGCCTCGTCATCGCGGGTCTCGTTGCCGAAGGCGAGACCAGAGTCGACCGGATCTATCACCTCGATCGCGGGTACGAGTGCATCGAGGAGAAGCTCGCGCAGCTCGGTGCGCGCATCAAGCGGGTTCATTGAATCGCAGAAGGGAGCGCGCAGACACGCTGGAACCGTTCGGAATTTTCGGAACATCATGAAAAATAAGGTTTTCCTTCGCGGTCTTCGCGTTCTTTGCGGTAAAATCTTTTTTTGGCCGATTCAACCGTGATCACCCTCGCGCTCTCCAAGGGACGGATTTTCGATGAAACGCTCCCGCTGCTTGCCGCAGCGGGCATCGAAGCGCTCGACAATCCCGACACCTCGCGCAAACTCGTTCTGCGCACGAGCAGCCGCGACCTGCGGCTGCTCATCGTGCGTGCAGCCGATGTTCCGACTTACGTCCAGCACGGTGCGTCGGAACTCGGCGTCGCAGGCAAGGACGTGCTGCTCGAGCACGGCGGCGAGGGGCTGTACCAGCCGCTCGACCTCGGCATCGCATCGTGCCGCATGATGGTCGCGGTTCCGGAAGGCTTCGATTATGCGGGCGCCGTGCGCCAGGGCGCGCGTCTGCGCGTGGCGACCAAGTACATGCAGACCGCGCGCGAGCACTTCGCGGCGAAAGGCGTGCACGTCGATCTGATCAGGCTCTACGGTTCGATGGAACTCGCGCCGCTCGTCGGTCTCGCCGACGCGATCGTCGATCTGGTTTCAAGCGGCGATACCCTGCGCGCCAATCGCTTGCGCGCAGTCGAGGAGATCCGGCCGATCAGTGCCCGCCTCATAGTCAACCAGGCGGCGCTCAAGCTCAAGCGCGACGCGATCCAGCCGCTCCTCGACCAGTTCGCGAAGGCCGCGGGCACGCATGCCTGAGATCGCCCGGCTTTCGACGGCGGAAAGTGATTTCGACGCGCGCCTCAAGGCGCTGACTTCGTTCGACGCCACGTTCGACGAGGAAGTCGAGGGCAAGGTCGCGGAAATTTGCAAGAATGTGCGCGACCGTGGCGACGCCGCAGTCCTCGAATACACCGAACGTTTCGACTACGTGAAAGCGGCGCGGGTCACCGAGCTCGAGTTGCCTCGCGCCGCGCTCGAAAAAGCCCGCGCGGGGCTAGTACGCGCGCAGCGCGAAGCGCTGGAACAGGCCGCGGCGCGCATTCGCAAGTACCACGAGCGACAGCTCGGGAAGTCGTGGCAATTCACCGAAGCGGACGGCACGACGCTCGGCCAGCGCGTGACGCCGCTCGACCGTGTCGGCTTGTACGTACCCGGTGGCAAGGCAGCCTATCCCTCGTCGGTCCTGATGAACGCCATCCCGGCCAAGATCGCCGGCGTGCGCGAGCTCATCATGTGCGTGCCGACACCGCGCGGCGAGCGCAACCCGCTCGTTCTCGCGGCGGCGGCGATCACCGGCGCCGACCGCGTGTTCGCGATTGGCGGCGCTCAAGCGATTGCCGCGCTAGCCTACGGGACCCGGACGATTCCGCAGGTGGACAAGATCGTCGGTCCGGGCAACGCTTACGTGACCGCGGCCAAGCGCCGCGTGTTCGGTACCGTGGGCATCGACATGATTTCGGGCCCGACCGAGATCCTCGTGATCTGCGACGGTGCGACCGCGCCCGACTGGATCGCGATGGACCTTTTTTCGCAGGCTGAGCATCACGAGACTTCTCAGGCAATCCTTATTTCACCCAACGAAGCATTCCTCGAACGAGTGGGTGAAAGCATCGCGCGATTGCTTGCGGATCTGCCGCGCGCGGAAATCATCGAGAAGTCGCTGAACCGGCGCGGCGCGCTGATCAAAGTGAAAAACCTCGACGAAGCGTGCGAACTTGCCAACCGGATCGCTCCGGAACACCTGGAGCTCTCGGTTGCCGAGCCGAAGAAGTGGTTGAAGAGGATCCGTCACGCCGGCGCGATTTTCCTCGGGCGCTACTCCTCCGAGGCGCTCGGCGACTACTGTGCCGGCCCGAATCACGTGCTGCCGACCTCACGCACCGCGCGGTTTTCATCGCCGCTTGGCGTGTACGACTTCCAGAAGCGCTCGAGCATCATCTCGGTCTCGCGCAAGGGCGCGCAAAAACTCGGGCAACTCGCCATGACGCTCGCGAACGGCGAAGGATTCCAGGCGCACGCGCGTTCGGCCGAGCTCAGATTGGGAAAAACGCTCAAGGGCAAGATGTGAGCGCCGGGCCGGAAAAGATCATCCGCGACGATATTCGGGCGCTGACCGCCTATCACGTCCAATCGGCGCAAGGAATGGTGAAGCTCGACTCGATGGAGAACCCGTATCGGTTGCCGGAGACGCTGCGCCGCGAAATCGCCGAGCTGGTGGCAAACGCCGAGATCAATCGCTATCCCGATCCGACCGCCCCCGCCTTGATGAAGCGCCTGCGCGACGTGATGGGGATTGGGCTGGAGTACGGCGTCCTGCTCGGCAACGGCTCGGACGAAATCATTCACATCATCACCCAATGCGTCGCACGCCCCGGAGCCGTGGTGCTCGCGCCTCGGCCCTGTTTCTTCATGTTCAGCCAGTATGCGCAGTTCGCCGGATTGCCCTATGTCGGCGTGCTCCTCAAGCCCGACTTCACTCTCGACACCGTCTCTTTTTTGCGCGCCTTGGCCGAGCACCGGCCTGCGGTGGTCTTCATCGACTACCCCAACAATCCCTCGGGAAGGCTGTTTTCGGAGGAGGCCATTGCACAGATCGTCGCTGCCGCCCCGGGGCTGGTGGTGATCGACGAGGCTTACAACCCCTTCGCGCGCAAGACCTTTATGACGCGGCTGGGGGAATTTCCGAACCTGGTCGTCATGCGCACTCTGTCGAAGCTCGGGCTCGCCGGCATCCGCCTCGGGTACGCCGTCGGGAGGCCGGAGTGGATCCGCGAATTCGACAAAGTACGCCCCCCCTACAACGTCAACACGCTGACCCACCTGGTCGCCGAGCACGTTCTCGCGCACTACGACGTGCTCGACGCACAAGCGCGCAGCATCAACGCGGAGCGCGAGCGGCTCGACGGCGAACTGCGCAAGCTGTCCGGCATAACGGTTTTTCCAAGCGACGCGAATTTCATCCTGGTTCGCGTCCCGGACGCCGCCACTGTATTCGAAGGCATGCGGCGCCGCGGCGTGCTGATCAAGAACCTGCATACCGGCGTGCCACTGCTCGATCACTGCGTACGGCTCACCATCGGCACGCCGGAAGAAAATCGGCGATGTCTTGCCGCGTTCGCGGAAGCGCTCGCCGGGCGCTGATTTCGTGTAGTCTATCGAGCTGAAGCTCACCGCAATGCCCCCGCGCTCCGCCACCGCCGACCGCAAGACCACCGAGACGCAGATCGCCCTTTCGGTCGATGTCGACGGCAGCGGACGGGCGACCCTTGCGACGGGCATTCCATTTTTCGATCACATGCTCGAGCAGGTTGCGCGCCATGCGATGCTCGATCTCGATATTCGGGCAAAGGGCGACCTGCACGTGGACGCTCATCATACGGTCGAAGACGTCGGGATCACCCTTGGCCAGGCGGTGGCGCGCGCAGTCGGCGACAAGAAAGGCATTCGGCGTTACGGGCATGCCTACGTACCGCTCGATGAGGCGCTTTCGCGCGTCGTGATTGACTTCTCCGGCCGGCCAGGCCTCGAGTACCACGTCCAGTTCAAGCGCGCGCTGATCGGCGAGTTCGACGTGGATCTGGTGCACGAATTCTTCCAGGGTTTTGCCAACCACGCGCAGGTGACGCTGCATATCGACAACCTGCGTGGGGACAACGCGCATCATCAGTGCGAAACGATGTTCAAGGCGTTCGCACGGGCTCTGCGCATGGCGTTGGAGGCGGATCCGCGCGCCGAAGGCACCGTCCCCTCCACGAAGGGCATGCTCTAGGCTCTTTTCCGACTGACCCTGCAATGCGCGTCGCGGTTGTCGATTACGGCATGGGGAATCTCCACTCGGTTTCCAAAGCGGTGGAGCATGTCGCGCCGCACGCGAGGGTCGAGGTGACTTCCGATCCGGTGCGCGTGGCGGGCGCCGACCGGGTCGTATTTCCGGGCCAGGGTGCGATGCCCGATTGCATGCGCGAGATGGATGCGCGTGGACTGCGCCCGGCGGTTCTCGACGCCGCCCGCAGCCGGCCGTTTCTGGGAATCTGCATCGGGCTTCAGATGCTCTTCGAACGCAGCGACGAGGGCGATGTGGCCGGACTCGCGCTCTTCCCGGGGGCCGTGCGCTGCTTTCCCGCCGAGGCCATGGTCGATACCGGGGGAAACAAGCTCAAGGTTCCTCACATCGGCTGGAACCGCGTGAAACAGGCCGCGTCGCACGCCCTGTGGTCGGGCATCGAGGACGGCAGCCGGTTCTATTTCGTCCACAGTTACTTTCCCCAGACGGGGGAGGCCGAGCTGATACGGGGCACCACCGACTACGGCCTCTCCTTTACCTGCGCGGTGGCACGGGATAATGTTTTTGCGGTACAGTTCCACCCGGAAAAAAGCGATATTGCGGGCCTGCGGTTACTCGCCAACTTCCTCAACTGGAATCCCTGAATCTTCCCATCGGCCGTCCCGGGTTGCCCGGGACTTTGCGCTGTTCCCCGACTCAATGCTGATCATTCCGGCGCTTGACATCAAGGACGGACACTGCGTCCGCCTGAAACAGGGAAAGATGAGCGAGGCCACGGTGTTCTCGGAGGATCCCGTCGGCATGGCCCAGCACTGGAAGGCTGAAGGCGCGCGCCGGCTGCACCTCGTCGATCTGAACGGCGCGGCGGCCGGCAAGCCCAAGAACGAGGGCGTCATCCGCGCGATCCTGCAGGCGCTCGGGGATTCCCCGCCCGTGCAACTGGGCGGAGGCATCCGCGACCTGGACACGATCGAGCACTATCTCGACCTCGGGGTCGGATATATCATCATCGGGACGGCGGCGGTGAAAAATCCCGGTTTCCTGCAGGACGCGTGCACGGCTTTTTCCGGGCACATCATCGTTGCGCTCGATGCCAAGGACGGCAAAGTCGCCGTCGAGGGCTGGTCCAAGATGACCGGCCACGACGTGGTGGACCTCGCGAAGAAATTCCAGGACTATGGCGTCGAGGCGATCATCTACACCGATATCGGCCGCGACGGCATGCTGACGGGAGTGAACGTCGACGCGACGCTGAAACTCGCGAGGGAGTTGCGCGTTCCGGTGATCGCGAGCGGCGGCCTCACGAGCGTCGAGGATATCAGGGCGCTTTGCAAAATCGAATCCGAAGGCATCGACGGCGTCATTACCGGTCGCGCGATCTATCAGGGCACACTCGATTTCAAGAAGGCCCAGGCCGAAGCGGACAAACTGGGGAAAGGCAAGGGGAAGACGCAGGACTGAGGATCGAGGGAGAACCTCCCTCGGCTTGCGGTGATCTTTCCAGATCCTCGATTCTGAACCATGCTCGCCAAGCGCATCATCCCCTGTCTCGACGTCGACCGCGGGCGCGTCGTCAAAGGCATCAACTTCGTCGGCCTGCGCGACGCGGGGGACCCGGTCGAGATCGCGCGGCGCTACAACGAGCAGGGCGCCGACGAGCTGACGTTCCTCGACATCACCGCGAGCTCTGACGAGCGCGATTTGATCCTTCACGTCGTCGAAGAGGTCGCTGCGCAGGTGTTCATTCCCCTCACCGTGGGTGGCGGAGTGCGCAAGGTGGAGGACGTGAGGCGCTTGCTCAACGCGGGGGCCGACAAGGTTTCCATCAACACCGCCGCGGTCCAGAACCCGCGGCTGGTCGCGGATGCCGCCGGTCGCTACGGCGCCCAGTGCATCGTGGTCGCCATCGACGCCAAACAGACGAAGCCTGCCGCGAGTCCCGGGACTCGCTGGGAGGTGTTTACCCATGGGGGACGCCGGCCGGCCGGATTGGACGTCGTCGAATGGGCGCGTAAAATGCAAAAGCTGGGCGCGGGCGAGATCCTGTTGACGAGCATGGACCGCGACGGTACCCGCGAAGGCTTCGATCTCGCACTTACGCGCGCCGTCGCCGAGGCCGTGGGCGTCCCTGTGATCGCGAGCGGCGGCGCCGGCAAGCTCGATCATCTCGCCGAGGGCGTGCTGGAGGGCCGCGCGGACGCGGTTCTCGCTGCGAGCATTTTTCATTTCGGAGAATTCACCGTGCGCGAGGCGAAGGAGCATATGGCAAAGCGCGGAATCGAAGTCAGGCTTTGAATCGGCGGACGCGATGGCAGAGGACTGGCTCGACAGAGTAAAGTGGGACGAGCACGGCCTTGTCCCCGCGATCGCCCAGGAGCTGTCCACGAACAAGGTCCTGACGCTCGCCTGGATGAACCGCGAGTCGCTCGCCATGACTGCGGCGACCGGTGAGGCGCACTACTGGTCGCGTTCCCGAAAGCGGTTGTGGAAAAAAGGCGAGCAGTCGGGAAACGTGCAGACGGTGCGCGAGATCCGGCTCGACTGCGACGAGGACGTGGTGCTGCTCAGGGTGGAACAGGGCGGCGGGATCGCCTGCCACACCGGAAGACACAGCTGTTTTTTTCAGAAGCTCGACAACGGGCGCTGGGTGACGGTGGAGCCGGTCATCAGGGACCCGAGGGAAATTTACGGACGATGAGCGACATACTCGAACGGCTGGCGGACGTGGTCGAGTCGCGCAAGGGCGGCGACCCGGAAAAATCCTACGTGTCGCGGCTGTTCGCGCGCGGACCCGACGCGATCCTGAAAAAAGTCGGCGAGGAAGCGACCGAGGCGGTGATGGCCGCCAAGGACGGCGACCGGCTGCGTATCGTCGGCGAGACGGCCGACCTGTGGTTTCATTGCCTGATCATGCTCGCGCAGTACGGCTTGCGGCCCGCCGACGTGCTCGCCGAATTGCGCCGCCGCGAAGGCATTTCCGGGATCGACGAAAAGGCCGCGCGCGCCGACAAGCGGCGCACAAAGCTCGAGCGGAAATAGGGATGGACGCGGAAAACTGCGTCTTCTGCAAGATCGTCCGGGGAGAAATCCCCAGCCGGAAAATCTACGAGGACGCCGATATTTTCGCCTTCCACGACATCCATCCGCTCGCCGCGGTGCATTTCATGATCATCCCCAAGAAACATATCGATTCGCTGGCGGATTGCGACACGAGCCACCAGGCTGTGCTGGGCAAGCTCCTCGCCATGGCGCCGCGCCTGGCGCGCGAGCAGGGGTCGACCGACGGCTTTCGCGTCATCATCAACACCGGACGTGTGGGCCGGCAGGAGGTGTATCATTTGCACGTCCACGTCATCGGCGGCCCGGAAGCCTTGGGCCCGATGCTGAAACGCACGAAAGGGTAACGCCATGGGTACCTGGAGTATTTGGCACTGGCTGGTCGTCCTGTTGATCGTTTTGCTCGTTTTTGGCACGAAAAAACTCCGCAATATCGGCGCCGACTTGGGCGGGGCCGTGCGCGGATTCAAGGACGGCATGAAGGAGTCCTCGGTGGACAAGTCCGAAGGCGGATCCTCGCCGCAATCGCAGCTCGGCGGGCGCACCATCGAGGGCGAGATCAAGGACAAGGCCAAGACCTGAAGGGTCTTCGGCCGGATCCGGATGCCGGGAGCGGTCCCGGCTTCTTTTTTGAACGATTCGTTCACCCCACGTGTTTGACGTCGGATTCTCCGAACTGATGGTGATCGCCGTCGTGGCGCTCATCGTCATCGGGCCGGAGCGGCTGCCTCGTGTGGCGCGCACCATGGGCCATTTGTTCGGGCGGCTGCAGCGCTACGTCAACGACGTCAAGGCCGACATCAACCGCGAGATCGAGCTGGACGAACTGCGCAAGTTCAAAACCACCTTCGAGGACGCCGCGCGCGGGATCGAAGGCACCGTCAATGCGACTGTCGACTCGGTTCAAAGCGAGGTATCGAAAACCGAAACCGAGCTCAATGGTCTGACTAAAATCGCGGACACCGCTGCTGAGCCGCCGGGCACTCCGCAGCCGGCACCCGCAGATTCGGCCCCGCAGCCGGGTGAACTAGGCCGCGAGCCGCAAGGCGGCGCGCCCCCGCCACCGGAAAAGTCCTCCGTCTGATCGGCCGCGAATGAGCACGCAGGACACCTTCATTTCCCATCTGGTCGAGCTGCGCGACCGGCTCCTGCGCGCGATTCTTGCGGTGATCGTCGTGTTCCTGTGCCTGTTTGCCTGGGCGAGGGAGCTCTACGCGCTGCTCGCCAAACCCTTGATTGCGGCGCTCCCTGTCGGCGGCCAGATGATCGCAACCGACGTGGTCGGCGTGTTTCTCGTTCCGGTCAAGGTGGCGTTTCTCGTGGCGTTCGTGATCGCGCTCCCCTATGTCCTCTACCAGGTGTGGGCGTTCGTCGCGCCGGGCTTGTATGTGC
>Ga0179596_10000523_pt1 | contig 10538 bp, 5 predicted proteins | sample CZODoug1_1_08_16_FD_155494 | JGI IMG/M metagenome (GOLD analysis project Ga0179596, IMG submission 155494) | Vadose zone soil fungal communities from Angelo Coast Range Reserve, California, USA - CZODoug1_1_08_16fungal (Illumina Assembly) | ecosystem: Environmental > Terrestrial > Soil > Vadose...
TTTTTTTTTTTTTTTTTTTTTTTTTATTTTATAAATAAAATTTTATTACAGGCGTCGCCAAAAAAAAAGCAAAAAAGCCGAAGCCATTGGTTACTGTACGCATTCTCGCTATCGCGTAAACTTTCCCTAACTTTTCCTAATTACCCTAACTTACCCAAACTTACAATGGAATAAATCTAAAATTTTATTCGATTAATTATAATTATAATAATAGTAATTAGATACTTTCTTTTCCTTAATCAATTAATCAATTAATCAATTAATCAATTAATCAAAGAATACCTGCATTTTTATTAAGTAAGGACTATTTTGACTATTTTAAGTAAGGACTATTTTGACTATTTTGACTATTTTGACTATTTTGACTATTTTGACTATTTTGACTATTTTGACAATTTTTAAGGCCACATGCATTTTTATTAATTTTTATTCCCTTTCTCTTTTTTTTATCTGCCGGCGGCGCCGGCGGCCGACACGAAGGACTAAAAAAAAGGATAGGGAGCGCGGGAGTCTGTCCTGCGGAAGAAGTTATTAGTTAAAAGTGCCCTTCCGCTACCTTACTACCTAAAAAAAAATCTGGTCTGCCGCTTCCCTTCAAAACTTTTTTTTTAATTTAAAAAAAAATAAGAAGAGCAGGCGGGCCTATACTTTTTTTTTTTAATAATAAATAAAAAATTAAGCAAATTAAAAAAAAAAAGATAAGGCCGCCTTATCCTTTTTGTTAGTTCCTATCTTTTTTTTTTGCCGACGGCGGAATAAAAAAAAGATTAAAAAAAAGAGAGCTCCACTTTATTTTTCTTTAAAAAATCAAACTTTAAGAGCAGAGGGGGGTTTTTTTAGTTTTAGGGGAAAGCGATTTTAAGGAGCGGGCTCCCGCAGGCAAGAAATAATTATTATCGTTACATGTTCATAAAGTTAATAACTATAATTATAAAATTAATAATTTTTATTAACTTCATTATCTTCAATATTTATTAATCTTAAGGAAGCAGTGCAGTTTTATGAAATTTTATTAAGTAAGGCCGGTGAACGGCCGGCAAACAATTAATTATTATTTAGTAAGAAAGTAAGAAAGTAAGAAATTGAATGTATGCCCTTCATCTCTAAGGCCTCTCAGTCCTCTGTTTTAGATCCCCTCCTGTTCTCATCAGAAGAGTTTAGAGGCTGCCGGCGGCAGAAATAATAATCAATTACTTATTTAATATAACTGTACAATTAAATATAAATATAAAAATTTATATTTATTAATATATATAGATCGATAAACCAAAAATTTTTAAAATTTAATTAATTCTAAATATTAAATAATGTATTTTTAAAAAGAAAAATAACTATTTTTAATATATTTATGTATAAATTCTTGATATTTTATCTTGTCTATGTTAAATAGTTAAATTGTTAAATTGTTAAATTGTTAAATTGTTAAATTATTAAATTGGATGACAGCCGTTACAACCTGTCTTAGCCGTGGTCTCCTTAGCCTGTGGCTTTATTACTCCCTTTTCCCACCGCAATCACAATGGCTCACTGGAATTGAGGTTCCCTTAGCCTTAGGTAGCTTAGTTTGGGGGGTGCCCTCCCTTTAATCTTTTTTTTTATTAAAAAAACAAAAAGACGGGAAAGGGTACATCTTAAAGCTTTAAATTCTGGCATAAACATAAAATGCGCTTGAATATAGCGCAGGCACAATCTAATTAAATTAGATAAGGGCGTCGCAATCGAGTAAGCGCGCAAGCGCCCGATTTAATAACTATTAAATAATTTAGTACTTTACAGTAGAATAATTTAATTATATAGGATTCTAACTATTTTAAATCTTATCATAATTATAAACAATCTCAGCGGTAGCCCCCTCCCCCAAAACCCAAAAGCCAAAAGCCAAAACCCCTTCAGTAAGGCGGGTTTAGTATGGAGGGGGAGCTCTGTAAATTTGTGTTATAATTAATTTGATAATAGCTTATGAATTAATTTAAAAAAAGCTCTGCCGTCGGCAGCCGCCTTCTCGGGAGTTTATTAAGGAGGTTTTTCTCCTGAGGCCTGAGGAGGGGGCTCCCGCTGAGCAGAATAATAAAAAAAAAGTAAATAAAATAATGACAAACACTAATTTAATGATTAATCTCTCAGAAATTATTATTGGATTAATTGATGTTTTAACTATTTTGTTACCAGTATTATTATCTGTAGCATTTATGACACTTATAGAAAGAAAGGCACTGGCATCCATGCAACGTAGGGTCGGGCCTCAAATCGTCGGGTTCTACGGGATTTTAAATCCGTTAAAAAAACTTAGTAAAAAGCTTTTATTTTTAGTTTGATCCCATTTATGTAAATTGTTAGAATGTTTAATTATTTATTCTATACCTTTTTTTATATTTTTTTTAGTTTATTTAACATTATTAATTATATTGTCCTTTTGCTGATTGCTTGTTTTATTAGTAAGCTTAAAATCCCAATGTCCGGAGGATTTATATTTTTTTCCTTTTGTAATTAGTAATGATAGTGTTAAAAATAGTATTTTTCCTACTATAGAATTATTAAGCAGCATAATCATGTTGTCTAATGGTAAACCTATAATTGTTTGAGCTAGAAGCGGTCATAACCCTTTATATAGTCCATATTTTCCTTTTAGTACGACCAAATCAAATAAAACAGTTGAAACTAATTCCGCGTGCGCAAATGATAAAAAAGTTGAAATTCTGAATAAGGCAATTAATAAATTAAAACAAATAGCTAAATCTAAAGGCTTGAAATTGAAACCTTTAAATACTCCTGCTCTTTATACTATTCATAATGTACTTGATGTTGCCGAACGAAATAAATTATATGCTAAACTAAGAAACACTGAAGAACTATTAGGTGGAATTTATGCTATTCAATATAAATATAATCCTAATATTTTTTATATAGGTCGGGCCTTTGTATTTTCTAGTAGATTAGCCTCGCATATAAATAACTCTTTGAGAGATGAACGTTTATTTACTAGCAATTTATTCTATAATTTTGTTAGAGCTGCTGGTGGCTGGGAAAATTTTACTTTTCATATAATCGAATTTTTACCTAAGAACCGAGAATTGCAAACAGAAAGAGAAAATTTTTATTTTATTAAATTTAATCCTATTTTGAATACTATGACCTCCCCCCTCCCCCGCCTTACACAGGTGCTGGGGGGAGGGGGAAGTGGTCAATGTGATTCGAAAAAAAGTTTAATTAAAAAGGAATTATCTATGTCTGATAGTAAACATAATAATTCATTAGAACTAAAAAATAAGCATAGTAGAAAACCGAAATTAATATGAATTTATAAAATAGATAGTAATTTGTTAAATCAATCTTTACATTCTAAACCGGAACTGTTGTTTAAATTTATGGCTACTTCTTTGGGATTGAGAAAATCTAGTGAATTAACTGGGGTCGATAGAAACATCATGAGTAAATTTATCGATAGTAATAGAATTTTAAATGGTTATCTTTTCTATACATCGCCAATTACAAATTTCAAACTAACTTTACAACTAGTGAAAAAAACTTGAGACATCTATGGATCAGGAAATTCCTCAATTAAAGTGTGATGTTATCATCTCGAGAATCCTGGATTATTTAACTTAGTAACACCCGCTCCTTTTGAAAGTATTAGAGAATATGGAAAGTTTTTGGGTGTTCATGATGTCTTAGCAAATAGATTTGTCGATTTATTCAAACCTGATAGTAAAAAGGGATTATATGCATTTAGTAAGCCAATTACACCAGAAATAATTAAAACTATTTTAAGTAATCCTTTAAAACTAAAACCTAGAACACAGTCAGTTTACGTGTATGATTTTAATACATTGGAATTAATTAATAATAAACCTTTTAATTCTATTAAAGAATGCTATTTGACTTATAAAATATCTAGACAAATTGTAATATATTATATAGATACAGAAAAAGCAACTTTATTAAATGAAAAATACTGTTATTTATTTAGATCAGCAATTTCAAATAATTTAAAAAAAAAATTATTAGCAAAATCTGTTTTACTTAATGACTTAAAATCAGCGCCGACGCCTAAATAAATTAATAATGAAGATTAAATTAAAGCTTAAATCTTAAATCTTAAATAAAAAAAAAAGTTAGTTAATTTATTATTATTAACTTAGGGCAAGTTTTTACTTGTTTACTTAAGAAAAAAAGCTCGATGCCTACGGATTATACTTAAGCAGGGCTAATCTTTAATCTGTAAAGGTTAAATCATAAAACGGGACTTACGTCACGGCCTTATCTTTTTTTTTAATAAATAAATAAATAAATAAGTAAATTAAAAAAAAAGTATAGCAAGCGCGCCTTATCTTTTTTTTTTAATTAATAAATAAATAAATGAGCAAATTAAAAAAAAAAGTATAGGCGCCTGTCCTTTGGAAAAAAAAAAACTTTCCTCCTGTACTAATCAAAAGAAAGGGCCCTATGGCATGTCCCTTTGGCCTTTATATACCTGACGCTCCTATTAAAGGTAAGGCTTCCACAGTGAAGGGATATAAATTGTATCAATTGTATAAATGGAGACGAAAAAAAATACGTGCATAAAGTACATTGTTTTTAATTAACTTGATTTACTTATTCTAACATAAAAAAATCAATAACAAATAAATCGAATAATAATAATATTATAACTACTATAAATACTATAAATACTATAAATACTGAAGAAATACTTAAATATTAGATTTTAATAAGCAGAGCGGCACATAATTTTCTTCTCATCTTCTCATAGGTCGTATGAAAGTAATTAAAGTGAAAAAATAAGATAATATGCTGGAACATTAATAAAAAAAAATTGACTTCTTTGCCATCCCTACTCAAAAACTTATTTGCCATCCCTAAATAAATAAATAAAATCTCAGCGCTTTAGGGGAGCAGCGCTGCCCTATGGGCCGCCCCTTTTCTTTATTTTTTTTATTTTATTATATTTTATTAAAATAAAAAAACAGGGGAGGAGGGCCTTATCTTTTTTTTTAATAATAAATAAATAAATGAGCAAATTAAAAAAAAAGTATAGGCGGCGGCGGGCAAAATGAGTTTTGTTTTTATTAGGAGCTTAGGAGCAAAAAAATAATTAACCAGCAGACCTCTATAAAATTTTTTTTTTTAAAAAAAAAGATTAAAAAAAAGGCTCCCGCTGCCTTATCTTTTTTTTTTAATAAATAAATAAATAAATAAGTAAATTAAAAAAAAAAAAAAAGGCTCCCGCTTCCTTATCTTTTTTTTTTAATAAATAAATAAATAAATAAGTAAATTAAAAAAAAAAGTATAGGCTGCCGGCGGCGGCGTCGCCGAAAATAAAGAGGTCTCAAAGATCAGTAAATCTTACGTATTATATATTATATTACTTTATTTTATATAAAAATACAGTAAAAAATAATTAATAATGATAACATGATCTATTAGTTAGATTAAACATTTATAAATATTTATTATATATGAAGATTCAAATTAAGATAAAGATTAAGATTCAGATTAGGATTAAGATTTAGATTAATTCATCTTAGATTTTACGGCGCAAGGCGCTTCTTTTGTTTTTTTAGATTTTAGAGGAGCGTGACGGTAAATAAATAATAAATAATAAATAAATAAATAAATAAATAAATAAATAAATAAATAAATAAATTAAAAAAATGAATAAATGAATAATTTATGTTTAATTATGTTTAATTATGTTTAATTATGTTTAATTAACTAACAGTCGCCGATGCCTTAAAATTAATTCTTAAAGAAACTATAATTCCATCACAATCTAATAAAGTTTTATTTTATTTAGCTCCAGTTGCTACTTTAGTATTCAGTTTATTAGGTTGGGCCATTGTTCCTTTTGGGCCTGGTTTAGCAATTACAGATTTTTCTATGGGAATTTTATATACTGTAGCCTTATCTTCCTTAGGTGTTTATGGAGTGTTGTTTGCAGGTTGATCTTCCAATTCTAAATATTCTTTATTGGGATCTCTGAGATCTACAGCCGCAATGATCTCTTATGAACTAATTTTAAGTGCGGCAATTATTATAATAATTTTATTAACTGGAACATTAAATTTTACATTAATAATTGAGAGTCAACAATCGATTTGATTTATAATACCTTTACTTCCTGTTTTTATTTTCTTTTTTATTTCTATTCTAGCTGAAACTTCTAGAACACCTTTTGATCTACAAGAAGCTATACTTTAGATTTGGTTTCTTAGCCTTTGTAAGGCTTAATTAACATTCCTATTTTCTGAGACAATCTAAGTTTTTATCTATAATTAAATTTTATAAAATTATCAAAATGATAAAATACATGTTCAATCAGCAAATAAAAAATATTATATTTCATTGACTATACGGAATGGTCTAGTAATAATAAAATAATAGATAATAGATAGTCAAAAAACTTTTACTATACTTATTTATATATAGTAGTAACTTACTTTTGAAATATTTTGATTGTTTTCTTTCTTTTCTCCTTCTTATTTTTTTTTAATGAAAAAAATAAAGAAAAGAAGCGCCGGCAGTAATAAAAAAAAAAGACGTAACGGCCGCCCCTCCTCCCTTTTTTTTATTAATAAAATAAAAAAATAAAAAAAAAAGGCTGCCTCTTCTTATTTTTTTTAATTAAAAAAAAAGGGGCGGCGCCGCCGGCAGAAATTATTAAATAAACCTATTTATTTATTTTACTTTTTGATCACTCTGTATTGCTTATGGTTTTTAATACTATTGTAAAGAAAATTTTCAATTTGTAATTTACGCTTACGCTCCTTATACTTTAGCAAATATCACCGACTTTTTAAGAAGAAACATTATTTATGAGTTATTTTCCTTTTGAGCAATTATATAATTTTTATCGTACTGCAAATTTACTTCCCTCCTAGGTTATAAACATACAGCCTAAGCTCGAAAACTTATTAGTAAATCTGGACAACTAAAGCCCATGTTTGGTAAGTTAAGAAAACATACTTTAAGCACAAAATTGCTTATATCAAATAGACTGGGGAAAGCAGTAAGTCTATATAATGAAAATAATGTTTATGTTTTAACATTCAGAAGTAGTGTAGAATTATCTAAATTTCTTGATTGCTCTAAACATACGGTTGGTAGATATGTGCGATCAGGTAAATTGTTTAAAGGTAATTACTATATTAAATTAAAGTAAAGTAAACCGTCGCGGAATCGGAGTTAGTATCCGGATTTATGACAGAACACAGTGCTGTTCCTTTTGTCTTTTTCTTTTTAGGTGAATATAGTTCAATTGTATTATTCAGTAGTCTAACAGCTATCTTATTTTTAGGTGGTTATAATATGACTGAATTATTTGTAAATAATACTGTTTTAAATATTCAAGCTATTGTCTTGGGTATAAAAACTTGTCTGTTCTGTTTTTTATTCGTATTATTCAGAGGTACGTTGCCGCGTATATCGTATATCAAATTAATGGAATTGTGTTGACTTCAAATTTTACCAGTAGCCGTAGCTTTTATAATTTTAGCTCCAAGTATTTTAGTTGCTTTTGACATTGCTCCTTATTAAATGCCGCGCTCCTTTAATATGCGCAGGCAATAACATTAAAATTAGATATTTCTTTTTTCACTATACGAACTTTCGTTATTAATTACATAAATTTAACCCCCTTAATAATACAAAAAGGAAAAGCAAAAGAAAAAGTTACTCTTATGTGCAAATGAAAATTTATTTATAATTATTATTACATTAATATTCTATGCGGTAGCGCGCGAGCAGCTGGAGCAGCGGTATAAAAAAAAAAAAATTAAAAAAAAAAATTAAAAAAAAAAGCTCTCCTTTATGGAGCGCAAGCGCCGCCCGGCCCCTTTTCTTTGTTTTTTGATTTTATTTAAATTAAAATAAAAAAAAGGGGAAGGAGGGCAGAAGGGGCGCCGACAATCCTTAATTAAGGAGGGCAGAAAAGAATTAAGTAGTAAATCAATATCAGATTTTTTAAATAATAATATTGTAAAATAATTTTATATACAGCCGCCCCTCCTTCAAACCTTAAAACAATTTTAGGTTTGAGGGGTAAAACAATTTAGGAGATAAGAGGCAACGTTATCGGCGCCCCTCCCTTAAAAGAGTTCAGTATTAGGTTTGGAGTGGTCCCCTCCAACCCTTCAAACTTTAAACCCGCGCCGGCAATTTGGCGGCCTATACTTTTTAATTTATTTATTTATTTAAAACAAAAGATAAGGGCGCCGTCGGCACTAAATTATATTAGCTATTGATATAATAAATTTATATTCATATCCCCAATTTTAAACTTAAAAAATAATTTTTTGTTTGTTACTAAGTAATTAACTTAAAAAATATTTAGTATTTTAATAAATAGAATAAAGGTAAGACGTAACAATAAATAAGAATATTTAAACCTTAAAAAAAAATGTTAGCCTTATTAATACTTATCCCTATTTTAGGTTCGTTATTTTTAATACCAGTTAATGAAAATTCAACTGAAAGTCGAACTAAAATGAAAAATATAGCTATTTCTACATCTTTAATAAATTTTGTAATCTCTATTTTTATATGATTAAATTTTGATTCAAGTGTTAATCATTTTCAATTTGTTTACGAATTTAATCAATTAAGTTTTTGTGATTTAAATATCGGATTAGATGGAATTTCTTTATACTTTGTTTTATTAACAACTTTTATTACACCAATAGCTTTATTATCTAATTATACAAATATAAATAATAATTTAAAGTATTTTCTAATATCTTTTTTATTATTAGAAAGTTTACAAATTTTAACATTTGTTGCTTTAGATTTATTATTATTTTATATATTTTTTGAAAGTGTTTTACCTATTTTATTCATAATTATTATTGTTTATGGATCAGGAGAAAATAAAACTAGATCAGCATTATTATTATTTTTATATACTTTATTCGGTAGTCTACCTATGCTGTTATCAATTTTAAGTATACAATCGATGGTTGGTTCAACTGATTTTTTATTATTATCTTTAATTGATATTAATTTAGATGCTCAAAAAATGCTTTGATTAGGATTTTTTATAGCTTTTGCAATTAAAACTCCAGTATGACCTTTATCTAGATGATTAGCTTTAGCACATAGTGATTCTCCATTAGCTGGTTCAATTATATTAGCTGGTACAATTTTAAAATTAGCTTCTTATGGTATGTTAAGAATTTTATTAACTTTTTTACCTGATGCTACTCATTATTTTAGTCCTTTAGTTCAAACAATTGCTGTTATTACATTAATTTATGCTAGTTTAGCTACAATTATTCAACAGGATACTAAAAGATTAATTGCTTACTCTTCAATTACTCATATGGCTTTAGGAATTTTAGGTATATTTTCTAATACTGTTGTCGGTATTGAAGGAGCTATCTTATTATCTATTGCACATGGTTGTGTAAGTCCTGCTTTATTTATTTGTGTAGGAGGAATAATTTATGATAGAACTGGAACAAGATTAATTAAATATATTAAAGGATTAGCGGTTTATATGCCAATTTTTACAATATTCTTTTTTATATTTAGTTTAGCTAATATGGCTACACCTTTAACTTTAAATTTTGTTGCGGAACAAATGAGTCTATTAGGTATATGAACAGTTAATCCAATTATTGCTATATTAGGTGGAACAGGAATAGTTTTAAGTGCTTGTTATACTATTTTATTATACAATAGAATTTCTTATGGTGAATATTCTAAACATTTGAAACCACTTAAAGATATATCAAGAATAGAATTTGTAAGTTTAATCACTTTATTAATACCTGTAGTAATATTAGGAATTTATCCTAATCTGATTTTAGATAACTTACATGTTTCAGTAACAAATTTATTATATACAATAACCCCTTAATAATTATATAAATTATATACAATAACCCCTTAATAATTAATAATTAATAATTAATAATTAATAATTAATAATTAATACTCTATTAATATTAATCGAAATAAGAAATTAACAAACACTAAATACTAATTAAACAAGGTAAACTCCCTACCTCCCCCCTCCACCGCCTGACACAGGACACAGTTGCTGGGGACTCCACTTAAGGAGCGAAGGGGGGTTTGTTTAATTAATCCATTTTTTAATTTAGATTTTTAGGTTTCTCCACTTACACTCTAACCTACTAAGTTACATCAAGCTAAATAAATCTAACCCTACACAAAACAAAACGAAACCAAAAAAAAAAAAAAGAGCCTTACGGCTTATTTAATTATGACGTAAGGATTTTTGCTATAGTTAAGTAGTTAAGGGCCATGAAAATGAGATGAAAACAAGGTAATTTTCATAAGGGAGAATCAGTAATCAGGTAATCAGTGAGTGCGCGAACGCGCGAGCGCCATAAAAATTTGTAATTTAGAAATGAAATAGAGAGAAGTTTACCTTAGTCTATGATAAGTTTGATAAGTTTTTTTTTAATTTATAAATATTTATAAATATTTATAGATAAAAAAATTTCGTTTCCGTTTCGTCTCCTTTATTTTTTTTATTAAAAAAAAAAAAAAACAAAAAAAAAAATATTATTTTAAACAAC
>Ga0179596_10000524_pt1 | contig 10517 bp, 6 predicted proteins | sample CZODoug1_1_08_16_FD_155494 | JGI IMG/M metagenome (GOLD analysis project Ga0179596, IMG submission 155494) | Vadose zone soil fungal communities from Angelo Coast Range Reserve, California, USA - CZODoug1_1_08_16fungal (Illumina Assembly) | ecosystem: Environmental > Terrestrial > Soil > Vadose...
GTGGTCGACGATGCGATCAGCGTCGTCGAAAGCGTCAACCGCCATCTGGAGGAGGGCAAGACGCCCATGGCGGCCGCCCTCCAGGCGGCCCGAGAATTGGCCAATCCGATCATCGCCATGACCGTCGTCCTGGTCGCGGTCTATGTGCCGATCGGCTTTCAGAGCGGGCTGACCGGCGCGCTGTTCACCGAATTCGCCTTCACCCTGGTCGGCGCCGTCACGATCTCGGCGATCGTCGCCCTCACTTTGTCGCCTATGATGTGTTCGGTATTCCTGAAGCCCCACCAGGTCGAGGGGCGCGGCTGGCAAGACCGGCTGGTGACCTGGCTCGATCGGGTGTTCGGCGGCTTGCGACGCGGCTACGAGCGGGCGCTGCGCGGCAGCCTCGACACGGTGCCGGTGACGCTGGTGTTCACCGCCTTGGTGCTGGGCAGCCTGTATTTCCTCTACACCAGCGCCGATAGCGAACTCGCGCCGCAGGAGGATCAGGGCGTCATCATCCTGCAGCCGACCTCGGCACCCGACGCCACCCTGCAGCAAAAGCAGATGTTCGGGCAGCAGGTGCAGGGCATCATGCAGCCGCTGCCCGAAGCCCAGCACAGCTTCCAGGTCGAGAGCCCGTCGCAATCGATCGCCGGCATCACCCTGACGCCCTGGGACAAGCGCAACCGCAACGCCACGACCATCCAGCGCGCCTTGCAGGCGCAGTTCGCCACGGTGGCGGGGCAGCGGATCGTGGCCTTCCAACCGCCCGCCCTGCCCGGCGCGCAGGGCCTGCCGATTCAATTCGTCCTGAAATCGACCGAGCCGGTGGAGCAGCTCTTCCCGCAGGCCCAGGCGTTTCTCGCGGCCGCCCTCAAGACCGGGCAGTTCATCTTCCTCGACAGCGACATGAAATTCGATCTGTCGTCCCAGGACATCGAGATCGACCGGGACAAGGCGGCGCAGCTGGGCCTCAACATGAACCAGGTGGGCACCGCGCTAAGCGGTCTGCTGGGCGGCGGCTATGTCAATTATTTCAGCCTGTCGTCCCGCTCGTACAAGGTCATCCCCCAGGTCGAGCAGCGCTCCCGCCTGACCATGGACCAGGTGATGAACTATCAGATCGCGACGGTGAATAACGTGCCCATCCCGCTGTCATCGATCGCCACGGCGCACCGGACGACCGTGCCGGAAACGCTGAACCATTTTCAGCAGATCAACTCGGCGACGATCGCCGGGGTGACGGCACCGGGTGTGGCCCAGGCCGATGCGTTGAAAACCCTGCAGGCGCTCGCGACGGCGACGCTGCCGTCCAACGTATCGGTGGATTACGGCGGGCAGCTGCGCCAATTCGTCCAGGAATCGAGCGGCTTCGTCACCATCTTCGCTTTCGCCCTGATCATCATCTTCCTGGCCTTGGCGGCCTTGTTCGAAAGCTTCCGCGACCCGCTGATCATCCTGATCTCGGTGCCGATGTCGCTGGCCGGGGCGCTGGTGTTCATCAGCCTCGGCATCGGCGGCGCCTCGATCAACATCTATACCGAGGTCGGGCTGGTGACCCTGATGGGACTGATCAGCAAGCACGGCATTCTGATGGTCGAGGTCGCCAACGAGCAGCAGCAGGCCGGCAAGACCAAGCGCGAGGCCATCGTGGCCGCCGCCGGCATCCGCTTGCGGCCGATCTTGATGACCACGGCGGCCATGGTGCTGGGCGTCGTGCCGCTGATCCTGGCCTCGGGCGCCGGTGCGGCCTCACGCTTCAACATGGGCCTGGTGATCGCGACCGGCCTGTCGATCGGCACGCTGTTCACCCTCTTCGTGCTGCCGGCGGTCTACCTGGTGGTCGCGGCGAAGCATGTGGCGCATGAGCACGAGGCGGAGCCCGCGCCGGAGCTTGTCGGCCAGATGTGACGCACGGCGGCTCAACACCGAAGACGGCAACACATCGCGATGGCCCCTAACCTGGTTTCGAGAGCGTCGGCGTTCCGGTACACTTTCGAGGTTCGCGAACGGATCAAACCAACATGCGCGTAGGGTCGACGGCAAAAAAGAGGGTAAGCAGCTGACCCGGCGCTTCGACATCATCTTGGTGGAGATCGCCAAGTTGCGGGACTATTGCCTCAGCGACGCGCATCCGCGTGGACGGCACAAATCTCGCCTCTTCCGGTCTCGTCTGGGACTGACAGCCGACGAAGCTGAGTTACTTCGACAGACACTCCTCGATGCGGCACGGGATCGTCAGAAAGAGTTACAAGCGACTGATAACGACGAGTACGGTCAGCGATACGTCCTGGATTTCCCGATGACCACCGCCATCGGCAGCGCGACGATCCGCTCCGCTTGGATTGTTCCGGCCGGACAGGGCGTGCTACGATTGATCAGTTGTTATGTGCTGTAGCGAAGGACTTGCATTTTGCGGAGGGCTGCTTTGATGCCGCATAGCGACGCTATTCGACTGCTGGATGTTGTGGCCGTTACCGCCGATCTGCCGGATAGGGGTCTTCTGCGCGGCCAGGTCGGAACCGTCGTCGAGACGCTCGCCCCCAACGTCTTCGAAGTAGAGTTCTCCGATGACGAGGGCCGCGCCTACGCTCAGCTCGCCCTCCGCGACAGTCAACTCTTGGTCCTTCACTACCGGCCGCAGCAAGCCGCCTGACCGGCAAAGCCCCCTCCCCTCAAAAAACCTTCGACACCCCTCCGAAGAAACCGCGTCTGGCCCCGTATTGCGGCGCTCCGACGCCGACGCCCGAACCATTGCGGATTTCGTATATCTCGTCGAAGACGTTGATCACGTCGAAGCGCAGTTTCAGTTTCCCGGCATAGGGCAGGTCCAGGCTCTGCGCCACGCCCAGATTGACCGTCACGTAATCCGGCAGGCTACCGCTGTTGGGGTGGTCGGTCGAGGAGCGCAGGCCGCTGCCGAACACCAGGTCGGTGCTGAAGCGGGTCTGGTGCCAGAGATAGGACGCGCCGGCCGACGCGGTATAGGTCTGGTCGTGATCCAGATGGATGTAGTGCTGCGCGATATAGGCGAGATCCTCGGCCGAGAAATTGAATTGCGACGATGAGATACCCTTGCCCTCGGCGACGCTCCAGGCAAAATTGCCGTAGGCGGAGAACGGACCGTCCCGGTAGCTGGCGCTGAGTTCGGCGCCGTATTGCTTGCCGCTGGCGTAGTTGAACGGCGTCAGCACGATCGGCGCGCCGAATTGGCCTTCGTCGATCAGGTTGCGCGACAGCTTGTAATAGGTATCGAGCCCGATGGTGAGGCCGGGGATCACCTTCTGCGAGACGCCGAGATCGAAGTAATGCGCCTTCTCGGCGCGCGGCGTGGTGTTGGTGGTGACCGTGGAAGCGGCGGTCGTGTTGGCGAACTTGCTCACCGTAGCACTACCGACCAGCTCGAAGGGCGGTGGCGTGAAATAGCGCGCATAGCCGCCATGGATGGTCGTCGTATCGGTCGGCTGCCAGATCACGTTGATCCGGGGGCTTGCCTGACTCTCATGGTCGTAGCCGTCGACCAGATCGAATCGGCCGCCGTAATTGACGATCAGAGTCGGCGTCAGTTTCCACTCATCCTGCAGATAGACGCTGTATTGCCAGGCGGTTTTGGCGCTGGTATCGCCGATGGTGATCGGTTGGTCGCTTGTCTGCGCGCCGGTCTGGTCGGTCGGCAGCACCAGGGACGACGTGGTGCTGGTCCCGCGATCCGCCTGGACGACGATGCCCGCCCGCAGAGTATGGGCGACATTCAGCCGATAGGTGCCCTCGGTCTGCACCCCGCCGGCGATATCCCGCTTGTACGCAGTCTGGGCGATGCCGTTATAGAGCAGGTCGCCGGTCGCATCGGGCGTGAAATACAGGCTGGAATACCGCCCGAACCCCGAGACCTGGACATCGAACCGGTCGCTGGAATAGAGGTAGCTCGCGACGCCGTAATGGGTGAGTTCGCGCTGGTTTTCATTCAACTGCTCGCTCGGGAACGTGGTCTGGCCGTTTACCGTCAAGCCGAGCTGGGGTTGCGCCCCGGACTTGTTCGGGATCTGGAACTGCTCCCGCGACGTGCCGAAGATCAGCGACAGCTTGCTGTGGGTGTCGAGGATATCCTCGAAATAAGCGAAGCCCTGCCCCTGATCGGTCCGGTCGTGCAGCGGATCCGATCGGCCATCCGGCGATTCGATGCCAAGGCCGCTTTGCAGGTAAGAGCCGCTGACGAAGTAATTGATGCCGCCGGCCGAACCACCGTACTCGGCGTTTTGCTGCAGCGTGCCATGGCTGCCACCATAGATCCCGACCTCTCCGCCGTTCTCGAACATGCCGGTCTTGGTGGTGATGTCGATGATGCCGGCGGTGCGCAGCCCGTATTCCGCCGGCAGGGCGCCGGTGATCAATTCCACCTTGTCGGCCAGGCGCGGGTTGAGCGTCTGCCCGAAGACGCTGATCCCCTCGGGCAGGATGATCCCGTTGAGGCGGTATTGCAGGTTGTTGTGCTCGCCGCGGATATGCAGTTGCCCGAATGAATCCTGGGCGACGCCCGGCGCCTGCAGCATGACCTGGTTCAAGGGGGTATTGGCCCCGCCAGGCTGCGCCTCGATGGCGGCGCCGCCGATCGAATAGGTCGACGCACCGGTCTGAGTTTGGATGCCGGTCCGCGCGGCCGTCAGGTGGCGGGCGGTGATGGTGATTTCCTGAATTTCGGTCGGCACCAGATGCAGATCGGCCTCCACCGCCGTGGCACCGATGGTCACCGGGACGCCGTCCCGCCCCGCCTCGTCGCTCGCCCCCAGCACCGAATAGTCGCCCGCCGGAATGCCGGTCAGCCGATAGGCGCCTGTGGCGTCGGTGGTCGTCTCGGCAACCTGCTTTCCATCCTGGGCCTGCAAGGTGACCGATGCCTTGGCGGCCGGCTTGCCCGCCGCGTCGAGGACACGACCCGAGAGATCGGCGGCCAGCGCCGGGATAGCCGTCATCACAGCCGCGCCGAGCGCCGCCGATAGGGAAAACCACCTCATAATCTCTCCTAATAGAATGTTATAATATTAAATTTTATCCGCATGCCTGGGGTGTCACCCATGCATTTCCCTGCGCGTTGCGACGGCTGGTCACCGTCCCGCGGATCGATTAAAGATACATTATAACATTATCTGTCGAGCACAATTTTGCGGCCGCGTTACCGGAGAACCCCATGAAGCCACTTCCCCGCCTCGCCACTCTCGCAGCTCTGCTGATCGCCCCTTTGGCGGCGCAGGCGGCGGGACAGCCGGTCAAGATCGTCGCGGCCGAGAATTTCTACGGCGACATCGCCAAGCAGATCGGCGGGCCGGATGTCGAGGTCGCCAGCATCCTCAGCAACCCCGATCAGGATCCCCATCTGTTCGAGGCGAGCCCCTCCGTCGCGCGCGCCCTATCGGGGGCGCAAATCGCGATCTATAACGGCATCGACTACGATCCCTGGATGGAAAAACTGCTTGGCGCCGCCCGCTCGACCGACCGCAAGACCATCGTCGTCGCTGACCTCGTGGGGAAAAAACCCGGCGACAATCCGCATATCTGGTACGGTCCGGACACCATGCTGGCCCTCGCGACATCGCTGACCGAGGCGCTCGCCGCCCGCGACCCCGCGCATAAAGCCGGGTTCGAGCAGCGGTTGGGACGCTTTCAGGACTCCCTCAAGCCGGTACAGGCGAAGATCGCCGCCCTGCGCCAGCGGCTCTCGGGCACCCCGGTCACCGCGACCGAGCCGGTGTTCGGCTATGTGTTCGACGCGTTGGGCATGCAGGTCAGGAACCAGTCGTTTCAGCTCTCGGTCATGAACGACACGGAGCCGAGCGCCTCCGACATCGCGGCTTTCGAGAACGACCTGAAGACCCATCAGGTGAAGCTGCTGGTCTATAACAGCCAGGCGAGCAGCCCGATGGCCAAGCGCATGGAGCAGATCGCGAAGAAGTCCCATGTCCCGGTGGTCGGCGCCACCGAGACCGAACCCGCCGGCAAGACCTATCAGGCCTGGCTGTCGGGCGAGTTGGATGCGATCGATCGGGCGCTTCCCGCATCGTGACATCGCTGGAGCTTGACGACGTTACCTTGACCTTGGGCGGGCGCGCGGTGCTGGCCGGCGTCACCCTGGCGATCGGCGCGCGGGAATTCGTCGGCGTGCTCGGCCCGAACGGCGCCGGCAAGACGACGCTGATGCGCGGGATATTGGGGCTGGTGCCGGCGAGCCGCGGCACCATCCGGGTGCTGGGCAAGCCGGCGGCGCGGGGCAACCCGTCGGTGGGCTATATGCCCCAGACGCGCAACGCCGCCGGCGCCCTGCGGCTCAGCGGCTGGGACTTCGTCGCCCGGGTGTGCGACGGCCACCGCCTCGGCCTGCCCTTCCTCGACGAGGCCGGCCGGCGGGAGGTCGATTGGGCGTTGGAGATGGTCGGCGGCCGCGATCTGGCGCGCCGCCCCTTGAGCGAGCTGTCGGGGGGCGAACGGCAGCGCCTGCTGCTGGCACAGGCCCTCATCGGCCGGCCGCGCCTGCTGCTGCTCGACGAACCGCTGATCAGTCTCGATCCCCACCATCAGCGCGCCGTCGTCGATCTGGTGAAGTCGCTTCAGGTCGAACTCGGCATCACGGTGCTGTTCAGCACCCACGAGCTCAACCCGCTGCTGGGTGCGATCGACCGCGTGCTCTATCTGGGCCGGGGCCAGGCCGCGCTCGGTACGGTCGACGAGGTCATCACCGGCCCGGTCCTGTCCCGGCTTTATGGTTCCGAGATCGACGTCGTCCACCTCAACGGGCGGATCTTCGTCATGTCCGGCGAGCATGATCTGGAACGTCACGAGCACCGCCACGATGCTTGACTATGATTTCATGCGGAACGCCTTCATGGCGGCGACGATCGTCGCGGTGGTCGCCGGTCTGGCCGGCTATTTCCTGGTTCTGCGCGGCCAAACCTTCGCCGGCCATGCCCTGTCGCATGTCGGCTTCACCGGGGCCACTGCCGCGATCCTGCTCGGCGTCACGCCGCTCTCGGGGCTGATCCTGGTGACGATCGCCGGCGGGGTCGGCATGGGCTTGCTCGGCGATCGGCTGCAGAACCGCGACGTGGCGATCGGCATCGTGCTGTCCCTGGCGCTGGGCCTCGGCTTGCTGTTCCTGCATTTCTTCGTGGCCTATGCCACCCAGGCGACCGCGCTGCTGTTCGGCAATGTGCTGGCGGTCGATACCGACACGATCTGGGTCCTGCTCGGCCTCGGCATCGTCTGCGTCGTGGCCCTCGCGATCATCTCCCGGCCCTTGCTGTTCGCCAGCCTGCAGCCGGAGCTGGCCGAGGCCAAGGGCGTGTCGTTGCGGCTGTTCTCCGTGCTGTTCCTGGCGATCGTCGCCCTGGCGACCGCGGAATGCGTGCAGATCGTCGGCGTCCTGCTGGTGTTCAGCCTGATGGTCGGCCCGGCCGCCGCGGCGCAGCAGCTGACCAGTTCCATCGCCAAGGGGCTCGCCATCTCGGTCGCCCTGGCGCTCGCCGAAGCCTGGCTCGGCATCACCCTCGCCTTCTATACCGACTGGCCGACCAGTTTCTGGATCACGGCGCTCAGCGCCGCGATCTACCTGGCGGCGAGCGGCGTGCGGGCGGGATTGGGGCGGCGCCCCGTGGGACCGATGGCCAACTGATTTTAGCCGGCTGAATTCAGGCCGTCGCCAGCGACGCCAGGCGGCCGGCTAGATAGGCGCATTGACGGCGCAGATCCGGTACCGAGGTCATCTCCCAGAAGGCGCCCCTGGTGACCGGGCCGACCGCGAACAGGCGGCGCGAGATGGCGCCGGCGCGATCCACGAGGGCGCAGCCCGTGGTCACGTCCAGGCCCAGGCGATGCGTATCGGGCCGCACGGTTCCGGCAGCCAGCAAACCGCTGATCAGCGGATCGGCGAGGCGCGTGTAGTCCGATCCGGGGCCGGTGCAATTGATCGCCCGGGCGACACGCAGCCGCTCCACCCGGTCGCTGCCGCGCGGGCGATATGTCGCCTCGATCCCCTCGCCCGCCGGCGCGTAGGCGTCGAGGTTTCCGGCATGAAGCTGGAACTGGCCGCTCGCCCGGGCCGCGTCGATCCGATCGGCGACCGGGCCGGCGATGCGATGCCGGTGCACGTCCCACCATGGCCGTCCGTGCCGCAGAAAGCGGCTGCGATCCGTCGGCGACATCGCCTGCCAGATATCCTGGATGAAGGGGCGCATCCCATCGAGGAGCGACCGCCAATCGCCCCCACCAGCCATATGTCGCCTGGCCGCATGGCGGAGGTCATGGGCCAGCGCCACGACCCCGGTCGGCAGCGGATCGGTCACGTCGGCTACCGGCACGGCCCCATCGGCATGCCGGCGGGGTAGCAAACCACGGCGGGAGATCGCGTGGATCGGGCCGGTATGGCCCTGATCGAGCAGGCTGATCACCACATCGATGGTGGTCAGCCCGGTACCGATCAGCAGGACCGGCGCGGCGCGGTCGAGCGCGCTCAGCGCATCGGTCGCCCAAGGATCGGCCCGGTAAGAACCGGTCGCGTAGCCCGCGGGATTGGTCAGCGGCAAAGGCTGCGGCGGGAAATTACCCGTGGCGAGGACGACAAGATCGGCACGCACCCGATCGCCGCCCTCGATCTTAAGGGTGCAGCCCTCACCATTGGCCGCCAGCGACACGACATCGCCCCGGAGCAGCGTCAAGCGCCCGCCGGTACTCAGAGCCTCGTCCAGCCGGTTTCTAAGATAGGTGCCGTAGAGGCGGCGCGGCACGAAGCTGTCGGCGGTTGGCGCGGCGCCTAGACACTCCGCCTCGGGCAACGCCCGAAGCCAGTCCAGAAAATCGTCGGGCCGGTCTTCGAAAGCGCTCATCCGGCCGGCCCGGACGTTGAGCAGGTGGCTGGAATTCTCCGTGCCATAGGCCACGCCGCTCCCGACCTTCGCTTGGCGTTCGATCAGGTGAATACGGGTGGCGGGCGGACATCGGTGCGCAAGGTGCCACGCCAGCAGGGTGCCGCTGAACCCGGCGCCGATCACCGCGATCGATGTCGTGATCATACTTTCCTCTCCCCCGCCAAAACCACGGCACCGACGCTACGGCAGCCGGCGCTCTGGCAAAACATTAATCGCGCAGCCTATCATCCAGCTTGGCATCGACCACAGCGGAGCACGGCGCGACATGGCCTCGACGATCAATGGAATGTCGGCGGTGGAGTTGGCACAGGCCTTCGAGGCGCGCCGTCTGTCGCCGGTCGAGGTGCTCGACGCCTCACTCGACCGGCTCGCCGCCGTCGACCCCGCCCTGAACGCCTTCTGCCTGGTCGACGAGACGACCGGCCGGCACATGGCCAAGGCCGCCGAGGCGCGCTGGCACCGGGGCGAGCCGCTGAGCCCGCTCGACGGCGTGCCGATCGCGCTCAAGGATACCGCGCACGCGATCGGATGGCCCACACGCATCGGCTCACGCACGACATCGATCGATCCCAGCACGGTGGATGCGCCCGGCATCGCCCGTCTGCGCGAAGCGGGGGCCGTCTTCTTCGGCAAGACCACCACGCCGGAATTCGGCTGGAAGGGCCTGACCCATGGGCCGTTGACCGGCATCAGCCGTAACCCCTGGGACGCCTCGAAAACCCCCGGCGGATCGAGCGGCGGCGCCGCGATCGCGGTGGCCACCGGCATCGTTCCGCTGGCGACCGGCGGTGACGGCGGCGGCTCGCTGCGCATCCCGGCCTCGTTCTCCGGCGTTTACACCGTAAAGCCGAGTTTCGGCCTGGTTCCGAGTTTCGCCGCCAACCTCGGCTCGCTCCCCGTGTTCGGCGGGCTGTCGCGCAGCGTGATGGACAGCGCCGTCTTCCTGCGGATCATCAGCCGGCCGGATCCGCGCGACGCCTTCGCGATCCCGTTTCGCGACATCGACTATACCGCCTCGCTTGCCGGCGGCGTCGCCGGGCTGCGGGTCGCCTATTCACACGATCTGGGCTTTCCGATCGTCCATCCGGAGGTGGCCGCCGCCGTCGCGGCCGGCGTCGAGCATCTGTCGCGGGCCGGCGCCCGCGTCGAGGAGGTGTCGCTCGACCTCTCGGGCGCGCGGCGCGTCATCGAGATCATCTGGCAGGCGGGCTTTAGCGGCATGCTGAGACATCTGTCCGAGGCGGCGCGGCAGCTCCTGGAGCCGGACCTGCTCGACGTGGTGCTGTCGGCGCGGGCCCTCGGCGCCGAGGATCTGCAATGGGCCCATGACGAATGCCGCGCCCTCGGCACCCGCATGCAGGCGCTCCACCAGGATTACGACCTGCTGGTCACGCCGACCATCCCGATCCCGGCTTTCGAGGTCGGCATCAACACGCCTGACCCGGCCGCCTATCCGCATTGGTTCGATTGGACGCCCTTCACCTGGCCGTTCAACCTGACCGGCCAACCGGCCGCCTCGATCCCCTGCGGCTTCACGACGGGTGGCTTGCCGATCGGTCTGCAAATCGTCGCCGCCAAATTCCGCGAGGACCTGATCTTTCGGGCAAGCCAGGCGGTCGAAGA
>Ga0179596_10000525_pt1 | contig 10512 bp, 7 predicted proteins | sample CZODoug1_1_08_16_FD_155494 | JGI IMG/M metagenome (GOLD analysis project Ga0179596, IMG submission 155494) | Vadose zone soil fungal communities from Angelo Coast Range Reserve, California, USA - CZODoug1_1_08_16fungal (Illumina Assembly) | ecosystem: Environmental > Terrestrial > Soil > Vadose...
CATCCCAAACCGAATGAGCGTTCTTGCGATACTCAGCCATCATCGCCAAATCTAGCACGGACGCTGAAAGCGCACCGCCTGAAAGGCGGTGGGTTTAGACCGGGTAATCGATACTAAATGGGCAGTCCGATTCTCCGGCGAAACCGGTCGCAAAGTCCGTCAGCCAGCAAAAATGACCAATCCCGAAAGAGGTACTCTCATGCATTATCTCCGCACCCGGCCACTGTTGGCCGTGGCTCTCTCCATCTTCTCTGTCCTTCCTTTGCAAACGGCCTTCGCTCTACCCTCCAACGATCATCCCGCGTAATCGAGGTGCTCGCCGACAAGGACAACATCTTCAGGGTGCCCGGACAGTCCAAGCCCGTCATGACCGTGCGGCCCGGCGAAACCATGGTTCTGCTAATCACCTCGCACTTCGGTGGGGAAAAGTCGCACGACAACTGCGTACACAGCTTCGTGGTGAAGAAACTCCGCGACCAGGGATGGGACCTGCGCTTGAAGGAAGGAACGGAAGAGTTCACTGTAACTGCTCCTCAGGCAACCGGAGAGTATCTGGCGGAGTGCACCGTCAAATGCGGACGCGGACACGACGACATGAACATGAAGGTGATCGTTAAGAACTAGGTTAACGTTGTTCTCTCGCGGAGTTGTCGCTTAGGCGACATTGCTTACACCATTTCCGCTGATTCCGGCACATGTCTAAGTACCTTAGATTGGTCTCTTTGAACGACTATGACACGCTAGAATTGAATCGAGCGGAGAGACGAACGTATGTTGGCTGTAGCTGGACGCATTGCTGGCTTGTTTTTCCTTTTTGCAGCGTTCTTGTGCGCGAACGCTCAAGGAGATGCGAAGCCGGATCCAGCGCTGTCGGCGGAACGGCCCCTTATCGCTCCGAACTCGCACTCCTTCAGCGACTTTAGACTGCGGACGGGATTCGACGCCTCGATGACGCTGACAGGAGTCCACGATTCATCGATTGGCTGGTACAACGTTCTCACTCCCACAGTGTCCTACATCTTCACACCTCGTTTTTCGGCTGACGCTGGCTTTTCGGTTTATCCCTATCGGCTAGCGCAGAACCAAAACCAAAACCCTCCGCCGGGACAAACGCTCATTGCGACTCACGGAAGTGTGAGCGATCTCTCGATTGGTTTTCATGCGACCACCTATCCTCGAAACTTCCAAAACACCACGACTCTATCCATGACGGCTCCCACTGGAAACCGGGCGGACGGGCTTGGCGTGGGACGGGCGACGTTCGATTTCAGCAATTACATGCAACGCTACGTCAAGAGAGGTGGCCTGCTGCTGGAAACCGGAGTAGGAGATTCCGCTGGTCTCTTCAACCGTCTCGTGCCAGACCAGGACACCTCACTGGGACCTCTCGCGCACTTTCAAACCGGGTTCTTCGTGTGGGGCAAAGGAAGGTCGTACCTGCAAACGGTCGCATACGAACAGCTTCCAATCGGCGACCAAAAGCTGTACACCACACTGACCCGTCCTGGGTTTCCCAACCAAACCGTCGTTTCGGGCCGCAAAGTGGGCGAAGACAACGGGCTCACGACATCTATCGGGATTCCGCTGTCTTCACACCTCACAATGACAACTGTCTACAATCGTAGCCTTCGGCTTCACCTCGATACGTTCTCGACCGGCATCACCTTTTCGTTCCGAGGGCGATCGACGCTTTCGAGGATTGACGAAGCTTTGCGTGAAGCCGAACGACCGGATTGAGGGTTAATGAAGTTTATCTATCTTGGAGATCTGATCCGCGTCCATCTGCTGGCGGATCTCCAACAAGACCTTGATGGTCGATTTTTGGAGCGCGGTCCGCGCCTGGCTCACGGCGTCCACCTGAGCGAAGACGGCGGTCTGGTCGACATTCGATGCCTTCGTCATTTGATCGAGTTTGGCCTTCTGCGTCTCCAGTGCCTTGTAGCTCGTCAGAATCGCAGTCTTGTTCGCGTCGAAGATGGAGTCCATCCTTTTCTGCTGCTCCTTGCGTAAGCCAATGGAGTTCACGACGGCCTTGTCGTCCCACCACCGGCCCGCGGGACCGAATAGCAGGCCAGGACGCGACGCACTACTGGACGTATTTCCGTTCGCGGCTGACGAGCTCGTGCTGCCCGTTGAAGGAACTCCCGAATTTGGGGCATTTCCGGGCGAGCCAGGATTACCCGGCCCAGCGGGAGGACGCTGCCCGGGGGGAGGACCTCCGGGGCCGCGATTCTGGGCGGAGACATCTTTCCCAAGGGCAACGATGAGCCCCAAGCAGACAAGGATGTTTCTCGCAACTCGAGCGTTCATCTGTTCCTCAATTCCATACGGCCATTCGCACCCCCGTGCTGCCTGGGCGGCAGATGATATTCGCTGAGAGGAATATTATCTTCGGTTGAGAGGGCGATACTCACGGACTCAAGGAGCTGATTGTCCTGGGCGATGACGCTCGCCGAATCATCCGATGTTACAGCAACTCCTGGCGCCGGATTGATCGGTACGTGCCCATCATGCCATGCCGGAAGGACCACTGCGAGGAGCGCGACCGTCGCGAACGCCAACCCAACGGGAAGCCACAGGGACTGCAGAAAACTTTTCTTCTTGATCACCAGGGGGGACGTTGCAATCTTCGATCTCGTCCAGGCCAACGACGTTGTGCTGAAGTCCTCGACAGCCGACAAAAAGATGCGTTGCTCGCTCTGGCAGTGACTGCACTGAGCAAGATGGGACACGGACCCCGGATTCCCAGAGCTGTCGATCAGAAGATCGGTAAAATCTTCGTCGGTGAGATGCCCTGATGCTGCATCGATCATGAAGTAACTCCGAGTTTGCTGCGAACTGCGGTGACAGCCCGGTAAAGGTGCGTCTTGACGGTATTGACCGGCATTCCCGTCGAACTGGAAATTTCGCTCAAGTCAAGGCCTTCTGAAAATCTTAGAATAAAAATCTTCCGTTGGTTCACGGAAAGTGTATCGAGTGCCGCATTCACTTGTTCGAGGCGCTCCTTCGCCAGAAGCCGTCTCTCCGGGGAAGCCTCGTTGCTGGGGAGAAACGAGGCCATTTCCGAGGCGTCGACTGCCGTGGCACCCGCCTTCCGCCAAAAGTGAAATTTCTTCCTCCGAATCCGGTCCTTGATCAAATTGTTCGCAATGCCAAATAGCCAGGTGCTGACGGTGCAATCCCCACGAAACGTATCCCGGCTTCGATACGCCTTCAGGAAGCATTCCTGGGTAATTGTCTCCGCGAGATCATCATCGCCAATCGAAAACGCAACGTAACGCTGAATGCGAGCTCGATAGAGCCCCATGACGGCTTCGATGTCTTCCAATTCCGAGATAGCACTTACCTCTTGGCCCAGCTGAATCATAGGGGATGTCATCGCAATCTGCATAACCGGAAAAGACGACGGCTACTCCAAGGCGGGTTACCAGGGAAAATTTAAATTCTAACCCGATCCGCAAAGTGCTCGTCGCGGACGAATTCTTCGGGCCCTTTCTGTAACCCAGGACAAATTCGCAGACGTCCTTATCCCCGAACCCAAGACAGATTTCCCCAAGTGCAGCCATTCCGCGGCGCTCTCAGGAAAGTCTTGTCTCTGAACCCCGTGGAGCCTCTTGATGCGCTGTCATTTGCAACTGTCCTGCCTCACCTCGCTACGCGTCATTCACCGCATGGCGGTCACTCTCGCCGCCGTTGTTGGGATCGCATCCCTGTCAGTATCCGCTCAAACGACGGTCCAGATCCACGACATTATGGTCGCAGGGACGAACCCGGTAGTAGGCACCGCAGCCACGAAGACCCTCCCCTATTCGCCGTACTACGGGCAGTCGGTCTCCGTTTCGGGCATCGTTGTCGGAGTCATGAGCACGGGCGATTTCGCTGGAACGGTCTACATCTCCGAGCCCAGCAGCTCGTGGGATTCGGTCGTCCTCACCGCGGAAGGTCTACCGGTCTTCGGCCTGAACAGTTTAAATTCGGCCTGCGCGGTCGTGGGTGCAACGGTGACCGTGGTCGGGCAGGTTGTCCTCTCGAACTCGGTCGTTGCCGCTGACATTACTGCCGCGGGAACCCCCGGTACTGGCTTACTTCCGACCTCGTGCACCGTCACGTCGACCGGCGGCACGATGACCCAAAGCATCTCGGTCGGAAGCGTTCTGACGGAGTTTGGCGACGCCCTGAAATACACCGGCATGACGACGACCGCGACGTTTTATGCCGTCGCACCGGCTACGGGAACCTTGGTCGAATCCACCGAGACGGAGACCTCGACGGGGCAGTTCTGGACCACGCTCAGTTCAAATACGGCTACCAACAACCACCTCTTCCGCTCAGCCGGAATCGCAGGCGACGAATACGTCCCATCCACAGCGCCCACAACGGTGACGACATGGGACGGGAATCCCCAGCGGGTGCTGATCGACACGACGACCTTCGGCGGCAGTCCGGTCAATATCACGGTCGGCCAAAGCATCTCCTGCACTACGGGATCGAACATTAAAGTCGGTGCCACCGCCGGCATCGGGTTGATCGACTACACGCTTGGCTATGCTCGTTTGCTGATCTTTCCCACGTCTGTCTGTACCGTGAATGGAACGGTGGCGACGACCACCTCAGCCGCGGCCGACTCCACCCACTTCCACGTGGGCACGCTCGACCTGAACCGCTTCTATTCGACAACCGGTGCGACGATCGGCTCCGTGGCTGTCAGTTCGACGGCCTACGCAACGCGCATCTCGAAGGCCGCGCAGGCGATCGTCAACTCTCTTGGTAAACCGGATATTTTGTCGGTTCAGGAGGTGCAGGATCTCCCATCATTGACCGATCTTGCCACTGCCGTAAACACGCTCGGCAGCGTCACCTATGTTCCCTACCTCGTGCAAGGCAACGACCCCAACAGCCTCAATCTGGGCTTCCTCGTCAACTCAACGACCCTCGTCACCGACTCCGTGACACAGGTGGAAAAATCTTCGACCTACACAACCACGTCCGGTTCGTCGGCCACGCTGTGGGAGCGCCCGCCACTGGTTCTGAATGCCGAATTCGTTCGCCTCGGTAAGAACTATCCGGTCACTGTGATCAACGTGCATCTCACGCCACGTACGAACATCGACGACACCACGCTGGGTCCGGACATCCGGCAGCATCGCGCCGCGCAGGCCGCCGACCTGTCGGCTTTAGTGCAGACCTACCAGACGGCGGGCGACAATGTCATCGTTGCGGGTAATCTCAACGCGTTTGAGTACAGCGATGGATACGTCGATGTCACCGGGATCATCGACGGTTCCCCCGCGACTGCCAGCAACGTCACGTTGTCGCAGGCGACCAGCACCACGGGCGCGCTGACCGACCTCGTCACATCCGTCCCGGCCACCTCTCGCTACAACTATATCGAGCGTGGCGACGCCGTCGTGTATGAGCACATCCTGGCCAGCGCAACTGTGACCAACAACGCCACCGCGAGCGCTTCGTTGGCAAGCTATGTCTCCGCCGTGACCCAGCCTCACTTCACAACGGACTTCGCGGCGATCAACGCAAACAGCGCGACCACTCCAGCCGGGCTGACGCCCCATGACGGGTTCGTCGTCGCCTTCCTGATCCCGCCGGTCCCAACAACCGCGGCACTCTCTGCCAGTATCTTGAACTTCGGCGACGTCGACCTGGGCGCCTCCTCATCCCTGACCATATCCGTCACGAACACCACAACATTTGCGTCCACGGTGAATGTTACGAAGATCGCGATCAGCGGGACGAACGCGGCAGACTTCAGCCAGACCAGCAACTGTACCTCGCTCGCAGAGGCTGAGTCCTGCACCATCACCGTGACGTTTGCGCCTACAGCCACCGGGACGCGGACCGCCCTGCTCACGGTCACCAACGACTCCACCTCCGATCCAACTCTGACAGCGACGCTCACCGGAGACGGCATCGATACGACCGCCACGCTTACTCCAGCATCGGCGACCTTTCCGAGCACAGACATCGGAGCTAACTCCGCGAGCCAGACCTTTACGTTTACCAATACGAGTCTGATTGCAGAGACCGTGTCGAGCGCCACAGTCACGGGTGACTACTCCATTGCGACGAACACCTGTGCTTCCGTCTCCATTCCGGCGGCTGGTACCTGCAGCATCGCAGTCGTCTTTTCTCCAACGGCCGCCGGGACGCGGACAGGAACGCTGACCGTTCTTGATTCATCCACAGGAAATCCGACTCTCACCGCATCGCTGAGCGGCACCGGTCTCAACACAACAGCCACACTGACCCCTGCGACACAGGACTTCGGAAGCGTTTACGCGGGCGGCGGATTGTCCGCCGCAAAGGTCTTCAACGTAACCAACACAAGCGCTATCTCCATCACGATCAAATCAATTGCACTCACGGGGAACTTCACGGAGACAAGTACGTGCGGCACAACCCTCGCGGCCGGTGCTTCCTGCACCATCTCTGTAGTCTTCGCACCAATGACGACCGGCACGCTAACCGGGACGCTCATCGTCACCAACTCAAGCACGGCGAATCCGACCCTCACAGCCACGCTGACCGGCACCGGCCTTCCCACGACCGCAACGCTTACCCCGCTGACGGCAACCTACGTGAACACGATTGTAGGCAATACCTCTGCGGCAAAAACGTTCCTGTGGACTAATACAAGCGCCGTCCCGCTCACGATCAGCAAGGTTTCGACCACCGGAGACTTTACCGTATCGAGCACCACCTGCTCGGGCATCATCGCGGCAAATTCCAGTTGTGCCGTTCTGGTGACATTTACGCCTACCGTCCTCGGCGCGAGGACCGGCACTGTAAGCGTAACCTCGACGAGTTCCGCGAACGGTACGCTGACCGCAACACTGTCAGGCCGCGGTGTTGCCGATGTGGAGGCCTCCGTCGTATCACTCAACTTCGGCAACGTCGACGTTGGTTCCACCTCGGCCTCGCAGACGGTCACCATCACCAATTACACAGGAGCTTCGATAGCCCTGACATCGATCCAGATCAGCGGGGACTACGCTGACACAACAACCTGCGGCTCTACCCTGGCCGGTCTCGGCACCTGCACGATCACCGTCGTTTTCAAACCAACAACCACTGGCGTGCTTGCCGGCACGATCATCGTCAACACCAACGACACGAAGTACCCCGTCATCACCATTGCACTGACGGGCAATGGCGTCGACTTCGGGATCGCCATCTCCCCAACATCCGGCTCGACGGTCGCAGGCTATAGTGTCTCGCCCAACATCACCCTGACGCCAATCGGCGGATTCTCCGCGCCGATCACGATGACCTGCAGCACCACCGCCACCGGATCCACCTGCATTCCCCAGTCCGCGACCGTTACCGTCAGCGCAACGACAACTCTTCCGCTCGCCATCACAACAACGTCTCAGTACACGGTCATCGGATACGGAGGTTTCGGATCTATGGGTCATCCCTGGTTGACTCTCTTTTCCTTCCTCAGCGCCTTTGCAATTCTCGTCCGGCTTCGCAAGACGCGAGTCGCTCCTCGTCTGCTCGCAGGGATCGTCATGCTCATGCTTCTCGCCGGCGCAAACCTGGGATGCGGAAGCCGGGACCCGGATAAGAACAGCAGCCCGACGTATCCCGGAACTTATACCTATACGGTCTCTGCAACGGACGGGACGATCACCCACACCGCAACCTACTCCCTGACCGTCACTGTCCGCGACTAGCGCGTGCACTAAGCCCCATAACGAATTCGAGGCCCGCTTTGAAGAACATCCGGAACATCTTTGTTGTCGTCTTACTTGTCTCAATTTCCGCAGTGACGAGAGGGCAAGCGGTCCCCACAGCCAGCCGTCTGGCCGATGTGCAGGTGGGAGTGGATTTCTCAAACGCCAAGCCGGACTATCAACAAGACCTCTACAATCTCGCGGAGCCGGGCACGAGCCAAAGCCGTTGGAATGGATACGGTGCCTACGCGAACATGGATCTCCGCTATCACTTCGGTCTGGAGTTCGACTTCCACAATGTCTCCGGTCCGGATTCGGTGCAGTATGAGCGAACCTTCGAAGTTGGAGGCCGATACCTGTACCCGATCGGCTGGCGGTTCGTTCCTTACGGAAAGGCGATGATCGGGCGGGGCATCTTCAACTTCGCTGCTCAAGATGCAACGACCGGGAAGGCGTATCAGATCGCAAATCTCGCATACAACATGGAGAGTTTCGGCGGAGGTCTGGACTTCAAGATGCTGCCTGGTCTGAATATCCGCCTCTTCGACTACGAATATCAGCGATGGAATAACTTCCCTCCCAGGAGTTTGAATCCCAATGTGATCTCCGTCGGCGTAGCCTATCACTTCCACGGGCCGATGAGCTTGAAGAAGTAGTTAGCACCCGGTGCATTAGATACAGTCCACGGGGTATAGGCTCCCCTCCCGCACGCCGCTGCAGAGGCAAGAATGGTCGACGCACAAGGGAAGCGACGCAGGACACTCACCCAATAAAAAAATGGCTGGATATGAGTGGGGTCGGATTTTTCCGTCGCTTACAGCACAAACAGAAGCGACTTAAGAAAGCGGACAAAGCGTAACCCACCGCGGACCTAAGCGACGTCCTATCGGTCGTTCTACATCCTTACCGGAGCCCGCTCATGACCAGGTCCACGAAGAAGTCTCAAGGTCTTCTCTACAAAATACGAGAAAACTTACTCCATTCCATCAGCATGTTTGCCTTTCTCATGAGCTCGCTTTCCCTCAGTGGATGCGGCTCAGGCGGCACTACAGTCTCCGGTTCGACGTCTACGACTGCGACCACCACAACGTTGGCCGCCTCCGCCACAACTACTACTGTCGGTACCGCCATCACGCTTACGGCCATGGTTTCGCCCTCGGCGGCCACAGGCACAGTGACCTTCTATTCCGGAACTACGTCGTTGGGTACTGCCACCGTGAGTTCGGGCACAGCAACGCTTTCCACTTCGTTCAGCACCGCAGGCACCTATGCGATTACGGCAACGTACGGCGGATCGAGTACGTATGCGGAGAGCACATCGAGCGCCGTCAGTGTCACCGTCACCGGATCGAGTCTCACGTCCACAACCACGACGCTCACCAGCACCACCACGACGCCCGTCACGGGGGCCAGCGTTACGTTGACAGCCACAGTGGCACCCTCTGCGGCGACAGGAACAGTGACCTTTTATGAAGGGACAACTTCCCTCGGAACCGCCACGCTCAGTTCAGGAACGGCAACACTGACGACTTCATTTTCAAGCTCAGGAACCTTCTCCTTGACTGCCGTATACGGAGGCTCCTCCACCTATGCGACCAGCACGTCCAGTGCGCTGAGTATCACGGTGAGCAGCAGTTCTGCCACCTCATCGACCTGCGGCTTGCAGGATACTGCGAATAGTGCGCTGGCAACGGCAGCCGATGCTTACACCAGCGGGACCAATACACTTACCAGTCCATCCATCTCCGTCTCCACGGCAAATGAAAGCGCGATCTGCGTAGAGAACTCGGGTACGAGCTTGACGGTATCGAATCCCACAATTGTTTCCAGCAGCGCGGGCAGCAACTCGAACGATGGCAGCTTCTACGGCACGGACGCGGCTGTCCTCGCCTATGGATCAAGCGCAAGCTCAGCCACGGGCGGATCCATCAGCATCACCGGCGGGACAATCAGCACGAGCGGCCAGTACGGGAACGGAGTGTTCGCTTCCGGCGATGGTGCTACGGTGACGCTCAACGGAACCACCATCACGGCCACCGGGGCCAACGCTCACGGTGTGGACGCGGCACAGGACGGGACTCTCAATCTCACGAACGTTACCGCGACCACCTCTGGCCAGAGCGGCTCAGTCGTTGCTACGGATCGCGGGGGTGGAACGGTAACGGTAAGCGGCGGCACCTTCACGGCAAACGGCTACCGTTCCGCGGGAATTTACTCGACGGGTGTCATCACCGTTATCGATGGGACGTTTGCTTCGAATGATGCCGAGGCAGTCGTCGTCGAGGGCGCGAACTCGGTCGACCTGACCGGTTCCACGCTCACCAGTACCCAGGGGGACTTCCGCGGAGTCTTCCTCTACCAAAGCACATCGGGAGACGCTTCATCCGGTACTTCCACCTTCGCGATGACGAACGGCTCGATCAAGTACAACTGCCCGGTTACAACATCCAGCGCCACCTGCTCGGGAGGAGCCACGGCCAGCGGACAGAACAATCCGGCCACTGTGTTCTCTGTCGCAAACACCACGGCAGCGATTACGCTAACGGACGTATCCGTTACCAACAACACCTCCACGACGACGGACAGCTATGGCACACTGCTTACCGCCGCGGCATTGAACCCCGGTACGTGGGGAACGGCCGGGTCGGATGGTGGCAACGTCACCTTCAAGGCCTATGGTGAAACCTTGATAGGCGATGTGATCGTGGATGACATCAGTACAGCGGCTGTGGTCCTGGGTGCGGATAGCTCGGGCACTGCCTCCTCACTGACCGGAGCTATCAACAATGCCGACACGGGCAAGACAGTCAGCTTGACGCTC
>Ga0179596_10000526_pt1 | contig 10497 bp, 5 predicted proteins | sample CZODoug1_1_08_16_FD_155494 | JGI IMG/M metagenome (GOLD analysis project Ga0179596, IMG submission 155494) | Vadose zone soil fungal communities from Angelo Coast Range Reserve, California, USA - CZODoug1_1_08_16fungal (Illumina Assembly) | ecosystem: Environmental > Terrestrial > Soil > Vadose...
ATATTGAGGCCGCCGCGGTGATTGGTTCCGGCGTGGCAGCGTGCGCAGTTTGCGTCGAGGATGGGCTTGACCCGGGTGGTGTAGAACTCGGGCTTCGTGTTGTTCTCGCGAGCGTGTACTGTGCTCGTCTTCAACGCAAGGGATGCCAAAACTGCGAAGGTTACTGTTGCAAGAAGCGGTCGCATGTAGTCTCCATGGGGATGGGCTGCGGGACGATCCCGGTCAGGGCTTTGTCTGGTCCCACATATGTTCGAGTTGATCCTTCTGTACCTTGTCGAATACCGACTGAGTTTTGTCGGTGAGACGGAAGGAGGCTCCGACGGGCCAGAGGGAAAAGTCGCGGTAGGCTACGCGCTTTGGCGTGCCGTGCAGATCTTCGAGGGCGGCCTGCATCTCGAGGAGGGTGCCTCGGGAGAGGGAGAGTTCGTGTTCGTTGGGTTGGTAGATGGTGCCGACGGGATAGTCGAGGAATGGGGTGCGGGTCTCCTCGATGTGGCAGCCGAGGATGTGAGCGACGGGCTTGTCTTTGGTGAAGGTGACGAGGCGGGTGGTGCTGCGGACGAAGGCGTCGTAGTCGCGGATGTAGATACGGCCTGGATAGACGCTGTCTCCGGTAAGGAGGATGGCGGTCTGACGGTCGTAGAGTGCGATGCTGACGACGTCGTGACCGGGGATTGGCACGGCATCGATGATGCGGCCGCCGAGGTCGATGCTGCCGATGTCTTCGGGCCAGTTCTTGATACCGTAGAGAGCTTTGGTGGGTTCGATGGCCGCTGCGACAAAGGTGACGGGCATGGCGGGATCCTTGAGGGCCTGGATCTCCGCATCGCCTGCGACATGATCGCCATGCGAGTGGGAGTGGACGACGACGAGCGGCATGGACGTGCGCCGATTGCGTAACCGCCACAGCTGCATGACGTGTTGCAGGGTGGGAGCGAGGTTGCCCTTGCGCGATCCGGTGTCGTAGAGCAGGGCGCGGTCTTTGCCGAAGAGGAGATAGACGAAGGGCTTTTCGTAGTCGGTACAGCCGCTCTGGCGCAGGATGAACAGGTTGGGGTTGTACTCGTGCACCTGCCACTCGGGCATCTCCATGCACTTTGGTCCGCCGGTGGACCAGGTGAGGGGGAGCGTGCCGGGGCGTACGGTGCCGCCGTCAGGCTGGGCGAACTGTGCCCGAGCGACGGGTATGGCCAGGCAAGCTAGAAGTGCGCATGCAAACATCTTCAAGAAGGCAACCCTCAATCCTGCGTGCGAAGTGTTGTTTTGCTGGCTGGGGATGGCGTGGTACCTCTCCGATCAGCCAATAGCTATTGTGTATCACACGGTGCGTGGTGCGCTGGACGGGTGCATTCCGCAGGGTGATGCGCGAAAAGGCGCATGAACATTGGCTCTGCACGTTTTAGGGACGGAAAACGCGACTCCGCGAGGGTTCTATCTACGCCTTGACTCTATCTCAGCCATAGGGAATCGCTTGGGTTCCAAGAATCGGCCTTTCGTTGCGCTATGCTCGGACCATCAACCGAACAAATCACCAGGCCTGAAGGCTCGTCTATGCACGAATGATGAAGTGTAGACCCAAAAAATGCCTGAGTTGCACGCTTTCCCACGGATCTCTGGAGGATGTTAATGCCGATTCACAAGTTTGGAATCTACGGGAGATTTGTTCTTTCTCTCCTGCTCGTTCTCGGTGCTTGTACGCCGCTCTTTGCGCAGAGCAATACAACCAGCATGAGTGGCACCGTCGTCGATCCGCAGGGCGGGCTGGTTCCCGGCGTTTCGGTTTCGATTACCAACCCTGCAACCAGCACCACACAGAAGACCATCACCAAGTCACGGGGAGAATATGCGTTTTCGCAGCTCACGCCGGGTACCTACGAGGTTCGCTTGGTGGCACAGGGATTCTCCGAGCAGGTGCAGACGGTGAAGTTGCTGGTCGGCACGCCGGTGCAGGCAAACTTCAGCCTTCATCTGGGTACGACCGAGATCGTCAATGTTGAGACGAGCCTGGCGACCATCAACTCTACCGACGGCACGCTGGGCAAGGCGTTTGATAGCTCCCAGGTTCAGAACCTTCCTTACCTTGCCAACAACATTACCTACCTTCTCTCGCTACAGCCCGGCGTGCTTGCGCTGGATGGCGGCGCGCAGACCGGTGGACTGAATACAGACGTCCGTACCGGCATTGTGAACGGCGCACGACAGGATCAGACGAACGTTACCCTGGACGGTGTCGACAACAACGATGTAACCAACGGCTATGCGTTCAATGGCGCTCTGCGCTCGACGCGCGATTCGGTGGAAGAGTTTCGCGTGACAACGACCAACGGCGGCGCGGATGCGGGCCGGTCGTCCGGTGGACAGGTCTCTCTGCTCACACGCAGCGGAACCAACGTATTTCACGGCAGCGCGTATGAGTTTTATCGCGGCGGTATTGGACTACAGAACGACTGGTACAACAAGCAGGGCCAGGTTGGTGCCGGGATATCGAATGTTCCAACCAAGGTTCTGCAACACACGTATGGCGCATCCTTTGGGGCTCCGATCCTAAAAGATAAGCTCTTCTTCTTCGGAGCGTATGAGGGCTTCAAGCAAGCCAGCAACCTGACGGTCAACCAGACAGTACCTTCGACCGTTGGTGGCGGTGGACTGGTGACTGGCAATGTCACCTACGGAACCTGCGCCGATTCTAAGGATTGCACTGCCGTCTCGAGCTACAAGACGTTGACGCCTGCTGATATCAAACAGATGGACACGAAGTGCACCGCGCTCGGCAGCTGTCCGCAAGGCCCCGGTCCGAACGCGGCAGCGCTCGCCTACTTCAAAACCTTCCCGCTCGCCAATGTCTCCGGCACCTCCGCAAGCGCCGATGGCAAGAACACCGGCCTCTACCGGTTTGCTTCCCCGGTGCCGCTTCACCAGATCACCAATATCGCAAAGGTGGACTATAAGCTCAACCCCAACCAGAGCCTCTTCGTTCGCGGCAATCTGCAGAGCGACAATCAGTCGTCCGCCCTCCAGTTTCCGGGTCTCCCGGCGGCCTCCACCATCTTCAGCAACAACAGGGGCATTGCAGCCGGTCATATCTGGAACATCGCCAGCAACCTGACCAACAACTTCCGCTATGGCTTCATTCGCCAGGGCTCCGCGACACGCGGCACAGGAAGCAAGCCCTATGTCAGCTTCGCCGGGATCAGTACGATCACGGCCACGACCACCTCGAATGTCTACATCGTCACCACGAACAACTTCGCCGATGACCTCACCTGGAGCAAGGGTCACCATACCTTCCAGATGGGCATCAACGATCGCCTTCTGCATAACAGCCGCTACTTCGACTCACCCCTGCTCACCAGCGCAGTCATCAACGCGAACCTGCTCGCCTCGGCTACGATCGCGGGAACAGGCGGCAGCTTCGATCCCGGCGGATCGACCTGCGCGAACTGTGCTCCCGTTGCGTCGGACTTCAAGAGCTATTTCAATGCAGCCATTATCGATAACGCGGGGGTCATTGAGAGGGGAACAGCAGGCACCGAGTACCTCGTCCAGAACGGATCCCTCGTTCCTGCTGGCGCTGGTGTTGTCCCTACCCACATCTATACGAACTGGGAGCAGGAGTACTACTTCCAAGACGTGTGGAACGCCACGCCTCGCCTGACGATCACCGCTGGTTTGCGCTATACGTATCTGGGTGTGCCGTATGAGAAGAACGGACAGCAGATCGCTCCCACCATCAGCCTCAACACCTTCCTACAGAACCGTGTCGCGGCCGCAGCCGCTGGCACCTCCTACAACACATTGGTCTCCTTCCGAACGTCAGGCTCTGCCAACAACGCGCCAAATTTCTGGACGGCGCAGAAGGCCAACTTCGCGCCTCGCCTCGCCTTTGCCTATTCCACGGCCGATAACCGCACCTCGGTCCATGGTGGATTTGCCATCGCGTACGACCACATGGGCGAGGGCATCATCGACCAGTACGAGTCAACCTCCAGCTCTTTGCTGTCGCTCTCGAAGAGTACCCGGTTTTCCTACAAACAGATCGACAGCAATCCGCGCTTCACGGGATATCACGATGTGCCGCTCGGTACTGTGACTGTCGCGACGCTTCCCCTTCCCTATACACCAGCCAGCAATGCCTTCAGCTTCCTGCGCAGCATCAATGACAATCAGAAGACACCCTACGCTGAGACCTTCAACCTCTCCGTGCAGCATGAGTTCGTGCACGGCATGGTCTTCACCGGATCGTATGTTGGCCGTCTTGGTCATCATGTCATCGCCAACCTCGACGTCGCTCAGCCGACCAACCTGATCGATCCCGTCGGTGGGCAGTCGTACTATCAGGCCGCCACGGCGTACGACAAGATGATCGACGCCGGTGTGACCGCGGACAACGTTCCGGATACCGGTTACTTCCACAACATGTTCCCCAATGCTCAAACGACCGTGAACAAAGTCACATACAAGGGTGCCAAAGCGTACTATGCCTACCTGGCGAATGGCGATCGTGGCAACGAGACGGATCCCCTCTTCAATTGGGATACGGATCCGACCGCTTCGGCTGCAGGGCAGAGCTTCCGCTTCTTCTATCCGCAGACCTCTTCCATCTATGCCCAGTCCACGGTTGCGAACAGCAACTATCATGCCCTCCAGCTCTCGGTTCGCCACGTTGTGAAGCATGACCTCGAATACGACATCAACTACACCTTCTCGAAGTCGATGGATCAGGGCTCCTCGCCGGAGCGACTCTTTGCGAATACCCTGCACAACACGTTTGACCAGCATGGTGACTATGCTGTCTCGGACTTCGACGCGCGGCATAATGTCACGGCAAACTACAATGTTGGTCTTCCCTTCGGAAAGGGACGTCCCTTCCTCAACGGAGGGAACGGCCTCATCGATCGCCTCATCGGCGGTTGGCAGCTGAATGGTGTCGTCCACTACAGCAGTGGCTTCCCGTTCAGTGCGGAAGCAGCCAACGTCTATGGCACGAACTTTGAAACCAACAGCTATAGGGTCAAGACCGGCAACATCCCGACAGGCGGTCACCGTTATGTAGCTTCCACGCAGACCGAGACTGCCTTGAAGGGAATCACGGGATCGGAGGCCACCGCAAAGATGCGCTACGCGTATGCGGGAGAGGTCGGACGACGCAACGATTTCCGGGCGGACGGCTACTTCTCGATGGACAATGGATTCTCAAAGTCGTTCCGGACCTTCCGGGAGCAGGCATTCAAGATCTCGGCTGAGATCTTCAACGTAACCGGTTCACCTCGGTTCAACAATGTCAACACCGATGCGACCAGCGGCACCTTCGGTGATTACAGCGGCTCAACCAGCACCGTGGCAGGCTATCTGAATCAGCCGCGGCAGATGCAGTTCTCCGGCAAGTACACCTTCTAACCGCAGTACGATGGGAGAGCAGGGGAGGAAGCTTACTCCTCTCTTCCATCGACAGGAACCTTCAGAGCAGTGCAACGAACACCTTACATCAGGACACACGAATTCAGCCGTGTGTCCTGATCCTTGCTTGCGAAGCATTGGTATCGGGCTTCAGCACCGTTCTACCGTAGGAGTTCATGATGTCTTTGAGATTGAAGTTCGTGACGACCGGCTCGATGATTGGGGTGGCTCTGATCGGACTGACTGCAACGCCCTTTTCTTCCGCACAGGAGAAAGCTTCTGGGAAGCCTGACCGGACTGCGGCACCCGCTGCCAAGGAGGCTCCCGCAAAGGCTGGAGCCGATGACGCCAAGCCCGCTGGCGGCGAGGGTGGGGGAGGCTCGCGGCGTGGTGGCGACCGTGGTGGCGCCAAGGGAGATGGGCCGGAGAAGAAGGACAAGACGGCCTATGACTACGAGCTTCCCGGCAGCGACGGCAAGGGTGTTCCTCTGTCCAGCTTCAAGGGCAAGACTTTGCTGATTGTGAACCTGGCGCGCAACTCAAGCTATAACAGCCAACTGGCCGGACTTCAAAAATTGAGCGAGCAGTACAAGGACAAGGGACTGGTGGTGATCGGCGTGCCGTCGAATGAATTTGGCGCAGCCGAGCCGGGGACTGATGCCGAGATTCAGAAGGCGTACAAAGTCGATGGCAAGGTGACGTTTCCTGTGATGGCGAAGTCCACGCTGACAGGCGAGATGGAGTTGCCGTTCTACCAGTTTTTGACGACGGGGAAGAGCGCTCCGGAGGCAGGGCCGGTGCACTGGAACTATACGAAGTTCATTGTGGATAAGGCGGGGAAGGCGATCGTTCGACTGGACTCGGATGTTGCCCCGGACTCGCCGGAGATGCTATCGACGCTGGACCAGATTCTGGATGGGACGTACAAGCCGAAGAAGGCCGGTGGTGAAGGCGGTGGAGGCGGAGGTGCTGCTGGTGGCGGGGGTGGTGGGGAGCCTCCGATGTAGTTCTTGCCGGAGGCTCTTCCAGTTTGGTTTAGCGAAGGGTTGCGAGATAGGCTCGCCAGCCACCGAGATGGGTGATCTCGGTGGCGTCTTCGGTTGCGGATGGCTCGACGAGGAAGCCCATGACGAGCGCTCCATCTTCAAGACGGAGCTTGCCGATGGAGAGGGGCTGGGGGACGCCGTCGACGAAGGTGCCTACGGTATCAGCGGGGAGGGCCCAGACTTCGACTTCGATGCCGGGGCCTTCGTAGCCGGGGATGCGGACGAGGCCGGGTTTGGGCGGGGTGGTGTTCTTGAGCGCGTAGAACTTGTAGTCGGGGCTGGTTTTGCAGCAGCGCACGAGGCGGCCACCACGCTGGGTCAACTGCCAGTTGAGCGGCTGACCCTCGAGGTGGGCTCCTACGACGGCCATCAGTAGAGTGCCTTGTGGGGGCAGGGTGGATGGCATGGGCCTGGTGGTGGCGAGGAGCCGGGTGCTGCCGCCAAGCGTAGTGCCTAGCGCGCGGTGCAGGCGGTCCGCGAGCGGGAGCAGTGCGGCTTCGGTGCATGCCTTGCCGATGAGCGTTACGCCGAAGGGGAGTCCGTCGGGGCGCATACCTGCGGGGAATGCGACGGCGGCGAGATCGAGCAGGTTGACGAAGTTGGTGTAGGTACCGAGGTGACTGTTGCGCTCGACGGGGGCTTCGGCAATTTCGGCGATGGTGTAGGTGCGGGGCGCGGTGGGCAGAAGCATGACGTCGAACTCGTTCCAGACGCCGGAGGTGCTGGCTCTGAAGGCTTCGAGCTTGTAGGCAGCGGCGAAGGTGTCGACGGCGGTGTAGGCCTTGGCACCGTTGATGATGCTGGCTACGGTGGGGTCCATCTGCGCAGTGTGGGTGGTGATGAAGTCCGCGATGGCGGCGTAGCGTTCGGCGACCCAGGGGCCTTTGTAGAGGAGCTGGGCGGTGGCTAAGAAGGGAGCGAGGTCGAACTCGACCGGTTGGCCGCCTAGTGCGGTGAGGGCCTTGACCGACGCTCCATAGAGGGAGGCGTTGTGAGGGTCGCCGAAGAACTCGAGGGTGCCGGCCTTGGGGATGCCGAAACGGAAGGTGGGGGCGGCGGCCCAAGGAGAGGCTCCGGCGCCGGTTGTGGGGCGGCGGGAGTAGGGGTCTTTGGGATCGTGTCCGGAGGCTGCTGCCAGGACGAGGGCTGCGTCGGCGCTGGTCTCGGTGAAGACGGAGACACAGTCAAGGGTGCGGCAGGCGGGGACGACTCCGTGAGTGCTGAGAACGCCGCGCGTGGGCTTGAGGCCGATGAGGTTGTTGAACATGGCGGGGACGCGGCCCGAGCCCGCGGTGTCCGTGCCGAGTGAGAAGGAGACCAGGCCACTGGCGACGGCTACGGCCGAGCCGGAGCTCGATCCTCCGGAGATATAGTCCGGGTTGAAGACGCTGGAGCAGATGCCATACGGCGTGCGGGTACCGACCAGGCCGGTGGCGAACTGGTCCATGTTGGTCTTGCCGATGAGGATGGCGCCGGCTGCTTCGAGCTTGGTGACGACGGTGGCGCTTTCCGCTGGGGTGTAGGCGTAGGCCGGGCAGGCGGCGGTGGTGGGATGGCCGGCGACGTCGATGTTGTCCTTGACCGCGAAGGGGACACCGTAGAGCGGCAGGTTCTCGCGGCTCTGCGTGGTGAGGAAGACTGCGCGGGCGAGGACCTCCTCCTTGGGAAGAAGGGAGATCCAGACGGGATGCAGGCCTTCGGACTCGATGTGGGCGAAGATGCCCCGGACGACCGCTGACGGTGTGGTGTGGGAGGCGGCGTATTCGCGATGGAGGGCTTCGATGTTCATGGATTCCTTGTGCGGCGTGGAGCCGTCTAGTCGGGACGAACGGAGACGAGGAGCTGACCGCTCATGACCAGCGAGCCGAGTTTGCAGTGGATCTCTTCGACAGTGCCGGCGACGTGCGAGGTGATGGCGATCTCCATCTTCATGGCGTCGAGTACGACGAGCTTCTGGCCCTCTTCGACCTTGTCGCCGACTGCGACGGGGATCTGAAAGACGCTGGCGGTGACGGTGGAGGAGACGCCCTCGCAGCCATCGGGGACGACGGCGTCGGGCGCGTCGGCTGGGGTCTCGGGCGGCTCGACGATGGTCATCTGCCCGGCGGCCTTCCAGCGCTCACGCTCGGCGTTGAAGGACTCCTTCTGATGTTTCTTGAAGGCCGCGGCTTCGGGCGCGATGGAGGTGAGGAACTTCTGGTACTCGGCGAGGTTGAAGGTAGTCTCTTCGACGCGAAGATCGAACTGGCCATGAGGGAAGCGTTCGCGGGCTTCGAGCAACTCCTCGGCGGAGACGGGGTAGAAGCGGATCTGGTCGAAGAAGCGGAGTGCGGCCGACGAGCTGGTAGCCGCCGGGGCCTTCCATGCCGTAGACGCACATGTAGGCTCCGCCGATGCCGACTGCGTTCTCGGGGGTCCAGGTGCGGGCGGGGTTGTACTTGGTGGTGACGAGGCGGTGGCGCGGGTCGACGGGGGTTGCGACGGGTGCGCCGAGATAGACGTCGCCGAGGCCGAGGACGAGGTAGCTGGCCTCGTAGACGATGCGGTAGACGTCTTCGATGGAGTCGAGGCCGTTGATGCGGCGGATGAACTCGATATTGGACGGGCACCATGGGGCGTCGGGGCGTACGGCCTGCATGTACTTCTGCTGGGCGAGCTTGGCTTGCGGATCATCCCAGGAGAGGGGCAGGTGGACGATGCGCGAGGGGACGGTGATGTCGGTTAGCTCGGGCATGGCTTCGTCGAGGCTGGCGAGGGTTTGGACGAGGTGTGCGCGGTCGAGGACGCGGCTGTCGTAGTGGATGTGGAGCGAACGAATGCCGGGCGTGACGTCGATGATGCCGTCAAGTTTGGCCGCGAGGAGGTTCTGCTCGAGGACGTGGACGCGGAAGCGGAGGTTCAGGTCGAGCTCAAGCTCACCATATTCGACGAGGAGGTACTTGTCGCCGTCGGCGCGGAAGACCATGGCCTGTGGCCGGTCGCGAAGGGCGAGGATGATGGCGGGCTCGAGGGTGGTGGTCTCGGGCAGCGCGGGTGGAGGAGTGGTGAAGCTCTCGAGGAAGAGGTCCTGCTGGCGCTCCATCTCCTGGGCCTGCGCGAGGGTGAGGCTGCGGAAGTGGACGGTGTCACCGGCCTTGAGCTGGCCCAGCTTCCAGAGCTCTGCCTGGACGATGGTCGCGGGACAGACGAAGCCGCCGAGGCTGGGGCCATCGGGGCCGAGCAGGATGGGCATATCGCCGGTGAAGTCGATGGTGCCGATGGCGTAGGCGTTGTCGTGGATGTTCGAGGGGTGCAAGCCGGCTTCGCCTCCATCGGGACGGGCCCACTCGGGCTTGGGGCCGGTGAGACGGACGCCGGTGCGGTCGCTCTGGTAGTGGACCTTCCAGAGCGTGGCGAAGAGCATCTCGATGTCGGCTTCGGTGAAGAACTCGGGCGCGGTGTGGGGGCCGAAGAGGACGCCGATCTCCCACGCGCTGGCGAGGACGGGTGTGCTGGCGAGCGGCATCTCGATGGGGTCGACGAGGGTGACGTCGGACTGACCGAGGTGGACGACGTCTCCGCCACGGAGGGCGCGACCTGCGTGGCCGCCGAAGCCGCCGAGCATGAAGGTGCTGCGGCTGCCGAGGTAGGGCTGGGTGTCAATGCCCCCACGCACGGCGAGGTAGCCACGGATACCTTCTTTGCTGGCTGCGCCGAGGGAGAGGAGATCGCCGGAGTGGATGGTGATGGGCTTCCAGCGCTCGAGCGGCTTGCCGTTGAGCTTGGTGCCCATGTCCGCGCCGGTGAGGGCGATGACGGTGTCTACCTGGAAGCGCAGGCGCGCACCCATGGTGGCGAACTCGAAGGCCGCGGCGTTCCCGGAGTTGCCGACGAGACGGTTCGCGATGCGGAAGTTGAAGTGGTCCATGGGACCGGAGGGCGGAACGCCGACGTTCCAGTAGCCGATGCGGCCGGGGTAGTCCTGAATGGTGGACTGGGTGCCACCGTCGAGGATTTCGATGGCGTTGCGGTGGAAGGTGAAGCCACCGAGGAAGGCGGTGGTTACAGTGCCGGC
>Ga0179596_10000527_pt1 | contig 10456 bp, 10 predicted proteins | sample CZODoug1_1_08_16_FD_155494 | JGI IMG/M metagenome (GOLD analysis project Ga0179596, IMG submission 155494) | Vadose zone soil fungal communities from Angelo Coast Range Reserve, California, USA - CZODoug1_1_08_16fungal (Illumina Assembly) | ecosystem: Environmental > Terrestrial > Soil > Vadose...
TGAAGCTGCGCCGCAGATCGGCCTCGACGGCACGGAAGTGGCGCTCCTGCTCCGGATGACCGAGATCGTGTGCGAGCAGGATGGCCGCCTGCAGACCGTCGAGCGCGAGAAAGTTGTAACCCGTGAGATGCCCCGGGATGTACTCGTTGTCGCGCACATCGGTCGAAGGAACGATGTGCAGCGGGTCAGCGGCCACAGCCTTTTCGAGCCAGTCGACGGCCCGGACCATGCGCGGATAGACCTCCGCGGCAAACGCCTTGTCGTGGGTCATGCGGTAGTGCTCGCCGTAGGTCCAGAGAGCTTCGCCCCAGCCATCGTACTGACCAGGCTGCGAGAGGAAGTTGCCGTCCTCCTGCTGTCGGGCGGCAAAGAAGTTGACCACCTGGCGACCAATGTCTGGGTATCCGGTACTGTCGTACATACGGACGAAGTCCGCCGAATCGCGCAGGTAAAACCCGTGATAATGCAGCTGATTGATGGTCTGGACATAGTCGTCGCCAATCTTGTTCAGCGCCAGCAGATCGTTCGCGAGGCTGGTCTCGAAGACCTGGTTCACCTTATCTTCGGGAGTGGTGATCTGCATCCCGCGACCGAGGATCGCACGCCAGAAGCTGCGGACCTGCGTGTGGCGCTCGTCGAAGCTCGCCTGCTCGACCGCCTTGAAGTCCACGTCACCGGAGGCCACCGGCAGAAGAGGCATCTTGAAGTCCAGCGCTCGCTCCTGGCCGGGCTGGAGATCGAGACGATACTCCGCCGTGGCAACCGGGGTCGTGGGCAGAACGCGGAAGACACGCGCACCGGCCGGTGCATCCGCGGGTAGCTGCGGAATGCGGTTGTAGTAGTCGCGGTAGGTGGGGGTCAGCCTGGGCTGGGGGCTGGAAGGAAAGAAATAGACGGCCTTGCCATCCCGGAGGAAGGCGTTCTGCTCAATCCCGTAGGTCGAGTCCGGCCGGAAGACCTCTCCGGGCTGCTGGTAGTCGCCCACACGTTTGCCCGTGACCGGACGGCGGAAGCGATTGTCGCCGGTAGGGAAGACGGTGGTCTGCTCGCCCTGGTACCGCCACGACGTCGTCACGAAACCCGAGTGTGCGGTTGTGCCTGGGTTGCGGACACTGATGCGAATGAAGTTCACGACGTGCTCGCCGGTCTGCTCTGCCCCAAGCGACGCGGAAAACATCGTGAAGTGGTAAACGAGACCGTCGTGCTCGACGTCATAGGAGACGACCGGCAGGTATCCGTCTTCAAGCGTACGCAGGCGCTGGACGACAGGTGAGCGTTCAACCCCGACGAAGAACATCAACTCGCCAAAGCCACTATAGAGATAGCCCTCCGGGGTGATCTCCGTTCCGGACGGCGCATGCATGACGCCGATCTGGTCTGTCGAACGGCTGGCATAGGAAAACGGCGCTCCGGGCCGGTCGATGTCGGGCGAGACCATGGTCCGGATCGATGGGTTTTCCGCTATGGCGGCGGCGGTTTTGGTTTGGGCCCGGGCCCAGGGGCCGCTTCCGGCCAGCAACATGGCTGCAATACAAACCGCTCGACTCAAAGGATATCCGCACAAGAAAAGATTGCCCGCCGAAGCGCGCGTGCCCTTAGAATCGAACCAACCCCCCTCCCTCAACAATGTTTTTCACTGCTAGTGAGGTCGGCTTCACCGTGAAGTGTCCGGTTACGGATGATTGGAGGATCGATGACGACCGCGGTTTCCGTAACACCGGAAGAGCAGGCGCTCGTCGTCGAACGCATCCTCGCGTCCCTGCTCTTCCGCAAATCGCACAAACTCTCCTCGTTTCTCCGCTTCATCTGCGAGCAAAACCAGATGGGCAAAGCGGAGACGATCAACGAGCAGCACATCGGAACGGCGGTCTTCGGACGTCCTCCCGGCTATCACGTCGGGGAGGACAGCATCGTCCGCTCGCAGGCTCGGTTTCTAAGACAAAAGCTGCAGGAGTACTACGCGTCGGAGGGGCGCGACGAGACCATCCTGCTGACCATCCCCAAGGGCTCCTACGTACCGGCGTTCGAATACCGTGAAACCATCCAGGAGATCCTCGCCAGGGAACCGGAGCCCGTGGCATCACCGGTCAGCGGCGGTCTGCCCACCACCTCGGGACACGTCGAACCCGCCGTGCCTCGGTCCCGGCCATTCGCGGGTTGGAAGATTTGGGCCCTATCCGGCGCGGCTGCACTCTTGGCTTTTCTGGTCTGGCACTTCGGCACCGCGGGCGTCGCCCACGCCCGGCCGAGCGTGGAACTCAGATTCTGGTCCTCCATCTTCGACCCCAAACGGACGCAGATCATCGTTCCCGCCGACAGCAGCCTCATCCTCATGGAAGAACTCAGCGGACAACGGGTTGAACCGGCCGATTACATGAGCCGCAAATATCTCGACGCCGTCCCGCCTCCTGGAACCGAAGCCCTGTGGAGGACAGTGCGCGGCAGCCAGTACACCAATATGGCCGACCTCAACCTGGTCTCCCCGAGGCCTCCAGCGGCAAGGTGCAGATCCGTTACGCCCGCGATCTGAGTCTGAAGGAACTGAAAGAGACCAACGCCATCCTGATCGGAGGCTCCCGTGCCAACCCCTGGGTCGACCTCTTCGGCTCCTTCGGTCATCTGCGCGTGGACTACGACTGGACAACCCACACCAACTTCGTCAGCAATCGCCAACCCGCCCCCGGCGAGCAGGCACGGTATGAGGAGGTGGGAAGCCGCGACGCGCACCCCGCATACGGTGTGGTCGCCTATGTCCCCAGCCTCGACGGGGAAGGATCCGCCCTCCTGGTCGGCGGTACAAGCAAAGCCGGCACCGAAGCGGCAGCGGAGTTTCTCTTCAACAGCAACTTCGCGGGCTTCCTCCGCTCCATCGACACCGAAGGCGGACTACCTTACTTCGAGCTCTTGCTATCGACTGAGAACCTCAACGGCGACTCCCATCACGGCACGATCGTCTGCTCTCACCGCATTCAGAAAGACGGCGTCGTACAAAACAAGTAGCCGGTTGCTCTCGCAACCAGCCATGAAGAAGTTGAGAGGTCGGAGGTCTAAGCCTCCGCCGTCCCTTTTACTGCACGTTCAGCGCACCGGTGGTCGTCTGCGAGACGCCTCCCGAACCGGTTGCCAGCACCTGGAAGGTACTCGATCCAGCCGGAGAACCCGGAATACATCTCCATTTTCGAGCGGAACATGCGGGATTGAATCGATTCCTGCACTCGTTGGTTGAAACTCAAGAACAACACGGCCTGTCGCACGAAGCTGCCGAAGTTGTGCAACCAGGGTTCTCTGCTCGTTCAGCATGTTGGGATCCAAGATGCCGCTACTTGATGAAGCAGCGCGAACAGCAGCAGAACGCTCCATGTCGACGGACAATGAGCTGATGTATTCGTTAAGACGCTGCTGCTGAAAGACTCGAGCCGATTCGCGCATGAAGGAGCTGCCGTAAAGATAGGCTTTGTCGGTCAGTCCGCCAGCTCTGCGGACAAGAGATTCCAGATCTTCCCCTGGGAGAACGCTATAAACGCCGGAACTGAGGAACTCTCCCTCCAGACGAACATACTTGGTTTGTTCGTCTAAAGAAACCGAGATATCGGCCTGGGAAAGGATCGTAACTACATCACCTGGTTGAAGCTCTGAGTCCTGACTGTGGTCGTGGTCCTGCACCAGGCGGCCCAAATTGAACGGCAAAAGAGCACTCTTCAAGGTGCGCGGATCGAGACGCTCAATCACGGCATAGGACCAGTCGATCTCCGGTGCAGGAATCTGGACCTTATTTTTGGCACGATCGTTCGAACTCTTCGGATCAAATTGTGGATCGGTCCGTGTCATTTCGGTATCGGTCCTATTCGGCACAGGTAGAGTCGATGCCGATACTGTCGAAATGCCGGTGTTTCCGCTGTTCGTTGCGCTTTGACCGCCTTGTGTGAAAAGCGTAGCCGGCGCGAGATCAGACGATGTCGATGTCTGGGTGTTCTGTGGAGAAGCCGCAGCACCGTCCGTGATAATCTGATTGTCGAAATTATTCTGGTTATCGCCTCGCGTGCTCAAACCATTCGTAGAGCTTAGAGAAGAATTCGGACCCGTCTGCGGAAAAATGAGGCGAAAACGGTTGTCATTCTGAGGTTCAAATGAAGGAGTCGGAATACCAAGCCGATTCCGTTCCTGCCAGTAATCACCTGTGAGCAAAGACATCGTGTCGGGAATAATCTCGCTCAGATGCATGCCTGGATGCCAGGAGAACCGGCCCGGATTGGCTAAATTTCCCCGGATCGTGACCGATTTGTCATACCCCTGCGAGATGTGATTGACGAAGAGCACATCCCCGTCACGCAAAGCCATGCTGCTCCCTGCAGAGTCCATCGAGACCGACATCGCCTTGCGAGTCAGGTCCTGATCGATACGCTCCAGCGATAAGCTGCCCCTCATAGCTGTCGAGGTATATCCTCCCGCAAGTTGAACGAGGTCGGTGGGCGTCGTCTCTTCGCGAAGTTCATAGATGGCCGGATGACGTACACTTCCGGCCAGGGCGACCTGCGGCCCGGCAGCGGGAATAAAAATCGTATCGCCTTGCTGCAGCCGAATATCCTTCGTTTTATCGCCCCGCAGTACAAGGTCGTATAAGTCGAATTCAGATGGCGGCATGTTCTCGTGGCGAATCTGGATACGACGCATCGACCCTTGCACATTTGGCCCACCCGAGACAAAAAGAGCATTCAATACGGTGCTCAGTGCGCTGATAGTAAAAGCGCCTGGCCGCCTCGCCTCGCCTCGCCCACAACGTACACCTGAATCGAACGAAGCTGTCCAAGGCTTACCGAGATTCGGTAATTGCGGTACGTATGATTTACCTCGGCACTGATCTGATCCTGCAACTGATCCGCGCGCATTCCGGCTACATGGATCGCATCCACCTTGGGAATATAGATCGAGCCGCCTGTATCGACCGTAAGCTGGCTGTTGAATGACTCCGGTCCCCACAGCCGAAGAAGAACCTCATCTCCAGGTCCGACGATATAATTATTAGTTACTGGAATTTGATTGGCTGGTGCGAAAGTGGAAGGGGCTTTCTGAAAAAGATCACGTCCAAAGACGGAAGGCATCTCCCCCGTTGCAGACCCGGTCAATTTTTGGAAATCGGTGATAGGGTCGGTTGGGAACAGCAGATCCGATCGACTTCCGGTTTGCCGGCGGCTATTCGAGCCTGCCTGATCGACATAAACCTGTTGCGAATCGGTATCCCTTTGACGGCTGCCGCTGTCAGTTAAACCTGTTTGGATGGGCGATTGAGCCCGACGGCCACTCTGGCTCAACGTGTCGGTACCTGCTGCTTGGCAAAAATAAGAGGCACTGTACGTCGGATCTCCACAATTGGCCTGTCCACCGTCGCCGGTTTGCGCAGAAAGAGACGGGCTAGTCACCGCGATCGAACTTACGAGCAGTGCAAGCACGCCAGAGCTCGATTGGGCAAATCGCCGGGCATGAAAAAAAATGACCTGAGAAAATTTTGTACCGTGCTCCCGAAAGGCCCTGGTCTCGCCTGATTACAATCGTCATTAACCACCTACAAACTGAGAATAGCAAACCGTTTACAAAAACCAAGAGATGAAACGGGCCACCGCCGCAGAAAATGAACCAGTAGTTTTAGGCTCCCGAGGCGCTTGCCTTCCGTTTGACCGAGAGCGTGCCTCGATTTTTTACGGCTTCCTTCTCGGGCATCCCCGCATTGTGAAGCACCACCGAAAGGGCGACATCAACCAGGCTTTCTTCATGCACACCATGCACAGGAAAATACCGCAAATCCAAATCATGGTAGAAAGCGGGTGAGATTTTCCAAGCCGTATGACGTAAGTGATTGATAGGAATGGTGGCCAGAGACGGCTTTGTTCAGTGATGCACACCCCCTTCCAGATACCGACGGTCGGGAGCGTATTGGATCCACGACGCAACATAGCGATAGCGGCTTAATTAAATCCTGCATTAGATCTAACATATTGATTCTAAATAAAAGTCGAGTCCGTCTCACACTTTGCAGTCTGTTGAGGGATGCACTCGCAATACATAAACGCAACATTGACGCAACGAATACGATCCTCTATGATTCCAGATAGAGGTGCTTTATGGTCGCAGCTCATGCCTTTCTCACGACCGATCCCACACTTTTCAACCCGGAGACGGGCCGCCTGGATGCAGCGCGCATTGCGCGGGAGTTGAATGTTCCAGTCGGCATAATCGCCGAGGCGATTGGCCGAAAGGCCCCAGGCGTTCGTAAACATCCCGACGCCAGCAGCCTGCAAGGTGAACTTCGTCGCATCTATCGGATCTGGGTGGCGCTCGTGGATCTATATGCTGGCGACAAAACTCACGCCCGGATCTTTCTCAATGCCCCTAACCGTCATCTTGAGAACCATGCTCCGATAGAATTCATTGAAAAGGGGGACCTCGGTCCCTTAGAACTCTTTCTCGACGCCATGAGCGTTCGGCAACCTGTCTAGCGAGTAGCCCTTGCATTCCATTGAAAGACTCATCCGAGTGTTGGAGCATGCGCCGCTCATCCCGTGTTCGGATTTTGCTTACCGTGTCATCGCGGACAAATGGCGTGATTCTCCGCTGTCTGCGATCGGAGCGGTTCAGCGTGGCGGTCGCTACAATGCACCTCACACTTTTCCAGTGCTTTACAGCGCCGATAGTCAGATGACCGCAATGCTCGAAGCGGAGGCACTGTTTGCGACGCCCGATGGTCAACTACAAGGCGTTCCCCGTGATCCGGATCTGGTTCTTACGATCAAATGCGAATTGCTCCGTGTTCTCGATTTGACCGCTCCCGACCTCTACAGCGATCTTGGTACATCCCGCGAAGAGTTGGTCAGCCTGAACCCCTCGCGCTTCCTTCTGAACGCACGCGGAGAAGAGACGCCAACCCAGCAACTCGGCTCGGCGTGTTCCCATACCGGCAAAATCTCTGCTCTCAAGGTGCCGAGTGCCGCTCATCCTGGTGGATTCTGTCTCGACATTCTTCTCGACTCCCTCGTCGTCGGAGAACAGATTTTCGTCCTCGACAAAAGCGGCCGCATACAGGCGGAGGTGAAGGGCTGGATTCCCAAGCCATCCAGCAGAGTAATCAGACCCACGACTCTGCACTCTACTCTGAAGCAAAGTTAGGACGAAACCTTCCAGGTAGGTGTGCTACGCGATAATTTCATCTGCACAATCTCTCCTGCGGGCAAATGTCTACGGTGTACCTACCTACCGTTGATGCCCTTGAGAAACTCGCTCAGGGACAATCCGAAGGCTCCGGCCAGAGCCGCCAGATGGCGAAGCCCGACCTCGCGTGCTCCCCGTTCCAGATCGGAGATGTGAACCTCATGGATTCCAGACTGTTGGGCCAGATCGATCTGCCTCCAACCTCTCCCTTTCCGGAGTTCTCGTATTCTTTCGCCGACCTGGAGACAAACATCAGAGGACATTCCCCTAGCATTGACTTAGTGGAAGCACTATATTTAGTGGATGCGCTCTGTGGATTCCGATGAGCTCTGAGATGTGCAACAATACTCTGCATTCACCACTTGCCGGTTCCAGACGACTCTAGAGCACCATGTCCCGGCGGGTGGCTATTCCCCTTTGAAACGACACGAATTTAGCGATTCTTTTCAACACAACGCAGTCCTGGGTAAGCCTTGGTTCTGCCTATTTCATTGGAAACGTCATGATTGAATGTAAAGAACTCACCAGCAAAGTCGTGCGGAGCCTCACGGTTTACGAGGATGGCACCTATGGCCCAGAGGTCCATATCGAGTTCACCGATGGGACCGCTTTCTCTGCGTGCCTCAAGAGCACTATTGAAGCGAAGTACACGCGAGATGAAGGAGGGGAGCCTCGTGTTCTTCGGGACTACTCCCCGCCTGGAACCGTCCTCTGAGCACCTGTGTGAACGTTGGCCAAGTACGGTCACCGCGCTTCGGCGATACTCTACCAAGTCTCGCGACTATCCAACTTCCAGCTTGTTGACAACTCGCTCAGCAGTGTAGTGTTCAACATCTGAGGCACCGGATTTGGGCATCCGCTCGCATCCTCAAAAGGGGTTCCCTGGCTCAAGCGCAAATACAAAAGACTCCAGTCACATCACTGGAGTCTTTTCTTGCTCCATACCTCAGGTCAGGCAGGCTCCGGCAAGCAGTCAAATGTCTCCGCAATCCAGTCCGCGATGTAAGCGCGAGCGACCTTGCCGTTATCCGCACCACAGTGCTCGACCTCGTAGTCGGTATGCTGAAAAATCTTCAGTTCGCGCTTTGGACTGTGAACAGCCTGATCGTAGGACTGGTGGGCGTATTCTTCCGGAATCTGCCGGTCACCGACCCCGTGGGTGACGAGAAAGGGAGTCCTAATCTTCTCCACCACTCCATTCAGGCTCATATTCGGCGCCCAGGCCATGAAGGCCTCTCTATCGGGTTTGCCAAAAACCCACATTACGTGATCCCAATAATGTGGGACGGGGTTTTCACCGTCACGCTTCAATCTGCGCTCTTGCATTTCTCCCCAATTGTGGTTGGCTCCCATCACCGCGCAAAGAGCGAATCGAGGTTCCATCGCGGCCGCTCTCGGCGCAAAGTAGCCGCCAAGAGAGAGCCCGTACATGCCGATACGATTGGGGTCAACGTCCTCACGGGTTAGCAGGTATTCGAGTGCCGGCGTGGCCCACCTCTCCGTATTGTAGATTCCGACGAGCCCACGCTGCCGCAACGCGACACCGGTGCCCGGCTGATCGATCAGAAGCGTTGAAAACCCACGGCGGCGATTTACTTCAGGCACGCCTTGGCTGTACAGATTTTCCTTCATGCTGTCCAAGCCGTTGCAACTGACTATGCACGGCGCAGGTTTGCCGTTCTTGCCTTCTGCCTTGATGAACAGTGCAGGAAAGCTGCTTTCCTCGTACGGGATTTCGACGAACTCACAGTTTTCCTGAGCGAGATGTACTCGTTTCTTGAAGAGCTCCAAACCCCGACGGTACGCTTCTTTCCGCGGTGGATAATCCCGTGCTTGCATCCTCTCCGCTGTGAGGAGATAGCATGCTGCGCGGCCGTATTTCTCCGCAGCGGACAGCAGACGCCCGGCCTTCTCGTCATCCTCTCCGTTCCTCTCGACCTGCGCTGCGACGGCAAGCCAGGACTCAAAAAACTGAGCGGTGCCGGCGTCCTCTCCGCGGGCTGCAGCCTCGCGGATGGGCCGACAAGCGGCGTCCACTTCACCAAGCGCGCCTCCCGCCATAATGTTCAGATTCGTTGAAAGGTTCCAAACGTAGTTTCCTGGAAACGGTTCCCACATGAAAAACTCCCTTGAGGTGATTCGATATCGACGATCACTTGCGGTAAAGTTAAAGCGTAATTCTCTTTACCGGGAAAATATGCTTGGCCCACTGTACACAGCTTTCCTAATGGTTGCCAAGTCGAAAGTGTGCAGCTCGTGATCGGAATGCGTATGAAACTTGAGGTGTTTACCGCCATCGTCGTCGGTGCAGGAAGCTCCGGATGCATTGTTGCTGGAAGGCTGGCCGCAAGACTGGGCAGCCGGGTGTTGCTCATTGAGGCCGGCGGTGCAGCAGAGGCTCCATGGCTATCTGTCCCGGGAGGTTACTACCGGACCCTGCAGGATCAAGGCGTCGACTGGGGGTTCCAAGGAACCTCTGAGCCAGGATTGGGCGGTCGTAGACTCCTTCATCGTCGGGGAAAGGTCATGGGGGGCTCCAGCGCCATCAATGGAATGGTCTACATAAGAGGCTCAAAGAACGACTATGACGGCTGGGCGGCGGAGCTTGATGATGACAGCTGGAAGTATGCCAACGTGCTGCCGCTATTCCGGCGTTCCGAAGACAATAAGAACATACACGACGAGTACCACGGGGTTGGCGGCCCGATACGAGTATCCACGCCGCCTTACCGGTCAGGTGCGACAGAGGCTTTTCTCGAGTCTGCTACTCAGAACGGCCTAGCGTTCAATCCTGACTTCAATGGAGCACGACTGGCGGGTGCCGGACGGTTTCAGTTGACGGCCTACGGAGACCGTCGAAGCAGTTCCGCTGACATTCTGGAGGGTGAGCGGCCGCGGCCGACTGTCCTCTTGCGATATCAGGTCCTGCGCATTCTCCTGAGCGGCACCAAAGCGGTCGGGGTCGAGGTTGTCGATGAAAGCGGAGGGGTGACTGCAATCTACTGTGAAGGGGCGATCGCCCTTTGTGCTGGCGCGATTGAAACGCCTCTTTTGCTCCAACGTTCCGGGATCGGTCCCGCGGACGTTTTGAGACGGGCTGGCATTCCCATCACTTTAGATAATCCGTCGGTTGGTTCGAATCTGCAGGATCATCTGCAGGTCAAAGCAATGTATGGCACTGAGAATTCAAATTCAATCAACGGGATGCAGAGCGACATCCTGAAGACTGATTGTATGCCGGTTCAAAAAAACAGAG
>Ga0179596_10000528_pt1 | contig 10452 bp, 7 predicted proteins | sample CZODoug1_1_08_16_FD_155494 | JGI IMG/M metagenome (GOLD analysis project Ga0179596, IMG submission 155494) | Vadose zone soil fungal communities from Angelo Coast Range Reserve, California, USA - CZODoug1_1_08_16fungal (Illumina Assembly) | ecosystem: Environmental > Terrestrial > Soil > Vadose...
TCGGTTACGCTCGAGATGGTGACGTCCGAGGTATGGGAGGAGACCTCGATCTTCATCTTGAGGGTGATCTCGCGGTCGTAGTGGACGGTGGGCGTCATCTGGATGTTGACGCCGATATCGAGGTAGGTGAACTGGGTCTGGACGCCGAGCGAGGCGGTTCCTGTGGAGACGCCGGAGGAGTAGCTGCCGGTGGCGATGGGGATGCGGGAGCCGATCTTGAGGGTGGCGATCTGGCCGTCGGTGGCACGGACCCGTGGGTTCTGGAGGATGCGGGTGTCGGCGTCGTCGAGCAGCGCGTTGAGGGTGCCAGCGCCGATGGAGACGGCGAAGTTGCTGGCGTTGATGTTGGCCAGGGTGTTGAGGGTGAAGTTGGAGGTGGTCGTGGTAGTCGTGGTGCTGCTGCTGGAGGTGGTGCTGGAGGTGGAGGCCTGGGGGGTGATGGTAACGGCCTGCGGGAGGGAGATGCCGAGGTTGCGGGTCTTGTCGCGATTGACTTCGAGGATGGCGATGTCGACGACGACCTCCGGACGGGCGCGGTCGAGGTCGTTGATGATCTTCTGCGCGATGAGGAGCTGGTCTGGCGTGGCGCGGAGGATGATGGCGTTTTGCGAGGCGACCGAGTAGATCTTGATGTTCTGGGTGAGCATGTTGCGCACGGTGGTGAGGATCTCGTTGAGATCGTTAGCCTGTGCGATGTTGGTGAGGTAGAAGGTCTGGACGGCGAACTCGTCGAGGTCACGGCGCTTCTGGGTGTTGTTCTGAGCGACGAAGATGGTATTGGGCGTGACGGGCTTGTAGAACGTTCCGGCGAGGGTACCTACGATGCGGAGGGCGTCCGACAGGGTGACGCTCTGGAGGTCGACGGGGATGCGCTTGGACTGGTAGTCGGGGTCGAAGAGGACGTTGAGTCCGGCCATCTTGCCGATGGCCTGGTAGATGAACTTGGTGTCTTCGACGGCTTTGAGCGTTACGGAGTCGTTCGAGGTGGGTTGAAGCTGGAGGGGGCCGGCCAGGTTGTCGATGGCGCGGAGGGTCTCGGCCTGGTAGGGAGACTGCTCGAGTGAGTTGACGCCGGGGACGGGAGGCGCGTTGGCCTGAGGGGGGAGATTGTCCGGGTGCAGGATGATGTTGATCTCCTGCTGCGCGGTGTTGTTGCCGGGGTCGATGGTGAGGGCGCGCTGGAACTCAGTGAGCGCGGCCTGTGTGTCGCCGCTTTGCTTGAGGACGCGGCCGCGGTCGACGTGGGAGGAGGCTGCGAGGAAGCGCATGCGCTCGGAGCGGGTCTTGTAGCGGAGGTCCTGGGGGGCCTTGAGGTGAGCCTGACGGTAGTCCTCGTAGGCGGTGTCCCAGTCTTCGTGAGCCTCGGCGGTTTCGGCGCGCTTGTTCCAGGTGCGGGCGGACTGAGCGCGGGCCGAGGGGAGGGCGAGAGCGGCGGTCAGGGCCAGAAGGGCGAGGAGCGATGTGCGGCGGAATGATGTGGAGAGAAGGACTCGGCGACCCATGCTTGGTTTGTTTGCTTCCTTTTGAGCTGCACCCTGTGGTTGATTCCGTGGACCTGTGCCCTGCTTCCCTGCCTGTCGATCGGGCTGGAAGGTAGCTCTGTGCGTGGTCTTTGGCTCGGGTGAGTATAGCATTCGGGTGCTACGGAGCCTGTGTTCCAAGTGCATGGTTTGAATGGTCTCGCATGTTAATATTGATGTTTGGGGCCTGTGTCGTTCCGGTGTTCCCGTAATGGTGCGTTTCCAACTATGGCTCGTTCTCTTTCCAATCCGACCGTTGCTCACCAGCCGAAGCCGGTGGTGAAGGAGAAGGACCGCGATCCGGTGGCGGCGGGTAAGCGAGACGCTGCGTTTAACCGGTCGGCCAGCTTCAACTACTTTCTGACGGACAAGTTCGAGGCCGGGATTGCGCTTCGCGGGACTGAGGTGAAGTCGATCCGGGAGGGCAAGGCCAACCTGAAGGACGCTTACGGGCTGCTGAAGGACGGCGAGTGTTTTCTGCTGAATGCGCACATCGGGCCGTTCTCCCACGGTAATGCGATGAACCACGACTCCCTGCGTACACGGAAGCTTCTGCTGCATAAACAGGAGGTTCGGAAGCTCGAAGGTATGACGAAGCAGAAAGGGTTTACGCTCATCCCGGTACGACTTTATTTCCGTAACGGGCGGGTTAAATGCGAGATTGCGCTGGCTAAAGGCAAGCAGGAGTGGGACAAGAGGGCGACCGAGCGGAAGCGTGAGGCGGACAACGAGGCCAAGGCAGCGGTGGCTCGGAGTCAGCGGGGGTAAGTTGAGGCTGATGTATGCGGTCACGCATCGTAGATGGTCCGGAAGAACCCATATCCCAGGGGCTAAAGCCCGATTCTTGTGCGAGTTGAAATGTCCGGGCTAAAGCCTGGACCTATCTCAGAAGCAAGAGCAAAGACAAAAGAGTAGCCGGGTCGGGTTACGATGGAAGCATGAATACGAAAGTTCTCTTTCAGGATGCGGCGGCGTTCGAAACTCCTCTGCTTGCAGTATTTGCGGTGGATGTTGCGGTGGGAAAAGACGCAGATCCGGTGCCGGCTTTGTTGACGACCTCGGATGCTCTTTCCGAGGCGGCCGTGAAAGCGTTGGGCTCGGGTGAGTTCAAGGCCGCATCGTGCGAGACGCTGCTGCTGCATGCCCCGCATGGACTGAAGACCGAGAGGTTGCTGGTAATTGGGTTGGGTAAGCTGGCCAAGCTTTCGGTGCATGAGCTGCGGAAGGGGGCGGGGACGGCGGTGCGGTTCGCAAAGCCGCGGGGGATTCGGGAGCTGGCGATTGCGTTTCCGGAGGATCATGCGCTCTCCGATGAGCACCTGGATGCGCTGCCGAGCGGGCTGACGATGCGGGCGATGGTCGAAGGCGCGGAGCTGGCGGAGTTGGACTGGGATACGTATAAGAGCGACCGCAAGGACAAGTCGGTGAATGCCTGCACGTTTGTGGTTAAGGACGTGGAGAAGGCGACGAAGGCCGAGATTCAGAAGGGTCTGGATGAGGGCTTGGCGATTGCCTCGGCGCAGAACTTTACGCGTGGGCTGGTGAATGAGCCAGGCAATGTGTTGACTCCGACGGAGTTGGGCAAGCGGGCTGCGGCGATGTGCGCGGAGGCTGGGCTGAAGTGCGAGGTGTTCTCGACGGCGAAGCTGCATGAGCTGGGGATGGGTGCGTTCTGGGCAGTGTCGCAGGGGTCGGAGGAGCCTCCGGCGCTGATTGTGATGACGTATGAGCCGGTGGGTGGCGTGGCTGAGGGTTCGCCGGTGCTTGGGCTGGTGGGTAAAGGGATTACGTTTGATACGGGCGGCATCTCGATTAAGCCGGCGGACGGCATGGAGAAGATGAAGTACGACATGGCTGGGGCGGGCGCGATGATTGGGGCGATGAAGGCGATCGCTGCGCTGAAGCCTAAGGTGAAGGTGATTAGCGTGGTCTGCTCGGCGGAGAATATGCCGGACGGGAAGGCGTTCAAGCCGGGAGATGTTGTCACGGCGATGTCGGGCAAGACGATTGAGATTGTGAATACGGACGCCGAGGGGCGGCTGGTATTGGCCGATGGATTGCACTTTGCGAAGACGCTGGGTTGCACGCATCTGATTAACGCCGCGACCCTTACCGGGGCCGTGGCGATTGCGTTGGGTAAGCTGAATGTGGGGCTGTTTTCGAACTCGGATGAGGCTGCGGAGCTGTTTATGACCGGGCTGAAGGCGAGTGGGGAGAAGTACTGGCGGCTCCCCTGCACTGACGACTACAAGGACCAGATCAAGAGCGCGATTGCGGATATCCAGAACACGGGGATTACGCGGTATGGCGGGTCGATTACGGCGGCGATGTTTCTGAAGGAGTTTGTGGGGGATACGCCTTGGATCCACCTCGACATAGCTGCTTGTGCGTGGCTCGATGAGGCGCAGCCTTGGATTGCGAAGGGGCCAAGTGGGATTGGGGTTCGGTCGCTGGTGGAGTGGGTGAAGGGGTATTCGGAGTAGGAAGATCCCGTGGCTATAGGTCTCTGATGCGCAACAGTCTCATGTCATAGGGTCTCGACGAAACAGCCGCGATCTGGATCTTTTTAGCATCGGGATGAACTGGATTCAACAGATAGTTCCAGCTTTCCGTCACGATGGCAGAAGGAACCCGTGCGAGAGCGCTTTCGCCAGCTTCAAGCCAAGAGTTGCCCATCTCTCTTGTGAGGGTTTCTTTGGTCTCCCAGCTTTGGATTCCGGGATCGAGATCGACGACTTTGAGACCTGCCGGGACAATAACTCGCAACAAGGTGTATTCGTCGGGGATCTCATCCTGTTTGAGAGGCAGATGAACCAGGACCTCAAGCAATGCTCCTGCCGATGATCCTGAAAGATACACAATGGGTCGCCCGATTGTGTTCCACCGGCCAACGGAGTGCATTCCTCCCTCTCCGTTGAGATTTCGATAGACGCTAATTCTCCAGAGATCTATCGCTTCACTCAGTGGGTGCAAGGGAAATAACTCCAGAAAATGGCTCGGCTTGGATTTGATTTACGCAAACATTCCATCGGCAATTTGCCAAAGCATTCCTTCCACCAGACGTCCCCCTACATCGGTACGCAACATGAGTAATGGCGAACGATCGTTGAAACGTTCTTTGGGGCGGGTTAGCCAGCGAAGAGCTTTCCCGGGATTGCCAAAGACACGAACAGCGTGATCGAAGACGCGCATGAGGCGAGCCAGCTTGTCCGATTCCTCCAGCGAAAGGTTCTGTTGACGGGAACGGCGATGCTTCAACGTGCGGGCAGGAATGACGACTTCCAAGACAAGCTTGAGGTCGATACCGGATACAGATACGAAGTTTGTAATGGCATCGAGAGGCAAACCAGTTTCCAGAGCGTCCAAATCAATCTGGAAACTGGCGGGAGTCGGAGTTGCGCTTGGTTCTGCAAGAATTGCCATGGGCCATTATGCCACAATTTTCACGGCAATTTGTCCGAAAGTGACACCCTCATGGGACTACATGATCGGTGGGGCTTCTATGCCCAGGTAGCTGAGGGCGCGGATGAGCTCGCGGTGGGCGGTGGCGGCGGTGGCTAGCAGGAGGGCTCGGCGGGTTTCGTCGGTCTCGTTGAGGATGTGGTGGCGGTGGTAGAAATTGTTGAACTGCTGGGCCAGGGTGAAGGCGTACTTCGCCAGGTTGGCGGGTTCGGCGGACTGGATGGTTTGGTCGAGGACGGCGGTGAGGCGCGATGCGGCTAGCCAGGTCTCCCAGAGGCTGGTTCCCTCTTCGCTGGTGAGGATTTCGGGCAGGCCGGGGAGGGTTGGGACGGCGGCCAGGGCTACTTCCGGGGTGGTGTTCGACTTGCGGAAGATGTTGGCGGCGCGGACGATGGCGTACTGGATGTAGGGGCCGGTTTCGCCCTCGAAGCTGAGGGCGTCCTGGAAGTCGAAGGCGATGATGGTGTTGCGGGTGAAGCGGAGCATGAAGAAACGGAGGGCTCCGATGGCGATCTGCTTCGAGATCGTGAGGCGGTCGGCTGCGGGGAGTTCGGGGTTGCGGGTGTCGACCTGGGACTGGGCGGCCTCGATGAGCTTGTCGATGAGGTCGTCGGCTTTTACGCCGAGTCCTTTGCGGCCGGAGACCTCGACGAAGGGCTTGGCGAGGTCTTCCTCGGGGACGGTGTAGCCGAGGTCTACGGCGGTGCGGGTGGTCATCGCTACCATGGCATAGCTGAAGTGGGTGTAACGGGCGGCGGCGTCGGTGAAGCCTAGGGCGCGAAGGGCCTCCTGGACCTGCGTCTGGGGGTCGTTCTGGCGGGAGTCGATGACGTTGTAGATGGCGTCGGCTTTGCCGAAGGTGGGGGCGGCGGGGGCACTGGGGCCGGATGTGCTGATCCAGCAGGGGTGATCCGGGTAGTTGAAGAACGGGATGTAGCCGAAGTCCTTGCCGGGAAGAAGGCCGAACTTCCAGAGGTGGTAGGCGATGTCCTTGCCGACGTAGGTGACGGTGCCGTTGGAACGGACGATGACTTTTGCGTCTTCGTCGGGAGTTCCCTCTTCCAACGACTCAGCACCGGCGCGGCGCATGACGAGGCAGCCCTTGTTCTTTCCCTGGGTCTCTTCGTAGAGGACGCCGCGTTCGAGCATGAGCTTTTTGGCCGCGTCCCAGAAGTGGAGGGAGAGGATTTCGGATTCGCGGGGGAGGAAGTCGTACTCGATGCCGAGGCGGAGCATGGTTTCGAGGTGGCGACGGAGGACCTCGGTGGAGACTAGCTCGGCGATCTGGGCGGTTTCGCCTTCGCCGTGCTCCAGGGCGTGGAGGGTGTCGAGGCGGATCTGTTTGCGGGCGGTTAGTTCAGCGGCAGAGACTCCAGACTCGGTGTACCACTGGCTTACGCGGGCGTAGAGGTCCCAGCAGTAGAAGTCGATGCGGTGGTTGGTCTCGATGAGTTCGGTGAGGAGTTCGCGGACCTGCGTGAGGTCCTTGTGTTCCAAATGGACGAGGCCTACGACTACGTCGGCTACCTGGACGCCGGTGTTGTCGATGTAGTTCTGGACGCCTACCTGGTAGCCGGACTTGTAGGTGTCGGGGCGGAGGAGGCGGGCGAAGGTGTCGCCGAGGATGGCGTTGCGGAGGTGGCCGATGTGCGCGGCCTTGTTGGGGTTGATGCTGGTGTGCTCGATGAGGCGGAAGCCGGGGCCGCCGAGGTCGGCGTGTTCGTCTGAGGCGATACGAAGGACTGTCGCGGCGCGGTCGAGCTTGATGTTGAGGTAGCCGGCTCCGGCTACTTCTACGGCGGCTACTCCGTTGGGGAGAGCGGCGTTGAGTTCGGTTGCGAGCTCGGTGGCGATGGCTCGGGGGGCCTTGCGAAGGCGCTTGGCGAGCTCGAAGGCTACGGGGAGGGCTAGTTCTCCGAAGGCGATGTTGGGGGGCTGCTCGACCGCTAGCTGCGGGAGCGTGACGTCGTACTTCTCGGCGAGGATCTGCTGGATGCGGGACTGGAGGGAGAGCTGGATTGTGCGGTACATGTGTTTTTCTATTTCACCCGTTCTTTGGGTTTAAGGGTAACAGTTCTCGGCGGAGGAGTTTGACACGGGAACCCACCTTAGTCGCGATGAGGCCGCGCCGAAGGTGGGGCACACTGCCCGGGTTTGTGGACGGATTCGAATGTCCGGGCTAAAGCCCCGACCTATCTCAGAAGCAACGGCAATAGCTCCGGGGCTAAAGCCCAACTTCTCGGATGTCTGTTTCGTGGGGCTGAAGCCCCACGCTTCCACCCAAGGGCAAAAGCAAAGACAAGGACTACAGCCCAGGCAGATTCCCTTCGGAATGACAACAAAAGGGGCAACGACTCCATGAACCTGAACCGATTCGCTCTAGGGGAGTTTGGCGGGGAGGGTTTCGATCTCCTGGAGGAGAGGCTTGCGGGCGGCGGCGCGGATGCGGTGGGCCATGAACATGGCTCCGCCTACGGCGGTGATGACGACGAGCATCCAGACGTGGAGGGCGAGGCCGTAGAGGGTGGCGCGGACGGGGTCGGCTCCGTGGCTGACGAGGGCGGTTTTGATGGCCATCTCGAAGGGGCCGATGCCGCCGGGTGAGCTGGGGACGAGGAACGACAGGTTGGCCCAGGCGACCGCTTGCCAGGGGCCGGCTGCGCCGGAGGTGACGCCGAGGATGCGGGCCGCGGAGAGGAACTGCAGGGCCTCGCAGCACCAGATGATGACGGACTCGACGAGCAGGAGGAGCGAGCCGGCGATGCCGATGTTGCGGATGCACTCAAGGGCGAGGACGATCCAGTTTTCGAGCTTGAGAAGGAGGGGCTTTTCGGGGAGTTTGGTGAAGAGGCGGCGGATAGGGGCTTCGAGGGTGCGGGCTCCTACGAGGAGGACCAGAAGGGCGACGAAGGAGAGGGCGAGGAAGGTGTGGGAGGTAACGCGGAGGTGCGGCGAAGCGCTGGGGCCGAGGAAGACGACGAAGAAGCCGACGAGGACGAAGATGTCGAGGAGCTTTTCGAGCAGGACGGTGGAGAGGATAACGGAGGGGGTCGTCTTGAGGTCGGGGGCGTACGTGAAGACGCGCATGATGTCGCCGATGCGGAAGGGCAGGATGTTGTTGGCGGCGAGCGAGGTCATGAAGACGCGGGCGCAGGTGAGGACGGAGGCTCCGGTGGAGCGCATCATGCGATGCCAGCGGAGGATGCGGAGCGAGTAGCTGACGATGCCGAAGGCGATGAGGCCGGTGATCCAGATGGGCGCGACGAGGTGGAGGGTGCGGAACTGGTCGGGCGAGACGCCCTTGCGGCCGTTGTCGCGGGGCCAGAAGGTGTACCAGAGGAAGAAGGCGCTGATGAGGAGACCGGGGAGGGCCTTGAGGATCTTGCCGATGGTGGCACGGGTCATGAACGGCCCGTCCGGCGGGAGACTCGACTGGAGTGGTTTGGATTGGTCATGCCTATGGAGATTGTATCGTGCCGGGTGGGCTAGACTTGGGCCATGCGGGCTGCGGCGGGTTGGGTGACGGGCTGGACGTTAGTGGGGATGGCGGTGCTTGGGTACCATCCGTATGCCGAGGACGGCGGGCTGTATGTGGCGGAGATCAAACATGCGATCGACCCAACGCTGTATCCGTGGGGGACGGAGTTTGTGGCGGGGCATCTGGGATTTGCCGGGTTTACCGGTGTGGTGGCGTGGTTGGTGAAGGGCGTGGGGATACCGCCGGACTGGGCTCTGCTGGGGCTGTACGGGCTTTGTCTGTGGGGGATGTTGCTTGGGGTTTGGCTGATTGCCGGGCGGTGCTATGGAAGCCGTAGGGCTCAGGTTGGTGCGGTGGGGTTGGTGGCGGTTTGGCTGGGACTTCCGGTGGGAGGGAGTTCGCTTTATATTGCCGATCCGTATCTGACGGCTCGTAGTGTGGCGGTGGCTTTGACGGTGTTGGGTCTGGCGGCGGGGATGGCTCGTCGTTGGGGGTGGGCTTGTGTGGCTCTGGGGGCGGCGGTGGCAGTGCATCCGCTGATGGGTGGGTATGGGGTGGTGGAGGTGGTGGTGCTTTGGTGTGTTTTGCCCCGGTTGGGTGCAGTGGAACCCACATCTCAGAGGCGAGATGTGGGGCACCCGGTTTTGTTGGCTGTATTAGGTTGCGGGGCTTTGGTGTTTGCTGGGGTGGCGCAGGGGTTTGCTCCCCGAGAGTCGAGGGAGTATGTGCGGGTGGCGATTACGCGGTACTACTGGTTTCTTTCCGAGTGGCATTGGTTTGAGTGGGTTGGGATTTTGGCCCCGATGGTGATTCTTGGGGTGGTGGCGGTGAAGGCTCGGCGGGATGGAGTGAAGACGCTGGCGTGGATGGCCGTGGGGGTGGGGGTGATGGGGATGATGGTGGCGCTGTTGTTTGCGCGTGAGGGCGCGGCGGTGCATCTGGTGGCGAGGCTGCAGCCTCTGCGGATGTTGCAGATGGTGTATCTGATGATGGCGCTGGTGATGGGCGGCGCGCTGGGGGAGAGGGTGTTGCAAGGGGTGGTTTGGCGGTGGGTAGGGGTGTTCGGAGTTTTGGCTGGGGCGATGGTAATGGTGGCGCGGGCTACGTATCCGGGGTCGGATGCGATGGAACTGCCTTGGGTGCAGCCAAGGAATGCGTGGGTGAGGGCGTTTGTATGGGCGCGCGAGAACACGCCGAAGGATGCGCTGTTCGCGATTGACGCGGACTATGTGCACTGGGATGGCGAGGACGCGCAGGGCTTCAGGGCGATTGCGGAGCGGAGCGTGTTGCCGGATGCGGCGAAGGATGGAGGGATCGCTTCGATTCGTCCGGAGTTGGTGGAGGCTTGGAGCCTGGGGGAGAAGGCGCAGGCTGGATTGACACGGAAGAACGATGCGGAGCGGGTGGCTGCGGTGGGCGGGTTGGGGACGGGTTGGGTGGTGCTGGGGCGTGAGGGGAGGACGGGGTTTGATTGTCCGTATGAGAATGCGCGGTTGCGGGTTTGCCGGTTGCCAGGGCGGGGAGAATAGACATCCCATACGCCTCGTGTGGCCAGTTCGAGAAAGAGTACCCCAGCGGCTTCAGTAGCCTCTGAAAGCCCGCCCCATCATGTTCTAAGCCTCATCCACCTTCTTCGGAGTCCACTTCTTCCGAGGCGCAACCGGCACCTCCGGCACAGCCTCCACCACCTCTGCCGGAGCGACAGAAGCTTTCGGCTGCCACTTCTTTCTCTCCACCACGGGTGGAGCAGAAGTCTCGGCCGATGCCAAGGGTAGCTCCTCAACCACAGCACTCTCCTTGGGCTTCCACTTCTTCCGCTCCGGAACAGCTTCAACGAGTGCAACCTCCGGCGCGGCTTGCATCACTGGTTCCGTCACCTCAACCGCAGCCTCCTCCAGCAAAATCACCGGAGTATCCACCAGCACCACCCCCACCGGAGTCGCCGCCGCCTCCCGATCGATCACCGGCGAACGAACAACCCCCTTGGCCCGC
>Ga0179596_10000529_pt1 | contig 10443 bp, 10 predicted proteins | sample CZODoug1_1_08_16_FD_155494 | JGI IMG/M metagenome (GOLD analysis project Ga0179596, IMG submission 155494) | Vadose zone soil fungal communities from Angelo Coast Range Reserve, California, USA - CZODoug1_1_08_16fungal (Illumina Assembly) | ecosystem: Environmental > Terrestrial > Soil > Vadose...
GTACCAGCCTCGGTGATGACGGCGCCACCGTAGGAGTGGCCGACGAGCACGACCGGTCCGTCCTGCGCGTCGATGATCAGCCGGGTTGCGGCGGCGTCACCCTCCAGCGACAGCGTCGGGTTTTGCACCACGGCGACGTGGTAGCCGTCCTTGGTCAGCAGGTTGTATACCGCCTGCCAGCCGGACCCGTCCACGAAACCGCCGTGCACCAGAACGACGTTCCTGACCGCTGAGCCTGTAGTCATGATGATTTCCCTTTCCCGTTTCCGGTGGGAATGGTTCCGGCCGGCCGTCCCCTGGCGTGGCAGGCGCGGCGCGCACGATACTGCCGGCCACGATGCAGGGACAACCCTTGCCAGCTGGTCTGGGCCCGACCGTCCGGCGGGGTAAGTGCGGCGGAGCGACTTCGAGCTGATCATGCTGGGCTGCCTGGCTGGGGTGCGCCAAGTGCGTATCGCCGGCGCTCGCTCGCTGGTGTTAGGTCGTATCTGGGCCGCCGGCCTGAATCGACTCGACCGGACCTGGCCGGCGGCGTAAGCAGTTCCAGGTCACAGCAATTTCACCAACGAGTGCGGCTGGCTCTCAGCCACGGTCTGCGACGCGCATGCCGCTGAGGAGGATTACCCCATGTTAGGCGATCGACTGGGTGAATCGAGCGGCAAGATCACAAGCACCCGGGTCCTCCCGAGCGAGGGTCAGCAGGTCTGGATTGAGGTGTCTTTTCAAGGTCACGGGACGCTGTTGGGCCAGGAGATCAACGACACCGGGACCTACCGGCAGACGGTCCGGCCCGGCGGCGTTCTCTACGGCGAAGGCCACGTGCTGATGATCGGGACGAACGGCGACATCGTGGACTGGACCGGCGGGGGCGTGGGTCGGCCGACCGGGCCCGGTTACAAGGCCAGCTACGGAGTGTGGGGTTCAGCGCAGACGAGTTCTGAAAAGCTGGCACGCCTGGGTCAGGTAGCCGATGTCATCGAGTACGAAGTCGACGAGGACGGGAGCTACCGCTGGACCATGTGGGAATGGACGGGCGGCGGGCTCACGAAGGAAGAGGTTGCGACGAGCCGGTAGACAGGGCCGAACGCCCGGTCAATGACAGAACCTCGCCAGCTAGCTGGTGTGGACTCGGCCCCCGGCCACCGTATGCGACGTCCTTCGGCAAGGGCTGCGCGGACGGTGCCCGGGGGCCTCATTCGTGTGCCTAGCGCCTAGCGGCGTCGATCCCCGCCATCGCGGTGGTCGCCGCGGTTGTCGCGGAAGTCGTCGCGGTGGTCGCGGAAGTCGTCGCGGTGGTCGCGGAAGTCGTCGCGGTGGTCGCGGAAGTCGTCGCGGAAGCACCGGTCATCCCGGTGGTGCCACCAGTCGTCGCACCGGAAACGCCGCCAGTCCGAGTCGTTGGTGGTGAAGCTGGCCAACACCGGCGCCGCGATGACGGGAGTCGCCGCGGCTACTGGGGTGGGGGTGGGGGCCGCATGTGAAGTCGCCGCGCTGAGCACGCCGAACGCGCCGACACCGGCCGCAACGAGCACGGTAGAGAAGGATAGGGCCATGGTGGAACTCTCCTGATCATTACATAGAGGCATCCTGGGTCACTGTGCTCACGCCCAGCCGTACAGGTCGCTGACCGTGGTCATAAGTTGTTCCACCGGGTGCCTCCACGGTGGTCTCCCAACGAGCCCGCACAAAGAAGCGAGCCGACGCTACATACCGGGGTCCGGAGCGGGTCACGTCGGCGGCAACCGTACGCCCGATCCAGCAAGTCCGGGACACATCGTTATCACACGCACAGCTGCCGTGGGATGGGTGTCGGGCCGTGGCCAAGCTCACCCCGCCCGACTGGACCGGTTACCAGGCCGGATTCACGGCGCGAATCGACGGATCGAAGACATGATCGACGCCGTCCTTGCCTCGCGGTGCCGGGCGTGGACACGGTGTGGTCGACACGACCGCCGAGCACCTGTGCCGCCCAGAATGGAGACCCGCACCCATATGTACACAGTCACTGACCCCGCGACGGGCGAGCTGATCGCAGAGTTCCCGAACTCGACCGACGAGGAGGTCCGCGCCGCGATCGAGCGCGTGCACCTCGGCTACTCGTCGTGGCGGCGCCGCCCGGTCGGGGAGCGGGCGAAGATTGTGTCCCGGGCCGCCGAGCTGTTCGCCGAGCGGGCCGACGAGCTGGCCGCGATCATGACGCTGGAGATGGGCAAGCGGATCAACGAGGGCCGCGGCGAGATCGGCATCGTCGTCGACATCTTCAACTACTACGCCGACAACGGCCCGGCGCTGCTGGCCGACGAGCCGCTGTCGATCAAGGGCGGCGAGGCGGTCATCACCAAGGGCCCGATCGGCGCGCTGCTCGGCATCATGCCCTGGAACTTCCCCTGCTACCAGGTCGCCAGGTTCGTCGCGCCGAACCTGGTGCTGGGCAACACGATCCTGCTCAAGCACGCCTCGATCTGCCCCCGGTCGGCCGCCGCCATCGAGCAGATCCTGCGCGACGCCGGAGTGCCCGAGGACGCGTACGTGAACATCTTCGCGTCCAGCAAACAGGTCCCGTGGATCCTCGCCGACCCGCGCATCCAGGGCGTCTCGCTGACCGGCAGCGAGCAGGCCGGCATCTCCGTGGCGGCCGAGGCGGGCCGGAACCTGAAGAAGGCGGTGCTGGAGCTCGGCGGGTCCGACCCGTTGATCGTGCTCGACACCGCCGACATGGATGAGACGGTGAAGGCCACCGCGACCGCGCGGATGCGCAACTGCGGCCAGTCCTGCAACGCGCCGAAGCGGATGATCGTGCTGGCCGAGGTCTACGACGACTTCGTGGACGGGCTGGCCAAGCGGGTGGCGGACTTCTACCTGCCGGGCGACCCCGCCGACCCGGCCACCAAGCTCGGGCCGCTGGCGTCGGCCGCGGCCGCCGACGAGGTGGCCGGCCAGGTCGAGACCGCGATCCGGCAGGGTGCGACGCTGCGCGCCGGCGGGCGCCGCATCGAGGGCCCCGGCGCCTACCTCGAAGCCACCGTGCTCACCGACGTCACCCCGGAGATGGCCGCCTACGCCGAGGAGATCTTCGGCCCGGTGTTCCTGGTGTTCCGCGCGGAGACCGAGGACGAGGCGATCAGGCTCGCCAACGACAGCCCGTTCGGGCTCGGGGCCAGCGTGTGGGGCACCGACCAGGAGCGGGCTCGCCGCGTCGCCGAGCAGATCGACGCCGGCATGGCCTACCTGAACAGCGCCGGCGGGTCGCAGGCCGACCTGCCGTTCGGCGGCATCAAGCGCTCCGGCCTCGGCCGGGAGCTCGGCCCCGCCGGTATCGAGGAGTTCATGAACAAGAAGTCCATCCGCCTCTAGCCGCGGTTGATTGCCTTTCCAGAAAACCCGACTTATGTTGAAAAGTTGGTCTATGTCAATTGTCCTCGGTCGCGCCGACTTAGGGCACCGGGGGGTCATCGCCGGTAGGCGGTGACTTCGAGCAGGTAACGCGCGTTTTGTTCGGGTCGCCCGAAGGCTGGTGACTCGATCGCGGAACGGGCTGGGCGATGGTCACGGAAGCGCCTCGCCCATACTGTGTTGAAGGCCGGGCGGTCACGTTGCAGGGCTCGCATGACGATCCCGACTCGGATGACATCGGTCAGGGATGCGTTGGCTGCGGTGAGTATGGCTTCAAGGTTGGTAAACAGCTGTTCGGCCTCGTCGGCGGCGGTAGCCGGGATGACGTGGGTGTTGGGGTCGGCGCCGAACAATGCGGATATGTAGATCCAGCCGTTTGCTTCGACGGCCTGTGGGACAGGCCCAGTGTGCGATGGCGCGTTACTGGTCTGAATGACCTGCATGAGATCTCCGATCGGTGATCAGGCTGAAGGGTCGGTTATCGAGAAAGCCGGCTCCGGGGCGGGTGGTGTGGCGTAGGTGTGGAACGTGTCGGGGACAGCGAGGCCCCACGCTGTGGAGCGGCCGTTGGATTCGGTGTCCCAGGTGACCGGTTCCCAGTCGGGCGCGTAGATCTGGATGCCCCCGGTGAATACCTCGACGCGATTTCCCCCTGGCTCGAAGACGTAGAGGAACAGCCCCTGTGTGCGGGAGTGCTTGGCCGGCCCGAACTCGATGCGCACACCATGATCGATGAATACGTCGGCGGCACGCAGCACATCTTCGGAGCTGTCCACCGCGTAGGCGATATGGTGCAGCCGGCCGGTCGCCGTGCTGGATTCGCGGGTCAGCGCCAGGTCATGGGATTTGGTCATGACGCTCATCCATGCACCTAGTTCGATCTTCTGCCCGGCGGGCACGAGTCGTTCGCGCAACTTGAATCCGAGCACTTCCCGCATGAACCGTCGTTCGGCTACGACGTCCTGCACGAGCAGGTTGATGTGGTCGAGCCGGGCCACAGCGGCCCCATGCGGCCGGAAGCGCTGCGGCTGGTTGGGCAGGAACGGCACCTGCCCTGGCCCCGCGACGAACCGCTCGGACTCGAAGTAGATTTCACTCAGGTGCCCGCCAGGAGTGTGGAAGCGGAATGCTTCGCCGTGGCCGATGTCGCCGTTGATCCAGCCGCCGTCCACCCCGGCGCCTCGCAGCGCCCGGATGCGCCGGGTCAACGCGTGCGGGCTGGTGCAGCGCCAGCCGAGGTGGCTGAGCCCGGGTTGGTCCGCCGCGGTGAGCTTCAGAGTGGTGCGGTCGTAGTCGTTCCGTGCCCGCAGGTAGACCGAGTCGACGGTCTCCGCCTCGAGGAAGAGCCCGTAGACATCTGTGAAGAATGCGGCGCTGGCCTGCAGATCCGGTGTCAGCAACTCGACATGACCCAGGTGCGCGATGTCGTAGATCGGTTCGTCGACGGGCACGGGTTCTCCTCGATGAGGTCGGTTCGGGGTTGGGATCACTATTGAGGCTCAGCGACGCAGGGGCTGACAACGCGCCGTTCCCATTGAGCGGGAACGCCCGGTGGGCCACGATGAGGTGGTGTCGGGTCGTTCGGTTACCAGCAAGGTCGTGGCTCTGTTGGATGCGTTCACCCCGGGCACGCCGATGCTGTCGCTCAACCAGCTCACGGCGATCACCGGCATACCGCTGTCCACCGTGCACCGGCTCGCCAGTGAACTCGTCGAGTGGGGCGGGCTCGAGCACGTCGAAGGCACCGGCTACCGCATAGGCCTGCGGTTGTGGGAAGTCGGCTCACTCGCCCCTCGTGGCGAGGACCTCCGCTCGGCCGCGCTGCCGGTCATGCATGACCTCTACGAGGGCACCCACGCCAACGTGCACCTAGCCGTACGAGACGGGTGCGAGGCACTCTACATCGAGAAGATCCACGGACCCGACGCTCTCCAGGTCCGCTCCAGGCGGGGTGGCCGGCTTCCACTGCATGCCACAGGCGTCGGGAAGGTGCTGCTGGCGTTCGCGCCCGCCGAAGTGGCCGACGCGGTGATTGCGGCAGGACTACCGCGATACACCGCCCGCACGATCATCGTTCCGGGTCACCTGCGCCGCACGCTGGCCGAGGTGCGGCACACCGGGCTTGCACACGCCTACGAGGAGCTTACGATCGGCTCGCTCACCGTAGCCGCGCCGATACTGGGCACCGATGGCGCCGTCATCGCGGCACTGGACGTCGTGGTACACACCACCAAGGCGGATGCTCGCAAGCTCGGCCCAGCGGTGCGCACGTCGGCGATCTCCATCTCACGCGCGCTGCGTTCCGCGGCACCCTCCTGACACCCGGCCCAGAGGCGGTTCACCCCGGTCACAGCACCACCGTTCGATTTGGTCCGCGGCCGCGCAGGAGATGATCGATGCTGTAGCGCCCAGGACCGCAGACGAGCAGCGCGGCGGCCATGGCGAGAATCGTGCCGTTCAGTTCCCAGCCTTGCTGGTTCGGGAGCAGGCGAATTCCGTTGATCACGGCACGTGAGAATATTGCGGCTCCGATCATATCTAAGACGACCAGTGCGGAAATCAATGTGGTGGCGGCACCCAGGATCAGCAGTGCGCCACCAAGAAGTTCAACCGTTGCCGCGTAAAAGGCCGACAAGGATGGCATCGGCACGCCATACCGAATGAACCTCTCAGTGGTGTCGCCGAGTCCCCATTGGAAGTACTTCTCGAAACCATGCGCCATCAGGACAACTCCAAGGAGCGTCCGACCGATGAGCAACGCGACATCACGAGCGCTCTTGACTGGGTTGAGAAATCGGTCGATCAACGTCGTCACGGCTTCAACCTTCCTTGTCGACATATCTGCCGGGGGTGAGGTCACGCTCGCAGTTCGGGAGGAGCGTGGGGAAGTGTGCGTTCCCGTTGAACGGGAACTGTCGCTTCCCACGCCGGTCCGAGGACTGTGACTGTGTCGGTTGCCCAGAAGCTGCGACGAGGCAACGGAGGCGCCATGTCATCAGAACTGGCAGCACACCCGAACCGATCGGCCGTCTTTCCACTCTGCTGGACCGCCGTCATGCTTGACGGCTTTGATCTCGTCGTGCTGGGTACGGTCATCCCTGTCCTGCTGAAGGGCCAGGTCTGGGGCATCACGCCCGTCAGCGGCACCTTTGTCGCGACGATCGGGCTCGTCGGGATGACTACCGGAGCCGTTGCCATCGGCGTTATCACCGACTACATCGGGCGCCGCCGGGTCATGATTCTCGCCGTCACCCTCTTCTGTTGCTGCACGCTGCTGTGCGCGTTCGCGAACTCGATCGCCATGTTCGGACTCTTCCGGTTCCTGGCCGGGCTTGGGCTCGGCGGCTGCTTGCCGACCGCGATCACACTCGTGCAGGAGTCCGCGCGCCGCGGCCGCAGCTCCAGCGCGACCACGTTTGTCATGACCGGGTACCACGTGGGCGCGGTCCTTAACGCCGTACTCGGGCTCCTGGTGCTTGGAGAGGGCGGCGCATGGAGGTGGATGTTCGTCATCGGTGCCGCGCCCGGGCTTTTGCTCGCCCCCTTGATGATCAGGTTCCTGCCGGAGTCGGAGGCGTTCCTCCAGCAAGGATCCACCGGCACCGCCACGGCGCGGCGGGAAAGGTACAACCCGGTTGCTGCGCTGTTCGGCAACGGTTTGATGCGCCCCACGCTAGCGTTCTGGGGCACGTCCTTCCTCGGCCTTGTCCTCGTCTACGGGCTGAACACCTGGCTACCGCAGTTGATGATCGTCGCCGGTTATCCGCTGCATCAGGGGCTTGGGTTGTTGCTCACCCTCAACGGTGGCGCGATTGCCGGCATGATCGTCGCCGGTCCGGTCGCCAACCGCTTCGGGCCTCGCGCGGCCGCCCTGACGTGGTTTGGCGCGGGCGCCGTTCTGCTTGCCGCGCTGAGTGTCCCGCTGGCCGCGGCGCCGCTCTACGTCATGGTGTTCCTGACCGGCGCGTTCGTCTTCAGCGCTCAGACACTCATCTTCGCTTACGTCGGGCGCCTCTACCCGGCACGCAGTCGCGGCACCGGGCTCGGTTGGACCGCTGGCATCGGTCGGATCGGTGCGATCGCCGGGCCGTTGATCATCGGTGCGCTGCTCACCGGTCGGCACGGTTATCCGTGGGGCTTCTACACTTTCGCCGCCGTCGCCGCACTTGCCATGGTCGCGACATTGACCATCGGCCAGCTGAAGGACAACGCCGAGGACAGGCGGCCGCTTACCGCTTTGCCACAACCTCAGGCGCCGAGCGGTGCGCAGAGTGGACCGACCGGGCGATCGACCTCTTCAGATGGTTCAGATTGACACCGAAGCCGACTTGCCGAGAGGTACCGAACCGCCATGAAGTACTTGCGCGCCGATCTGCACGCCAATTACATCACCCCAGTGGCAGATGTATTTCAGGTGAATCATTTTGACGTGCCGAGGACACGCCCCGAAGGTTGGTCGATCAAGATCGGTGGGCTTGCGAAGTGGCAGCTCGACCTGACCATGGCGGACCTGGAGGACATGCCGCACAGTGAGGTGACGGCGTTTCACGAATGCGCAGGCAGTCCGATCTATCCCGACATTCCACAGCGCAGAATAGCCAACATCAAGTGGACTGGCGTGCCACTCGCCCCGATTCTCCGCGAAATCGGTATCGATGAGCGGGCGAGATACGTTCTATCTAGGGGCGTCGATGGGGGAACCTGGCAATCCATGCGGCACCCGTCGTACGAAAAAGATCTCCCTCTAGCGAAAGCGCTGGACCCGGCCGTTCTGCTGGCTGTCGCCATGAACGATACGCCGCTTTCGGTCGGTCACGGTGGTCCTGTCCGCCTCGTGGTACCGGGTTACTACGGCACGAACTCAACGAAATGGCTACGGCAAATTCTGTTGTCGGCGGGCAGATCGAGGAGTGCGTTTACCACCACGTACTACACTGACCGTGAAGTCATCGGAGGCACCACACGAGAAACTCCGGTATGGGACGTGGCGCCGAACTCGATCATTGTCGCACCGAGTGGTTGTCATCCCGTTGGTCGCGGACCAGGCGAAATATGGGGGTGGTGCTGGGGAGCACGCCCGATCACACGTCTGGACGTCAGCACTGACAACGGAGAGTCTTGGGCGTGCGCGGAACTGGACATCAGGAATGGCTACTCATGGCAACGATTCAGTCTGCCTTGGACCCCGCCCGCCGCCGGCGAATACTGCATAATTTCCCGTGCTACGGATGAGGGAGGCCACGTCCAGCCCGACGAGACGCGTCGCAACCGCGTGTACAGACGTGTGATTCATGTGGAGTCGGGGTGAGATTTCTTCACGGCGCAGCCACGGGTTTGTTTGCCGCCTGATGGCGTGCTCCGGGATTCACTGTGCGTCGGAGGAGTTCGTAGGCGATGCGTTTGGCTCGTTCGTTGTTGGCCCGCGCGGCCACTCGTATTCCACCCGCGGCGGCACCTCGGCGTAGGCGGTCCTGGTGATCAGGCCGTCCTGGTGGAGCTGCTACCGGGACCAAGACCTCTGTCTAAACTCGTACTGATAGCGAGAGCTATGACAATGTGGATGCTCGGGCACGCCGTGGTGAACGTCGAGAATGCCTGCGCAAGCGGTTCGACGGCGGTGCACCTCGCCCGCAAACCCGTGGAGTCCGGTGCCGACGCTGCGCTGGTCCTCGGGGTGGAGAAGATGACCGGCATGTTCCAGGGCGGCATCTCGCTCGGGCGTACCGATCGGCCGACCCAGATCGGCCTCACGATGCCGGCCGTCTACGCACTCTGGGCCCACCGCTACGCCGAGGTGTACGGGATTTCGACGGATGAGCTCGCCAAGGTGGCGGTCAAGAATCGTGCCCATGGTGCCCGGAACCCACTTGCGATGTTCCAGAAGGAAGTCAGTGTGGCGGAGGTGTTGGAGTCCAAGCCCATCGCTGACCCGTTGACCTTGCTCCCAATGCTGCGCCAACAGCGACGGTGCCGCGGCACTCGTCATCCTCAGGGAGGAGCTCCTCGACTCGACGACGCGGGGGCCGGTGTGGATCCTGGGTTCGGGCCTCGCCTCGGGGCGTCCCATCGGACCGGATACCGATCTGGCTCGCTCCAAGGTCAGCCGTGCGTCCGGGGCGCGGGCGTTCGCCGCCGCGGGTATCAAGCCCGGGGATGTCGACATTGCCGAGATCCACGATGCCTTCACGATCGGTGAAGTCGTATCGACGGAGGCATTGGACCTGGCACCGGAGGGCGCTGCGCTCCGCCAGGACGGCGGCGCCGTTCCCGTCAATGTGAGCGGCGGCCTGTTGTCCAAGGGGCACCCAGTTGGAGCAACCGGTGTCGCCCAGGTCGTAGAGATCGTTCGCCATCTGCGCGGCGAGGCGGGCGAGAGGCAGGTCAGCGGGGCGTCCGTGGGAATAGCCCATACTGTCGGCGGAGGTGTCGCCACGCTCGAGGCGATCGCCAGCGGTGCGATCGTCCTTGGCGCCTAGGTTCGCCATGCCTGCCGCCGTCCCACACACAGCGGCAGCGGGACGTGAACCTCGATCAGCATTCCACCCGGTGCCAGATATTCGATGCTCGGAGTGAGGAATCATGGGCAATGTCGCCTCGACCAACCACCTCGTCCACCTGGTCGGCAGCGTGCCGCTGGCGTCGGCCGCCGAGGTGTTCCGGGCTACCTCCGAGGTGCTGGGTGCGCACCTGTTGCGCATCCCGGACGGTGAGACCGGCGAGCGCTCCGGGTGGGTCCGGTTCCAGGTCGCGCTGATGCGGGCGAACCCGTTGATGGAACCGAAGCCGGCCGAGCTGGCCATCGGCGGCGGGTACTCACCGCCGGTGCTCCAGCTCCGGGCCGGCGCCGATCCGGCCGAGCTGGAGTTTCCCCGGCTGGGCTACGCCGACTCGGCGCTCGCCTCCTACGCCACGTTCGCCGAGCTCAAGGCGGCCGGAGTGATCAGGCCGGCGACGCGGTTCCAGGTATCGCTGCCCACCCCGCGCGGCGCGCTGATGGCCGTCTCGCCGAGGGACATCGAGGCGGTGCTACCGGCGTACCAGGCCGCATTG
>Ga0179596_10000530_pt1 | contig 10433 bp, 7 predicted proteins | sample CZODoug1_1_08_16_FD_155494 | JGI IMG/M metagenome (GOLD analysis project Ga0179596, IMG submission 155494) | Vadose zone soil fungal communities from Angelo Coast Range Reserve, California, USA - CZODoug1_1_08_16fungal (Illumina Assembly) | ecosystem: Environmental > Terrestrial > Soil > Vadose...
CCAATTTGCTTCCCCACCCCGCCCGCGCCCCCGCCATAAAATGTGTTCCCCGTGAGCATGATCTGACCGTTGTGTCGCATGGTCCAAGTACCAAACCCCGTGCTCACACACCACACAGGCGCACGGCCCGCGTCCTCTCTGCGAAGCTTCTGGCCCGTCACCCTCGACGCGGACAACCGGAGCTTGTAATTCACCGCATTACCCCGCCGATCCCCCACCGAACGCGTCACGCGGTACCCGCACAGGTACGAGGCCAGCTCGATGGCATCACAGGTCAAACCCTCGTTCTGGCTGATCACTGAAACACCGTGTGGGGTTTGGCACCCTTCAGCCGCGATCACCGCCTCCAGGAACGCCAGCCGCGCAACCGTCGAAAGCCCCAGGACGAACGTCTCCAGTCCACCCCAGTCAAAACCAGCCTCTGTCAGCAGTCCCGCTCGACCAAATAGCTCTCTCATCGGAGCGGCCGGCAACAACCAGACATACGAGATCAGCGTTCGCTTGTGCCCAACAGGGATCTCACGTTCACCAGCCTCCAACCCGAGCGCATCCAGCAACTTCCGGAGCGCGGCGACACCCTCGGGCTTTGCCTGGTAGAGCTTCACAGTGGCCTTGCGTCGTCGTCCGTCAGCTCCCTGCGCGGTACGCCCCGTGATCGGCGCAAACCACACAGAACCGTCGGTGATTGCCCACCCGATCAGCGCAGCCTCATCAGGGCTGATGTTGAGCTTTCCGGGGGCATCGAGCAGCCCTCCAAGGTGGATAGTGTGCTCAACCCCGATGGTCTCCGTCGTCGCCCACTCGTCCACAAAGTACCGGCCTCGACTACCGCCATCACGTCGCCGGGTTACCGCCCAGCGATGCCCGGGTGTAGTAGTCGCGGACCAGGTTTGACCCCCGTGGATTCTCATCAGCGGGGCGTCTTCGTAGACGTGCACCCCCGTCACCGGAGTCCAACGAACCGTTCCGTCGCTAGCTCGGCCAGGAGTTTTGTCACCCACCCGCACCTGGTCGTGAGTCAGCCACCCACGCTGCGTCAGGATCTCGGTGTCCAGCGGAACGCACCCGAACACTCCGCGCTTGGCGTTGTAGCGATCCGCCTTGCTCGCATCCGGCCCGTACGCCTGCCGGGCCACCGCCCAGTGGAATCCGTCGAACCGGCCAGCATCCTCCTCGGCGATCATGTGCCGCATCGACGGGTCTTGGCTCAAGGCCGCCGCGCCGCGCAGCTCCACACCCGAGAAGTCCGCCGAGATGAACACGTGCCCCGGGTCTGCCCGGAAGATCCCTCGGATGCCCCCCGCTCTGGGCAACTGTTGGATATTTGGCCTGGTAGAAGTCATGCGGCCGGTGTCCGCGCCCATCGTGTAGATCGTGGGCCGGGCCCGTCCATCGCCACGCTCGACCAACTGCCGGTAGGGCGCCAGAAACAGCCCGAGCACGGTCGCCGAGTGCCGGTAATCCAGAACCAAGCCGGCCAGCACCCCAATTTGACCCTCAGATCGACACAGAACGCTCAACGCATGCTCGGCCGCACTCGGCCTGCCCCCCGGGGTCGTTGGGAGCTCAGCGCCCATCTGAGCCAGTTTCTCGGCCACCTGAGCTGTGCTGCCTGGGTTCTCGACGCCGAACGCGCGGACCTGGTCGCCGAATTGGGCCAACAGCGCGGTGTGCTCGGCGGTAAGCGCGGCCAGCTTCTCGGCGTCGATCCCGATCCCCCGGTAGGAGACCTGGGAGACCATCGCCTCGGCCAGCCGCTCCCGCTCCAGGATCTTCTCCGGCACCGCCGGGAGCCTGGTCGCCAGCGCGGCGGTATCGAGCACATCCGAGGCGGCGTAGCGCAGCATCACCTCAGAGCGCGGGTCGCATTGGGCCCACCCGGACCGGGAAACATCATGTTCGGGTTTTACCCTGGTCAGCCACCCGCCAGCCTTGAAAAGCGCCTCCCTGCCGGTGTCCGCGCCCGGTGCCGTCGCGGTTTCCCGCAGTACCGCCGAGGCCAATTTCTTCAGCCCAGGGTCACTACCCGTGCTCTGAGGGTCACCGAGCTTGGCCGGGATCACCGTGTCGAACATCTTCGCCCAACCGGCCTGATAGTCGATCAACCCGGCAACCGCCAGGGGTACCAGGTCCGCCACCGCCGAGTGGGCGTGCAGCACCGTGGCGCGAACCAGCGCGGCCTTGATGGGCTCGGCGTGGGCCACCGGGTCCAGCACCACCGCCACCGATTCGTTCCCGAGCTGCACCGTCTTGAGCCAGTAGTCCCGGTGCCCGATCGGATACCCCGAGGTCTCCACGTCCACCGTCAACACCGAGCACTGACCGAGCAGGGTCGCGGCGAACTCCTCAGTGATGGCGGTGACAGCGCCTGACCGGTCGACGGCGGCCGGCAACTCCGTCAGTGGCCCTTGCGCCGAGATGACGGCCGCCGCGAGCCGTTCAGCCTTGAGCGCCGCGCGGGCTTCCGCCTTCGAGATCCCTTCTTTATCGCTACGCTCAGCTACTTTTTGGGCTTCTTGCCTCAAACTTGCAGTAGTTACCTTCTCGTGACCTGTCATTACAAGTGGGGTGGTTTTGGCCAGAACGTCCCCCGAATTAGTCCCCAAGCTTTCCTTCGCAGGTGAGGACCTGTTTGTGGGGGGGTTGTGGGGAGGAAGGGGAGGGTCTCCGAGAGAAAATCCGCGTTTTCTCTCTGAGATTGCTTCTATGTACTCCTTTTGGGTGTATGTGTGTTTTTCTGTAGTAGTAGTTGTATGTAGATCCTCCCCATCCTCCCCAAAAGAAGAAAAAAGAAGGTCTGAACTGGGATTTTGCGGTGGGGAGGATTGGTCCTCAGAACCCTCCCCGATGCTCCGGCTGATAGTCCCCGCTGGTGGACGGCTCGGCGAGGCTCCCGGAGGGCCCCCGAACACGGAGAGTGGCCGGTATCGGAGCCTCTCGTTCCCCCGGCCCAACAGGGTCCACGGGTAGCCCATGTCGGTCAGCGTGCGACCAAAAGCGTTCTCCGTCGGCGCGGGTGCCCTGCGGTACATCGCCTGGCCTTCGTGCCAGGAGCAGAACGAGCGGTACAGCGCGCGGCCGGGGGTGCCTGGTTCGGCGGGCACCGTGCAGTCCGATACCCACTCCCGAACCGGATCTTGGCTGGCCGCCATCTCCGCGACGGACTCCCGCAATACCGTGGGCGCGTGCTCACTGCGAGCGGTGTCCGGGTCAGCCAGCCAGCCCGCGCACTGCGCCATCATCTGAGCCAGTACGCCCGGGGCTTCCCGGCGCCACACAGCGGGAGTGATGGCCTCCCGGGCTCGCCGCACCATTTCGGTGTCAGATTCGCAGGGGATGACCCGCATGCGAGCGCGGATGGCCCCGTCGGTGACCGTGGGTTCCTCGTTGGTCGTCATCACCAACGTGTGGGTTGGGTTGAAGGTGACTGGGTTGGCGCGCATCGCGTTGCCGGTCAGCGAACCCCCGCCAGTGAGCTGTTTGAGCCGCTCAGCGGCCAGGTGCCCCCGGCGGGGTCCCTCATCGATGAACGAGAGCCGCCGGCCTTTGAGCGCGTAGACCACCGAAGCGTGGGTGCTGTCGGCGCCGGCCAGCAGTCGGGGGTCGGCGGCGTGGCCGTAGGTGCCCAACAGCTGCACCAACAGCTGCACCATCGACGTCTTTCCGGTGCGTTCGGGGCCGTACAGCACAGGCAGCGCGGCGTCGGGGTAACCGGCCAGGGACACCGACAGCACCCGCAGTGCCCAGGCGCGCACCTCGGGGTCAGGCCACACAGCCTCCAGGAACTGGTCCCACAAGGGTGTTTCCCGCTCCTGGGGAGCACACAGCGCGGTGTGCAGGTGTGGGGTGGCCGGATTCAGCTCGGCGGGCGCCGGGGCGTTCAAGCTGGCTCTCAGGTCCCACGCTGTCCCACCGGCCCATAGCACCTCGGGATCGGTATCCAGCTCGGCCAGCTCTACCCCACCGAAGTAGCGGGACTGCATGACGGTGGTGAGCTTGGCTGAGATCCGTGATGACCCGGCGGAGTCCAGGAACTTCGCGCGCCGCAGCGCCTGCCAATGCCGCTCGGTGCGTAGCGAGACGTCCTTGGGTACGGGGGTCTCTCCCAGGGGCATGAGACGGGCCAGGGTGCTCATCACCCAACCGGCGCGGTCCTTTCGCTCTACCCAGTGCTCCCGTTCCCGAACCAGCCAGGTGCCCGAGTCGATGCCGTAGCGCAGGGTCCCTTCGGTTCGCCGGGCTACCTCCTCAGCCAGTTCTTGATCTGAGTTGGCCCACACGGGGTCGAATGGCTCTACGCCCAGGCTGGAGTAGTCGGTCCAGGGGGGTTCTTGTCGGTCGTCACCGTCCCCACCTGAGCTCTCATCCGCGCCCCCACTCTGGGCGTAGAGCAGCTCGTCGGCGGCGGTATGCACCGGGAACGCACGCTCGGCCCCGTCATCCAAGCCCTGGGCGATCCAGAGCAGGTCATCGTCGTTGGGTGTGGGCCAGTACGCCGACACGGCCTCCAACAGCCGCTGGTGAGCCTGCTCCCGATCCAGCGCGCCGCCGCCGACATAACCTCCGATGGTGAGCGCGACGTCGCGCAGCATGGAGCGGTAGTCCTTGGGGTTGGCCGGCGACCACGCCGACAGCTCGGCGAGTAGGCGGTCCACGGTGCGCAGCGCCACCCCCACGGCCACGGATTCGCGTTGGGTGAAGAACGCGTGCATGCGCGGGGACAGCCCGTCGGGGGCCTTGGGCCGGGAACCACCCAACAACTCCAGTATGCGTTTCCCCAGTTCAGCGCCGGTTTTATCATCAACATTTAGGCCCGTCAAGTTCGGTTCTTGCACCCAGCGGTAGGGCCTTTTCTCACCATCTACTTTGGACGCCCGCACGGTGGGAGGCAGGAACAGGAACCCCCTCCCACTCCCATCGGGCCGGCCCCCTTTGACGTCGATCCCGGGGTACACGCCGTCGTGAGAGCCGGTCCCCAGGCTGTGGATAAAGCTGTGCATACCTCCCGAGGGGGTGGCGGTGGCACCGTAGGACGTCGGCATGGACCCGTTGAGCCCCTGCGCGTCGGCGCCGTTGCGGAAATCGAAATCCAGCCCGTCCAGGCCATGCCCCATCACCGCGCACAGAGCCCAGCCCGGCCGCCAGGAGTCCACCGTGCCGGCGTCAGGGAGAGTTCGTTCCCACCCAGTCGGCAGCGCAAAGCCGATCTTGTTGTCCTGCGGGGGCGCAACGAACAGCGGGATGCCGGCGCCGGCCATACGACGCGCTATCTCCAGGGCCTGCTCAACCCCACCGCCCGAATCGCCGACAGCCCCGTTCATCTGCTCATTCACCCTGGTCACTGCCCTTCAACCCGCTGCGCCAGGACGGACTGAGCGGGTCAACCTGACCGGCGGCCCATACGGCGGCGTGCAGGGCGTGGCGGGCGGCGTCGCGGGCGTGTGGCATGCCTCGGGTTGTCTCGATGAGGCCACAGGCGTCCAGGCGCGTTTCGCTGGCCCACGGCTTAACCTCGGCGGCCGACCGGAGCACCACCTCGCAGGCCAGGACCGCGCGCAGTGAGGTGAGCGCCGCAATCAGTTCTCGGGTGATCTGGGCGGCGGCCGGGGAGTTGAGCCGCGAGGAGCGGGGGCCGGAGACGAACCGTTCGATGGCCAGTACGCGCCGGTCACCGGGCAACAGCAGGTGCTCGACAAGGTCCACGGCGGCCGGGTGGTTGCACTGATAGACCGCCGACGTGGGGCGAACCATAGAAGGCCAGTACCGCAGCATGCAGATTCCCGGCATCGGGCCCGGGTCCACCCCAACTACGATGAGCTCGGGCATCACGACACCACCCGCAGCGCCGGGCGAATCGCGTCCTTGACGGGCAGCTCGGGACTCTCAGTATTGGAAAAAACATCGCCTACCCCTATCCCCGGACCATTTTTCAAAAACGGGGGTTGACCTGCGGAAACGGGTTCCTGAGAATTGATCTTGTTTTTGATCTTTATAACACCCTTCCCGCCGAGCAGCTCGGCCACGATGCGGGGGTCTTTGACAAGATCGGAAAGTTGCTGGCCTTTCTCCCTGATGGCCGCGCGGACCCGGGACTCGATGGTGCCCGAGGCCATCAGGTCGATGATCTCTATGACGTCATGAACTTCCGCCCCAATCCTATGAAGTCGATCTTCACATTGGACGGCTTCCCCCATCGACCAGGGGCGCTGTAGGAAGATGGCGGTCTTGGCGGCGGTCAGGGTGATGCCTTCGCCCCCGGCGCGGGTGGTGACCAGCAGGACGTCGAGCTCACCGGCCTGGAACGCCCGCACGATGGCGCTGCGCTCGCTCGCTTTCTGCCCGCCGATGACATATCCCATCCGGTACCCAGCCTTCTTGACCTCCTCGCCGGCCACCTCGACCAATTTGCGGCTCACCCCGAACACGACCGCCTGCTCACCACCGCCTCCCGGGTCACAGCGTTCCTCCAGCACCTCTAGCAGCGCGTCTACCTTCCAGGACGGCAGTTTCGGGTGAAGGTGGGTGTGGGTCTTCTCGAATTCCAGGCCGGTTTCGGGATCGGTCTCGGTGGTGGTGGTGTATTCGACGTCGGCGGCGGCGCTGGCCAGCACGGAGAGCTGGTTGAGTTGGGTGAGCACCGACATGGCGCGCAGCTCTTGGGGCATGCCCTCTAGCGCGTCGGGGAGCGTGGCGAGCATGTGCGACTCCAGGTCGTCATAGACGCGGCGCCAGCTCGGGGGGATGGCGACGGTCCGGATGGAATGGATCTTCGGGGGTAGCTCGGTGAGCACGTCGGCCTTCGCGACGCGGCGGTTGGCGCCCAGCAGGGCCAGGCGGAATTCGGGTTCGGTGTCGGGGTGCAGGCCGATGACGGTGGGTTCGTAGTCACCGCGCACGGTGTGCAGGTAGCGCGGCGCCCAGCGCTCATAGGACGGCCACGCCCCGGGCTCCAGGCAGACCAGCGCGGGCCAGAGGTTGCCGGGGTGATGGGTGATGGGGGTCCCAGATAGGCCGATGAAGTGGGAGGCGTGCCGGGCCAGGCGACGCACCGCCAGGGATTGGGCGGCACCGCGCGACTTACATTTGTGGACCTCATCGGCGATCATGGAACGGGCGCCCAGGCGGAGCAGGGGGTTGGTGCGTGCCTTCCCGAACTGGTCCTTGGCGGTGCTGGCGTCTCGGCGGGTGGTGTCGTAGCTGGCCACGTAAACGTCGGCGGTGTGTGAGAGCCGTTCGCGCTGTTTGGGGGTGCCGCGCCAGGCCACCGTGCGCATCCGGGGGAACCAGGCGTTGAAGTGCTCTACCCAGTGGTCCACCACCGAGGCCGGGCAGATGACCACGCACGGCAGGGGGTTGCGTCCGCGCAAGACGAGCTCGCGGATGCCCAACACGGCGGAAACCGATTTCCCGGTGCCCATCTCATCAAATATCAGAGCGCTGTTCTGGTGCGCGATCATCAGCGCCGCCGAGACCTGGTAGCTGCGCGGAACCAGCCCAGTCGGCAGCGCGCCTGTTAACAGGCCAGGGGATTCGCCATCGCGGGCGACACCGTCATGGGTACTTCGACCGGCGATCTGGGTTCTGATCCACCCGGCCAGGCGGTCTTGCGGGCGCCACGAGGTACCGAACGTGGCGCTCAGCTGCACGACCCCGGGCCAGGACAGCGGCATCGTTAACCCACCTGGCGGATTAGTGGGCCTGACCAGTGGCGTAGTGAGTTCCAGCAATCGGCTCGCACGGGCGACCAATTCGTCTGCTCCGACGGCCATAAGCACGATTGCGCGACCGGATGCATCGAGTTCGGCTACAATGCTCAGTGACACGAGAATTCCTTTGCCGGAGAAGTGTTGACGGGACTAGCCACCCACACCAGGAAGAGACAGCGCCCCCACCGGACTCCCAATCCGACGGGGGCGCCGCTCTGTCTACTGAGCTTGGCCGGTCATCGTGGCGAACAGCGCCGCCTGAGCCGCGTTGAGTCCCTCAGGAGCCACTGGCGCGGCGGGAGGCACGGGTGCTGAGCTGGCCATCGGGGTGGACATGGAGACCGCCGGCATCGCCTCTGGTGCCCCATTTTCCTGGGCGGGAGTGGGGTTTGGCGCTGGGAATGTCGCCTGAGGCTGTGCTGGCGCGGGTGCTTGCATGGGAGCTGGAGCAGGCGCCGACTGCACCGGGGTGCCCGCGATGCCCATCTGAGCCGCATAGCCAGCCGCCACCTCCGGCGGGAACGCCGTCACCTGATACACCGACGCCGGGCGCAACCCCCGGATAGGCCGCTCGCCGATCTTCTTGACGTGTACACCCCACCCGCCTTGGGGAGCTCCCGTCGGAGCGCCGACCATCGCCAGCGCGCGCACCAACTCGTCGCGCACCGCGCCCTGGACGTACCACTGACCGGTGCCCTCAGGGAAGGTCTGGCTGATCGGCAGCAACAGCGGCACCTTCATGACGAACTTCGGCTGACCGTTCTTGAAGGTCGCGCCCTTTGACTTGTCGTTGTAGTCGGTCTGCTGCTCGATGTCGGAGTCTTTGATGTCGCGGGCAATTACGCCGAAGTACTCGGTTCCGATCGGCGCGGGCTGACCCTGCGCGGTCTGCCCGAACAACGCCGGACCCCCGCCGACAGAGGGCTGGGAGAAGAAGCCCTCAACCGAACCGGGGGCGAGCTGTACAGGAGGCTGCGCGGGCTGTTGCTGGGGGTAGGCGGGATTCCAGCCCTGGACCTGCGCGACGTACTGAGGCTGAGGTTGATTCTGCATCGGGAATCCGGGCTGACCGGTGTATCCCTGACTCGGATAGGTCACGGTGTGATTCTCATTCCTGATTCGTTGTTTCCGTGGGCGTTCATATTCCTAGTCCCGGGGCAACCGCCAACTCCTCCGTTAGTGGCGGCCTCGGGTCGAAAGTATTCGCAAAAGTAGCAACTTGAATCGTCAGGATCTGACGGAACATCCATAAGGGAGGCCGTTCCCGCGATAAGTGCGGCGGCCCATTGTTTGCGGTACGCGGTGCGTTTGAAAACGTAGTCGAGCAGCTCGTCATCGGCGGGGGTGTGGATTCGCTCCCAGCAGTACATGGTGTCCAGGGAGGCGGCGGTGGCCGGGCATGCGGCCAATACGACGCGGTCTACCGGAAGCCCCGCCAGCCGATACCCGCGACCGTAGAGAAGCAGCTGCACAATGTAGTGCTGAGGCGGGCCGTCGGCGCTGCGGATCTTATTCATGCTGGCGTCGCCGAGGAACTTCCAATCCACCACGGCGTGCTCTTTGGCGTCGTAGAGGTCGGCGGTTCCGGGGTGGTCGGGGTGCGGGGTGACCCGCTGCTCGGTGATCCAGCGCGGTGTGGTCCGGGAGTTGTCGGCGTCAAACGCTTCGGCTGCCCAGGCATGCAGCGCGGTGCCCCGAATGGATGGCCACGGGTCGGCGACGTGGTTGGTCTTGGGGATGCCCGCCAATTTGCCGGCGACCTGGCGATCGCAACGCGCGCCGAGCTCTGAGGGCCCGAGGTGTTCTTGCAGGGATCGGGGGGCCCGCTGCGCGTGTTGGTGGATGATTCGGCGCAGCTCCCCGGCGTAACGGCTGGCCCACAACGATGACCCGCTCAACGGCGGCGGGACTACCGCCATGAAGGCTGAGGCCGTTGTGGTGGGGGGTTGTGCCGGGGAGCTCATTGGGCCCAATCCTGCGCGTCGTGATCGCGGAGCCAGTTCTGGAAGTTGGCCACGGCGTGCAGGTCGTCCAAGGTGACCCGACCGGCTAGCCAGAGCGCGAGAGCCTCTTCGTCGTAAGGATCGCGCACGACCCACTCCTCCTCAGGGCTAGTCATGCTGTTCACCCCGGATCACACGCGCGGCAATCCAGGCAGCCCGGTTGGTTGTCGGCATGGCGCGCAGGACACGCTCGGCGAGGTGCTTGGCGGAATCACACATGGGGCAGGGCAGTCCGCTAGCAACCACCTTCGTTCCGTCGCAGTACTCGCACACAGCCGCTGGTTCCCCTTCAGCGCTTTGCCACGACGCGAACACCTGGATTGACGTTGAGCACTTGGGGCAAGCCAGCTGCGCGAGTTGAAGGAGGGCCGGCGGTTCGGGGTTAGTCAAGACCGGTCACCTCCAACCCGTCAGCGGTCCAGGTGCGCGTCATCCGCCCTCGGTGCACCGGGCACAGATCTAGCGAGTCGGTCTTGTGCAACGCCTGGAACTCCCAACCTGCCGAAACGGCCATCTGCCGCAGCTCGGGCGTGGTCATCCGCCAGGTTGCATGACTGCCTATTCCCGCCGGGCAGTGCGGGTAGTCGCAGGTGATCTCGGAGGTGTAGGTGACGATGGTGGCGCTCATTTCACGCCACGCAGCTGCCAGGACCCCGACGGGCGGGCGTAGAGGCAGTAGGTTCCGGGGTCAACGGCCTTGAGCTTCTTGGTATCCAGGCGCATC
>Ga0179596_10000531_pt1 | contig 10421 bp, 4 predicted proteins | sample CZODoug1_1_08_16_FD_155494 | JGI IMG/M metagenome (GOLD analysis project Ga0179596, IMG submission 155494) | Vadose zone soil fungal communities from Angelo Coast Range Reserve, California, USA - CZODoug1_1_08_16fungal (Illumina Assembly) | ecosystem: Environmental > Terrestrial > Soil > Vadose...
AGCGGTGAAGGGTTGACCGGCGATGTTGACGCCGGGGATGCCGATGTTGGTGGCGTCGTTGGCACCGTAGTCGGTGGGCTGCGCGTCGTTGCGGTAGTGGGCTACGCCGAGACGGAACTCCGTGAGCAGCGTGGAGGAGAAGGCGCGGTCGTAGTTGAGGCTGGTGGAGTAGGCGTTCTGAATGCCGGTTCCGGCGAAGGCTCCGTTGGCAGGGCCGCCGCCGATGGAGCCAAAGATGGGAGCCTGGAAGACGTTGTTCTGCTGGTAGCTGTAGCGTGCCGCGAGGTGATCCTTGGGAGAGAGCTGGTAGTCGATCTTGGCGTCGTAGGTGTTGGCGGTCTTCTGGAAGGGCAGCTTGGCGAAGTAGTTGTTGCTGGGCGTCGCGGTGGTGTTAAGGCCCTGGTTGGGCGCGGGTAGAAGCGAGAGGATCTTCAGCGAGACGGCATTCACGCGGCTGCACGGGAGCTGGTTGTTGACGAAGGGGGTGCGGCCGGCGCCGTTGGTGCCGGTGGCGGGATCGAAGATCTGTCCCTTGCCGTAGGTGGCTCCGCTGGCAGGTGCGACAAGACCGGCGCTGAGGTCGATGAAGCCGTTGACGCAGGTGGAGGCGGACTTGAAAGGGATGGTGACGGTGTTGGAGTTGGCCTCGTGGTCCGACGTGCGAAAGTAGTCGGCGTAGAAGAAGAGCTTGTCGCGGAAGATGGGGCCGCTGATGGTGCCGCCGAAGTAGTTGTACGCGACGTGGCCGACGACGGGGTTGAAGTACGAGGCGGCGTTGAGGTAGCTGTTCTGCAGATACTCCGATGCGCTGCCGTGGAACTTGTTGGAGCCGGACTTGAGGGTGACGTTGGTGACGGCGCCGGTGGCGCGGCCGAGCTCGGCCTCGAAGTTGTTGGTGGAGACGTCGACGGTCGCGATGGCGTCGGCGGGCGGGATGATGATCTGGAGCAGGCCGGTCCGCTCGTCGTCGTCGACGCCCTCGATCTGGTAGCTGTTGCCCATGCGCGGGGTGCCGTTGACCTCGGTCTGGAGCGAGCTGGAGGCGTTGAAGAACTGTGAGTGCTGGAAACTCGCGGGGGTGGTGCCGGGGACGAGATTGAGGAGCGACTGGAAGTTGCGGTTGACGCCGAGGGGCAGGTTCTCTAGCTTTTCCGACTCGAGCTTGATGCTGACGTCGGCGCGGTCGGTCTGGAGGAGCGCGGGCGCGGTAGTGACGGTGATGGTGTCGGTGACGAGGCCGGGCTGGAGGTCGAAGTCGATACGGGTGGTGGTGTTGACGACGATGTCGATGCTGGGGCGGGTCTCGCGACGGAAGCCAGGGGCCTCGATGGTGATGGAGTAGGCGCCGGGCGGCAGGTCGGGGATGCTGTAATTGCCACTGGAGTTCGAGGTGGCCTGATGGGGCGTGGTGGTGGAGAGCTCGATCGCCGTGACCTTGGCCGCGGAGACGACGGCACCGGTCTTGTCGGCGACGGTGCCGACGAGCGTGGCCGAGACGGTCTGTGCGGAAGCTGCCTGCGATCCGAAGAACGCGGAGACAGTCAGAAGGGCGAGGAGCAGCCAGCCGGAGCTGCGTGAGGTGCCGGATACATACTGGCGGGTACGATTGTGGAAACGATTCGATGGACGTGCCTGGGCGGATGCGGATTGCTTCATGTCATTGCCTCTCGAAGTGGAACTGCCAGCCTCGGATCGCACCAGCACAAGCCGCACCTTACGTATCAGTACGCGCCGCGAATCCGATGGCTGTTGGAACAGCCATGCAAGCTAGGCCTTCGAGCCGTGATATGTCAAGAGAAACGGGGAATTTGTTTCAAGCTTTGCTACAAACCGTAAAACGTTGAAGAGAAAACGTTTACATCTCCGAGCTGGCCGCAGCACAGGCACGGACGTGCTCCGGCCCAATCAGATGGCGAGTGGAAGTGGGGATTTTTGAGGGGGTGCTACTGGCCCTTGCCGAGACGGCGATAGTAGTCGGCCACCGCGTCCTGGTAGCCGGGTGGAACGGTGGGGGACTTCGCGGTGCGCACCTGACCGGTGGGGACGTCGGCGGTGCGGCTGAGTTGAAGCTCCAGCTTGTCGACGTCCGAGAGAACCTGGGCGTGGAGCTGCTCCACCATGGCGGGGTTGCCGGGGAAGCGGCTGGGGTCGAGCTGCTGCATCTCCTTGACGAGCTCCTGGATCTCGCGCAGGGCCGCAGGGTCGTTCTTGGCGAGTGTGCGGAGCTGGTTGAGCTCCGAGAGGCCCTGACGGATGACGCGTTCGGAGTCTGCGGGGTTTGTGCCGTGATCGGCTTGCTGCACGCGGGGGCCGGTGTAGCTGTAGGTGTTGTTGCCGGTGTTGACGTTGCGGTCGGCGGCCCCACCGCTGCCTCCGCCCTGGCGCTGGCGGTTGCCCATGTCGCCGGTGTTGTTGGCCTGGTCCTGACCGCCGCGTCCTGTGCCCTGAGCGCCGTTCTGACCCGCTTGTTGACCACTGCCCTGCTGGCCGTTTTGACCGCGAGCGCCGGACTGGCCTTGTTGCTGGCCGTTCTGGCCCTGTTGGCCTCGGCCTTGGCCTTGCTGACCGGGCTGTTGTCCTGGGTTCTGACCACGGCCCAGGCGCTCAATCTCGCTGCGTAGACGGCCTACGCGGTCGAGTGCGGCGACCTGTGTTCCCTGCCCTGTCTTGCCTTCGCCGGGTTTGCCTGGGCCTTCGGAGCCTGCGCCCTGCTGGGCCTCACGCAGCTTGTTGTTCAGGTTCTTGAGGTCGGATGCGATCTCGGCTTCGGTGCCGTTGGAGTTGGGATCGATGCCACGGCGAAGCCAGTCGGCGGTGCGCTGGACGCGGTTGTCGAGGTCGGACTGGTCCATCTGACTGAGAGCGTCGCGCAACTTCGATGACGTGCCGGGTTGGTTCGAGGCCATCTCGCGAGCGGTGTCGCGGAGGCCCTTCTGGAGGTGGCCGAGATCGTCGGAGAGGTGTTGGCGGTCCTCCGCGAGCTTGTTGCGTTGCTGCATACGGGCGGCGTACTGCTCGGCGGTGGCGGCACCGGGGGCGATTTGCTGGCTCTTGATGCCACGGATGCGGTCGGCCTGTGCGGCCTCTTCCCTGGCGATGCGGTCGGCCTCGCGGGAGAGGCCCTCGAGCTTGCCGGTGGCCTGCTGTTTCTGCGCTCCGCCAAGGAGGTTGGTCGCCTCCTTCAACTGCTCGGCAGCTTGACGGGCCTGATCGGTGCTGCCCTGTCCCTGCGTACCAGCGCGACGCATCTGCTCGTTCGCGGCGCGGAGGCGGTTCAGGGCCTGGGTGACGCGGGGGTCGGTGTTGCCGTCCTTCGAGTCGTTTCCGGCTTGTTGCTGGCCTGATTGCTGCTGGCTGGATTTGCCGGATTGTGACGGTTGGCCTTGTCCTGACTGGGCGGCGTTGCCGACGTTCTGCGAATTTTGTTTGATTTGTTCTATCTGGCGCTGGAGCTCTTCGGCCTCGCGACGCAGCATCTCCTGCTGCCAGCGCTGTTGGAAGGTCTGGGTCTTGTTGGGTTGCTGCTGGGCGATCTCCTCCTGACGCTTGGCGAGGGCGTCTAGCTTGGCAAGGGCGTCGTCGACTTTCTTTGCTTGCTCCTCAGCGGCGGAACCAGTCTGCGCGGTCTCGTACTGGTTCTTCTCGGTGTCCATCTCGAGATCAAAGAGGCTGGCGAGATCGCGGCCTGCGCCTCCTCCTGCACCACCGCCTCCGCCGCCCTGTTGGCCGAAGGCGACCTGGATCTTGCGGAAGGTGGCCTCAGCACGAAGGAGGGCTTGCAGCGCCTTCTGCTCGTTAGGCAGGGCGTCCTTCCAGGACTGCTGCTTGAGCTTGTCGGCCGAGGGCACCATGGACGCGGCGGCGATCTGCATGTCCTTCTCGAAGCTGGTGAACTCCTCATTGGCAGAGGCGAGGTCGCGGCTTTGCATGCGGCCGGAGAGGGCGAGGGCCTGCTCGCGGAGCTTGACCTGCGCCTCCGAGAGAACCTTGCCCATGTCGGCGTTTTGCTGGGTGGTGGCGGCCTTGTCGTTCTGCTGCTTCCAGGTAGCGGCGATGAGCTCCTTCTCGCGGCGGGAGATGTCGGTCTGGTTGCCCTGCTGCTGGCCTCCTCCTCCGCCACCGCCTCCGCTCTGTTGGGACTGCGAGAACTCGCGCTCGAAGGGGTCGGCCTGGATGAAGCTGATCTCGGTCTTCGACTCGGCGTGCGCGTCACCCGCAGTGGCGTAGAGGCTAACGACATCGCCGGGGGCCATCTTGAAGTCTTCGAGCTTGAGGGTGGTGGTTCCCTTGCTTGTCTTGTTGCCGGTGTGGTCGAGGAGGCTTACCGTCTGTTCCGCGCCGCCATTGACGGAGTAGTGGAGAGCTACGTGCTGGAGGCCGAACTCGGCGTTGGCACGCACGCCGATGGTGACCTCTTCGATAGGGCTGGCCTTGTAGTCGGCGCCGGGGCGGTCGATGGCGATCTCGGGCGGCGTGGCCTTGGTGGTGGAGATGAAGTAGTCCTCCGACAGACGGACCGGCTGGTCGTGATCGATGGCGGCTACGTGGTACGCGCCATCCTTGGTCATCTTGACGGTGCCGTGATAGCGGTTGGCTTCGCCGCCCGCGAGGTGCAGGGGCTGGGCTCCGTCGAGCGATAGGACACCGTCTTTGAGGGGGCTGCCCATGACGACGGTGAGCTCGGCCTCGGTGCCTTCGAGGGCGCGGAGGTCGCCGCCCTGTTCTTCGAAGACGGAGGTCATGCCGGTCCATTTGGGGTAGTGGTAGGTGACCTCAATGTGCTTGACGGCGGGCAGGTCGACGACGCGGAAGTTGTAGTGTTTCGACTCGACAGGACCGGCGGCGACGTAGTACTCGACTGATTCGGGCAGTCCGGTGAAGAGGAACTGGAAGCCAGTGCCGCCCCCCGGTTCCAATTGGGCGGGCTGCATGGGGACGGGTTCCCATTTCGCGGCGTTGGCAAAGCGAGCGAAGAGGTTGACCTTCGTATGGTCGAGGCCGAGAACCTGCGCGGTGACCATCTGGTCCGAGTTGCGACGGACGGCCTGATCGCCGGGGGTGACGCGGATCTCGTAGAGGGGCGCTACGTTCTTTTGCGGGCCGGTCCAGAGGAGTGCGGCTCCGTAGCCGACGGGACCGGGGCGTGCGACGACCATCCACCAGAGGATGCCGATGCAGGCGAGGGCCACGCCTGCGAAGACGGCGAGGCGGGTGGGTGGAACGAGGTGCGTGGCGGGGGCGTCTTCGGTGAGCTTGAGGGTGTCGGCGGCGAGGAGTTCGATAAAAGGATCGTTCGCGGCCTCGCGCTCGGCGAAGGTGAGGAGGCGTTGGTCGAGCTCGGGGAAACGCGTCTCGGCTCGGTGGATGGAACGTTGGCGTGTGAGGCGCAGCCAGGGTAAGGCGAGGCCGAGTGCTACGGCGAGGAAGACGGCGGCAAAGAGTGCGATGCGGGCTGGGGTGAGGCCGCGCTCGGGGAAGGCGTAGTGGTTGAGCAGGAGGGCCAGGGCGACGGTGATGAGGAGCGCGATGCCCGTGAGGATCGCGAGGCCGCGAACGCTGGCGGCAAGACGCAACTGCCGCTGCACCTGCTCGATATAGAGGTTGAGCTGCGTGCGCCGGCTCATGCTTCCTCCCGCTGCGTGCCCAGATAACCGCTGGCGACGATAGATTCCGCGACCGCCGCGATCAATACCACGAGCATAAACCACCACCAGAGGCTGGAGGCAGTCTTTCTTTGGACGATGGATTGGGGCTCGCCGGGAGCAGCGGCGGCGGCGTTTCCGCTCCAGAGGCTGAGGACGTCGTCGGGGATGATCTTCAAGGATGACTCGCGGGGGTCGGGGTTGACGGCGACGAGGGTCTCGCGGCCGCTGGGGAAGCGGATCTGGTAGAAGCCCGCGTGTTTGAGCGGGAGGGTTTGCGCGGTGGCTTCTTCGGAGAGCGAGAGGGGGCGCTTGCCGTCGGGGCCTATGACGACGACTGAGCCGCCGGTGCTAGTTGCGGCTTCGTTCGTGGGGCTGCGGAGTTGCACGAAGGTGTTGACGAGGCGCGGGCCGGCGGTGCGCTCCATGCCTGCGAGATAGCGGGCCGCGCGGTCTACAAACGAAACAAACTCCGGATGCAACGGCAGGTCGTTCGTGATGTTGTCGAGGCCCGAGGTGAAGAGGAGCGCGTGGCCCTGGCCGATCTGTTTGTCGAGCAGGAGCGGTGTGCCGTCGCCGAGGCGGGCGAGGACGCGGGAGGTGCCTGCGTCGACGACCGAGGTGTAGAAGAACTTCACGTCGGGCCAGCCGGAGGTGTCCTTGAGCGCGGGGTGCGAGGCGTCGAGCTGGGTGGCGGCGGCGGAGCCTTCGGAACGGGTGTAGTAGCGGCCCTCTGAGACCGTCGCGTTGAAGACGGGGATGCGCTCGCGGTGCGCGCCTGCGGTGCCCTCCGCAATGAAGACGCTGGCTCCGTTCTGGAGGTTCTTGGTGAGGTTGTTTTCAAGCAGCGAGGGGATGGAGGGGACGTCCGATAGGACGGTGAAGGCGTAGCGCGTGGGGTCGGCGTCGGCGGCTTGTTCAGGCGTGATGGGTTGCAGGACGAAGGATGATTGGGCCGCGGCGGCGAGGGCCGCGCCGAAGTAGAGGGGCGAGCGTGTGTCCGACGGCTGATGCACGAAGAGGACGCGTTCGGGGTCGGCGCGCTTGACGGCGAAGAGGCTGGTGTCGTCCGCTGCGAAGCCATCGGCTGAGTCGATGCGGATGGCGCAACGGCTCTCGCCGAAGGGGACGTCGAGGCCGTCGAAGGCGATGGTGGCGCGACCGTCGGCGGGGACTTCGATCTGCTTGCTCCTGGTGACGGTACCGTTGACGACGAGCGAGACAGTGCGGCGCGCGGCGGGAGTTTCGTGTCCGGCTATGACGGCGACGACGTGGGCCTTCTTCGGGTCGACGAGTTGGCTCGGAGCTTCGACGCTTTCGACGGTCCAGTTGGGGATGGTGCTCTTGACGACCGGGTGCAGGACGAGGGCGACGTTGCCCGGCATGACCATGTCGGCGAAGTTGCCGGGCATGTTCGACTCCTGCATGTCGCTGAAGAGGTGCAGCTCAATGGGAGTGTGGACGGTCTCGGCGAGGGCACGCATGCCTCGGCCTAGCTCGCCGAAGTTGCTGTGGGCATCGCCGGGCTCGATGGCTTCTACCGCGGCTTTGAGTTGGGCGGTGTCGGTGATGGGTTGGGTGAGGAGGCCGAGGTCTCCCGCGAGGAGCATGACCTGTGCGTGCTGTGAGGTGGGGCGGTGGGCGAGGACTTCGAGAGCCGCTTGCTTGGCGTCGGCGAGGCGCGCGCCGGCGCGCATGCTGAAGGAGTCATCGATGGCTACCACTAACAGCTTGTCGCTGTTCGAAAGAGATGCACGGCGGATGAAGGGGTTCGCGAAGACGAGTGCGAGAAGGATGACGAGCAGGGCTCGCAGAGCGAAGAGCAGGAGGTAGCGCAGGCGGCGGTGGCGGGTAGAGCTTTGTGTGCCGCGTTCGAAGAACATGAGGGAGCTGACTGGGCGCGGGGTGGTGGTGTGGCGACGCAGGAGATGGACGAAGACGGGCACGCCGACGACGGCGAGGCCTGCGAGGAACCAGGGCGCGAGGAAGCCCATCATGCGCCTCCTGGACGGAGGTGGAGGTACTCGCTGAGGGCTTGGTCGAGGGACTTGTCGGTGGTGAGGAGATGGTAGCCGAGACCGGCGGCGCGGGTCTTCTGCTGCATCTGCTCAAGGTGGTCATCCATGCGGCGGCGGTACTCGCCCTTGATGTACTCGGGGATGACCTCCATGCGCTGGTCGGTCTCGAGGTCGACTAGGATCGATGGGCCGCGCAGTTTGGGCTTGATCTCTTCGGGGTCGAGGATGTGGAAGAGGACGACCTCGCTGCCGTGGAAGCGAAGGGGCTCGAGGGCCTTGACGATGGTCTCGGGGTCTTCGTAGAAGTCGGAGAGGATGAGGACGATGCCACGGCGGCGGAGGAGCTCCTGAAAGTGCGCGAGGGGCTTGGCGAAGTTGGTGCGGGCGTGGGGTTCGGCTTGCTCGAGACCGGCGAGCAGGCGTGGAAGTTGGCCAGAGCGGGTGGAGGGACGGATGGAGTTGCGGACCTCGTCATCGAAGACGATGAGGCCCGCGGGGTCGCGCTGGTTGTGGATGGCGAGGTAGAAGAGCGAGGCCGCGGCGTAGCGGGCGTAGTCCATCTTCGAGACGGCGTGCGAGGCGAACTGCATGGAGTTCGAGGCGTCGAGGAGGAGGGTGAGCTGCGAGTTGGTCTCGCCGCGATAGCGCTTGAGGTAGGTGCGTTCGGTGCGGGCGAAGAGGTTCCAGTCGACGTGGCGGAGATCGTCGCCGGGAGCGTAGGCGCGGTACTCCGCGAACTCCTGCGAGAAGCCGAAGTCCGGCGAGCGGTGCAGACCCGCGACGAAGCCGTCGACGACGGTCTTCGCGATGAGGTCGAGCCCGTTGATGCGGGCGAGCACAGCGGGATCGAGGAAGCGCTGCATTAGTTTTCCCGGGGCGGAGGCATGTGGGCTAAGAGGCGACGTAAGATCTCGTCGGTGTCGATGCGCTCGGACTCGGCGTGGAAGTTGAGCAGGATGCGATGGCGCAGGACGGGGATGGCCAGAGCAGTGATGTCTTCGTAGCTGACGTGGTAGCGACGACGCGAGAGGGCGCGAGCCTTGGCGGCGAGAACGATGAACTGTGCGGCGCGGATGCTGCCGCCGAAGTTGACGTACTTCCTGATGAAGTCCGGGGCGTTCTCGCTCTTGGGGCGCGTGGCGCGGACGAGGTTGACGACGTACTTCGCGAGGGACTCCGCGATGGGCACCATGCGGACGAGTTGCTGGAAGCCGAGGAGCTCTTCGGCGTTGGTGACGGCTACTACTTTGGGGAGCTTTGTTGCGGTGGTGAGGTCGACGACCTTGAGCTCGTCGGCTGCCGAGAGGTAATCCATGAGGGCGTTGAAGAGGAAGCGGTCGAGCTGCGCTTCGGGGAGCGGGTAGGTGCCTTCGAGCTCGATGGGGTTCTGGGTGGCGAGGACGAAGAAGGGCGCGGGCAGCTTGTAGATGTGACCGCGCACGGTGCAGGAGCGCTCCTGCATGGCCTCGAGCATGGCGGCTTGAGTCTTGGGCGGTGTGCGGTTGATCTCGTCGGCGAGGACGACGTTGCCGAAGATGGGGCCTTCGACAAAGGTCCACTTGCGATGGCCGGTGTTGATGTCTTCCTCGATGATGTCGGTGCCGGTAATGTCCGACGGCATGAGGTCGGGCGTGAACTGGATGCGCTTGAAGGAGAGTCCGAGGGTTTCTGCGATGGTCCGTACCATCAAGGTCTTCGCGGTGCCGGGCATGCCAGTGATGAGGCAGTGGCCGCCGACGAAGAGCGCGATGAGGATCTGGTCGAGCACCTCGTCCTGCCCTACGATGACCTGCCGCACCTGTTCGAGGATGCCGTCTCGCACGGTGCGAAAGCGCTCGATTTGTTGCTCCAGCTCTGCTGCGTCCACCGTCATGCCGTTCGTCTCCATTGATGCCCTCACTTCGACTTGATCTGCACTAAAAGCTTCTGCGCCGGACGAAAGCCCGGTGCGGCCTCGAGCGCGGCGAGCACGCTCTCTTCGGCCTTATCCTTGTCGCCCGCGGCGAGATACGCCTCCGCTAACTCGTACTGCGCGGTGGCGGTGTCGAGCGGCTTGAGCGCGACAACGGCGTTGAACTCTCGAACGGCGTCTTTCGGGCGCGCGAGGGTGAGGTCCAGCTCGCCGAGATGGCGGTGAAGCGCCTCGTTCTCAGGGTAGATGTAGTTGATGCTGTCGAGCGTCTTCACGGCGGCAGCTTTATCGCCCAGGTCCTGCTGCCACTGCGCGAGCTTCATCAATGCATCAGGGTTCTCGCCGCCCATCTTCGCGTAGGCGGAGAGCGTGGCTGCTGCGGCTGCTTTGTCGTTCTTCGCTAACTGCGCGGAGGCGAGCATCTCGTAGGCGTTCGCGTCGCCGACGTACTCGGGGTACATGGCGATGATGCCGGGCGCAGTGTGGAGCGTAGTGTCGTCATCCTTCATCGCAGCGAGGGCCTTTAACCCGTTGCGCCATGTGTCGAACTTTGCGGCTCGCTCGCCGACCTGTTGGTCGAGCCATGACCTGTAGGCCTTATCAAACTCAGCGGGGGAGAGCTTGAGGTCGTCCTCGATGACCTGCGGCGTGGGCTTGAGCGCGGCGAAGGAGTGGACCATCTCGAGGAGCTTGTCGTCGCCCCAACGCTGCTGGATGTAGTCGCAGATGGAGCCGGCCTGGAAGTAGGAGACGATGACCTGCGCGGGGTACTCGGGAAAGATGAAGCCCTGGTCCATGTTGGCCACGGGCAGGAGCTTCTTGTCGCGGATGGCGGCGAGGATGTCAGGC
>Ga0179596_10000532_pt1 | contig 10389 bp, 6 predicted proteins | sample CZODoug1_1_08_16_FD_155494 | JGI IMG/M metagenome (GOLD analysis project Ga0179596, IMG submission 155494) | Vadose zone soil fungal communities from Angelo Coast Range Reserve, California, USA - CZODoug1_1_08_16fungal (Illumina Assembly) | ecosystem: Environmental > Terrestrial > Soil > Vadose...
TATTTAGCGAAGTGTCGGCTCCGGGGGCGATGGGGGAGCATGAGCGTCTGGTGTTTGAGAGGCTCAGGCAGGATGAGGCGCTGCAACTGGACGACCTGATGGAGGGGTTGGACGGTGTGCTGGGGTCGCCGGAGGTGTTTACGGCACTGTTCGAACTGGAGCTGGGTGGGCGGGTGAGGCAGTTGCCGGGGAAGAACTATGTGAGGGTGATTTAGGGGCCGTTGAACCTTTTTGGGTTGTGGCGCGTTCTAATGTGTGATCCTCGGCGCCTGTGGCAGAACCGGCGGGGATGACGAGCAGGAAGGCCAAAACGAGGGCCGATTTCAGGGTTGGATGAGAAGGGCCGATTGGATTGTTTTCGGCAAGTCGTGTTAGGTTCGCAATGAAACAGTGGGATTTGGAGCGCGACGCAATTGGGTTTCGCGGCTCCGGTGGAACGAAGGGAAAGAATGGGTAAATCATTGGTGATCGTCGAATCGCCGGCGAAGGCGAAGACGATCAATAAATATCTCGGGAGCGAGTTCATCGTGGAGGCCTCACTGGGCCACATCATGGACCTGCCGAAGAACGACATTGGCGTGGAGTTGAAGAAGCGGACGTTTGAGCCGACGCTGATTGTTTCGCCTGGAAAAGAGAAGATCGTAGAGCGGTTGCAGAAGCTGGCGGCGAAGGCAGACTTTGTGTACCTGGCACCGGATCCGGATCGCGAAGGCGAGGCGATTGCCGCGCATCTCGCGATCCAACTGCTGCCGATGATGAAGGACAAGAAGAAGCTGCGGCGGGTGACCTTCAACGAGATCACGCAGAAGGCCGTGAAGGCCGCGTTCGAACATGCCCGGGATGTGGATGAGAACCTTGTCGATGCGCAGCAGACTCGGCGCGTGCTGGACAGGCTTGTCGGGTATCAGGTCTCGCCGTTGCTTTGGGATAAGGTGCGCCGTGGTTTGAGCGCGGGGCGTGTGCAGACCGTTGCGCTGCGTTTGATTGTGGAACGCGAGAGCGAGATCAATGCGTTTCAGCCGGTGGAGTACTGGAACATAGGTGCTCGGCTGAGGGCTGCTGGAACTGAGTTCGGCGCTAAGTTTACGGGGATCGATGGGCAGGTGGCGCGGGTTGCCAATGGCGTGGATAAGGAGGGGAAGGAGCAGTTTCTCTCTGGTGCCCTCGCGAATGGCGAACTGACGGACGCTGTTGTTGCGCAGTTGAACAAGGCCAAGTGGACGGTTGCTTCGGTCGAGCGCAAGGAGCGAAAGAGGAATCCTACGGCTCCGTACACGACCAGCAAGCTGCAGCAGGATGCGGCTGGGCGGCTGGGCTTCAATGTGCGGCGCACGATGGGCGTGGCGCAGCGTTTGTATGAAGGCGTTGAGATTGGCGCGGATGGAACGGTCGGTCTCATCACCTACATGCGTACCGATTCGACGCGTGTCTCGGCCGATGCGGTGACTGAGGCTCGGGATTACGTCGGCAAGAAGCACGGCGCGAAGTATCTGCCTGCCGCGCCGCTGGATTACAAGGGCAAGAAGGATGCGCAGGATGCGCACGAAGCGATTCGTCCGACGCATGTGGAGTACACGCCGGAGTCGATTCGCGGCTTCCTGAGTGAAGAGCAGTACAAGCTCTACAACCTGATCTGGCAGAAGTTTGTGTCGTCGCAGATGACGCCGGCGGTGTTCGACCAGACGACGGTTGAGATTGCGGCGAAGGCGGATAAGACGTACGACTTCCGCGTGTCGGGATCGATCATGAAGTTCGATGGTTTTCTTGCGGTTTGGGAGAACGCTTCGGAGGATACGGTTCTGCCCGATGTGGTTGCCGGGCAGGCTCTGACTGTGGACGGGATTGACCCGGAGCAGAAGTTTACCGAGCCGCCGCCACGCTACAACGAAGCTTCGCTGGTGAAGGTGCTCGAGGAGCAGGGGATCGGGCGGCCTTCGACGTATGCGTCGATCATCAACACGATCCAGGATCGCGACTATGTGAAGAAGATTCAGGGCAAGTTCGTGCCGACGGAGATTGGTACGGTCGTGACCGGGCTGCTGGTCAAGAACTTCCCGTATATCTTCGACCCGCAGTACACGGCCAAGCTGGAAGGCGAGCTGGACTCGGTGGAAGAGGGCACGGAGCGCTGGACCGATCTGCTGAACGGCTTCTACGACCACTTCGAGAAGGAGCTGGTGGTCGCGTCCGACGAGATGGAGGACATCAAGCGGCGCGAGGTCCAGACGAACGAGATCTGCGACAAGTGCGGAAGCCCGCTGATTCTGAAGTGGGGCAAGTTTGGCAGCTTCTATGCGTGTTCGGCGTTCTCCAAAGCGAAGCCGGTGACGGTTGCGGCGAGTACGTGGAAGAAGGATCCGAAGACCGTGGTGAAGGGCATCACGGAGAAGTTTGGATATCCGATGCTGGTGAAGCCGTTCGTCGCCGACATCAGCGAGCAGCCGGTGAAGGTGGAGACGGCGAAGGAGCTGATCGCGGCGGTGAATGCGGCCGGTGGTGGTTCGCAGAAGGTGGTGGTCGAGCCGGATAGCTGCGACTTTACCAAGGAGAACTTCGCCGCGAAGCCGGACCTGACGGCTCCTGGAGCTGATGCCGAGGCGGAAGAGGAGTTCTGCGATAACTGCGGGCGGGTGATGGTGCTGAAGAATGGGCCGTGGGGTCCGTTCATGAGCTGCCCGGGGTACTCGGACGATCCGCCTTGCAAAACCATCCGCAAGCTGACGCAAAAAGTTCAGCAGAAGCCGCCGGTGGAGCTAGCGGAGGCGTGCCCGAAGTGCGGGAAGCCGCTGCTGCTGCGGAATGGCTCGTATGGCGAGTTCGTCTCGTGCTCGGGCTATCCGAAGTGCAAATATGTGAAGCAGGAGCTGCTGGAGGTGCCTTGCCCTAAGTGTGGCGGGGATATCGCGGCGCGGAAGACGAAGCGGGGCGACACGTTCTACGGGTGCACGAAGTATCCGAAGTGCGACTTTGCCTCGAATATCAAGCTGGTGAACGAGCCTTGCCCGAAGAAGAACTCGACGTACCTGCTGGAGCTGACGAACAGCGAGGGGACGTTCCTGGTGTGTCCGCATAACCACGACGGTTTGCCGAAGAAAAGGGCCAAGAAGGGCGCTCCGGAGGAGCCAGCACCGGCGATAACGTGCAATTATAAGAAGAAGATAGCGGATCCGACCCCGGTGGCGGAGGAAGAGACGGTGGAGAGCGCCGCCTGACCCTGCGGGGCAGGCGTGTGGCTTTTCGTGGTCGATTCTGTTACAAACGCTGCACGGCAGGTTTTCGGCGCGGGTTGGCTCCGCAGCCGGGGCAGGCCCGTGGAGGTTTTAAAACTGGTTATGGCTAAGGCTGTCTGGAATGGTCAGACGATCGCTGAGAGCGAGACGTTTGAGATGGTTGAAGGGAATGTATATTTTCCCGAAGAGTCGGTGAAGCGGGAGTTTCTCCGGGCAAGTTCCACCACTTCGAGCTGCCCCTGGAAGGGACAGGCGCGGTACTACACGCTGTTCGTGGATGGCATGGATAATCCGGATGCGGCCTGGTACTACCCCGACCCGAAACCCTCGGCACGCAATGTGAAGCACCATGTGGCTTTCTGGCGTGGCGTGGAAGTGACCAAGTAAAGAAAAGCTTGATAACAAAAAGAACGGGAGGGGCTTTGAGCCTCTCCCGTTTCTGTTTTGGTTAGAAGGCCTCGGCCTGGTCGAGGGGCAGGCGGACCTGGAAGCAGGTGGTGTTGGGCTTTGAGGTGTCGACCGATACGAGGCCGAAGTGCTTGCCTACGATGCGCTGGACGCTGTCGAGACCGAGTCCGAGGCCCTGACCGACGGCTTTGGTGGTGAAGAAGGGCTCGAAGATGCGGGTTTTGAGGCTCTCGGGGATGCCGGGGCCGGAGTCCGCCACCTCGACCAGGGCATAGCGGCCGGAGAGGTGGGTGGAGATCCGGAGGGTTCCGCGAGGGGCATCGGGGCTGACCGTGGCGTTGCGGTCGATGGCGTCAATGGCGTTCTCGATCAGCGCGGTCCATACCTGGTTGAGCTCGGAGCCGTAGGCGCGGATGGGCGGGAGCGCGGGGTCGAAGTGGATCTCGACGGCGATGCCACGGAGGCGCGCGTTGAACATGGCCAGGGTGTTTTCAAGGCCCTGGGCGATGTCGACCTCCTGAATGGGGGCCTGGTCCATGTAGGAGTAGTCCTTGATGGCCGAGATGAGGTCGAAGATGCGCACGGTGGAGTTGAGGACGGTCTCGGCCATACGCTCGACGCGGAGGGCGCTGGCGAAGGCCGCGGTGGCGAGGGGCAGGAGCTCAGGGGTGGAGAGGGCGGCGAGTTCTTCGAGCTGCTCAACGCCGATAGTGGTCTCGGCGAGCGAAGGCGCGATCTTCCAGGGATCTGGGATGTTGTGAGCCACGAGCCAGGAGGTGATGCCGTCTTCGCGGTCTGCGGCTTCGAGCGAGTCGGAGCCGACGGGTTGGAGCCCGGAGTCGCCTATGGTTGAGCGGGTCTGGTTGACCCAGTTCATGTAGGCGTCGCAGGTGGGCTGGTCGAGACCGATCTCACCGAGACGGTACTTGTGTTTGCCGTACTCGCGGAGCTCCGTGAAGAGGGAGGCGGCGGAGCGTTGTGCAGCCGAAGCGGGATTATTGAGCTCGTGGGCAAGGTTGCCGGCGAGCTTGCCGAGGGCGATGAGCTTTTCGGCCTGCTGCTCCATCCGCGTGAAGTCGCGGACGCGATCGAGCAGGGTGGAGACCGAGCGCTGCGCCATGGACGGGATGGCTGCGAGGAGCTCAGGGAAGTGTGACTCGTGGATCTGGATAGACCAGATGGGGCCGACCGAGTAGCCATCGCCGCCGTAGGTCTTCATGCGGGAGAAGGGGAGTTTGCCGGTCATCTGGCCGGCGCGACCGATAAAGAGGGGGACGAGTCCGGAGCGCGTGCGCCGGACCTGGATATCTCCAGCGAGGATGAAGTTCAGCATGGTGGCTGGGGAATCTTCTTCGAAGAGGAGGGTCCCGTCTTCGCCAACGCTCTCGGTGCCATGGATGGCGATCCAGGTGTATTCCTCGTCGGTCAGGCCTTCGAGTGCGGTAATGCCGCGGAGAGCTTCGACGACCTGGGGAATGGGCGTTGGCTGCTCGGGTGGGTGCGGATGCCGGCGCGCCTCCTTGAGGATGGGTTCTGTGAGTTCGATTTGAGGAGTGGTGGCCATGGAAGACGCCTTTCTCTGGAGCCGGTGGTGCTGGTCTCGGCGGCGGCTGGGGGAGCGCTCTAGCCGCGGAGAGGGGGTACCCGGAGATGGTCGTGTGGTCCGGGTCGCGTGTCGGGAGGAAACCGAATTCAAATCATAGATGACTTTCGATGGTACGAGGTTACGGAGTTTTTAGTTCCGTGGTGCGAGGGCTAGATGGTGAGGCGAAGAATAGGTGAAAATGGAGTGCTTGCTGGCAAGCATAGCATAGGCGATTGTGTGGGGAATCGCTCTTTGGAGGGGGTGGGAGATTCGAAAGGTAGGACAGGTGACGGAGGACGCCTAGGGGAGGGTGTACGTGTCGAAATCGCCGATGGAGCGGGTGTAGCGGTAGGGGGCGAAGGCGGCGCGGAAGGCGGGGTCGCGGTTGAACCAGGCGAGCAGGTCGTCGTGTCGGTCCTCGATGACCTGGCACTGGACCTTGAGGTCCTGGCAGCGGTTGATGAGGATGAGCGCGGGGTGCCAGCGGTTGAGGTCTTCGGCCATGAAGCGGTGCTGGATGGATTCGAGCTCGGCGAGGCGGGCGGGGGGGATGGTGTGTTGCGGGGCTGGGCCGGACTCGTTGCGGAGGAGGGCGGGGAGGATCCAGAGGTTGTTGGTGCGTTGGGCCCAGAGCAGATGGTACTTGGCGGCGGGCATGACGGTGTCGTCGACGCTTGTGGTGAGGATCGCGATTGGAGTGTTGGGGGCCAGGCCGCTGAAGAAGGACTCGTCGGGGGCGTCGATGGGGAAGGAGCGGGAGGGGATGAAGGGGTAGTTGGTGAAGTGGGCGGTTAGCGCCAGGGCGAGGAGGGAGAGGGCCAGCGCGGCTCTCGATGTAGTGGGGTGGTTGAGGAGGCGGGTGGCCTTGGAACTTTGTGGCGCGAAGGTGGGGCACACGATGAGGGCTAGCGCGGCGGCGGTGAAGGAGAGGGCGGGGATCTGTTGGTAGTACCAGCCTGTGCCCTGGAGATAGTAGGCGAGGGTGCTGGCTACTCCGGCAGCGAGGAGGAAGGCGGCGGGTCGGTTGGGTCGGCCCTTTGCGGCGAAGGCGATGAGCGTGATGGCGAGGAGGATGTGGAGCTGAATGGACTCGGCGACGAGTTGGAGGGGACTGAGATGGCCGATGGCCCAATAGACGTCTTTCAGGAGGGGGACGACTTCGGTGAGGTAAGTGGGGGTTATTTTGCGGACGGCGAGTAGGTAGAGGCCGCCGGTGGCGAGGATCGTGATGAGTTCGGGGCGGGGGATCCAGCGGCGAGGCTTGGAGGTGTAGACGAGGAGGAGGAGTTCGGTGGTGAGGACGAGTAGGCCGTTGTGGGGCTTGAGGCAGATGCCGATGGCGGCGGCGAGGCCGATCAAAATGCGGAGCGCCGTCGAGAGATTGGCGGCGGAACTTCCACATCTCAACGGCGAGAGGTTTTGGCTCGCATCCAGCGCGGCGGCCAGGACGTAAGGTAGGCAGAGGATGGCGAGGAGATGGTCGCGTTGGCCGAAGTCCCGGGCGGGCATCACGGCGAAGATGACGACGTAGGCGAAAGCCAGGAACCAGGTCGTTGTCTGCGTGAGGGCGGGGTAGATGCGGCGCAGGAGGCTGAGGCTGATGGCGGCGGAGGCTAGTTCCAACCCGGCGATGGCCAGCTTGAAGAGGACCGTGATGGGGATGTGGGTAAGCTGCGCGAGGTGCGCCAGAAACAAGGACGCCCACATGATGAGGGGCGGGTTTGATTCGAAGAGTTCGGGGCCGTAGAGCTTTGCTCCGGCCAGCATGCGCTGGGCGACGTAGAGGCACCAGAGCTGGTCGTGGCCGACCGGCGGGAAGAGAGCGAGGAGGGCTGCCATGCCGAGCGCGGCAAGGGTGAGGATGCGAAAGAGTTGTGTGGCGCGATGGTGGATGGAGACTCCGGCGTTATCTTGTGAAGCGCTGGGCGTAGATAGTGTGGCGGATGGGGCGAGTTGCGGTGTACTCTGCTGGCGTGGCGGTGTGGGCATATGGGATATCACGGGTTCAGCGGCAGCGGAGGCACTGAGGATTTGCAGAGTTTGCAGGGCTTCGAAAGGGTCGAGAGGACTGGGACCATTATGCGGGATGTGACGAGTTATAGACGGTTTCGTGTACAGACGGTTTCGCTGGTCTTTCTTATACTGAGCCTTTTGCTGGGTGGGCGGGCGTGGGCGCAGGAAAATCCGCTGGACCAGGTGAAGACGCCGACGCCTGCTCCCGCGCCGAAGACCCCGGCTGAGGTGAATCCGGCGGTGGTGGGTCCGGATGGGCAGCCGCTGACCTCCACGCGGACCGCGCGGCTGCGGGTGGAGGCGAATCTGGTGCTGGTGCCGATGACGGTGACGGACCCGATGGGGCGGCTGGTGACGGGGCTTGAGAAAGAGAACTTTCAGGTCTTCGACAACGGCGTGGGGCAGGTGATTAAGAGCTTCTCGACCGACGACACACCGATTTCGATTGGGATCATCTTCGATCTGAGCGGGAGCATGTCGTCGAAGTTCATTCGGGCGAGGAAGGCGCTGACGGAGTTTTTGCGGACGTGCAATCCGCAGGATGAGTTCTTTGTCGTGGGGTTCAATGACCGGCCTGCGGTGATCGTGGACTATACATCCGATGTGGATGACGTCGAAGCGCGGATGGTGATGTTGAAGCCGGAGAACCGCACGGCGTTAATCGATGCGGTGTATCTGGGAGTCAATAAGTTGAGGTCCGCGAAGCAGGAGAGGAGGGCGTTGCTGATTATCTCGGATGGAGGCGACAACCGGAGCCGGTATACGGAGGGTGAGCTGCGGCGTGTGGTGCGGGAGAGCGACCTGCAGATCTACTCGATCGGCATCTTCGACCAGTATGCGCCGACACAGGAGGAGCAGATGGGCCCCCTGCTCTTGACGGATGTGTGCGAGATGACGGGCGGGCGTTTATTCAAGGTTGGCGATTTGGGAGACCTCGGAGACATCGCTACGCGCATCTCAGCAGAGTTGAGGAACGAATATGTAGTGGGGTATAAGCCTTCGGAGGTCAGAAAAGACGGGAACTGGCGTAAATTGAAGGTGCGGCTGGTTCCGCCACCGGGTCTGCCACCGCTTACGGTTCACAATCGACAGGGGTACTATGCACCATCGCAGTAGAGGAGTGAGGTTGAAGCTTTTTGTAGGTGTATTGGCGTTGGGATTGGCTCTGGGGACGGGGTCGGCGTGGGGTCAGGCTCCGGCGCAGCCGTCGTTGACGCAGGGGCAGCCGTCTTTGACGCCAGGGCAGCCGTCTTTGACGATAGATCGCGATGTGGCGCCCTCGCCCGACCCCGATCCGGCGGTGCAGCCGCAGGATGGTTCGGCGCAGGGCACGGGGCTGGGGCAGGTGCAGGGCAGCGGAGGCAAGTACACGCTGCGTCAGGATGCGTATGAGGTCGCGCTGAATGCGACGGTGCTCGACCAGGGCGGGCGGGCGATTCAGACGCTGGTGAAGGACGACTTCCGGGTGTACGAAGACGGTGTTCCGCAGGTGATCTCAGGATTCCGGCATGAAGATCTGCCGGTGTCGCTTGGGATTCTGATCGATAGCTCGGGCTCGATGTACGACAAGCGGGCGGCGGTGGATCAGGCTTCGCTCGATCTGGTGAAGCTTTCGAATAAGGCCGATGAGGCGTTTCTGGTGGACTTCTCGTGGGAGGCGTTCATCGATCAGGACTTTACCAGCGATGTGACCAAGCTGCAGCAGGGGTTGAGCTTCATCAAGTCGAGCGGTGGCACGGCGATCTATGATGCGCTGGTGGCCTCGGCTGATTATTTGCAGAAGAACGCGAAGCATCCGAAGCAGGTGTTATTGCTGGTGACCGATGGCGAGGACAATGCTTCGTCATCGACGCTGGAGCAGGCGATTCGCAGGATTCAGGATCTGGATGGGCCGGTGATCTACTGTGTGGGGCTGCTGTTTGGCTCGGATGTGAACAAGGGCGAGGCGCGCCATGCAAGGCGGGTGCTGGAGTCGCTGGCGGAGCAGACGGGCGGGGCGGCTTACTTTCCGCGGTCGCTGAAGGAAGTGGACGGGATTGCGGCGCAGGTGGCCGAGGACATCCGGACGCAGTACTCGATTGCGTACCATTCGACGAACCCCCCGGCCAGGGGTGGGTACCGGCAGGTGCATGTGGAGGCCAAACATGCGGGCATCGGCAAGCTCTCGGTGAGGACGCGGAGTGGGTACTTCCCGAAGACCGCTGCGTCGGCTTCGAGCAAGGATGCCGGGTTTGCTCCGGCGAGCAAGAAGCCATAGCCGGACGGGCCAGTGACCATCCGCTGCCCACATCATCCATACATTGGCCCAACATCGGTCCAGTATTTGGACCACGTTTTACCGTCCCAAAAACTGCTGGTAAAAGCCTGCAAAACCCGAAGCAACAGGGCAAAAACCCAGTAAATCACCACAAATCCCGGTCAAAACCGAAGATCGTTTCTTTTCAATCACATGCGATCAATCGCAAAGTGTGGTGTAAAAGCCACACTTTGCATTTTCAACAGCAGATCCACAGGAAAATCGCTTGACTTAAGCCCTCTCTGGAACAGCCCCTAAAGAGGGCTTTTCCTGGGGCTCGGCTGGTTTGCTGGGGAGGTAGACTCCGGCGGGTTGTTGGCGATTGGTGAGTGGCGGGCGTTACTCGGTGCGATTGCGGCCGCTGCGCTTGGCCCGGTAGAGGGCCCGATCCGCAGCTTCGACGAGATCGGAGGGAACGTCATAGAGGGCAAATTCCTGGGTCGCGATTCCGATGCTGATGGTGACGTAGCCTCCTGTCTCCGATTCGTTTTCGATGCCGAGCGCAAGGACCGACGCGTGCATATTCGCGGCGACGGTCTCGGCTCCGGCTCGGCTGGTGGAGGGGAGCAGGGCGGCGAACTCCTCCCCTCCGTAGCGGGCGAGGAGATCGCCGCTGCGGGGCAGGGCAGTCTGGAGAGCCGCCGCGACACGGACCAGGCATTGATCGCCCGATTGATGGCCGTTGCGGTCGTTGAGGATCTTGAAGTAGTCGAGGTCGATGAGAAGAAGGGAGAGAGCCTGCTCCATGCGAAAGGTGCGATTCCACTCGAGGTTGAGGGTTTCATCGAAGCAGCGGCGGTTGGCGATGCCGGTGAGGCTATCGTGGAGAGACATCTGCTCGAGGCGGTCGCGGGCTT
>Ga0179596_10000533_pt1 | contig 10378 bp, 10 predicted proteins | sample CZODoug1_1_08_16_FD_155494 | JGI IMG/M metagenome (GOLD analysis project Ga0179596, IMG submission 155494) | Vadose zone soil fungal communities from Angelo Coast Range Reserve, California, USA - CZODoug1_1_08_16fungal (Illumina Assembly) | ecosystem: Environmental > Terrestrial > Soil > Vadose...
CCCCACCACCGGAGACGCAAACGGAGCCGTCCCACCCTGCAGATGGCAGTTCGCGCACGAGACCCGCCCACTCACATACTTCGCCCCATACACCGGCGTCTCATTGAACAGAACACGCCCCAAAGCCACATCCGCCGACCGCCCCGCGCCACCCTGCCGCCACATCTTCTCCTTCAAAACAGAAGGCTGAAGAAACGACAACCCCGCAGGCCCCAGACGAACGCCCAACACAATCACCGCCGCATACAAGGCAAGCGTGAGGGCAGCAACGGCAAGAGGCGCGGCATATCGCTTCAACATGATTGAGATAGACACATTCTATCCGCGCCGCTGCACACAGTGTCCGACGAATAATAAACCGTCTATCTGGGAGTTTTTGGGATGAGCGTGGGGCTTCAGCCCCACGAAAAACGGCCACACCATGAGGGGCTTTAGCCCCGGGCCGTTGTTTGTTTTACCGCATTTCAGCCACAAACCGATTCGTCAGACACTACCTACAACCCCAGCTCCGACAACCCAGGATGCTCATCCGGCCGCCTTCCCTGCGGCCAATGAAACAACCGGTCCGCCTCCGCAATCGACACGTCGTTGATACTGGCATACCGGTGGTGCATCAACCCCGCCGCGTCAAAGATCCAGTTCTCATTGCCGTACGCGCGAAACCACTGCCCCGCCGCATCGTGGTATTCGTAGGCAAATCGCACCGCAATCCTGTCCCCATCGAAGGCAAACAATTCCTTAATCAACCGGTACTCCAGCTCCTTAGCCCACTTGCGCGTCAGGAAAGCGACGATCTGCTCCCGCCCCGCAAGAAACTCCGAACGATTCCGCCAAACACTATCCGGCGTGTAGACCAGCGAAACCCGCTCCGGATCGCGCGAGTTCCAACCGTCTTCCGCCTTACGCACCTTCGCAACGGCAAGCTCCCGCGTAAAAGGGGGAATAAGAGGCGCTATCTCTGCCATGGTTCTCCTTCCGAGCCTTCACTCCAAACAAGGCCACCACGCCAGCTTACCCCCTAGTCCTGCCGGACGAGCGCCCTGCGCGGGCGGCGGTCACTTCGTGACATGTATACCGGTCGTGCCGCTACGAAGTCGTGCGGGCCTCCCGTTGGTCGGCAACAAACTTTCTTCTCGACCATCGGGAGAGCCACCCGAAGGTGTAAAAGGGCGTGCGAACGCCTCAATTCTCCGTCGGCGTCTCGTCCATATGGTCGATCACCAGCACCGGAGACGGCCGCTTCACCTTCTCCAACTTCAACCCAAGCTGCTTCATCGCGTCGAAGAGCGAAAGCGCCCCATTCGGCTCCGAGGCGGTTGACGTATCCCCTGGCAACACCTTATCCGCAGAGCTGAAGCTCAGCGTCAGATCATACCCACCCTTCAGCCCCGTCCCGTCCTCCACCGCGTTATAGATGTACCCTGCCGCAGTCCTCTGCAGCTCATCCCCAAACTCCGCCATCGTGATGTTCTGGCACGTCAGCAACCGGTTCAGCACGGGGCTCGCAATCCTCGGGTCTTTTCCATCCGGCCCCGGCCCCTCCTTGCACTTGGTCCTCGACTTCGGATCAGCCGCCGGCTTCAGCTTCGGATTCGCCGCCACCAGCGTATACGCCGTCTCCGGCCTGTCCTCCATATGCACCTTCATCTGGAACCGCTCCGCCAGCAACTGCTTCAACATCGCCCGCAAGTCGTCAAAGTCGATCAGCGGCCCTCCTGGCGAGGTATCCACCCGCACATTCGCCCCCGCCTTCGCCAAAATGTCGAACTTCGTCTCACTCAGCCACTTCGGCGCTCCCACCAGCGCCTCCTTGTCATTCTGATTGAGATCCCACGTAAACATCACCAGAAACATCAACGGCGTCGCCCGCAGCTCGACCTGCCCGCCCGTAATCCGGCCGTAACCCCTCTCGTCCGGCGCGCTCGGCTTAATCGTCGCCACCTCAAACTGCGGCACCTGAAACGGCGGCAGAGCCTCCGCAATCCCCGGAGGGTTCGCCGTCGGCGTCCGGTTCACGCTCTCAACCAGAAACACCTGCCGCGGAGCCGTCTTCTCCACCAGCTTCAGCCCCAGTTGCTTGTCCACCGCGTCGAACAGCGTGATGCCGTCCTTGCCCGCCCTGTCCATCTGCTGCTTGAAGTGGAACCTCAGATCGAAGTCCCAGGCACCCTTCACATCCGTCCCATCGATCACCGGGTCCGACCCAAAGTATCCCCCGCCAAATGCCTGCAACAGCTTCGCGAACGTCTCCATCGTCATCCCGTGGCACTTCACCAGGAACGGAGGAAACGTCCCCGCCGGGGGATTCGGCGCCGGAGGCTGCGGCACGCAGGCACCCGCCTCCGTGCTCTCGGACTCCGTCATCTTCGGCTTGCCGCTCCCCGCCAACAACACATACGCCGGCATCGGAGCCATCCCATCCTTCACCACCAGCTTGAAGCGGTCGGCCAGCAGAGACCGCAGCATCAGCTTCGCCTGCGCCGGAGTCGTCTTATCCGGTACCTTCGCCATCACATCATAACGGTCTCGCTCCAGCCAGCTCGGCCCGCCCTGCACATTGCCCGCGTCCACCCCATACGCGGTCGAAATCAGATCCACCATCGTCGCCGTCCGCACCGCGTAGCGCCCACCCTGCACCGTGCCACCATGCATAAACGGAAACTTCTGCGGCGGACTCACATGCACATCCGCAATCTCAAACTTCGGCGCAGGGTCCGCCGTTTGGGCCCACAAGGACCCGCCAAGAAACACCAGCAACGACCAACAAGCGAGCCTACGCAGCACAGTCATGCCAACCTCGATCGAGATGCGGAATCCATCCTAAATATGTTGCGGGAGATAAAAAAGAGCTGATGCATACATAACGCATCAGCCCCTCGCTTGTTATCACAACCACCTCAAAAAAAGCCAAATCGAAGACAAAATCGTGCCCCACCTTCGCGCAGCCTTATCGCGCTAAGGTGGGATTCCGCCACCAATGCCTACCCCAGCACCTCAGGCCCCAGCAGATCGCGCATCGTCTCCCGCCGCCGGATCAGCCTGGCAGTATCGCCCTCCACCAACACCTCCGCCGGCCGCACCCGCGTGTTGTAGTTGGAGCTCAGCGTCATCCCATACGCCCCAGCATCCAGAATCGCCACCAGATCCCCCGCCTTCACCTTCGCCAACGGACGATCCCGCGCAAAGAAGTCCCCCGACTCGCACACCGGCCCCACAATATCCACCTTGGCCCCCACCGCGGCCTGCTTCACTGGCACAATCTCATGGTGCGCCTGATATAGCGATGGCCGAATCAGGTCGTTCATCCCAGCATCGGTAATCACAAACGTCTTCTCGCCATTCTTCTTCACCACGAGAACCTTCGTCAGCAGAGCCCCGGCCTGCGCCACCAAAAATCGACCCGGCTCCAGCAGCAGATGCGCCGTCTCCCCGCCCAACGCCTTGCCCAAAGCCTTGGCATACTTCGCCACCTGAGCCGCCGCATCGAACTGCGACACCCCATAGTCGATCCCCAGCCCGCCCCCGGCATCGACATACCGTATGTCGTGCCCGTCTTTTCGCAGTTCAGCCACCAAAGCCAGAACCCGCTCCAGCGCAGCCTTGAACGGCTCGACCGAACGAATCTGCGACCCTATATGAACGCTCACGCCAGCCGCATCCAGCCAAGCCGACTTCAGCGCCTTCTTATAGATCCGCCGCGCCTCACCAATCGCGATCCCAAACTTATGCGCACTCAACCCAGTCGAGATATAAGGATGCGTCTCCGCGAACACATCGGGATTCACCCGCAGCGCAAACCGCGCCCGAACACCCAGCGCCTCCGCCCGCTCCGCCAGCAGCGACAACTCCGCCTCCGACTCGACGTTGAACATCAGAATCCCGGCCTTCAGCGCCGCGTCGATCTCCTCCACCTGCTTGCCGACACCCGAGAACACCACCCGCTTCAGCGCCGGCTTATGCGCCCGGCGCACCCTCTCCAGCTCACCACCGGAGACGATGTCGAAGCCCGCACCCGCCTCGCCCAGCAACCGCAGAATCGCCAGCGACGAGTTGGCCTTCACCGCATAGCAGATCGTCGAAGCCCGTCCCGCAAACGCGGCCTGAAACAGCCCCAGCCTGTACCGGATCTGGTCCGCCGAATACACATAGAGCGGCGTGCCAAACTCCTCCGCCAACCCACCCAAATCCACCGCACCGCACACCAGCCGGCGCTTCTTGTAAACAAACGGTCGTGACTCGATCAAGACTTCGTAGCTCCTATATCTCCAGGCAGAGCATACGATCCCTCAGGAATCAGCACCCAACCCAACGCATACCCCAAAATCAAAAGCCCCGAGGTCGCCACCGTAAACACCAACGCCAGCACCCGAAGCACCACCACATTCCAACCGAAGTACTCCGCAATCCCGGAGCATACCCCGCCGATCACCCTCGGATACCGCGGACGCATCAACTTGCCACGCCCCTTCGGCACAGTGAAGGCCCGCTCCACCTCTTGCATGAAGCGTGAAAACCAGTCCGGCACACCGTACTCTCCAGCCATGGGTTCCCTCCAAAGCTTGATTGTAAATCCCTGTCCTGCCGGAGGCGTTCGCACGCTCTTTTACTGCTTCGCGTGGCTCTCCCGTTGGTCGAGAATAAGAATCTTGTTCTCGACCAACGGGAGAGCCACGCGAAGCAGTTACGAGTCACGAAGTGACCGCACCGCGCGCAGCGGGCCCGTCCGGCAGGACATGCATTTACTTGCCCGTAAAAGGAGTCTTCAGATACTTCCTCGCCGCATCGGCCTGGGTCTGGTCCTCGCCCGGCCCCGCGGCCAGCTTGTACTGCTTCACGGCCTCATCGCGCCGGTGCAGCAGATCGAGCATCATCCCCGTGTTCATCCGCGCCCGCTTCCGCAACCAGTCGCTGCAGTTCGGCTGCGTCGCGGCCAGCAGATAGTTCTCCGCGGCCTCCTGAATCTGGTTCTGCCCCCGCTGCGTATCGGCCAACCCAAAGTAAGCCATCTGCAACCGCGGATCGATGAAGTACCCAGGCTTCTTCGCGTCCTCAATCACAGCCTTGTACACGTCAATCGCCTTCGGCCCAATCCCCTCGTCTTTCGAAAGGTTCGCCTCCTCCAGCCGGAACAGATAGTCGTGCGGATACTCCGCAGCCAGCCCGCGCTGCACAGCCAGCGCCTCCGGATACCGCGCATCGTGCCGCAGGAACAACGACAGCGTCGTCCTCGACTCCACCCGCGTCACCACCCCATGCGCGGCAGACTCCCGCAGCATCTCCAACCCCTTCTCCTTATTGCCGCCCACACCCACGATCCCCACCATCACCCGCACCAGACGCGGCAAACTCGCCACCGCGAACTGCTGGATCCCAATCGCCATCTTCGCGTCCGCGTACAGCGGGTCGATCTTCAACACCTGCTCACTGTCTCCACGCGCTGCATACCCCTGCCGCGCCGCGCTCGCATAGCTGTGGTCGGCCAGCGTGATGAACGCCGCATGCAGCCCACGCGCATAACCCCGCGCAAACAACGCATCCTTATCCTGGTTGTTCGCCTTCGTCCTCTTATCGCAGAGGGTAATGACCGAGTTCGTCAGCGACTCGATCCGCTCGCGCGTCGCCGGCGCAATCGACACCGTCCGCTTCGTCGTCAGAAACGAGTCATGCGCATAATAGGTCGTGTCCAGCAGATCCTGGTGATAGAGTTCGCGGAAGATGGTCACCATCAGCAGGTAGTTGTAGGCCATCGCCTCATCCGGGTGCGCCTGCTGCACACGGTCGAACCGCGCCAGCGCCCCATCGTAGTCCAGGATGTAGAAGTGTTCGTACCCCTCCCGCACCAAAGGGTCGAGGTTCAGCGGGTCCGTATGCAGGGCATCCGGCTTTTGCGACATCGCGCAACCAACCCCGAATACCAGCATCAGAACACTACCACGCACCACGCGACCCAAACCGCTCATCATGCCCCCAGTTCCCTTCGTACGAAAAGCCCCGGCACAAAGGCTGTGCCCACAAAAAAGACTATATCCTTTGACGTGTCCCCCAGGCTCCGCAACCAAATCACGAAAGGGTACCTAATCCTCACTCATCTGGGTCCCGATCAGAGCACGTCCCGGACGGATCTCCCCCATGACCAAACTCGAACTCCTCCAATTGCTCGTCGGCCAGGCTCGCACCAACGGCTTCGAATTCCGCAAGTGGTACGTCACCCGCCTCGGCCTGCCGTGGTCGAACGCCAACAACGCCCTACAGGCACTCTCCGAAGAGCGCCGCTACTACGTCCTGTTCTTCTCCCACGAGTTTGCGCAGCACTTCTGGAAGTCCGGCCAGCAGATCACCTTCCAGGTCCCCACCCAGACCTTCCAGCGCCGCAAGGCCGACGGCACCATCGGCACCGTCACCCGCAAGGGCTACACCCGGCGCACCGCACGCGAGGACGTCTGGCGCTACCACCTGCGCGAACTCGCCGTCGCCGAGGAGCCCCTGCGCTACATGCGCCGATACCTCCGCGTAGCCGACGAGCTGCTGGAGGATACCGTCGATCCCTCAACCAGCCTTGAAGAAAACTAGTCCTGACGTCCTGCCGAACAGGCGCCCTACGCGGGCAGCGGTCACTTCGTGACTCATAACTGCTTCGCGTGGCTCTCCCGATGGTCGAGAATAGGAATCTTGTTCTCGACCATCGGGAGAGCCACGCGAAGCAGTAAAAAGGCGTGCGAACGCCCGCCCCGCGCGTAGCGGGCCCGTCCGGCAGGACAGGCTTTTAGATCTTGAAAGCCCTGCGCGTCGCTAGAATCTGCCGCAGGTGGTGCTCACCGTGGACGAAGTGGAACCACCGCCACTGGTTCACTGTCATCGGCCCCAGAATGCTGTGGGTCACCGAACGCGTCGTCGCACCGAACATCTGCTCCGCCTCATTCAGCAAAATATCCATCGGAAGCAGCACCTCCGCCACGCACGCATTCATCTCCACCGCCGACATCGCACGCACCGTCGGCTCCGGCGGCCGTACTACCTCCGGAGCCAGACGCCCCTGGGGAAAGATGCCCACCGACGTAACCAGAAACTGCACCATCCTCTGCTGCATCGAAGCCCTGGACTGCGTAGGAGTGCCCTTATTGATCCGAGCCTCGAACGTAGCCGAGGTCGATTCATAGCTCAAAAGCAGATGCTCCAGAATCTGCTGGATGCTCCATCCCCCCGGCGCTCGGCGCGCCTGCGTCTGCTCCGCGGTTAGTCCACTAAGCCCGTCGGCAAGTTCACGTTGCAACTTTCGCAGAACATCATGCATCACGGGAGGGTATCTCATCTTCCCTACCGTAGTCAGCCAAAAATCACACTGATATCCTTGGGGATATGTCCTTCTATTGGTGGAGCGTCGTCGGCTTCTTCCTGGGGTTCGCCTTCGGAGTCGGCTGCGCGCTCGCCGTCATGTACTCCATCTACGCCGGAGGCTACCGCGCCGCCGTCAAGGACGCCACCCTGCCCGTCCCACCCGAGCGCCTCACCAAAGCCCTCCGCGACATCCAGCAAAAGCAAACCTGATAAGTCATCGCCCCCGAGGTTGTCGTTGTCTGCCGTTACCCTTTGGTTGTCATTCCCGAAGGGGATCTGCGGTTGCTGTTGCCGTTGTCTCTTCTTCCGCCTTTTCCGCTCTTTCCCCACAATCTTTTGCTTCTACGTGCGATTATCGGTGCAAAAACATACCACTTTATTAGAAATTTAGGCTCAGAGGTCCGACCTCTACCCCGCCCTCTCAGCCAATTCCGCCCGCATCTCCCGCACCTCGCGGGTCAGCGATTCCACCGCCCGCATCAGCTCGGCGCGCTCCGCCACGTCGGTCGAAGGCGTCCTGGCCTCCACATAGAAGTTCCCGTTCGGCTCCAGCACACACTTCGCCACCTCGGCCACGCTCCCGAGGCCCTGCTTGTGCAGCACCTCCAGCAGCTCCAGCTCCGTCATCGTCTCCTTGCGCATCGCCTCGTGGTCGATCACGCCGTTGCGAACCAGCACCGTCTCCGAGCCCTCCAGCGCCTTGTTCAACTTCGGCAGCTTGTAGAGCACGCGCATCAGCACCCAGTTCACCGTCAGCAGCGAGAACGCCCCGATGATCCCGCCCGACACAGTATTGTCGTCCCCGATGATCGCGTTCTGCACCGTATTCGACAGACTCAGCAGCACCACCAAATCGAACGGGTTGAGTTGCGCCAGCTCCCGCTTGCCGAACAACCGCAGAAACAGGATCAGGCACACATACACGATCACCGGCCGAACGATCTTCTCCAGAATCGGCAGATGCAGATGGAACATACTCTCAAGCACGGGCGTCTCCTTGGAAAACTACGCGTACCGTATCTGGTGCCACTTCCAGGCGCTCGCAAGGATCGTATCCAGATCCCCCAAGGTTGGGTTCCACCCCAGCTCCGCCTTGATCTTGTCCGAGCCTGCCACCAGCACAGCCGGATCGCCCGGCCGCCGCTCGCACTCCTCAACCGGAATCTCCGCTCCAGTCACGCGCCGCGCCGCCTCGATCACCTCGCGCACCGTAAAGCCCGTGCCCGTACCGATGTTGTAGATCATCCGGCTCGGCTTGCTCTCGTCGGTCAACGCGCCCAGAGCCAGCAGATGCGCCTCCGCCAGATCCTTCACATGCACATAGTCGCGCACGCAGGTGCCGTCCTTGGTCGGGTAGTCCTGCCCGAAGATCTTGATGCTCTTCCTGCGTCCCATCGCCGTATCCAGAATGAGCGGAATAATGTGCGACTCCGGCTCATGCGCCTCGCCATACCCCTCGATCGCCCCAGCGACATTGAAGTAGCGCAGGCTCGCATAGCGAAAGCCATGAATCTTATTCATCCAGCGCAGCATATGCTCCACCAGCAGCTTGCTCTCGCCATAGGCATTGGTCGGCTCGAGCTTCGCGTCCTCGAGAATCGGCGCCTTCTCCGGCTCCCCATAGCAGGCCGCGGTCGAAGAGAACACAAGCCGCCGGGGCCCCACCTCCAGCATCGCCTCCAGCAGAGTCAGGGTCGTCGCCGTGTTGTTGCGGAAGAAGGTCTCCGGCACCACCATGCTCTCGCCGGCCTCAATCAGCGCCGCAAAGTGCATCACACCGTCGAACGCTCCCTCACGCAGCGTCTTCAGCACGAGCTCCTTGTCCGCAAGCTCACCATGAACAAACGTGGCCCCTTCCGCCACCGCGGAACGCTTTGAATGGCTGAGGTTGTCAAAAATTGTGACCGAATGCCCACCCGCAAGCAGAAGACGGACCACCGTCCCGCCGATATACCCAGCACCACCTGTAACAAGAACGTTCAAAACTCCTCCAGGAGACGATAAAGTGGTCACAGCAAAACACATGCGCCACATCCAAACTATCAGCCCACCCCATCCTAATGGACCTGCATGGGTAAACTTTCCGGTTCAGCGAGCGTCCCATCTTTGTGTCGGTCGTGTAATCCGGAGGTCGCTCCAACCTGAATCAATCCCTGAGCATCGAAGTAAACTAGGGTAGACTTCGGCGCTCGCCAGAACAACATGCGGGGCCTATTCCGGGCTCCCTCCAAGCCTCCAAAACGCCCAAGGATGGGACCTTCGCCTGTGCCGTTACCCCTACGCTGCCTAAGACATACGAACTGAATTGATCGTCTTGGAACAGCGTTTCTGATATCGTCGCTCTAAATCGTCTCAATTGTGCGCCCAGACAGCGCCCCGCTTTTCCAAGGATAGCCCCGACCATGCCAAAGCCGTTACAAACCGACGATTCCTCACACCTGAACGACAGACAGTTCAAGGATTTCGGCGTTCTCAATACCGGTGGTCAGGGTAAGGGTTCGCTCCTTACCTCCATCACGATCAACATCCTGCTCGCCCTGGTCGTCATCATCATCGGTGCGGCGACCAAGCAGGTCGTTGATGAACACGTCAAGCTGACCGAACTCGTCGCTCCCCTGCCCCTCCCTCCGGAACCGAAGCCGGTTCCGCCCAAGATCATTCCGCCAAAGGTTCCGCCCCCGGTGGTCAAGCCGCCCAAGATCATGGTGCCCGAGGTCAAGCTGCCCGAGCCACCCAAAGTCCCCGTCGTTAAGATGAACGAGCCCGTGCCGATCAACAAGCCGGCGCCGCCCAAGCTCATCACGCCTCCCGCCGCGCCGAAGGTGGTCAATCTCGCGCATCCGGAGGCGGCCTCGGTCGTCAACAACAACCCGCATCCCACCGCGGTGGCGCTGGGCAATCCCAATAACCCCATCGCCGTCTCGAACCGTCCTGCCACGGCTGCCATCAACCTCGGCAACGCCGGTATGCCAGGGATGAACTCGAAGAACACCGGCACCGGCCCGCGTTCGGCCACCGTCAACCTCGGCAACGGCTCAGCCGG